>VSSQ01000579.1_pt1 | contig 21672 bp, 13 predicted proteins | sample 4763081 | NCBI WGS metagenome assembly VSSQ01 (sample SAMN12137344, study PRJNA551015) | bioreactor metagenome | isolation source: SDC9 anaerobic chlorinated ethene degrading culture | place: USA: Knoxville, Tennesee | collected 2015-01-01
GTGGCAGGTATATCTTTTGCTTGTGGCTGGGGCACACGTCAGAAGATAAGACCTGTGCAAACTGTTATTGGTTCAGTGTGGATTTATTAAGGCAGTATGCACGCGTCAGAAGGTAAGACGCGCGAATACTGCGTTTTTGATGGCAGGTATAACTCTAGTTTGTGGCTGGGGCATGCGTCAGAAGATAAGACCTGTGCAAACTGTTATTGGTTCAGTGTGGATTTATTAAGGCAGTTTGCACGCGTCAGAAGGTAAGACGCGCGAATACTGCGATTTTGATGGCAGGTATAACCCAACACGGCTGGCAGCGCCGCCTGCACACGAAATATGAAATGACGCGCGCATACTGTTAATGGTTCCCGTGTTGGTGCGCGTCTTACCTTCTGACGCTTACCAACACAGGAAGAAAACCAGCTTTCCTCTGCAACTTTGTGCCGGAAATTTAGTTTATGGTTACACAACCCCTATAGAAACGATGAATTCATTACTTCAACCCCTTAAACTCAGGAATCTCACCCTGAAAAACCGCATTGTGATGGCTCCGCTGACCCGGCGCCGTGCCGGTGAAGGTGGCGTGCCTGTTGAAATGAACGCACTTTATTATGCACAAAGGGCCTCTGCAGGGTTAATTATCGCTGAAGCCAGTCAGATTTCGCCACAAGGTGTTGGTTATATGAACACCCCGGGAATCCATACCCCTGAGCAAGTCGAAGGCTGGAGAAAAGTGACCGCTGCCGTGCATGATAACTGCGGACTGATCTTCCTTCAACTGTGGCATGTGGGTCGCGTTTCACATTCTTTGCTGCAGCCTGACAATGCCTTGCCGGTGTCGGCTTCTGCCTTGTCGGGAGGCGATTACATTACCACCCCGCAAGGTAAGAAACCAATGGAAGTTGCCCGCCCGCTAAGACTTGACGAAATTCCCGGGATTGTAGATGATTACCGCAAAGCCGCCCGCAATGCCATGCTTGCCGGTTTCGACGGGGTGGAAATTCATGCCGCCAATTCCTACCTGCCCGATCAGTTTATGCATTCCTCCTCGAATACCAGGACAGATGAGTACGGTGGCAGCATCGAAAACCGTTGCCGGCTTACCCTGGAAGTGACCGATGCCATCTGTGAAGAGATAGGCAGTGAACGGACCGGCATCAGACTTTCACCATCGAATATCCGTTACGGAATGGACGATAATGATGCTGCAGGCTTATTTGGTTATGTGATCGGTGAACTCGACAAAAGAAACCTGGCATATCTTCACCTGGTAGAGCCAATGCTTTCACTGGAAAGTCATCCGCATATGATCCGGCACGTGGCAGCGCATTTCAGAAAACACTATTCCGGGACGCTTATATCAGCCGGAAATTACACGCCCGAAAGTGGCCGCATAGCATTGGAATCAGGGATAGCCGATCTGGTGGCTTTTGGCCGGCTGTTTATTGCCAATCCCGACCTCCCGGACAGAATTGCGCTGAATGCCCCACTGAATAAGCCGGATACCAATACTTTTTATACCCGCGGACCTGAAGGTTATATTGATTACCCGACATTGAACGAAGCACTTTCCGTTAGGTAAACCCGGAAGCGCAGAAATTATAAACCGGATGTGTTATGTATTCGATAACACATCCGGTATTGTTGTTTTGAAAAATATTCCGGCGATCAGAAAACCAGGGTCATAATCGACCTTGGGAGACTGGTCAGTGGTGCCGCTTTACCGTCAATCCAGAGATAATAGTCGGTTGCCTTTTCAGTCTCATTCATTACAACCACCACTGTTGACCCGTCGGGATTTTTAAACGCGGTGCTGATAAGCTGGCTGCGGCTGGGAGAGGCAATGATGCGTTTAGCTCCGGGATGGATAAATTTTGAAAAGTGGCCGATGTAATAATAAGAATTCGTGTAGATTACTTCGCCGGTGCCGGTAATCCCGTGAACCGGGGCAAAACAGAAGTTCCCGACATGATTGGGGCCTCCGGTTTCATCGAGCAGTATATTCCAGTCGGTCCAGCCCACAGTACCATTGTTGAAGTCGTGTATCATTGACCGGCCATACTCTTCGCCGAGTACCCAGGCTTCGTAGCGACCAGCGTCAAAGCTTTCGGCACAGCCTTCGGTAAACAGCATATGCTTATCCGGAAAAGCCTCCTGCACCCTGCGGATATTTTCGAACACAGGCACTCCCCCGCTCCAGTCTTCATACCAGTGGAAACCAATGCCCCAGGCATATTTATCCACATCCGGATCGCTGAAGTACGTTACTGCCCTTTGATAGACCAGGTCGCGGTTATGGTCCCACATCACGATTTTTTTATCACCCAAACCGGCATTATGCATGGTCGGACCGAGGTTGTATTTGAGAAAATCACGTTCCTCTTCTGCTGTAAAAATGCAGCTTTCCCATTTTTGTGTGGCCATAGGTTCATTCTGAATGGTAATGCCCCACACCGGGATCCCTTCCTGTTCGTAGCTTTTGATGAACTTAACGAAGTAATCGGCCCAGTGCTGATAAAACTCCTTTTTAAGCTTGCCCCCCCGCAGCATATTGTTGTTATCCTTCATCCAGGCCGGAGGGCTCCACGGGCTGGCATAAAAAGTAACTTCCCCTCCCGCTTCCTGAATAGCGGCTTTAATCATCGGGATGCGGTATTTTTTATCGTGTTCGATGGAGAAACTGTTCAGCTCTTTGTCGTTATCCTTTACATAAGTATAACTGTAACTTGAGAAATCGCAGCTGTGGATGTTGGTCCGGATAAGTGAATATCCGATGCCCTTATCGCGGCTGAAATAGGCGCTCAGAATCTCTTTCTGCCTGCTTTCAGGAAGCTTGTAGAAGGTTTCGGCGCTGGCATCCGTAATGGCTCCTCCTATACCAAGGAAGGTCTGAAAGGTCTTCTCCGGATCCACAAAAACGCAGACCTGGGTTTCGAGGGGCTGGCCAAAATCAGCAAACTCACTGACGCCTGTATGAGTAAGGCGCAGATCGGTATCCATGGCGGTGGTATATATACTGACCTTCCCCGGCAATAATCTATCGGACTGCGCCTGAACCAGCATATTGGCAATGGCCAGCAGAATGATTAAAGAAATAGCTTTTCTCATGGTTATCCATTTTTTGTAATTGATTTCCCGATTTTTACAAGTTAGTGTATTTTTTACACGAACAAAGCATTTACAAAGATAATTATTTGATAGCAATGAATCATAAAACGGCGCAAATTTATATTCCGGAAAAATCCGGGAATAAAAAACCCGGAACAGGCCCGGGTTTTATAGATTTCAGGGAAAGCGTGACTATTCTTCTTCTTTCTCCTGTTCTTCGTAAGCCTTGAGCAGTGCAGTCTGAACATCGCCGGGAACCATTGAGTACTCGGCAAATTTCAGGGAGTAGGTACCGCTGCCGCTGGTGAGCGAGCTGAGGGCGGTTGAATAGCGGTTCATTTCTGCCAGGGGCACTTTAGCCTTCACGATCTGGTAGTTTCCCTCGCTGTCCATACCCATAATGATGGCACGACGGCCCTGAAGGTCGGTCATGATATCGCCCATGCGGTCGCCGGGAACCATTACTTCTACATCATAAATCGGCTCAAGAATTTTAGGGCCGGCATTTTTAAAGGCTTCTTTGAAGGCATTACGTCCGGCAAGTTTAAATGCAAGCTCGTTGGAATCAACCGGGTGCATTTTACCATCGTATACATTCACCACGATGTCACGGGCATAGGAACCGGTCAGCGGGCCTTCTTCAATTTTCTCCATAATCCCTTTCAGAATGGCCGGCATAAACCTGGCATCAATAGATCCACCAACGATACAGTTGTTAAACACCAGTTTACCACCCCATGAAAGATCGTAAGTCTCTGTACCGCGGATAGGAAATTCCGTTTGATTGGCCATCCCTTCGCTCCAGGGCTGAATCAGCATATGCACTTCACCGAACTGTCCTGAACCTCCGGACTGCTTTTTGTGACGGTACATGGCTTTGGCCGGCTTGGTGATGGTTTCACGGTAAGGAATCTTAGGTGCGTAGTACTCAATCTGAATCTTCTCGATATTTTCCAGGTGCCATTTGGCGATGTTGAGATGAAGTTCGCCCTGGCCGCGCATAATGATCTGCTTCAGTTCTTTTGAATATTCCACAGTAATGGTGGGATCAACCTTCTGCAGTTCAGTAAGCGCCGCGCCCAGTTTTTCGTCGTCCGAAGTATTTTTGGCTTTGATGGCCATGGTGATCTTGGGAGCAGGAAACTCAATCGGCTCAATTACGTCACCACTGATCTTGGGACTGTTAAGCGTATGATTGGTACGTACATTCTTCAGCTTAATGGCTGCAGCGATATCTCCGGCAACTACTTTCTCAAGTTTTTCACGTTTTTTTCCGGCAACGGCAAACATCTGTGAAATGCGTTCCTTTGAACTGTTCACGCCGTTTACCATGTCCATGGCTTCGGTAATTTCACCGGAGAAAACTTTGAAGAATGAAATCTCACCAAGGTGCTCTTCAACGGATGTTTTAAAAATAAGGGCAGATGCGGGATCGGCCGGGTTGAAATTAAGGGACTTTCCCTCTTTGGTGTTGCGGCCGGGCATTTCGTTGGGCGCCGGGATGTAACTTACGATGAAATCGAGCAGTGCATCCACACCGTAATTGGGCTTGGCTGCAATACACAACACCGGAAACATCCCCCGGTTCATGATACCAAGTTTCAGTCCTTTTGCCAGTTCTTCAGGGGTAAGCGTTCCGTTCTCAAAGAATGATTCCATCAGGGTTTCATCATTCTCGGCAGCTGTTTCAATAATGCTGTTCAGCATTTCTTCTGCCTTATCCTTCTGGTCGGCTGGAATATCAAGCACTTCGGCTTTACCGCCCGTGGCAGGATATTTGAACATTTTCTGCTGAAGTACATCTATGATGGCATTGAAGCTGTGTCCTTCGTTCACAGGATACTGAAACGGAGTAACGCTGGCGCCGAACTGCGTTTTCAACTGACGCAGGCTCTCTTCAAAACTTGACTTCTCATGTTCAAGGTGGTTTACAAGGAAAACAACCGGTGCATGAATGGCTTTGGTCTGCCTCCAGTTAATCTCGGTACCTACTTCAACCCCGTTCTGCCCGTTGATGACCATGAAAGCGGTATCAGCTACATTCAGGCCGGCTACAACTTCGCCGATAAAATCGTCAAAACCGGGTGCATCAATGATATTGATCTTATGGCCTTTATGTTCAGCATAAAGTACGGTTGATGAAACTGAGTTCTGACGTTCCAGCTCAATTTCACGATAATCCGATACTGTATTTTTATCTTCGATTGAACCGCGCCTGTTGATGACGCCGCACTCAAACAATATGGATTCCGACAAAGTGGTTTTACCGGTTTTGGCACCCCCGATGAGCACAATATTCCTTAATTCGTTTGTTTTGTAAACCTTCATGTTTTTAGCAAGTTATGATGATTAATCCGATTCTGAAAGGGCGACAAAGTTATAAAAATCTGCACAATAACAAAACGTTAACGTAAAATTGCCGGAACATAACCGGCAGTTATGTAGTCAGCACACCTTCTGTATCTGTAAATGCAACTGCCCGGAGCTTTCAGTCGAGCTCGATTTCAAACTGAACCATCTCGGAAAAGATCCTGATCCTTTCGTTCAGCTCACCATTGCTGAGCGCCTGCAGCCCTTCCGTGCCGAACTTCTCAACGGTGAAGGATGCCATGGCAGAACCAAAAATAATGGCACGCTTCATATTTTCAAAGGAGATATCACCGGTTTTCGCCAGGAACCCGATAAAGCCACCGGCAAAGGTATCCCCGGCTCCTGTCGGATCAAAAACCTCTTCGAGCGGCAGTGCCGGAGCAAAGAATACACTGTCCTTGTTGAACAGCAGCGCGCCGTGCTCACCCTTCTTGATTACAAGAAACTTCGGGCCCAATCCTATGATTTTTCTTGCTGCTTTGATCAATGAATACTCTCCGGAAAGCTGACGGGCCTCTTCATCATTGATGGTCAGAACATCCACCATGCCGATCACCTCCATCAGATCATCCCATGCGGTGTTCATCCAGAAGTTCATGGTGTCCATAACGATCAGTTTCGGGCGAACGGGCAACTGTTCGATCACCCTTTTCTGAACCTGAGGAGTCAGGTTTCCCAGCATAAGAAAAGTACAATCTTTATACGACTCGGGCAGCACCGGATCAAAGTCGGCCAGCACATTCAGTTCGGTCACCAGCGTATCACGGGCGTTCATGTCGTTGTGGTACCTGCCTGACCAGAAAAAGGTCTTTCCTTCAGGTATCATTTTTATTCCGGAGGTTTCCACCCCATTGCGGTTCAACAGATCAAGATGTTCCTGCGGAAAATCCCCTCCTACTACAGAAACAATTTTAGTATTCACATTCAGCTTGCCCGCAGCAAGACCAATAAATGTAGCGGCGCCCCCGAGTATCTTATCGGTCTTCCCGAACGGGGTTTCAATGGCATCAAAGGCAACGGTGCCTACAACAACAAGACTCATAATTAAGGTAAATGGATAAAAATGTAAGAAAGAGTGAATTCAAAAATATTGCTTTACCGGCCCTGTAGTCTGCCGGCTTATGCTTTTCGTAACGGCTGGAACCCTCAGGAAAGGAATTCCTTCTTCAGAAAATTCTCGAGTTTAAGCAGGTCCTGTGTAAACTTCCGGATTCCTTCGGCAAGTTTTTCGGTAGCCATGGCATCCTCGTTCATCAGCCATCGGAAAGCTTTCTCATCCGGTATGATTTTTTCCAAAGGTATTGCCTTCGCATTTTCAGCATCAAGCCTGGGGCTTACTGTTTCGTGAGACGACTCCAGTTCATTCAGCAATGCAGGTGCAATGGTCAGCAGGTCACATCCTGCAAGTGCGATAATTTCACCTTTGTTCCTGAAACTTGCACCCATTACTTCGGTGGCATAGCCAAACCTTTTATAATAATTGAATATTTCTGTTACAGAAATAACACCGGGATCTTCCTCCGGGACCGTGGATGCAAATCCTTTCTCTTTTTTATACCAATCAAGGATTCTTCCGACAAAAGGTGAAATCAGTTTCACCCCGGCTTCGGCGCAGGCAATGGCCTGTATTTTTGAGAACAACAAGGTCAGGTTACAATGTATGCCCTCTTTTTCAAGCACCTCCGCTGCACGGATACCTTCCCAGGTGGAGGCTATCTTTATCAGAATTCTTTCACGGCCAACACCCGCCTGCTCATACAACCTGATCAGTTCACGTGCTTTGGCAATAGTTCCGTCTGTATCGAACGAAAGGCGGGCATCCACCTCGGTGCTTACCCTTCCGGGAACAATTTTCAGAATTTCGAGACCAAAATTTACCGCCACCCGGTCGAGACATAATGAAAGCTGCCCGGCCGGATCGCCGGTAAGCGACTTTGCATCAGCCGCTGCCATAGCAGCCAGATGACGGTATTTTTCCTCGCGTGCAGCTGCGTAAATCAGCGACGGATTGGTGGTGGCATCAACCGGCCGGTATGATTCAATAGAATCAAAATCGCCTGTATCGGCCACTACCCGGGTATACTGCTTTAATTGTTCAAGGGCATTCATTCAATTGGATTTTAAGGGTGCAAAGATAAGAAGATTGGCCTGACCATAAAAGATTCAGGGTAAAAGTAAGCTATATGAATCCTCCGGGCTGCCTTCCGGCCTGCTGATCAGAAAAAGGCCGGGAAATCAGGTTCCGCTGCTGAAACAAACCTGCCTGTCAGCAAATTTCACCCCAAAATATCATGTTTTGCCCCTGTATAACACAAAATAACCCATAATCCGGATCCAAATCCCTTTTAATTGCGGGGCATTGCAGGCTGATGTTCCTTTGCAGGACAACAACCAATAATGATTCACTATACAGAAACATATTTCGCCCTGAAATCATTGCTCAAAGCAGGAAATCAGGTCCAGCACATTCCGGGCTCTGATGCATGTTTTCAGTCATTTGAATTTACCTCGGATACACCCGGCAATGTTTTTCCTGCCACCAGGACAGAACTGAAGGGATTAAGCAATATTAATTCCGACGACAGTCTGATTGCTGAAAACGTCAGGTTTACCTATCCGGTAATCATTCCCGCTTCTGGCAAAGGCAACAGGGCCATAATTCTCCTGCATGGGTTGAATGAGCGGAGCTGGGTCAAGTATTATCCCTGGGCCGAAAGGCTGGCCAGGGAACTGAGGCGACCGGTTATCCTTTTCCCCATCTCATTTCACATGAACCGCTCACCGGCTGAATGGAGCAATCCCAGGCTGATGTCACCATTATTACCTTCAACCCGGCTTCGCAACAGGCAGAACCGTTCTTCAACCTTTGTTAACCTGGCGCTCAGTCTCAGACTCAGCCAGCAACCGTTGCGGTTTTTCACATCAGGCAGGCAAAGTGCCCTGGACCTGGAGAAACTGATCAGTTCAATTCAATCAGGTAATCATCCACTTTTTGCGAAAGGAACCGGCATTGATTTCTTCGCTTATTCAATCGGCGCATTTCTTGCGCAGATTATGATGCTGGCCTATGGAGAAACTTTTCTGAACGATACCCGCCTGATGATGTTTTGCGGGGGCGCCCCTTTTAACCGCATGAACGGGGTTTCAAAACTGATTATGGATGAGGAAGCCTTTTCCAGGCTGAGGTTCTTCTACCTCAGGCAATTCGAAAAAGAACTCAGCAAAACAGACAATCCCTTCTCCTTGTTCAGGGAAAGTCCGGCTACAAAAGCTTTCAATGCCATGGTTGACTCCCGTCGGTTGCGTGAATGGCGGAATCACCGGTTTGAAAAAATGCGCAAGCGGATCAGCACGATCGCACTGAAAAAAGATGAGGTAATCCCCCCTTCAGGCATTTCAGAAATCATGAATACAGAAAACCTCAGAACCATGGATTTCCCGTTTGAATATACCCATGAAAACCCCTTTCCGCTTATTCCGGCAAGTGAAAAGGTGGATCAATGCTTTGAAAAGGTTTTCGCCGAAGCTGCGGCATTTCTCAGGTAAGGAACACGCCTGCCGGCTTGGACATTAAACTTCCACCCATGCCTGAATTTCTTCAAGCTTTAAGGCCGGAATATCCAGTTTCAACTTTTTTCGCAGTCCGCCCAGGTCATTCAGCAGTTTGTTGGGATTGGCCGCTTTCAGGTCTGCAACGTTTTTAAAGCCATATTTCCGGAGCGCGGGCACCCATGCGGCCGGAACTCCCGCTTCAATAAATGCCTCATCGGTATCCCCTGCGGGAACAGCCTTTTTCTCAGGGCGCATCTGAGGGAAAAACAAAACATCCTGAATTGAAGGCTGGTTGGTCATAAACATGGTCAGCCTGTCAATTCCGATACCCATCCCGGAGCAGGTAGGCATCCCATATTCAAGGGCACGCACAAAATCCATGTCTATAAACATGGCTTCGTCGTCGCCTTTCTGCGAAAGTTTCAGTTGCTCCTGGAAGCGATCGAGCTGGTCGATGGGGTCATTCAGCTCTGAATAAGCATTGCACAACTCCTTACCGTTGACAAAAAGCTCAAAACGCTCGGTGAGTTCAGGATTTGTCCGGTGACGCTTGCACAGGGGCGACATCTCAATGGGGTAATCCATAATGAATGTAGGCTGTACCAGATGTTCCTCACACTTTTCCCCGAAAATGGCATCAATCAGCTTTCCTTTACCCATGGCCGGCGTGGTCTCGATATTCAGGGTCCGGCATATCTGCCTCAGTTCATCTTCAGTTTTACCGGTGATATCCACACCTGCATACTCCTTTATGGCATCGGTCATGGTGAGCCTGCGGAAAGGACGTTTGAAATCGATTTCTCTCTCCCCGACCAGGACGCTGGTCTTCCCGTGAAGGCTCAGGGCAACCTGCTCCAGCATCTCCTCGGTAAAATCCATCATCCAGAAGTAATCCTTGTAGGCCACATAAATTTCGAGCACGGTAAACTCAGGATTGTGCGTGCGGTCCATGCCCTCGTTGCGGAAGTCTTTCGCAAATTCATAAACCCCGTCAAAACCGCCGACTATTAGTTTCTTAAGATACAGTTCGTTGGCAATACGCAGGTAAAGTGGCATATCCAGCGCATTGTGGTGGGTGATGAAAGGCCGGGCAGCAGCGCCTCCGGGGATAGGTTGAAGAATGGGCGTTTCCACCTCCAGGTATCCCTTACCGTTGAAAAATGAGCGCATGGTATTGATGATCAGGCTGCGCTTAACAAAAATATCACGCACCTCCGGATTCACAATCAGGTCAACGTAACGCTGACGGTACCGGGCTTCCGGATCGCTGAAAGCATCGAATACCTGGTCATCCTTTTCCTTTACCACCGGCAGCACCCGCAATGATTTGCTGAGCAGCTTCAGCGACTTTACATGAATGGAAATCTCGCCCATCTGGGTAACAAATACAAATCCGGTTACCCCGATGATATCGCCGATATCGAGCAGCCGTTTGAAGACAGTATTGTACTGGGTCTTGTCCTCGCCTTCGCAGATTTCATCGCGCTTGATGTAAAGCTGAATGCGTCCGCTTGCATCCTGCAGATCTACAAAAGAGGCGGCTCCCATGATGCGGCGGGTCATGATACGACCGGCAATGCTTACATCCTGATAAAGGCCATTGTCACCGGGAAAATTCTTAAGAATTTCAGCAGTAGTGATATTTACATTGAATGCTTCGGCCGGATAGGGATTGATGCCAAGTTTTCCGAGTTCGTTAAGCGATTCTCTCCTGATTGCTTCCTGTTCGCTGAGTTCCTGATACATACGTGAAAATTTCTGCAAAGATAGCGTTTTTTGTTTCGTAAAAAATGGTGGCTGAAGCCTCTGCAGCGGGTGGGCCTGGGTATGGACTACAACAATTCGGCAGGCCAGGCAGCTTGACTCCGGACAAAAAATCAGTTGCGTGCGCCCAGGGCAGGGTAAAGAATCAGTCCGGTTATATTCCGTATAAATTCCTGATTTTCCCAATCAGCACGCGGGCCATCTTTTCGTTGGATTCATGCGTCCACCCTGCAATATGGGGCGAAAGTATCACCTTATCGCACCGGATCAGCCGCCTGAAATCTTCAGGCAGACCTGCTGAATCCAGGTTTTCGAATGAAAGCTTCTCATATTCGAGCACATCAAGTGCAGCTCCGGTAACCTTCCCGGAATCAATGGCATCCATCAGCGCGGCAGTATCTACGCATTGTCCTCGGGCTGTGTTGATCACGATCAGCGGCCTTACAAATGAATCCAGATATGTTTTATTGACCATCTGCCGGGTTTCACCGGTAAGCGGCACATGCAGACTAAGGATATCGGCGGTGGTGAATACCTCTTCCATGGTCACTTCCCTGACAAACCGGTTGCTGAAATCCTTCTTATACTTGTCGTAGGCGATTACGTTCGCCCCAAAACCACTTAGTTTCTCAGCAAAAGCACTGCCCATATTGCCGTACCCGATGATGGCCACGGTCTTTCCGTGGATTTCTGTACCCCGGTTGCCTTCGCGGATCCACACGCCATTTCTCACCTCCAGGTTCACCCTGCAGAGGTGGTTCAACAATGCAAGCAACATTCCAACGGCATGTTCTCCTACCGCATCGCGGTTCCCCTCGGGGGCGTTCAAACAGGCAATCCCTTTCGCAAGGGCATACTCCCCGTCGATATTTTCCATGCCGGCCCCTACCCTGGCTATAAACCTCAGGTTACCGGCATGCTCAAGGGCCTTCCTGTCTAACCGGATCTTGCTGCGGATTACCACCCCTCCGAATCCGGGCAACATGTCAAGGATTTCCTGCCGGCTGTTGCCACCGTAATGCGTGCATTGAAACCCCAGCCTTTCAAGTTCCAGCCCCAGCAAGGGATGGGCGGTATCGATAAATAAAACCCTTTTCTCCATAACGTTGATCAGATGCTGCAAAGGTACTACTCTGCCATGAATTCACCATTTTAACACAAATTAACCTTCTTTTGACCGAAAATAATCGTTTTTGCATTGAAAAACAGGGGCTTTTCGGGCGAATGTCGTATTTTTGCCGGGCGAAGTAGGGAATGACCAAATCATTTATTTCGCTGATATTGAATTATATAATACCTCTTTTTGATTACTTTACCGCATGTGGAATTTCCTTGTCCGATTTATTCTCCGTAACCGCCTCGGCAATCTGATTGCCATCATCCTGATTACGGCTTTCATGGGTTATAAGGCCATCAATGTGCATCTTTCGTATGAGATGGCCCAGATGTTGCCCGACACCGACACCACCACCGTAGTTTACCAGAAATTTAAGGAAACATTCGGGCAGGATGGGGCGGTTTTATTTATTGGAATCAAAGACGAGAAATTGTTTACCCTCGAAGAATTCAACGACTGGTACGATCTTACCGAACGCCTCCGCAAAGTCGACGGAGTGCAGGAAGTCTTGTCGATAGGGAAATTATACACACTGGCAAAAAACGATTCCACAAGAAAATTTGATTTTAAACCTGTTTTTCAGCAAAAACCTCAGACACAGGCAGAGCTTGACAGTCTGAGAACCCTGATTTTTAATCTTCCGTTTTACGATGGACTGATCATCAACAAGGAAACCAACGCCACCCTGATGATGCTTACCCTCGACAAAGAAAGGCTTAACAACAAAAGCAGGATCAGCCTGGTTCGTGATATTGAGGATGAGGTAGCGGTATTCAGCAGCAAGCATGATATTCAGGTTCACTTTTCGGGGATGCCATATATCCGCACCAAAACCATGAAAATGGTTCAGCGGGAATTGCTGATGTTTACCCTTTTGTCGCTGCTGATCGCATCCCTGGTGCTGTTTTTATTCTTCAGGTCATTCAAAGCGGTGCTGTTCCCGATGCTCATCGTACTCATCAGTGTAGTCTGGTCCATGGGCACCCTTGGTATTCTCGGCTACGAGATTACCATCCTTACAGGGATTATACCGCCGCTGCTGATCATTATCGGGGTGGAGAACTGTATTTTCCTGCTCAACAAATATCATCACGAGTTCAGGGAGCATGGCAACAAAGTGAAGGCACTATCCAGGGTGGTAGTCAGAACGGGCAACGCAACATTCCTGACCAATCTTACTACTGCTACCGGCTTTGCCGCATTTATCATTACCGGCAATAAACTATTGGTTGAATTCGGGGTGGTTGCCGCCATCAATATCATGGTGGTCTTTGTGCTTTCCATCTTCCTGATTCCCATCCTTTACAGCTATCTCGCACCGCCGCAACTCAGGCATATCAAGCACCTTGACAACAAATACACTACTTCGCTGATCGAAAAAGTGGTTTTTCTGGTTCAGAACCACCGCCGGGCAATTTACCTTACGTCAGTAGCGGGTTTGATCCTGGCTGTTTTTGGTATTTCCAGACTGAAAACCACCGGGAATGTGGTGGATGATATCCCTCACGGCCATCCCATGTATGTTGACCTGCTGTTCTTCGAAGAAGAATTCAAAGGAATACTTCCGTTTGAAATCACCATTGATACCCGCAAACCGAGAGGGGTGATGCAGATGTCAACCATTCAGAAAATCAGTGAATTACAGGACTCACTTGCTAAATATCCCGAGTTTGCGAAGCCTATTTCGGTAGCCGAGCTGGTAAAATACTCGAAACAGGCATTTTATAACGGTGATCCGGAAATGTACAGCATTCCGAACAGCCAGGAGCGCAATTTCATCATGCAGTATCTGCCTTCGATGAAGGCCGGGAAGCGCACCATCCTCAACTCATTTGTTGATACCACCCTGAGCAAGACCCGCATCAGTGTGCAAATGGCCAACATCGGCACACGGGATATCCAGCGCATCAAGGATGACCTTCAACCAAGCATCGACTCTATCTTCGACCCGGATAAATACACCGTTGAGCTGACGGGTACAAGCATTGTCTTTCTGAAAGGTACGGATTATCTTGTTAACAACCTTTTAACCAGTCTGATACTGGCCGTTGTCGCAATCGGGATATTGCTGGGGCTGCTTTTCACCTCATTTAAGATGGTAGCGGTATCGATGGTCCCCAACCTGCTTCCGCAGCTGATGACTGCCGCGCTGATGGGATTCCTGGCCATTTCCATCAAGCCTTCCACCATTCTGATTTTCAGTATTGCACTGGGAATTTCCGTGGACAATGCGATCCATTTTCTGTCGCGTTACCGCCTGGCACTCAAACACAATAACTGGGATATCCGGCTATCGGTATTTTCGGCACTTCGCGAAACCGGTTTCAGTATGATTTACTCATCCATTGTTTTGTTTCTCGGATTTGCCGTTTTCACCGTCTCTACTTTTGGGGGCACCCAATCCATGGGCTTCCTCGTTTCCTTCACCCTGCTGGTTGCATTGTTCTCAAACCTGCTGTTGCTGCCTTCGCTGCTGCTCTCCCTCGACCGGTGGCTGACTACCCGCAAATTCGAGGAACCACTGATTGAACTTTTCGAAGAGAATGAAGAAACGGAAGTAAACGGTGATGATCTCCCTGCTGAGGAAACAAAAGAAGTTGAAGAAATTGCAATGACCGATAAGTAAAATATCAGACGAATATGAAAGGCATCATACTTGCCGGCGGCTCAGGCACACGGCTTCACCCCCTCACACTGGCAGTCAGCAAGCAGTTAATGCCGGTTTACGACAAGCCCATGATCTATTATCCGCTGTCGGTACTGATGATGGCTGGTATCAATGAAATACTTATTATTTCAACGCCCCACGACCTTCCCAACTTCGAAAAGTTGCTGGGCGACGGGCGTTCACTGGGCTGCAGCTTCAGTTATGCCGTTCAGCACGAGCCAAACGGCCTGGCCCAGGCTTTTGTGATCGGGGCGCCCTTTATCGGTAAAGACGATGCAGCGCTGATCCTGGGTGATAATATCTTCTACAGCTCCGGATTACAGAACCTGCTGAACGAATGCCGGCAACCCGAAGGGGGCATTGTATTCGCCTACCATGTGGCAGACCCCGAGCGCTACGGCGTTGTTGAGTTCGACGCCTCGGGAACTGCGATTTCCATTGAGGAGAAGCCAAAACAACCCCGGTCGAATTACGCGGTACCAGGGCTTTACTTTTACGACAACAGTGTTGTTGAAGTAGCTGCCGGAATCAGGCCAGGTGCCAGGGGTGAATATGAAATCACCGATGTTAACAGGTACTATCTTGAACACGGCAGACTCAGGGTAAAAGTGATGAGCCGCGGCACAGCCTGGCTCGACACGGGGACCTTCAGTTCACTGCTGCAGGCTTCACAGTTTGTGGAAGTGATAGAAACCCGGCAGGGGCTCAAAATCGGCTGCATTGAGGAAGTGGCCTACAGAATGGGATACATCAGCAGAAGCCAGTTACAGGCAATCGCCCAGCCATTGCTGAAAAGCGGATATGGCGATTACCTTATGCGGATATCCTGAACCTGATCACTAAGATAAATCACTTCAATAATGTATCCGATAGAACAATTACAAGGTAAAATTGCCGACTCGCTCAGCAACCTCCCCATTTACCGGGAGCCGGCCGGATTATATGAGCCCATTTCCTATACCTTACAGCAGGGAGGCAAGCGAATTCGTCCGCTCCTTACGCTGATTGCCACTCAGATGTTTGGCGGCGATCCCGACAAAGCGCTTCCGGCTGCAACCGCCATTGAGATTTTCCATAATTTCACCCTGCTGCACGATGATATCATCGATCAGGCGCCCCTTCGACGCGGACGGGATACCGTGTACAAAAAATGGAACATCAACACAGCCATTCTTTCGGGTGATACCATGTTTGCGGTAGCTTACGGACAACTAGCCGGATCTGATCCTCAGCAACTTCCCCTGCTGATGCAGGTCTTTACCAAAACGGCCATCGAAGTTTGCGAAGGCCAGCAATATGATATCGACTTTGAAAATGCAGATGATGTTACCATTGATGCATACCTGAACATGATCCGGCTTAAGACAGCTGTTCTTCTGGCAGCCAGTCTTAAGATCGGCGCCCTGATCGGAGGGGCCGGCCATCAGGATGCAGAAGCCATCTACCGTTTCGGTGAAAATATGGGTATCGCATTTCAACTGCAGGATGACCTGCTCGATGCTTATGGCGATGAAGCCGTATTCGGGAAAAAGACCGGTGGAGATATTATTGCCAATAAAAAAACTTACCTCTACCTGAAGGCCCTCGAATGCAGCAGCCCGGAGAATGCTTCAGCGTTAAGAAACTGGTTCCGGACCAAAGACGGCGAACCTCATGCAAAAGTAACGGCTGTTCTTGATCTTTTTAATAAGGCAGCGGTTAAGCAGCACGCTGAAAACATGATTCAGGATTATATTCAGAAAGCGATGTCACATCTCAATGCCATCACGCCTGATGAAAAAGCCAGGGCTCCGCTGCTGGAACTGCTTTCAGGAATGCTCAAACGGAATCATTGAAGCCGTTCAGAAGCCGGTATTCTTAAAATTATCCAACTCACTGTGAAGTGCTTCCCAATCATCCATTGCTGATACCAGCTTGTTTTTCAGCAATTCGTATCTCTCATAAATTGTCCCGTCAGCCAGCGCTTCAATATGTTTTTCAGGGGAAGCAAGTTGCTGATCAATGGTGGCAATCTCCGATTCAAGCTGGTGAATCTCCTGTTCAACCTTTTCGATGCGGCTGGTAATTTTCCTCAGGTCCTTTTCCTGCTGACGCTTTTTCTCGTAATTGATCTTATTCAGCGATACTTCTTCGGATTGTCCGGCAGCAGCAGCCTTTGCCGCCATTCCCAGCTGATCAAGCGTGGCAATCCGCCTTTTCTCCAGAAAATCATAGATATCGCCGATATGCTGTTTCACTTTCCCATCCCTGAATTCAAATACTTTTTGCGTTAGCCCCTGTAAGAAGTCACGATCATGCGAAACCACGATGAGTGTGCCATCAAACATCAGCAATGCATTCTTCAGGATGTCCTTGGATATCATATCCAGGTGATTCGTCGGCTCATCGAGGATCAGCAGGTTAACCGGCGATAATAACAGTTTTGCAAGTGCAAGCCTTGATTTCTCTCCGCCCGAAAGCACTTTCACCTTTTTCTCAATGTCTTCGCCGGTAAAAAGGAAGCTGCCAAGTATGTTTCTCACTTTTGGTCTGATATCGCCCACAGCCACATCATCAATGGTCTGAAAAACTGTCCGTTCCGGATCGAGCAGATCGGCCTGATTCTGGGCATAATACCCTATCTTCACATTATAACCAATTCTGCACTCCCCGTCATGGTCCAGTCCTTCGGCAAGTATTTTGGCGAGGGTGGTTTTACCCTCTCCGTTACGTCCCACAAATGCGACAAAATCATTCCGCTCAATGGCGAAATCCACATCACTGAAAACCCTGTGATCACCATAAAACTTCGCCAGAGATACCGCCTCCACAACCACCTTTCCCGAAGCCGGGGCCGGAGGAAAACGAAAATGGATGGCGCTTTTATCCATTTCATCAACTTCCACCCTTTCGATCTTGTCGAGCAACTTCATTTTTGACTGCACCTGCCTGGCCTTGGTGGCTTTATAACGGAACCTTTCGATAAAGCGTTCGATATCCGCCAGCTGGCGCTGCTGATTTGAATAGGCAGCCTGTTGCTGTTCGCGCATACTTTCGCGCAACTCAACATAACCTGAATAGGAGGTTTTAAAATCATAAATCCTGCCCATCGAAATTTCTATTGTCCGGTTGGTCACATTATCGAGAAAAGCGCGGTCGTGCGAAACCACAATAACAGCGCCGCTGAATGATTTCAGGTATTCTTCCAACCATTGAATAGACTCAATATCGAGGTGATTGGTAGGCTCATCGAGCAACAGCAATCCGGGGCGGCGCAACAGCAATTTGGCCAGCTCCACCCTCATCCGCCATCCCCCGCTGAATTCAGCAAGCCTGCGGTTGAAGTCAGCAGGCCTGAAGCCCAGTCCCAGCAGGATTTTCTCCGTTTCGCCTTCCATTTCATGCCCGCCCAGCAATCGGAACCGCTCTTCATTTTCGTGCAGGCGATTGATCAGGTGCAGATATGAATCAGCATCATAATCAGTTCTTTCTGCAATTTCAATGCTGATTTGCTCACTTTCAGTTTTAAGTTTCAATACTTTGTCAAAAGCGTTCAGCGCTTCTTCAAAAATTGTTCCTGCACCGGTAGTCACAATCTCCTGAGGCAGATATCCGATCTGCAGATCGTTGGGTTTTGAAACGGTGCCGCCTTCCGGCTGTTGCTCCCCGTTGATGATCCGCAAAAGGGTGGTTTTGCCGGCGCCATTCTTCCCCACCAGACCGGCCCTGTCTCTTTCCGTAATCAGGAAGGTAACATTGTCGAACAGGTAGCGACCGGTAAAGTAAACTGAAAGGTTATTGATTGAAAGCATGGAAAGCTATTTTATTCGGATTGCAAAGGTAATTGTTTCATTCATGTGACCCGCTTTCAACTTCTTGCGGATATACTCACCTTCAGGTATGACTACAGATATCCCTGCTATGATGATTTTAATCCCGAAGATCACTCCTGATTTTTCGCTTTATTGCCGAAATAATTATACTTCTCCTGTTTTAACCGCCACCTTTCCCGGGCATACTGACGCATATCTGTTATTGTATCTTTTTCATCCACAATCTCAAATCCCAGTAATGACTCAATAATGTCTTCCATGGTGACGATGCCATCCATCCCGCCATATTCATCCACAATAAGGGCAATATGCTCCTTTTCGACAAGTAATTTCTCCCAAACCGAAAACAACGGCATGGAATAAGGGATGATCACGATTTTCCGCTTAATATCTTTTAATTTCATTCCGGCTGCATCTTCGGCAAGTTTTTCAAATACCTCCTGCCTGAAGATATAACCAGTAACATTCTCCTCATGTTCTGAAAATACAGGTATTCTTGAGAATCTCAGGAATTCTTTACTCTCCGGAAACTCATCCAGGCTCATCATCTCATTTGCTGCGGACACCACCACCCTTGGCGTCATTATTTCTGAAACACGGATTCCCTTCAGGCGGATAAGGTTCTGGATGATCTTATTCTCCTTTTCGCCAAATATACCTTCTTCCGTTCCAATATGTGCAAGCACCGATATCTCCTCCCTGCTCACCGAAAGTTCTGATTTTCCTCCGGAAATTAATCTGGTAATCATGGCAGAGATCACGACCAGGGGATAAGTAAGAATCACCATTCCCCGGATTACAGAGCCAGAAACAGCGACAAGTCTTCTGGAATATCTGGCGCCAATCGTTTTGGGTATGATTTCGGTTAGTACCAAGATAAGAATGGTTAAGACAGCAGAAACAAGTCCGAAATACACTTCCCCGAAAACCTTAACTGCCTGGGCGCCGACTCCTGCAGCACCAACGGTGTGGGCTACGGTATTCAATGATAATATCGCTGAAAGCGGCTTATCAATATTTTGTTTTAACCTGTGTAAGCGGTCTGCACCCTTTTTTCCGCCGGCCTTCAGGCTTCTGAGGTAAGATACGGGTGTTGATAAAAGCACTGCCTCCATCACTGAACAAAGAAATGAAACGGACAATGCCAGAAATAGATAAAAAAGTAAAAGTGCCATAAAATTGGGGTCGTAATACTGATGAGTCAAACAGTTAGCTTACGCTGCCAAAAATACATCATTTACCGGTTTATACAGAATGTACTACAGGGGAAAAGAAGCCAATGTAAATTGAGGCCCTTCCGGTGCAGAGTGAACCTGCATGGTAAAAATAAAGGGCCCCTTCCAGAGCCCTTTATGAATCATATCGATTAAACGATTAGTGGGTAACAACCACTTTCCTGGTAAAGCTTTCGCCCTTTGTATTCACAAATTTAACCAGGTAAGCGCCTGCTTCGTAGTTATGTACATTCAGTACAATGGTCTTGTCCTTGGTAATCACGCGCTCATAAACAACTTCGCCGAGATAGTTGTAAACAACCATGTGGCTGATGTCGTTGGTAAGCTCGATGTTTACCAGGTTATTTGACGGGTTCGGGTAAATGCTTACCATCTGGTTGTCAACAACCGGAACATTGGTGAGCAATACACAGGCAACCTCTGACATCGGGGACTCGCAATCTTCGTAAACTGCAGTAACATTGTAGCAGTATTCAAATCCGATTGTGAGGGCTTCGTCAGCATCGATGTAGGTAGTTTCAGTGGTTGAACCGATCAGCACGTCATCGCGGTAGATGTTGTAACCAACAAGTTCGCGGTTTCCGCTGACTTCAACAGGGAGTGCAGCGCCGGGCAGTGCAGGCAGGTTGCCACGCTCGACCTTCGATACCGGACCGTAAACGGTCGGATCGCTGAGCGGCTGCAGTGCAGCTGTTACGCCATCGAGGGTTTCAACAAATCCCTGGAGGTTCCAGTTGTAGTTCAGTCCATAGGCAGTTGCCATGGATTCCCAAACCGAACCGTCGAGTGACAGCATGTCACCGAAGCCTGCAACGGCAGGACCGGCATCACAACCAGCAACATAATCGTTGGCGGTATGGGTTACGGCATAGCCAAACCACAATTCAGTAGCTCCGGTTACAGGGATAGGAGTATTGAGATTAAACTCATTCCATGCACCTGCAGTATAAGAAGCAACCGGCTGGGTAAGCACAAGGGTTGATGCGTTGGCACCAGTCCAAACTTTCAGGGTGATTGATCCGCCTGGACCGTAGGGGAACATCCTGATCTTGGTCAGGCTGGTTCCGGCATACTGTGCAAGCTGGGTCGGGGTAAACCTTACAGCAACGTTGAAGGTACCGCCGCCTTGCAGACCAATGGCATCAGCATTCACGCCATTGTCCCATGCAAGCCATCCTGAAGGGCCGGGGCCGGTTCCTGAAGGAGCAACCCAGTTGAGGATAACCTGCTCAACATAAGGCAGATTTACATCAGCTGTCAGCTCGGTAGGAGCAGCACATTCGCGGTAGATGTGAACATTGTCGATCATCCAGTTAAAGATATCAAGTGTATTCACGCCCTTGGCATTGAAACGGACACGGAAAACCTTGTTCTTGGCCTGACTGGTGATGTCGATGTGCTGCATCTCCCAATCCATATCGCCTTCAGCAGTGTAAGTGGCAACGGTTATCCATGAACTGCCGTTGAATACTTCAACCTGCAGGCTTTCATCACCGGTAGCATTTACATCGTCAAGCTTAAGGTCAAATTCAAGGAAGATACTTCCGTCGATGAATCCGGTTCCATTGATCCAATAGCTGGTCAGAGACAAGCCATAATCGGTCTGAACAGGACTGTAGAAAAATTCAGCACATGGTACAGGATTACCTGCCTGGCCGGCAATTCTCCAGTTGGCTCCGTCGGTTGACCACTGGTTGGTCTCGAACAGGCCGGTGTTGAAGTTTTCAACAAACGGCAGCTCATAACCGTAAACTACAGTTACATCAACCGGACCTTCAATCATGGATTCACCGGTCTGACCGGCGAAACCGTAAGGAGTGAGGTCGTACACAGCGGTTACATGGTAGCTGTAGGTTCCCGGGTCAAGGTTCAGATCGAAATATTCGGTTTGCGGATGTGCAACATATACCCTTAGTACATCGTCGCGATACAGGTTGTATCCAAGCAGGTTGGAAGGAACAGCTCCGCCGCCTCCACCGCCACCGGTACCGTTGAGAATGAATGGTAAGCCCTGAGGTCCGACATCGGTAAGGGCAGCCCATGAACCGGTGTATT
>VSSQ01000582.1_pt1 | contig 21511 bp, 18 predicted proteins | sample 4763081 | NCBI WGS metagenome assembly VSSQ01 (sample SAMN12137344, study PRJNA551015) | bioreactor metagenome | isolation source: SDC9 anaerobic chlorinated ethene degrading culture | place: USA: Knoxville, Tennesee | collected 2015-01-01
TGTCAGAGCAATTATTGTTAGTATTGTCGTCTTCATAATATTAGCCATAACGGTTTCGCGGTATGGTTAGTTGCCGATTTCAAAGCACTTCCCTGTCAAGTTACAACTACTTTTGATACGAGCTGTGCCGCTCGAATACCCACTGCACCGGCAATTAACTATACCGCGTGTTGGCAACTGGTGTTCATTCATATCCGGCTGTTATTCATTTATTTAGCTTTATTTTTCATGTCATTTACAATCTGCACCAACCTATCCACGAAGCACAAATTTATTTTGTTTTTTTGAGCGTGGGCAATCCTAAAACCGACCTGAAAGGCGGTTACGTGGGCTGGAAAGGCGGAAGCTCTTTTGCAAGCCTTTGGTTTGAGCGTTGGCTCATGCGGTTTTTAAATGTGCTTGCAAATGCAAGGCTCTTTAAATTGGCGGTAATCCTAACTCTTTCAAAAATTCATTGTGTTTATCTGTATTCGTTTTTATGCTTTTATTTATTTCTGTCAATTTTGTATTTACTTCTTTCAAGTCAATCTTTATTTCGTCAACCGATGTGCTTACATATCTTGAAATATTCAGGTTATATCCGTTCTTTTCGATTTCGTCCATTGAAACCCTGCGAGCATATCTTTCAATATGTTCAGGTCGGTATTTGTACGTTTCAATGATTTTTTGAATATCATTTGGGTCTCCGTTATCGCCTTCTCTTAATGTATTTTGTCTTTTTCCTGGTTTGTAATGTTCTGCTGCATTGATGAATAAAACATCGTCTTGTTTTTTGCATTTTTTTAAAACTACAATACAAACAGGAATACCAGTTGAATAAAACAGATTTGAAGGTAAACCAATGACTGTGTCAATATGATTATCCTTTAATAATTTTGTTCGGATTCTTTCTTCTGCACCACCACGGAATAAAACTCCGTGAGGCAATATAATTGCCATAACTCCTTCTTTTCCTAAGAAGTGAAAACCGTGTAATAAAAATGCGAAATCAGCTGCTGATTTTGGTGCTAAGCCATAACTTTTGAAACGAAAATCATCTGCCAATGTATCATCAGGTTCCCAACGCAAACTAAAAGGCGGATTTGCTACTATTGCATCAAACTCAACCTTTTTAGCTGGATTCATTTCGTTGAGCATATTCCATTGATTGAGTAAAGTGTCTCCGTGAAATATCTCAAACTCGGTATCTTTCATCCCGTGCAAAAGCATATTCATTCGGGCAAGGTTGTATGTTGTGATGTTTTTTTCTTGTCCGTATATTTTGCCAACACTACCGCCATTTTCTTTTATTCGCTTTCTAACGTTGAGTAATAATGAACCCGAACCGCAAGCAAAATCAAGTACTTTATCAAATTTTTTCTTTTTGCCCATTGTTGGGTCTTGACTGTCTAAGGTAACAATCTCTGAAAGAATGGTTGAAATTTGTTGTGGTGTATAAAACTCTCCCGCTTTTTTGCCTGAACCTGCCGCAAACTGACCAATTAAATATTCATAAGCATCACCAAGCGTATCTGAGTCCGTTGAAAAATCTGCAATTCCCTCAGCAATTTTCTGAATAATGGTGCAAAGTTTTTTATTCCTGTCAGTTGATGTTTTACCCAACTTTTCTGAATTCAAATTGATTTCAGAAAACAACCCCTGAAAAGTACTTTCAAACGATTCGTTTTCTATATACCTGAAACCATCCTCTAAGGTAACGAGCAATTCGCCATTTTGGGTTCTTGCCATTTCTGTAATGTTGCTCCACAAATGTTGTGGCTTGATTACATAATGGACTTTGCGACGCATTTGTTTTTCAAACTCCTGAACATCTGCCTTATTGGCAGAATACCATACTGACAAAGGGATTCGCTTATCTTTTTCAGGTAACTTTGGATAATCTGAACCCAATTCTTTTTTTGCAGCTTCTTCGTAATTGAATGATAAATAGCGTAAAAATAAAAATGAAAGCATATAATCACGAAAATCGTCCGGATTCATTGCTCCTCTTAGAGTGTCCGCAATATCCCAAAGGGTTTTCCCCAGTTGTTGTTGTTGTTGTTGTTGTTCTTTATTTGTCATAATTTAATCCTCTATCGTAATTGCAGGAAACAAAGTGTTATTAAACCTGTAATTCCTTTTGAAGTTTTCAAAAATTTCAGCGAAATGCACTTTATTATCTTCTGTCATTTCTGTTGGTTCAAAAAGGGAATATCCACCGTGGTTAAATATTTGTACATAACGATGGTATAGAGTTTTTTCTTCATCGTCATCATTAATAACAATCAAGTTTTCAAACCCATCGAAGCCGTGAAAATTAGCTGTTTTTTCCAATAAATTACGAAGTATTGTAAAGTGATAGTTCACTAATCTATCTTCATTTATTGCTTTTTGAATTTCCTGAATTACAAAAACGTGATAGAGAAAAGGAGTATCTGTAGTATCGCTTAATTGGTAGAGATTCTCTTTTTTTCTTAAAAAATACTTTGTACTATTTTTAAATTCATTACAAAGTACATTATAGAATAATGAGTGGTGGGTTGAAATAATGGTCTGAACTCTTGAATTTTCAACTTTTAGCATTTTTGCTAAATAGTGTGCAACTGCAATTGCATTATTGTCATCAAGTGAAGAAATAGGGTCATCAATATAAATGTATTTTACCCAATTATATCTAACCTCGCCATCCATTATTAACTGGACTATTGCCGAAAAAAAGCACCAAATAAAAATATTTTCTTCACCTCTTGATACTTTGATATTTTTTTCAATACGACTGACTTCGTTCTCAATAACTTCTCTTTCAAAATCAACTCTACCTGTATCGAAATTTATATCGAAATTAAAGTCCGCATATTTTCTTAAAATCGGACGGATTTTATTACTTATATCTAAACCTGGCAACCCAACAAAAAATTGAGAGTCAAGATTAATTTTCAAATACCTTTCAGTATCATTCGGTAAATCATTTTCCCAAGAGAACAAGTCTTCCGTATAGGCATTATAGTAAATTGTATCAGCACTTCCACTTTCTTTTCCTTTGTTTTTAAATGCGACAGATAATCGGGTTTTACCAACTCCATTAAAAGCATACAATAGCGTGTATTTTTTATTGAATTCTCTTAAATAAACTGCTACGTCTTCTAGTGTTTGCAATGGCAAGAATCCAATAGTTTTAAGTATTTGCACAATGCTTTTGAGTACAAGTTCTGTAAGGTTATCATTTAGCGTGTATTTGCTTTCAACTCTATTGAAGGTATAGTTATTTTGAATAATGGTTTTATAACCCTTTGCCTGTAATTCTTCCTTATTCAGTTTATTAAGAATCTCATTCCTAAAAACATTTTGTTCTATTTCTATATAGTTTCTACTCATTTTTATTCAATTATTTTAGGAAAGAGACTTTGGATTAAACCTTTTTTATGTAGTTTCAATTGCTCTATTTTCTCTACTTGAGCTGCCACTAAATCATCTAAGGAAGAAAGAAAAGAAGCAATTTTTTGTTGTTCTTTGGGATTCTTAGGAATAAGGAAAGGAAATTCTTTAATTTGTTTTTGCGAAAGCATTGGGATTGCACCCATCGCTCTATTTTTTTGAACCTCAATTTGAATTCTGTCTCCAATCAATATATAGTACAAAAAACTAGCATTACAAGTAATATTTTTTAATAAAACCATACTTGGGTTAATTGTGGCTGGACCTATTTCTCTGTTAATTATTGCACAATCACCTAATGTTCCCCGTTGTGAAAAAATAATATCTCCAACTTCAACCATAATTTCTGGTGATTCGTAATACTTTTCCCAACTTAAATAGGTTGGGTCTTTTAATTCAAGCATTTGATTTTGAATGTGCTTTCCTCCTAGAACTAATGCCCCTTCACCTTGACCTACCAAATCTTGAGTTGTATAACCACGATAACCTATTCTTCCCTTGACCAGACAATTATCTTCTACAGTTGTTTGAATCCACTCCCCATCTTTCTCAAACTCCTTAAACCGATATTTCGGCACTTTCTCACCCTCTTGGGGAAAAAGGTTTTGCATCAAGCCTTTTTTATGGTCTTTGAGTAGTTCCAACTTTTGGCTGTGGGCTGTAATTACTTCATCTAAAGAAGAAAGGCAGGAGGCGATTTTTTGTTGTTCTTTTTTGTTTTTGGGAAACAGAACTGGCAACAATTTGATAATATCAGCATTCAAGTTTTTGACAGCTGCACCAGCTGCGTTAGTATCGAAATATTTTTGACTTGATTCAGAAGAAATGAAATAGTACAAATAATCTTCAAAAGTTACATTGGATATTTTGCGAATTGCTATCCAACCATCGTGAATACAAGTTTTAATCTTTAGAATATATGGTCTTCCAAAACTCATTGAATTGGAAAGTATTAAATCACCTGGATTTACTTCTCTAGTGCTACTTAATCCTTCTTTTATTACTTTTTCTTTTGTTTCAGTAATATATTTAGAGTCAGAAGGAACATCTGCAATTTTTAGCCAATTAAAGCCATTAATGTCAGTAGTTAAATAATCTTGAATAGGTCTTGGTGAACCACCTCGCACTATCTCTGAAATAATTCCTAATTCTTCTTTTTCCCATCCTCTTTCATTAGAAAATTCAGGAAAACGCAATTCGGGTATTAATAATTTCTCTTTACTCATAAGCTGCTAATCCTGAAATTTCTCGCCCTTGGGCTAATTTTTTTAATAGAGGTACTAAATCTGCCATCAGTGCCAATTCTTTTAATCTGCGTTCTTTCCAGCTAAGTTCTAATGGCTCTAAAAGGTCTGTGAGTTTCTCACCGTCAAAAATCATACGGCTCATTATCTGTTCCACAAAGGTTTTAAGTTCTGCCGTTTTTAGTCCGTTTTTGTTAGCAAGGCCAGCCAGTTCTTTGTTGTATTTATCGTCTTTAAATTCGTCGTAACCTTTTCGCAAGGTTTCTACATCTTGTCCGCTGTTCCAATCCAAACCATTGATATACTCGGTTAAATCTTCCTGCTCGTCCATCAGGTTTGCATTTGAACTTAGCAAACTAATTACCTGTGACTTGGTCATTTTCTGTTTGGCAGGTTTCATTTGCGTACTGTCGGCAATCAGGTTCATTATATAGTCGTAATCAATAATAGCCGAAGCAAAAAGCACAAATTCAAAATCCAATTGTTGCACTTCGGGTGCTGCTGTGTCGCCCTCTTTTTGCTGTATAGTTCTTAACTGCTTTGCTGTTTCAATATATGAACTGCGAAACTCCTGCAATTTTTCTTTTGGTAAAATGGCTTCAATCTTGGCTTGTTGTGTTTCGTCTAAGTCGGTGTATTGGTCTAATTGGGTTTTTAAGCGTTGTACTTCTTTAAAGTTTTTTACAAATGCAATTCTCGCTGCATCGCCTTTCAGGTTATACACTTCCTGCGGTTCGTTTACCAGATTATGTTCCTGCATAAATACGCCCAAAGCTTCAACTGCCTTTTTGTATTTGTCAATAACAACAGGTGCGGGGTCAACCAACCAAATCTCTTTGGCTTTTCCACCATCCTCACCAGAGAAAAGGGCAATAGCTTGATTTACGGCTTCCTGTTGCGAACGAAAATCTAAAATATTCCCGTAAGGTTTGGTATCGTTCAATATGCGGTTGGTACGCGAAAATGCCTGAATTAAACCGTGGTATTTCAGGTTTTTGTCCACATACAAAGTGTTCAGGTATTTGCTGTCAAAACCTGTGAGCAACATATCAACCACAATGGTAATGTCAATCTTGTTTTTGTGCGGATAATCTTTGTTGCTGTATTTCTGGTCTTTTATACGCTTTTGTATGTCCTGATAATATAAATCAAATTCGTAGATATTGTGATTAGTACCAAATTGAGCATTATAATCTTCAATAATGGTTTTTAACGCTGCTTTCTTTTCTTCAGGATTTTGTTTGTTATCTTCTTTTTCCTGAACCAAATCCTCTTGTATTTGCTGTATGTCTTTGTTTCCTTCGGCTGGGGGTGAAAAAACACAAGCAATGTTCAAAGGGATATAGTCTGGATTCTCGTTTTGTTTCTTTTTTTGAATTTCTTTGAATAACTGATAAAATTCTATAGCATTGTTAATAGAAGCTGTTGCAAGAATAGCATTGAAACGCCTCGAATTTGTTGCTGCATCGTGTTTTTCCAAAATGGCTTCTACTACTGCCTGTTGTGCAATAGGTTCGCCCGGTTTTGGATTTTGATTTCCTTTCCCCTTGAAATAATCAATATGAAAACGAAGCACATTTTTATCGTCAATGGCGTGCGTTATAGTATAGGCGTGTAACTGTTTTTCAAAAATGTCTTGTGTAGTTTTGTATGAAGCATATTCGCCTTCTCTAATGTTGTAAGTTGCATTTTCATCAAAAATTGGTGTGCCTGTAAAACCAAATAATTGAGCATTCGGAAAAAACTCTTTAATTGCTTTATGATTATCGCCAAACTGTGAACGGTGGCATTCGTCAAAAATGAAAACCATACGTTTGTTGCGAAGTGGCTCTAAACGCTCTTTGTAATTCTTTTTGTATGTGCCATCTAAAGCTAATCCTAATTTTTGGATGGTGGTAACAATTACTTTATCGGCATAGTCAGTCGATAATAACCGCCTAACTAATGTTTCAGTATTGGTGTTTTCTTCAACACTTCCCTCTTGGAATTTATTAAACTCTTCTCGTGTTTGTCGGTCAAGGTCTTTACGGTCAACCACAAACAAGCATTTTTCAATTTCATTATTGCCTTTGAGTAATGTAGATGCTTTAAAAGAAGTCAAAGTTTTTCCACTTCCTGTTGTGTGCCAGATATAACCGTTTCCTCTGTTTTGATTTACACAATTCTCAATTGCTTTTACTGCATAAATCTGATAAGGACGCATTACAAGCAATTTCTGTTCGCTTTCGACCAAAACCATATACTTGCTAATCATTTCGCCAAGCGTACATTTTTTCAGAAACTTATCTGTAAACTCTTCCAGATAATTAACTTTCTTATTGTTTTCTTCTGCTAATTCATAAATTGGCAAAAACTGTTCATCGGCATTAAAGGCGAAATGTTGGTTTTTATTGTTGGCAAAATAATAAGTCCGATTGCTGTTGCTTACAATAAACAACTGCATAAAACACATCAACGTATTGCTATAACCGTTTCCTAAATCATTTTTGTAATCCACGATTTGCTGCATTGCTTTACGTGGCGAAATGTCAATTTTCTTTAATTCAATTTGGACAACTGGCAAGCCATTTATCAGCAAAATAACATCATAGCGGTGATTGCTGTTTTCGGTATTGATGCGTAATTGATTGATAACTTCATAGTCGTTTTTGCACCAATCTTTGATGTTTACTAAAGTGTAATGCAAAGGTGTTCCATCTTCACGCTGAAAGTAATTTCGTTCACGGAGCATTTTTGATGCTGCAAAAACATCAGGATTTATGATTTCCTCACGCAAACGCAAAAATTCACTTTCCGACAAATTTACACGGTTAAGAGCTTCAAACTTTGTTTTGAAGTTTTGTTCAAGCGTTTTGCGGTCAACTATATCAGGGCGATAATTGTACTTCAACTCTGTGAGTTGCTTGATAAGGTTTTCTTCTATTTGAAATTCTTTAGTCATTAGTCTTCTTTCAATAAATCTTTAGGATTAACATCCAATATTTTTGCAATCTCATAAAGCACTTCAAGTCTTGGTTGTTGTCGGTTTTGAACGTATGAGTTAACCATATTGTAACTCTTTCCCAACTTCTCAGCCAACCAAGTCTGTTTGATTCCTTTCTCTTCAAGCACTTCTTTAATTCGATTCATTTCTGTCAAATTATTTCCGCTAAATTACAAATTTATCTCATAAAACAAGATAAAATTATCAAGTTGCTGTGAGTGCGTGGGAAAGATTGCACTCTTTGGCAAAGCTTTGGTTGTAGAGTTGGCTTGTGGGGCTTTGCCAATGTGTGCAATGTGGGTGGGGTTTCTTTCTTCTTTTTTTGCGGGGGGAAGAAAAAAACAAAATAAATTTCCATCAAATTTGCACTGTCCTGTCAAAAAGCTAAATCCTTTCTTATTTTCAATTTATCACTATCGTATCTGTCTGGTCGTCTGTCGCTCTTACACTTGTTGCCAACGGTTTGCGGCTTTGCGTAGTGGCGGACTTAAAATCGCTTCATTGTCAAGCAAGTACAAATGTTTCTTAGAATCACTGCCGTTCAATTTACCATTGAACCCGCCATTACGCCAAGCCGCTGTTATAGGCAGGCGTTTTTGTTTAATTAAAAACATCACTGATTAACTTTTTAATTGTCAGATTTTCAAGTTTAGATGCTATGGGAGAAACATTGTCATGGTTTTCTCTCCAATGCATTCCTTCGTTGTAAATAATTCCAAGTAAATAGTGAGATTCGGGAGAAACAACACCTAACTCTTCTGCTTTCTCTAATTTGTTTCTTGTCTTGTGAGTTGTCAGAAAAACAGTTTGGGCAGGTGCACCTGTTAGCCTGTTAAAAGCAATTTCTTCAATCTTCACCCGCAATGCAGCACAAACAGCGAAAGGGTCATAGGTTTGATTTGCTAAATAATTTGCAAGTTGTGCGTTCATATCAGCAATAAAATTTCCTTGCTCTCCCCAGAGTTCAGGCAAGTTTAACGCTCTGAATTCTGCTCTCTTATTAATTGTTCCAGGGTCATAGTGAAGCAAATATTTGTCAACATCGTTTTTAATGGATGGTTCCTCTCTTTTGCGTAGTAAATTGATTAAATGCTGGCTGACTTGAATTGTGGATTGATTTAAGTAGTAAACTTTTTGATTACTAAAAGCAAAGTTCTTAAAGTAAGTTGGATTGATGTGAGTTAAAATCAATGGATAAATTCTTTTACCTTCCTCACCGTATTCTCTTATAAAAGTTGTGATGTAATACTGTGCAGCAATTAAGTTGGCATCATCTAAATAATCAAATACCTCATCAATAATTAAAATGTTAGCAGGTTTTCTTAAACTTCTCTGCGCTCTGAAAAGCATTGAAATAAAAGACAGAATGTCTCTCTGCCCATTAGAAATATGAATTGCTTTTGGAAATTTTACTACAAGTTGACCGCCAGTTTCACTGGAACGGATATTTTTCCATGTGCAATTAAATGTGCTTAGTGTTGCATCAAATCTTTGCTTTTCTAACTTGTAATTGCAATATATGCAAGCATTCTTAAATACTGTAGGGTTCTCATTGTAAAGCAAAATCAATTGGATTGCTACAAGAAAGCTTTTTGTTTCTGAATTATATCCAATGTCAAAACCGTTTATAATGTCGCCAATGATGTTCAAGTATTGAATTTTCTTTAAAGCAGTTAGATGGTTTGCTTCAACCCAAGCAAGTAAAGTGTCGGCTGTTCCTTGCTGTGCGTTTATTTCATTTACAATAGCATTAATTCTATTCTGAATGGTCTGTCCGTTTGCTCTTTGTAAATCCTGAAAGTGTTCGCTTAGCTTCTTAACCAATTTTAGATTTCCAAAAACTGCATTCGCATTTGGAAGTACCCTGCTGTTTACTCCAAATCGTGTTTTAGAATTTGTCAAAGAGTAACCAAATGAAACATTGGTTGGGATTCTGTCCACAAGAACAACATCTTTTATTTTCAAAGTTGCTGACGCTGTTCCAAATTGACTTCCTATTCCTCTTGGCTTTACTGGATTATTAATTACAAAACAATCAAACTCATTACTGATAGTATTCGTTGAACTTGTAGCTTCAAGATTTACTATAGTGTTGTCGGGTCTTTCATATTCAATTGCAATTCTTGGAGGAAGTGTAGAATTCTCAGAATGAAAATCATCGTCATTAAGGACAATTCTGTTTCTGTTCATAGAATGGAATGCTGTTGCCAATGAACTTTTACCAAAGCCATTTGGTGCTACCAACAAACTCGGCTTGTTCGGATATATGTTTAGAGGAAAACTTTTATTTTGAATTCCTTTGATGTATTCTATAGTAATAGTTTTAATCACTTGTCAATTTAAAGTTTTGGTGTCGTTCAGTACGCTTGTCTATAACGTTTTCTGGCTTTGCGTTCGGGTGGGGTTTCGGAGCGCATAGTTTCAATTTATTACGAATGTTCAATAGAAGCACAACACTTCATATTTACACGTCAGCCCGCCTGACGCAAAACCCGTGTTATGGGCTGGTGTTATGATTACTTTTAAAACTAATTTTCTCTAATTTAAATCGATATATAATGCTGATAATCCAAACAGTTATAAGAATTGTCAATAAAATAGCTGTCTGTAAATTTAATTCGGCAAAGAAGTTATTAAGAGAATGAAATGCTGCAACCGCTAATAACGAATTTGTCTTTTCTGCCACCAAACCAATCCCCCAACTCCCTAACAACAAGATAAAAAAGAAAATTATATTTGAGCTGGTTAAGTTAAAATTCAAATGCCATACAAACCACAAAATAGTTATTATCAGTATTCCAACAAATTTTGGTAATGGTACTAATAATTGTTGCAAGAAACCACGCCAACCAATTTCTTCTAGCAATCCGTAAATCAAGACTGTAAAAATTGCAATTAGTGGGAATGTTCCCTTTGCAAAGTATGCAACAATTCCAATTAAAATTGCAGGCAATAGCCAATAAATTGACAATGGAATAAGAATGTTTGCAAAATTACCTTTCAGGTTCATTTTGAAATGAATGTGGAACAGCTTAATTGCCACTAACGCACCAATTGCAGGTCCAATACCCTGTAATATTGTCACTATAAAAGTGCTGTTAATTCCTGCTAACAACTCTGTCTTGTTAGTCAAATATCTAAGTAAAACAGCTATCACATAAAAAACAATAATAGCAATGACTGTTATTCTTTTGTCAACTATTCTTTCTATTTCTTCCTGAGTGTTCATATTGTTGCTTTTGTCATCTTTACACTTGGCTATAACGATTGGCGGCTAAGCCCGTTTTAATGGGCTGTGACGCCTGTTGGGCGCTGGGTATTCTTAATCCTTAGTAATCTCTAAATCTTCTAAATCAAGTATCATAGAACAGATATCAACATCAAACCATTCGGAAAACTCCTTATATGTCCGTTTGCTTGGCCACTTTGATTCGTCAATTATCCAGTCATTTAATTCGTTCTTGAATATTCCATGGAAGTTTCTCTTTAACCAACTTAAAGTTTCTTCGTTGCTATCCCTTTCTCTAACCAAATATATGTTGTACTCATATCTCTCTTCAATTGGCTCTGATTCTTTGTAGATACTATTAACCCAATCAAAAAATGGTTTTTTAGGTCTTACAACGATAGCATTTCGGTTAATCGTTTCATAATAAAATGGGATCGGTTCTATTTTCATAATGCTTATATATCTGAAATTTTATATGAATGCCTTGCGCTCAACGGTTTATGTATATGAGCTGTGGCGTGTCTTGGCAGGAATCTTTCCAAATGAGGAAAGACCAAGCTATAGCTTATATACGGTGTTGGCAACTGTATTTTTTAATTTTCCGCTAATTCTTTTTCGTCAGTTTCTTCTGGTGAGAATCGTGCAATCAGCATTGGTGTCAAAATACAGACAATTCCGATTATTGATTTCAATCCGAAGTCGTCAATGAAATTCATCGCAATCAAATAAATTCCACATATTAGAAAAATAATATTAGTCAGTTTTTTGTCCCAAATAAAGCCTCCAACTAAATATGCAATTCCTATTAGAGTAAACATTCCAGCGTTCAGAATATGATTCGTTTCGTCGCTATAATTCAGAAACCAATTTGATATTTTTCCGACTAATATGATTCCAATTAGAATACGAAAAATTGTAAATAATGTTTTTTTCATTCCTTTTGAGTTTTGTTGAGATATTGTTGCCAACGTTGGCAATATGGCCAGTGGCGGTTTGCGGGCTACGTCCTTATCCACCGTTACAAACCTTGATGCGGGACAGAAAGCTTCAAACTCCCACAGCCCCCGCCATTGGCTATATTGCGTGTTGTAGCCAGTTTTTATTTTTTTAATCATCTATTTATCTGTCCATTCTGGTGTTTTGCAATTACCCCCAATTATTTTCCAGTTATTAGTCTCCTTGTCATAAACAAATCGGAAATCAGGTATATATCCATTTGTTCCACCACATGCAATGGAATAATTTGCTTCTCGAAAATGTAATCCATTTTTAAAGAAAATTCCTTTTTTTACTTTTAATGCCAAATCGCCGAAGTTTATATCAATAGTATCATTTGAAATCTGTTTATGAGTAACTCTATATAACTTTAATGACTTGCCGTGCTTATAGGCGTAATCAAATAATTCATCTGCTGAAAGAAATTTATAAACACTATTATGGTCAAAGTTATTTTTAATCCTATCAATCTGCTCGTTTGGCTCAATGAATTTCCATCCACTCGATAATTGCAAATCAATCCGGCTGTTTAAGGCTTTTAAATAAATACTATCCAATGTCTGTTTGTCAATCTGCTCTTGATTGTTCGGTATTGTTTCAAGCAGCGAACTAATCTGTTTGAAATATTTTTTCTTGGGATAAATTAAAACTACTCCATTCCCGTTTCCATAAAGATATTTTTGCTCCTCACTTTTTAAAACTTCAATTTTATCTATCCAATTGGGATTTATGGAATTTGGAATTGAGTCTAAAAAATATTCAGTTTTGTCCATTTTAATCACAAACTTGGGTAACGAATCAAGAGGCTCGTTATTTATTCGAACATTTATATCATTTTTATCCTGTCCGTAAGCTAAAAGTGAAAGCGAAAAAATCAATATTGAAAATATGTATCTCATTTGCTGTTCGGTTTTCTAAAATTGGCTACAACGTTTGGCGGTATGGTTAGTTGCCGATTTCGAAGCACTTTCCTATCAAGTTACAACTACTTTTGATACGAGCTGTGCCGCTCGAATACCCACTGCACCGGCAATTAACTATACCGCGTGTTGGCAACTGGTGTTCATTCATATCCGTCTGTTTATCATTTATTTAGCTTGCATTTTCAAGTCATTGTCAAACTGCACCAACCTGGCCACGAAGCACAAATTTATTTAGTTTTTTGAGCGTTGGCCAAAAAGCCCTGTGGGCTAATAGGGAAGGTAGCAGCCATACTCTTTGACAAGTTTTGGTTTGTGCGGTTGGCTTTTTGAGCGACTTGGCAATGTGTATGGTTGCGAAGCATTGGCTCAATCCTCCAATTTTAATGCAACACCTCTAAAACTTTCCAAAGCAGCGTCAACGTTATCAATAATCTCCTGAGCTAAAACAGCGGGATCTGGTAAATTCTCCAAATCAAGAATGTTGTCATTGCGCAACCAGAAAATATCTAAACTTGTTTTATCTTTTGCAAGAATATCGGCATGAGAGTATTTCTTCCAGCGCCCATCAGGATTCTCATTAGACCATGTTTCCTTTCTTTTACTTCGATCGTCTGAATTATACAATTCTACAAATTCTTTGAGATCTTCATACTTCAATGGATTTTTTTTAGGTGTATGACTAATATTTGTCCTATAGTCATAATACCAAATTTCCTTAGTTGCTGGTGTTTTTGAAACTCTTCGTTTATCAAAAAACAAAACATTTGCTTTTACGCCCTGAGCATAAAAAATCCCTGTAGGTAATCTAAGAATTGTGTGGAGATCTGTTTCATTCATTAATCTCTTACGAATAGTTTCACCTGCCCCCCCTTCAAACAAAACATTGTCTGGTAATACTACTGCGGCACGACCATTAACCTTTAACATTGCAACAATATGTTGCAAAAATGCTAATTGTTTATTACTTGTTGTTACCCAAAAATCTTTTCGTAAAAAATAACCGTCTTTTTTAGATTGCTCAATATCAATAGTAGGTATGTCGCTACTAGTTACCCCAAATGGAGGATTAGCCAAAACCACATCAACCTTCTCTTCTTCGTTCACTTCTCCATTATCTCCACGTTTTAGACTATCTGTAACTTCTATATTGGGAGTTTCTTTTAAATCGCCAATGCCATGAAGAAAAAGATTCATTAAACACAAACGAGCAGTAGATTTTTCGATTTCCCAGCCGTGAAATGTGTTAAACTTTAAAAAACTCGTCTCTTCATCTGTTAATGGCTTATTGTTTAAATGTAGTAAAGCTCCTAAAAAAAATCCCCCTGTTCCACATGAAGGATCGGCTATTGTTTCTAATGAGTTTGGTTTAATGCAACTTACCATTGTTGAAATAACAGACCGAGGTGTGAAGTATTGACCAGCACCGCTATTTTCTGCATTTTTTTGTAAAAGTGATTCATAAATTTCTCCTTTGATATCAACATCTTGGGAAGTCCAATTTTCACCATCAATTAGATTAATTAACTTTTTTAGCTTAATAGAATCATGTATTTTGTTTTGCGCACCAGAAAATATTTTACTTAGCATACCTCCTGAAACTGATAATTTTTTCAAGAGTTCTTCATAAGCTACGATAATCTGACCACTTTTTAAAATTGATTGCCAATCACATCCCTTTGGTAAATTGTACTGATTTCTATTCTCATCGGCCATCTTTAGAAACAATAAATATGTTAATTGTTCCAAATAATCACCATATCCAAGACCATCATCTCTGAGTGTATCGCAAAATGACCATATTTTTGCTACTAAGTTATTTGTTGCCATAAGCTTATATTTCTGATATTACTTCCTCTTTTTCAGTATCAAAATGGATGTATGAAAAGGGGATATTTATAAATTCCTTAATGTGGTTTAGATAACCTATCAATTCATTAGAAGGTGATACATGTGATACTAATACTAACTTCTCAGCCTCTTGAACATTTGGGTAAAGTGAATATTCTAATAATTGACCTATACCTTCCCTGATTGATGTCCTAAGATTGTTGTAGGTTTTAATTTCGTAAAAAACGAAGCCCGTATCTGTCTTTCGGGTTATGTCAATTCTCGATGCACCATAAGCAGTGCATTCACGTTTAACTATTGCTTTGCCGTATGTATTCTGTAAATACTTTAGAAATTTTTTTTGAAGGATATTGTGTTTTAATTCAAGTTCAATTTCCCTCTTTCGCCCAGTTCTCTTACTTTTCGTACCAAGGTCTGATTCTTCACTACCCGAATTTTCAAAAGAAAATCCTGTTTTTGTCAATGCTTCATATTTCTCTTGAACATTCTTTGGAATATCCATTAAAGTATAGCGGTTTGATGGAATATCCTTTTCGTTAATAACCGGAATTAATTCAATTGGAATTTCATTTATTTGACTGGCTGTAAATTTTACATTGAATAAACCTGAACCATCTTCTCTTATCCATTCATCTAGTTGGGCAAAATTCAAACTGAGGTTGTAAAGGTCAGCTTTCATTTCATCGTACCAACCTTGATTTTTATACTGTTGAAATACTTCATTTGATTCTTCGTCAGTAAGAACCTGAACATTCTTCAGCGTTGTAACCCAAAATGTTTTATTTGACACTCCATCACGGGTATAAAGGGATATATCAAAAACTTTTCCCTCGTAATTTGACCGATATTTGTGAATGGGTTCTAAAAAACCATATTTAAAACCATCAATTACTTTGTCTCCATCAAATAGCCATTCTTCGTGACCAAATCCATTTTCCTTTTCAAAGCTTGGATTGATTGATTTACCTAAAAGCCCCGAAGGTTTTACCCATTGGTTGGTATTCCAAGTGATACGAGCAATTTTTGTTTCTTTTGAAAGAATAGTTTTTAAATGGTTATGATGCACTAAATATTTTTGGACATATTCTTTGCTCTCTTTGATTAGCCTTTCCCAATTGTATTTATGAAGCTCATCAAATGATATTTGAGGCCATTCCCAGTTGATTAAATCCTTGTACTCTTGAAGAAGTTTAATTTTGTATTCAGGTAAGGCTTTTGTTGTTTCGAAATACCCATCAAGTTTATACCCTATAAATTGATCTGACCCATTAACTTCAACATTGAAGAAAACATCTTTATCCTCACCACTGTATATTCTTGGCCAAAAATAAGGCTTTATCCTGGCAACGTGACCATTTAACCAGTTACCATCTTGGCGTAGTTTAAAACCATCAATCAAAATTTGTTCTGCCCAATATTTTGCTTTTGCTATGATGGGATAAAGCTTTTGCCCATAATATTGATGAGCGGGATTATTTGTTCGGTAATCTGTGTTTACAATTGAACTATAAAACGCCAACTCTTCCTTTGTAAAAAAATTATAGCCTCCTTCATAATAACGAATTTCAAAGCCTAAATTCTCTATGTAATTACGGTAGGAATCATTAGACTGAAATTGAAGCTCTCCTTCTGAAACCAATGAAAAGGCAATGCTAACCAAATACTTAAAAGGATACTCCTTGCCATCAACTACGACATAATATTGACTCCAAACATGGTCTTTGGGAATACCTTGTCCATTTATTAATCTTGCAGCCTCAATTATTTGATTATGTTTTAACGTTTCAAGTTTCATGATTAGTCTATTAAGTAGCTTCTACATTTTTTTCTTTGGGGATTTTGTAATCAATACAAATACTCTCCACATCTATTGATTCTTCTAATAAAGCTAGAGCCCACTCTCTTCTTGAAGCTCTCAAGCATGCTCGATTTGTTGCTGAAAGTTCTTCGCATGGAGCAATTAATTTTCTAATATCATTTAATTTATTTTCAATACGTTCTTCTTTTCTTACAGAAGGGGAAGCCTGATAAGCTGCATCAAGCCAATCAATTTCTTGAATCATACTATTGCATTTCTTCCATTTAATATGCCTTTCGGTCTTTAATTCTGGAAAGTTCAAATCCAATTTTTCAATAGTATACTTTGCACGAATATGATCCCAATTGGTTTCAATTGTATTCGACGGTTTCATTTCACCATCTTCATTTATTATCAATTTTTTAGGATCATTTTTTTTCGTGGGGTCTAAAAAATATATTATTTCGTCTTCACAGTCATCCTCAGGACATTTTGCACAATTTGCCTTAACAGCAAAGTGATCAACCTTTAATGTATTGCCAATTCCCCCAGATAATCTAAAATTCTTATAATTGAAGGTAAACCACCAGTAACCATCGCGTTTAACTTTTTTACCACTAGTGTCGTCTATTGCACTTTTTTTAGGCCTAAAATGATCTACATGATAATAGGAATAAATCTCTCTAGCCTCAGAATACCAACACTTACCAAATGATAATTTTTTAAGTTCTTCTTTTAGGCTCTTCCAATGTTTTTGACTAGAATCCCTGTCAATTATTTCATCCCTTTTAGCTTTATTATTTCTATGACTAATCAATTCATCTAATAGTTCTTGAGATTTATCAAGCCATTCTTGAGAAGGAACGAATTTATTTATATCAATATAAATCATATCTTTCTTTTCATCATTTTATTAACGATTTCTAAGGCTTTACTTTTTATCTCTTCATTAGCTTGTTGGAACGATTCCTTTTTATCTTTTAGAAACCTCTGATATGCTATTACAAATTCTGTATAAAGGGGGTCTTTAAATATCTGTGAAAAACCCGCACCGTTTAATATTTCGTACAGCTCCTTTAGTCTGGATTCTTGAACCTGATTCAATTTATTTTCACTTTCCAAAAACAAAAGTTCATTACGTTCATTTAATAAGGCTTGTGTTTCCGTATCAAGGGTAGTAGGCAAACCAAACATTTCACTTGTTAAAATTCCTGCAACCCCAAGTCCCTTAGGGTCTCTCTTTGGTTTTATAACAGACGTTTTATTTGTACCCAAATTTCTCTTAAATATTTGAACTTGTGATTTTTCCATTGTTCCAATTACCAATGGATCATGAGAGCAAAATAATATTTGAGTAGATTTTGGTTTTTCAACAACTCTATCAATGTATTCTAAATATTTCCACTTCCACATTGGATTCAAATGAGTATCTGGCTCATCCAATAATATTAAAGCATCATCATCGCGTGTAAATCGTAGCATGCCTAATACAGTCAACAATTGTTTTTCACCTTCACTTAATTCTCTATTTGGAATTTCTTTATTCTTTTCCTCTTTAACAACATTTACACGCAATTCTTGAACTAAATCAGATATTTCCAAACTATTTAACGCATTAAAGAAATCTGTTTTTTCAGAGTATTTTATACCTTTTAAGTCAATAAATGTTTTCTTGTCTTTAATGAATAAATACCATCTTTCCTGCTTCTCACTTTTCTTATAATCAACGGGTACATTTTCCTCATGGTGAATTGGAGCTAATGAGAATCTCCATAGATCATCTAAAAATCTCCTTACGAGACCTTTAGCTCCCCAAAACATATCTGTTTTTTTGCTATTCTGAGCCCATCTAGGTCTTTTCAATATAAATAGTGCAGACCCAAAATCTTTAATTCCTAACTCTTCCTTTAGAAATTGGATTGTGTCTTTTTCTCGATACTTAAAAAGATAAAAAGCAATCAAAGCCATGCTTCCATGAATATTGTCAACTAAAAATAGTCTTGGTATTTCTCTGAATTCTGAATATTTAGCATCCTCCTTTGTTATGGAATCATAATATTTTTTCAAATGAGGATTAAAAAGTTCCTTCATTCGGTTGTTTATCCCTGAATAATAAACGAAAATGTGTTTTGGTAAATACTGTTCCTTATTCTTAAAAAAAGAAGATTTTGATTTAATAGTTTCGCCATTAATCTTAAAACTATAATTCGTTTTTTTAGCATCAATCTCAATGTTGCTGCCTTTGCATTCATATTTAATGTAATAATCAAACATTGGTGAAGCCTCTAGGTCTAAATCTCTGAATATAATTACTAAAGCCTCAAGAAAATTAGATTTACCAGTTGCATTTAATCCCAGTAATACTGTTTCTTTTTCACCAGCATCGATGTAAATTTCAAAATCTCGTAGGTTTTTGTAACTAGATTTAATATGTACCTTTTCTATTCTCATTTCTCTAATGTTAATAGCGATTCATTACCTTTTTTCAATTCTTTGACTGTACTTTGTATTTTTTTTAGTTCAGTATAAAAATCTTCTATATTATCCTTGTGTTTACTTTGTAGCCAAACATCAGCAGATAGCATGGGTTCATTGGAAGTTTTGAGAACTTCTTCAATGCTTAGTTCTTGATTCATCTTTTTTATCTTTTGAGGTGCAATTTTATTTTCCTGTCTTTGGTTCTTTAGATATTCTGCCTTTTCAAACTTGATTTTTTTAAGTAATTCATTCGCAGGCTCTTCATTGGAATCTTGTTCCACTAACTTTCCTTCAAAAGCTTTTTTAAGAATACTATGACGAAGGACATCAGATCTTAAAAGGCTATAATTAATCACTTGTTCAAGGTTATCAATCATGGATAAAATATTTTCCAGTTCTTGAACAATCTGATTTTGCTCCAATTTTGAACAAATTGGAAATACAAAGTTTTCTATTGAAGAAATTCCAATATTAGCTTGAGTAGTTTGAACAATATATTTTGTTATTTCCTTCTGTATAACGGGTGACAGTGTGAAGTAGTACAAGTATTTCTCATTAATCAATGACGGGATTGTTTTTATAATTGCACATGAATACGAAACAAGAAATTTACTATCTGTTTTAACTAAAACATTTCTCCCAATCGTACCATATCTGGGAAAAATAATATCATGTTTTTCAGGTTTAATTTTCCTCGAAAGTTGAATATAATCTTTTTCAGAGATTGTTTTAGATTTGCTAAAATCTAAAGTTCCATCACCTAATATATTCCCGGTAGAGAGGTATGGTATGCCATCCGGAAAATCCTTTGGCATTTTATGGTCAATATCCCCAACTTTGTATGAAACCTCTCCCAATTTAGTCCATTGCCAATTATTTGGTAAATTCCCATAACTATTTATTGCTTCAAAGGCTACTTCGCTATAAACTTTCAGTCTTGATATTCGACTAGGTCTTTTCTCTTTCTTTCCAGCCTTTTCCCATAGAATAACTGCATTTTTCCAATCGTTTAATTCTTTTTCGTAACGCCTCTTTCGTTCTTCCTTAATATGGTCAAGTAATTTCTTTGCAGACTCAGGTTTGTTAACTTTTCGCCAATTTTCTGTGAGTTTACCTTCAAAAGCATGTTTTAATAAAGCTTGTCGGTAAACCTTAAGTTGTTTTTGTGCCAGCTTTAGATTTGCTACGCCATTATCCAAATCGCTAAACAATTCTTCAATGACTGCAACAATGCGTTCTTGTTCTTTTAGTGGTGGCAGATTGAATTTTAGTTCTCGAACTATACTCAAGTTAATTCTTGGCCTAGTTGTTCCTTTAGTAAACCTTTCAAATTGCTTAATTAAAAAGCTTGAATTAATCTGATAAAGCAAGAACTTTTCATTTATATAATCATTATCTATTCTTACTCTTATTAAATCTGCAACTAATATTCCATTTTCATATTTAGCAGGAACAAAACAGGCTTTTCCGACAGGAGTTCCAAGCTTCGTTATAATAATATCTCCACTAATAAAACTATGTCTTAAAAGAAATTTAGCCTTTTCTTCAGTAACGTAATTTATGTTTTTATCAATAAACCTGTTGCGATCAATATTCTGTATTCTTATAACAGGAATACCTTCTTCTCTGTATTCACTAGCTTTTAAATTTGATCCAAATGGGCCATCAACAATATTGTTTTTAGGATCGAGAAATAAATCTGACAATCCTACTTGTAACCAACTACTCGGTAATTTAAATCCTATATTTTGGCTCATGGTTTACTGCTGACAATTAAATCTTTTACATCTACATCAAGGATTTTAGCAATGTCATTTAAAATTCCCAATCTTGGTTGTTGTCTGTTTTTTACATAGCCATTTACCATATTGTAACTTTTACCAAGCTTATCCGCTAACCACGTTTGCTTAATCCCTTTTTCTTCTAATACTTCTTTTATTCTGTTCATTTCATTTCAGAATTGAAACTTCTAAAATAGAATTATTATCTCGTTTTTCAATATAAAAAATGTGTCTTTTATGAACAGCACTATGTGGGTCGGCAAAATTGCACTCTTTGGCAAAGCTTTGGTTGGAGCATTGGCATTTGGGGCTTTGGCAATGTGTGCAATGTGGGTGGGGTTTCCTTCTTCTTTTTTGCGGGTGGGAAGAAAAAAACAAAATAAATTTCCATCAAATTTGCACTGTCCTGTCAAAAAGCTAAATCCTTTCTTTCGTTATTATTTATCACTATCGTATCTGTTTAGTTGTCTGTCTTTTTACACTTGTTGACAACGGTTGGCGGCTAAGCCCGTTTTAATGGGCTGTGACGCCTGTTAGGGATCGGTTGCGTCACTCGCCAGCTGTCGTCAAATTTTATACTGTCAAATTATTACTCTTTATTTTTCCGGCAACTTATTCACTTATTTTTTGCCTCCTTTTTCCTTTGCAAATGGCATTCTCTCAATTTCCATTACCGGATGTTTCGCCTACTCTTTCTCGCTCAACTCTACACTTAAATGCCTCCCGCAACTGAGCCCTAACTTGTTTATGTATACAATAAAGTTGAATCAAGGAGTTGAAGTAATGGGGCTTGAAACAGGTTTGTTGAATAATATAA
>VSSQ01000583.1_pt1 | contig 21509 bp, 20 predicted proteins | sample 4763081 | NCBI WGS metagenome assembly VSSQ01 (sample SAMN12137344, study PRJNA551015) | bioreactor metagenome | isolation source: SDC9 anaerobic chlorinated ethene degrading culture | place: USA: Knoxville, Tennesee | collected 2015-01-01
TATGGAAAAGCACCGTCTCGGGAACGCTGAAATGGAGGAGGCCATGGAGCAGATCATGGAGGGAGCCGTTCCCCCCGTCCAGGTGGCGGCTTTCCTGGCCGCCCTCCGGGCCCGGGGCGAGACCCCGGCCGAGATCGGGGGAGCGGCCCGGGTGCTCCTGCGGAAGGCCAGGACCGTTCCGGTCCGGCCCGGGCTCCTGGTGGACAACTGCGGCACCGGGGGAGACTGCGCAGGGTCCTTCAACATCTCCACCGCGGCTGCCTTCGTGGCGGCAGGAGGGGGAATTCCCATGGCGAAACACGGCAACCGTTCCGTCTCCAGCAGGTGCGGCAGCGCCGACGTGGCCGAGGCCCTGAGAGCGGCCCTTCCCTCCTCCCCGGAGCGGGCGGCGGCGTGCCTCGACGCGGCGGGGCTGGTCCTCCTCTTCGCCCCCCACTTCCACCCCGTGATGGGGAACGTGGCGGAGATCAGGAAAAGCCTCGGCGTGCGGACCCTGTTCAACATCCTCGGCCCCCTGGTCAACCCCGCACCCCTCACCCACCAGGTCATGGGGGTCTTCGACACAGCCCTCCTTTCCCTGGTCGCCGAGGTTCTCCGGTCCCTGGGGCGGCAGGGCATGGTGATCTCCGGCCACGGGGGCTTCGACGAGCTGTCCCTCGGCGGGCCGAACCGGGTGGTCTTCTTCTCCGCCGAAGGCATTCGGGAGGAGTCGGTCTCCCCCGCCGACGGGGGACTGCCCCTGCGGGGGAACGAAGAACTCGCCGGAGGGTCCGCCCCGGAAAACGCCGCCCTCATCGAGGACGTGCTGGCCGGAAAACGGGGCGCCCCCAGGGACGCCGTGATCTTCAACGCAGCGGCGGTCTTCCTTGCCGCCGGGCGGGCGAAGAACTGGAAAGAAGGAACCGCCCTCGCGGCGGAGAGCATCGACTCGGGCAGGGCGGCATCGGTGCTGGAAAAGGTCAGGGCCTTTGCGGAACCGGTCCGCCGGTCCGCCTGAAAGGAGGAGGACCCCATGATTCTGGACCGCATACTGAAGCAGAAGCTCGAGGAAACGGCGGAGATGACGAGGCCGTCAAGCCGGATGTCCGACGCCCTCCGGCGCGGCGGACTCTCGGTCATCGGCGAGATCAAGCGGGCCTCCCCCAGCAGAGGGGTCATCAACGGATCGGTGGATCCCCTGAAGCAGCTCCGGCTCTACGAGCAGGGGGGGGCCGACGCCGTCTCCATCCTCACCGACCACTCCTTCTTCGGGGGCAGCGCCGACGATTTCCGGTCCCTCCGGCCCCGGACGGCCCTTCCTCTCCTCAGGAAGGACTTCATCCTCACTGAGGTGCAGGTCTACGAAAGCCTCTTCCTCGGCGCCGACGCCCTGCTGCTCATCGCCGCCGCCCTGGAGAGGAAGCGCTTCAGGGAACTCCTGGCCCTGGCGTATTCCCTGGGAATGGAGGTCATCGCGGAAGTCCACACCGGCGAAGAACTCCGGTTCGTCCTGGACACGGAAGCGGATATCATCGGCATCAACAACAGGAATCTCGACGACTTCACCGTGGACATCCGCACCACGGAGCGCCTCATGGAAATCTGCCGGCAGCGGGAGCCGGCCGGGAGCCGGATCATCGTCTCCGAAAGCGGCGTGCGCACCGAAGCGGACGCCGACTTCCTGGCCGACACCGGGGTGGACGCCGTCCTGGTGGGGGAGGCCCTCATGAGATCGGGTGACCCGTCCGGGCTCATCCGGGCCTTCCGGAAGAAAAGGAGCGTCCGGGCGGCATGACCTACGTGAAGATCTGCGGCATGACACGGAGAGAGGACGTGGAGAGGGCCGTCGAACTCGGCGTCTCGGCCCTGGGCTTCATCCTCGTTCCGGGGAGCCCCCGGCGGCTCTCCCTCGAGACGGCCGCGGAGCTGGCGTCGGCGGTGCCTCCGCCGGTCTTCCGGGTGGCCGTCATGATGGACCCCGGGCCCGTCGAAGTGCTCGAGGTGGAGCGCTGCGGCGCCTTCGACACCATCCAGTTCCACGGCTCCGAGGACCCTTCGCTGCTCTCGGGAAGGTCCCTCGGGACCATCAAGGCCTTTTCCGTGGAGACAGGGAAAGATCTCGAGAAAACCGGCAGGTACGGCCATGCCGGGCTCTTCCTCCTGGACAGCAGGAAGAAAAACCTCGCCGCCGGAAAGCCCTTCGACCACTCCCTCCTGGCGGGGAAAATTCTTGCCAGGCCCTTTCTCCTCGCGGGGGGACTCGGCCCGGAGAACCTCGCCCCCGCCCTCTCGACCGTCCGGCCCTTCGGCGTGGACCTGAACAGCGGGGTGGAGTCCGCCCCGGGAGTGAAAGACCGGGAAAAAATGGCCGCCGCACTGGCCGCCGTGAAGCAGTTCGACCGTTCCGAAAGGAGAGATCACCAGTGAAAACATCCATGTACTTCGGCCCCTTCGGGGGGCAGTACGTTCCCGAAACCCTCGTCCCCGCCCTGGACGAACTGGAGAAAGCCTATCTCGCCAGCCTGGAGGACCCGTCCTTCTCCGCCGAGATGGCCCCCCTGCTGCGGGATTACGTGGGCAGACCGTCGCCCCTGTATTTCGCCCCCCGCATCACCGAATCCCTCGGAGGAGCGAAGGTGTACCTCAAGCGGGAGGACCTGAACCACACCGGGGCCCACAAAATCAACAACGTCCTGGGGCAGGCCCTTCTGGCGAAGCGCATGGGGAAGAAGCGGGTCATCGCCGAGACCGGGGCGGGGATGCACGGTGTGGCCACCGCCACCGCCGCAGCCCTCTTCGGCCTCGAGTGCACAGTCTACATGGGCGAGGAGGATGTGCGCCGCCAAGCCCCCAATGTGGCCCGGATGAAACTCCTGGGGGCGGAGGTGATCCCCGTCACCTCGGGCACCCGCACCCTGTCCGACGCCGTGGACGAGGCCATCGCCGCCTGGGTGGGGGAGGCGGGAAAGTCCTTCTATCTCCTCGGTTCCGTGGTGGGCCCCCACCCGTACCCCCTCATGGTCCGGGAATTCCAGAAGATCATCGGCGAGGAGGCCAAAGCCCAGATCCTTGAAAAGGAGGGGCGCCTTCCCGACCGGGTGGTGGCCTGCGTGGGCGGCGGAAGCAATGCCATGGGGCTCTTCCATGCCTTCGTGGAACACCCGGAAGTGGCCCTGGTGGGGGTGGAGGCCGCAGGGAAGGGCGTGGACTCCGAATTCCACGCCGCGACCCTCACGAAGGGGAAACCCGGCGTACTCCACGGCTCTTACTCCTACGTGCTTTACGATGGGAACGGCGAGGTCCAGCCAACCTACTCCATCTCCGCCGGGCTCGACTACCCCGGCGTGGGCCCCGAGCACAGCCACCTCGCAGAAACGGGCCGGGCGTCCTACGTCTCCGCCACCGACGACGAGGCCGTGGACGCCTTTCTGCGGACATGCAGGCTGGAGGGGATCATCCCGGCCCTGGAAAGCTCCCACGCCCTCGCCCACGTCTACCGGTCGGCGGGAAGCCTGCCGAAGGACACCATCGTGCTGGTGAATCTGTCCGGCCGGGGAGACAAGGACATGGACACCATCCTGTCCCTGCAGTCAAAGGAGGAACAGTCATGAAAAGCCTCAGCTCGGCCTTCGAAGGCAAAAAAGCGCTCGTCACCTACATTGCCGCCGGCGATCCGGATCTGGACACCACGGCGTACCTGCTGAAACTCCTCGACACGGAGGGTGTTGACGTGCTGGAAGTGGGCATCCCCTTCTCCGACCCCCTGGCGGACGGCCCCGTGATCCAGCAGGCGTCCCAGCGGGCCCTCGCGGGAGGAGCCACCCTGAAGAAGATCCTCGGCATGCTGAAGGACCTCCGGAACGAAATCTCCGCCCCCCGGGTGCTCATGGGATACATGAACTCAGTCATAGCCTACGGCCAGGAGAAGTTCGCCGCCGACGCCGCCGGGGCGGGTGTGTCTGGGGTCATCATTCCCGACCTGCCCTTCCACCAGGGAGAAAACCTCGCCAAGCTGCTCCGGGAGCAGGGAGTGGACTTTATCCTCATGGTCACCCCCAACACCCCCGCCGAACGCCTGCGGGGCATCTGCGAACGGGCGTCCGGATTCCTCTACTGCGTCTCCCGCCTGGGCGTCACCGGGGAGAGCGGGACAACGGGAGGATCCCCGAAGGAGTACATGGACAGGGTCCGCTCGTACACCTCCCTGCCCCTGGCCCTGGGATTCGGCGTGGGGACCCCCGAAAAGGCGGCCCTGGCCGCCGAAGCTGCGGACGGGGTGGTGGTGGGCAGCGCCCTCATTTCCCTCCTCGAGCCCTGCGGCACCGACAGGGAACTGCTGCGGTCGAAAGCCGTCCCCTTCCTCCGTTCCCTCCGGGAGGCGGTGGGGCGGACACGGAGGTAAACAGTCCGGAACGGCCTTGAAGCCCTTCCGGCAGGAGAAGTTCAAATTTCCGCATACAAAAAGGAGAGATCTGCCATGAAAAAGTTATCCATGACCTTCGGCCCCTTCGGGGGACAGCATGTTCCGGAAGTCCTTCTTCCCGCCCTTGGCGAACTGGAGGAAGCCTTTCTCGCGAGCCGGGAGGACCTGTCCTTCGCTGAAGAAATGACCCATCTGCTGCGGGACTACGTGGGCCGGCCCTCCCCCCTGTATTTCGCTTCCCGCATCACCGAATCTCTCGGAGGAGCGAAGGTGTACCTCAAGCGGGAGGACCTGAACCACACCGGGGCCCACAAAATCAACAACGTCCTGGGGCAGGCCCTTCTGGCGAAGCGCATGGGGAAGAAGCGGGTCATCGCCGAGACCGGGGCGGGGATGCACGGTGTGGCCACCGCCACCGCCGCAGCCCTCTTCGGCCTCGAGTGCACAGTCTACATGGGCGAGGAGGATGTGCGCCGCCAAGCCCCCAATGTGGCCCGGATGAAACTCCTGGGGGCGGAGGTGATCCCCGTCACCTCGGGCACCCGCACCCTGTCCGACGCCGTGGACGAGGCCATCGCCGCCTGGGTGGGGGAGGCGGGAAAGTCCTTCTATCTCCTCGGTTCCGTGGTGGGCCCCCACCCGTACCCCCTCATGGTCCGGGAATTCCAGAAGATCATCGGCGAGGAGGCCAAAGCCCAGATCCTTGAAAAGGAGGGGCGCCTTCCCGACCGGGTGGTGGCCTGCGTGGGCGGCGGAAGCAATGCCATGGGGCTCTTCCATGCCTTCGTGGAACACCCGGAAGTGGCCCTGGTGGGGGTGGAGGCCGCAGGGAAGGGCGTGGACTCCGAATTCCACGCCGCGACCCTCACGAAGGGGAAACCCGGCGTACTCCACGGCTCTTACTCCTACGTGCTTTACGATGGGAACGGCGAGGTCCAGCCAACCTACTCCATCTCCGCCGGGCTCGACTACCCCGGCGTGGGCCCCGAGCACAGCCACCTCGCAGAAACGGGCCGGGCGTCCTACGTCTCCGCCACCGACGACGAGGCCGTGGACGCCTTTCTGCGGACATGCAGGCTGGAGGGGATCATCCCGGCCCTGGAAAGCTCCCACGCCCTCGCCCACGTCTACCGCACGGCGGGCAGCCTGCCGAAGGACAGCATCGTTCTGGCGAACCTGTCGGGCCGGGGAGACAAGGACATGGACACCATCCTGTCCCTGCTGCAGGGGAAGTGAGGGGTCCCTTCGCTGCGGCCTTCGAAGGGAAAGAAGGAGCCCATACCCTGTATTTCCGCCGGGGACCCGGATCCAGAAACAACTGTTTGCCTGAAGGAGCATCCCGTCACCAGGGGAATGGACATGCCTGAGCAATCGGGAAATCCTTTCTACCGTCCCTCCGGGAGGGAACAATAGAACAAACCGACGTGTAAAAAAAGACGGGAGCGTTTACAATAGAGAGAGAAAAACTCATGAAAAGGAGGGGAAGCCCATTTTCCGGCTTATTGACCTTTTCGCGGGGGCAGGAGGAATGACCCTCGGGTTTACCGATTCCCGTTTCTGCGGAGATTTCTCTTGCGTTTTCTCTCTTGATTTTGATCATGCGGCCATGCTGACCCACTCCGCCAATTTCGGCGGAACCCATGTGGTCATGGATATTGAACAGTTTCTTCTTTCAGGTTCACCTCTCCCGGCGGCCGACGTGGTGATAGGAGGACCCCCCTGCCAGGGCTTCAGCCTTCTGAACAAAGACCGCAGCGGAGACCCGAGAAGAGCGTTGTGGGAGCCCTTTCTCGAGGTTGTATTCCGGAGCGGAGCGTCGGTCTTCGTCATGGAAAATGTGGCTGAACTGCTTCGATCTCCGGAGATGGCGGAAATAAACAGCCGGGCTGAACAAAACGGCTTCCTTCTCCATGCGGCCGTGCTGAACGCCGCTGATTACGGTGCCCCGCAAGTCAGGAAGAGAACGGTCTCCATAGGTGCAAAAGCGGACCTCTTTCCCTTCGGGATTCCTTTGCCGGATCCGACTCACTCGGGCAGATGGAGGACAGTCCGCGAGGCAATAGGGGACCTCCCCGAGCCCGTCGGAACGGAAATTCGGGATGAGCCGCCGCCTCTCGATCTGCATTTCGGAAGAAACCCTACCGCCATGAGCCTCGAGCGGTACAGGGCCGTCCCTCCGGGCGGAAACAGGTTCGACCTTCAAAACAACGCACCCCACCTACTTCCTGAATGCTGGCGGAAGAAAACGTCCGGAGGCACGGACCTTTTCGGCCGCCTGTGGTGGGACAGACCTTCGGTCACTATCCGGACTGAATTTTTCAAGCCGGAAAAAGGGCGCTACCTCCATCCCGAAGACCATCGTCCCATAACCCACAGGGAAGCGGCCCGCCTCATGGGATTCCCCGATGATTTCATTTTCCGGGGAAGCAAGACGGAAATCGCCCGGCAGATCGGCAACGCCGTCCCTCCACGCCTGGCTTCCGCCGTAGCGATGCAGGTCAGGACCGCTCTTCGGAAATCTTTCGAAGAAACCGGAAAAAAACGGAGGGCTTCCTGATGGAAGGCTTTTTCACACAGGCGAGGAAACAACTCCATCTTCACATGCTGGCAGGACTCATCCGGGTAAACGAAAGAGGCGTTCCCAATTTTGCGGACGGTTCAAGCGTTCTCAGTTCGTCCATAGCCAGGGAAATGCTCCTTCTTCTGAAAGGAAAGGCCGGTATCGGCCCCCTGACGGCTCAAACGGCCGGGCTGGTTTTCGAGGATTTATGTCTTTCGTTTCTCAGGGACTGTTTTGCGAAAATAACCCATCTCCGCCCGGGAAAATGGGTTTTTTCCAGGAATCTTTCCATAGCGGGATTTGAACAGTATAAACACCTTCTCGAGCTGGAACACCTGGCGGCTCTGCATCCGGAGCTTGCCACCGCCTTGGGGGGGAACTACATCATCAAGCCCGACATTGTTATATTCCGGGAACCGGAGGAGGATGACGAGATCAACCGCGAAGCCCCTATCGTGGACGGCGAATCTGCCGGCAGAACGGTTCTCAGGAAGGTCAACGGCGGAGGCTCCATTCTTCACGCCAGCGTTTCGTGCAAATGGACGCTCAGGAGTGACCGGAGCCAGAATTCGAGGACGGAGGCTTTGAACCTCATCCGCAACAGGAAGGGGCATCTTCCCCATATTGTAGCGGTTACGGCGGAACCCATGCCGAGCCGCATCGCCTCCATCGCCCTTGGGACCGGGGACGTGGACTGCGTCTATCATTTCGCGCTCACGGAGCTGAAAGAAGCGATAGAGCACATCGGATCGGAAGATTCTTCGGAGCTCATCCGTACCATGATCGAAGGGAACAGGTTGAAAGACATCAGCGACCTGCCCCTGGACCTGGCAGTCTGAACCGCCGTGGACACCCTTTCGGAAGAGGACCGAAGACGGAATATGAGCCGTGTCCGCTCCAAGGACACGAAGCCGGAAGTTTTGCTCAGAAAGCTCCTCTTCAGGAAAGGATTCCGGTTCCGCCTGCACAGGAAAAAACTTCCGGGAACCCCCGACATCGTTCTGCCGAAATTCCGGACAGCCATTTTCGTTCATGGCTGCTTTTGGCATCTCCATGACTGTAAAAGGGGAACCCTTCCGGAAACACGGCGGGAATGGTGGAAAAGCAAACTGGAGAAAAACAGGGAGCGGGATCGGAAGAACTTCCTCCTGCTGAACGAAATAGGATGGCGCGTGGCAGTCGTATGGGAATGTGCCTTCAGAAAACACGGGCAGGACTCCAAAGAACACGTCATTTCAGAGCTGTCGCTTTTTTTCCGCTCAAAGGATCTTCTTTTTCTGGAAATACCGCCGGCAGCAAATGCGACGCCTAACCTTGACTCCACAGAGGAAAAAGAGAATTCCGGGGAAGAAAAAGAACCGATGGCGGAAATACCGAAATAGGGTATAATACCTGCGGCTTTTCTTCCGGAGGACTCTTTTCCGGAACAAGGGCCTATTTTCGAACGGAAGGAGGAATAACGCATGGATTGGGGAAGAGTGCCTGCCGACACCATGGTGGTGGAGAGCAAGAACATCACCCTCAGGGACGTGGTCAATGCCGCGGCCAACGGCGTCGATACCGCCGGGGAGCTCATGGAGCACCTCGGACTCGAGGAAGGCGAAGCGGGAACGGAACAGCTGCAGCCCATTCTTGACGTGTTTCTTCCGGCCATCGAACGCCTCCGGAGCGGAAGCTGCGGCGGCGGGTGAGCCGGCTGCTCCGGCAGCTGTTAGCTGCTGATCAAAGACAAAAAAGCCCGGAAGCATCCTGCATGGGGATCTTCCGGGTTTTTTTTCATTCCCTTCAATGGAAGGAGCGGGGTGACGATGGAACCCAAGGGAAAGCCGGGTAGGCTCTCCGGCGAAGAAAGAACCGCCGTGAGCCTGCTGATGCATTTCTGTTCGGCCGTCGGAAGCGCCAACGACGCCGAGGACCACGGCTACCAGGATGAAGCGGGACGGATCCGGGAAGAAGCCTGTACTTCCATCCGGAACCTGGCGGATCAGCACCCCTTCCTGGCGGAAGTGTTTCCCGGACTGCTGAGGGAACTGGACACCGGGCATATCCTGGGTTTCGGATGGCTCGGACTGTACAGGGACGCGGAAGCGATGATGGCAGAGGAAGACCGATGACCACCGGAGAAAATTCCTCCCGAGCCTGCGAAGTCTGTTCAGGCCTGTCGGACAGCGAGTACGCCTACAGTAAATTCGGCTGGCCGGAACACGATACCTTTCTGCCGGAGGCAGCCGAAAAACTTGTCATAGTGAAGGATTTTCAGCCCCTGGGCAGCCGGAAGCTCCAGCTCCGGCAATGCCCTTCCTGCGGTGCATGGTTCCTCTACAGGACCGATTATGAATACCTGACCAACGGAACTGAAGACGAAGAATTCCTCACCCGGCTGACTGAGGAAGAAGCCGCGGAATACCGCAACAAACCGGAGTGACTGCAGTAAAGCGGGCATAAGCCTGCAGGACATCGACACCGCTGTCTCCCGGTTCAGTGACGGTGAAAAACCCTTTCCGAGCGGGGCCGGACCGTTTTGCCCCTGCGGCAGGAAGGGCAGGCCTTTTGCATTTTCCTTTTGCATTTTCCTTTTGCCCTTTCCATTTGCCCTTCTGTTTTCCCCATGAGAACGCCACCCGAAGCTTTTTTCCAAAAGCAGAAAATTTTCTTTCTTGCGCGAAAGAAAAAACAGGTTTATAATTCCCATTAAAATGGAATATACAATCCGTCTAGCGGAATGAATAAATTGGCAGGCGGATAAAAAGCACGATGATTCCGATAGATGAAACACGTTCGGAATGAGGGAAAAAGGAGTGTTAGCGTGAAAAAATCGGACCGAACGGAAGAATCGTCCGCTGACAGACAGGGAATCCGTGTTCTTGAGCGTTTTTTCGGGATTCTCTCCTATCTCGCCGGGCAAAACGACTACGCCGGCATCAAGGAGATCGCCGAAGCGACCGGGCTGTCACGGACGACCGTCCACCGCATCCTGGCGACCTGCGAAGAGAATTACGTCGTCCTGAAGGACGGCATCGGCCGCTACCGCATCGGGCCGAAAAGCCTTGTCTGGGCCAATTCCTACCAGCAGCAGACAGGGCTGGCCAAGTTCGCCCGCCAGCACCTCAAGGAGCTGCTGCGGGACGTGGGCGAGACAGTGAATCTCTTCATCTACGAGAAGGGGGAAGCCTTCTACCTGGAGAAAATGCACACCTACAATGCCAGCGGTCTTGATTCTCGCATCGGCTCACGGCTCGAGCTGTACAGCACCTCCGCCGGGCGGGCAATACTGGCCGCCCTTCCGGCCGGAGAATTCGAAGCCTACCTGTCATCAAGAGAGCTTCTTCCGCGCACCTGCTGGACGGTTGTGGACAAGGACTCCTTCAGAAACATTATCGAGAAGGCGCGGAAGAGAGGGTATGCCGAGGAGGATCAGGAGAACGAGGAAGGGGTCCGCTGCATCGGCGCCGCCATCCTGGGAAAGGACGGCTATCCTGTCGGTGCGGTCAGCATTTCCGGCCCAGTCTTCCGCTTGACGGACGACAAGGTCGAGCGTGTAGGAAAGCGAGTCTTCGGCACAGCACGGCTTATTTCCTACCAGCTCGGCTACAGCACAAACGGAGGTCACGGCGGCCTCTGAAATCTGCAAAGGAGGGATTTCCTGTGAAACTCGACATCCGGTACGGAGCGAACCCGAACGATTTCATGCACTACGATACCGATCGGCTCCGGAATGACTTCCTCATCACCCGCCTGTTCGTTCCCGGGGAGATCAGGGTGACCTACAGCCACATCGACCGCATCATCACCGGCGGCGCCTGCCCGACTATCCCCCTGTCGCTTGAGTGCGGCAGGGAGATAGGGACGGAGTTCTTTCTGCAGCGCCGGGAGATGGGGATTATCAACGTGGGGGCACCGGGCACGGTCATCGCCGACGGAGAACGGTTCCCCCTCAAGAAGCTGGACGGTCTCTACCTCGGCGCCGGAATCAGGAACCTCATTTTCGAAAGCGACAATCACGACGACCACGCCCATTTCTACTTCAGCAGCGCCCCGGCCCACACATCCCACCCCAACTGCTATATCGACATCGAAAAGGCGAAAAAAGTCAGAATGGGCGATCCGGAAAAAGCCAATGTCCGCACCATCAACCAGTATATCCACCCGGAAGTCTGCAGTACCTGCCAGCTCATGATGGGTCTCACCCAGCTCGAAAACGGCAGCGTCTGGAACACCATGCCGTGCCATACCCATGAACGGCGGATGGAGGTCTATTTCTATTTCGACATCCCCAGGGACGGCGTGACGTTCCACATCTTCGGCAGGCCCGAAGAAACCCGCCATATCGTCGTCCGAAATGAAGAGGCCGTCATCAACCCGAGCTGGTCCATCCACAGCGCGGCGGGCACATCATGCTACAGCTTCATCTGGAGCATGGTGGGGGAGAACCAGGAATTCACCGACATGGACCATGTACCCATGTCGGCCATGAAGTAAAAAAGCCCGGCGCGGAAGGAGTGATAAACAGCAGTTCGCCGGAGGCATTCAGGCCGAAGCGGCCCCGCCGGGGTCGGTTGTCTGCCCGAAAGGTTCAGCGAAGTTCGCACCGCAGTTAGGCAGTCTGTAGTCACTTTTTCGGGGAGGTGTGCAGAAAGATGAAGAGAAGCGCACGAACAATGGTCCTGGCTGCAGCGACGGTAGTCTGCGTCCTGCTGGGGGGAGTTCTCGCCGAGAGCGCCCTTGCGGCACAGGCGACCATGAAAATCGGACACTCCATGAACACCGAAACGTTCCGCCACAAGTCGCTGCTCATGTTCAAGGAAAAAGTGGAAAAGGAAACCGAGGGGCGCGTTGCGGTGGAACTGTACCCGTCAGGGCAGCTCGGCACGGAGATGGAGACCCTTGAAGCTGTCAAGCTCGGAACCGTGGAGGGTTTCCGGAGCGGCGGCTTCGAAGAGGCAGCCCCTCTGCTCGAAATTTACTCCATGCCCTTCCTCTTCACGGACGTCAAGGGAATCCACAACATCACCCGGGGCTCCCTGGGCGAATAGATCGCAAAGGCAGCCGAACCGGCGGGACTTCTCATTATCGCCACGGGCGACTCCGGACTCTTCCGCCACATTTCGAACAACGTCCGCCCCATCACGAAACCGGAAGACATGAAGGGACTCAAGATCCGGACCCCGCCCATGTCCACCATCGTCAAGACCATGGAAACCCTGGGCGCCAACGTGGTCTCCATTCCCTTCGTCGAGACCTACATGGCCCTCAAGACCGGCGTTGCCGACGGACAGGAAAACCCGCTGACCAACATCGTCTCCATGAAGTTCCACGAAGTGCAGAAGTACCTCACACTGGTGAACTACCAGTACCACGCGGAGATGTTCTACGTGAACAAGGACTGGTTCGAAGCCCTCTCCGAAAAGGACCAGGGGATCCTCCGGGCGGCCGCCAAAGAGATGATGCTCATGAGCGACGAGATCGTCGCCGCTGACGACGCGAAGTGCTTCGAGTTCCTCAAGGACAGGATGCAGATCACCACCCTCACCGGGGAACAGCACGCGGCCTTCGTCAAGGCGGTGCAGCCCGTCTACGATTACTACATCGCCAAGGGCATGTTCACGAAGGAGATGCTCGACAAGATGCGGGAGGCAGCCTCCCGGTAGCCCCATTCGTTCATCCTGCGGGCAGGGATCTCAATTCCCTGCCCGTTTCTATCGGAGGGAAACCATGGAGAAATTTCTGGAGAGATTCGACAGGCTGCTCACTTTCTGGTGCGTACTCCTGACAGGGGCAATGACCATCGCCGTCATCACCCTCGTATTCAGCCGGTATGTTCTCGGCATCACCTTCATCTGGGCCGAGGAATCCATATCGGTGCTCTTCTACGCCACAACCTACTTCGGCGCCGCCCTTGGCGTCCGCTGCGACGAGCATATCCGCATCGACTATTTCACATCGAAAATGGCCCCTTCCCTGGAACGTCCGGTCAAGGTCCTGCAGATAGTGGTGGTCATCCTCCTGCAGGTCTTTCTGCTCAGGGTGGGCATCAACTGGATAGCGAAGGTGGGCGGTACGCTGACCCCCGGATTGCGCATCCCGGTGAAATTTCTCTATGTGATGTTTCCCGTCAACGCCGTCATCGTGACTTTTTACGAATCCGTCCGGCTCGTCTCCCTCTTCAGGGGAAAGAAACTCCCCGCCTGCACGGGAAGGGCAGAGAACGAAATCCAACCGGTATAGCGGAGGAAACCCTATGGCCGTTTTCATTCTGTTATCCACCCTGCTCGTCTGCGTCGTCATCGGAGTTCCCATCTGCTATTCCCTTGGGGCTTCAGCTGCGGCCTATTTCCTTCTGCTCAAGCCGTCCCTGGCGGGCATCTTCACCCAGAGAGTCTGGGCAGGCTCCGGCAGCTACGTCCTTATCGCCCTGCCCCTCTTCATCCTGGCGGGAGAACTGATGAACAGCGGCGGCATCACCCGCCGCATCCTGAAATTCAGCCTTTATCTCGTCCACCCGAACCGCGGCGGGCTCGGAGAGGTCAACGTCATCGCCAGCATGATCTTCGGCGGCATCACCGGCTCGTCCGTGGCCGATACCTCAGCCATCGGCTCCATCCTGATCCCGGAGATGGAGAAAGCCGGGTACGATACGGGATTCTCCGCCGGCGTCACCGTCGCCTCGTCCACCATGGGCATGATCATCCCGCCCAGCATTCCCATGCTCCTCTACGCCATGGTCTCAGGCGCTTCCGTGGGATCCCTCTTCCTCGCGGGGCTCGTTCCGGGAATACTCATCGGCCTGTCGCAGATGGGCCTCGTCTGGGTCATTTCGCGGAAGAGAGGGTACCATCCCCCACGGACCCCCTTCGACGCCGCCGATTTCAAAAACACCTTCAAGGACGGCGTCCTGGCGCTCATCATGCCGGTGATCATCGTCCTGTCCGTCTCGCTCGGCATCGCCACCGCCAGTGAATCCGCGGGGGTTGCCGTCCTCTACGCCCTGGTCCTCGGCTTTTTCGTCTACAGGGAGCTCGACCTGGGACAGATCGGGGGCATGCTCAAGAAAACCGTGCTCAGCTCAAGCTCCATCATGTTTGTCGTGGGATTCTCCACAATTTACGTCTGGATTCTCTCCGTGGAACAGGTCCCCGCCATGGTGAGCGCCTTCATGCTCGGCCTCGACGTCCATCCCTTCTGGATCCTTCTCTTCCTGGATGCACTTATCCTGATCGTCGGCCTCTTCGTCGACGTGGCCCCCTCCATCATGCTCCTCTGCCCGGTGCTGCTCCCCGTCATGAGAGGACTCGGCGTCGACGACCTCCAGTTCGGCGCCATCATGATCACCGGCATGGCCATCGGCCTGGTGACGCCCCCGGTAGGGATGTGCCTCAACGTCTGCACCAAGATCTGCAAGAAGCCCATAACGGAAATTTTCGTCCATGCCCTGCCCTTCATCATCTGCAACGTGCTTATACTGCTGCTGGTCACCTTCGTGCCGGCCGTCTCCACCTGGCTGCCGGCCCTGCTGAAATAAAGGAGAACGAACAGGATCCGCTCAGCCGCTCACCGGAAAGCAAAAAAAAAGCCGAAGCGCCCCCTGCGGGATGCTCCGGCTTTTTGTTCTCCTCAATTCTCCAGGACTACACTGTTCTTCCCGGAAGGACACGGAGAGCGCCGGGGCTGTCTTCCCGCTTCCTCTGCCCGCGGCAGATGTCCGCCACCCGGAGCAGCGAAGCGGAAAGATCCGCACTGAGAGCCTCGGTCTCCTTCAAAAGCTCCCGGGCCCGACTGCTGTCTCCGCGGTGTACCGCATCATTGACTGTATGTCCCAGACCGTGGAGCTTCTCGTGCATGGCAACTATTTTATTCCACAGTTCTTCCGGGGTTCCCTCGGGACGTTCCACAAACGAGAGAAAGATGCCGAAACGGCAGCGCCTGGGGTTTGTCTCCAGGTTCCACCGGCCGCCCTCGACGAACTTCTTCAGGTCGGCCATCCATCCCTGGTGTGCCTTGACGGCATCTTCGGCGATGACGGCAAAATCCTCCGCTTTCATCGCTCTCAGGGCTGAAAGTCCCCCGATCAGGGCGGAAGCGTCCGAGGCTCCCTCGCCGGATGTTTTCTTGAGCCCTTCCGCTGTGAAGGAGAGGGAGGATATGTGGTCTTCAATGGAGCCGAAAATGGAACGCATTTTCTCCGTTTCCCTGGTGACGGTCTCGGCGGAAGCCGCCATTTCTTCCGACGATGCCCCCAGCTCTTCTGCGCTTGCCGCAACCCGCTCCGAAGAGTCGGAAATTCCGGCAATCCCCTCGAGTACCGCGGAAATCTCCGAGAGGATGACCTGAACATTCCCGTCGGCTTCTCTCATGCTGACCGCCATCGTCTCGACGCCCCCCGAAGTTGTGTGCACTCCGGAGACAAGCTCCTGCAGATTTTTCGAGATTGTCTCGGCCGCCGTTTTGCTCTCCTCGGCCAGTTTTCGGACCTCGTCGGCGACGACGGCAAATCCTCTGCCCGCTTCACCGGCCCGCGCCGCCTCTATGGAAGCGTTGAGGGCAAGGAGGTTCGTCTGCTCGGCAATCCCCGTGATGGCATGTACCACTCCCTGGATAAGGTCCACCTTGCCGGAGAGGATTCTGGCCTCTCCGGAGAGGGCCTCCGTCTGCTCCACAACTGAAGAGAAAGTCCGCTCCATCTCCCGGAGGCGCCTGGTCCCTGCGTCGGCCTTGTCTCCCACGACGGCGACAGCCTGGTTCAGTTCAGCCGCCAGTCCGGCAAGGCCCTGTGCCGTAGCGGAAATTTCCTCCGACGCGGCATACTGGCTTTCCATGGCGTGCGACACGGTCTCTCCCGAGGTTATTCCTTCCTTCACTTCTGCGGACATGGCGGAAAATGCCTCGAAGAAATCTCCAAGCTGCCGTTCGAGACGGAAGAAGTTGAACGTGAACCTGTGAAGCCCCTGGATAATCCTCAAAAAATGCATCCGTATGGAATGAATGAACGCATTGAGCGCTTTCGCCACGGAGCTCAGTTTCGACCCCTCGGGCACATCCACCGTCCGGCGCAGATCCACGGACTCGGACCGTGAAAGCCGGGCTATCCATTCAGTCACCGTCGCGGCGGGACCGGAACAGCCGGAGATGCTCCTCATCAGCATCATGGCAAAAAGGAGAAGAAACCCGGCCACGAACCACGATGGGCTCAGCATGGAACCGCCGTACAGAAAATACCCTCCCCCGAGAAGCGCCGCCGCCGCGAAAAAAACGATTTCGATCCAGTTTTCCCTCAGCACGTTTCCTGTCTTCAATAAAAACACCCCTGTCGAAAAAATATCGTCGGGATGACCATATCATGGTTTTTCCGGAAAACAAAGGGCTCACTTCACCCGCATGGAGTTCAGGATCACCGAAATGGAGCTGAAGGCCATGGCCCCCTCGGCGATGACGGGGTGGAGCAGGGCCGCCATGGCAAGCGGTATGGCCACCACGTTGTAGGCGAAGGCCCAGAAGAGGTTCTGCCGGATCACGGTGAAGGTCTTCCGGGAAATGGCCACGGCGTCGGCCAGCCGGGAGATGCCTCCTTTGACTATGACGATATCGGCGCTGTCGATGGCGAGATCGGTGCCCGACCCCACGGCCACCCCAATGTCGGCGCCCTTGAGGGCCGCTGCGTCGTTCATGCCGTCGCCTGTCATGAGGACCTTGCCCCCCCGGGCCTGGAGCTGCCGCACCAGGTCGAGCTTTCCGTCGGGCCGGACCCCGGCGTGCACTTCGCCGATCCCCACCCGGGCCGCCACCGCCCGGGCGGTCTTTTCGTTGTCCCCCGTGGCCATGACGCAGGTGATGCCCATGGCGGACAGGCGCTTCACGCCCTCCACCGCGTCCTCCCGGAGGGGGTCCTCCACGGCGAGAAAGCCTGCGAGCACTCCTGCCCGCCGGACTTCCACCACGGTGCGGCCCATGGAGAGATGTTCGTCGTACCGTGCCGGGTCTCCGGGCTTCCCGACGAAGTATTCCACCCCGTCCACCGTTCCCCGGACACCCTCCCCGGTGATTTCCTCCACGCCCCCAACGGGGCGGCGCTCATCGGAAGCCGATGCGATGGCCTTGGCCAGGGGATGGTTGGAGAAAGCCTCCACGGATGCCGCAGCCGCCAAGTCGTCCGCCGAAAGGTCGGTCTCCGCCACGGAGGGGTTTCCCTCGGTGATGGTGCCGGTCTTGTCCAGAACCACCACGGACACGTCCCGGGCCGTCTGGATGGCCTCGGCGTTGCGGATGATGAGCCCCTTGCGGGAGGCCGCCCCGGTACCGGTGATGAGGGCCATGGGGGTGGCGAGTCCCAGGGCACAGGGACAGGCAATAACGATGGTGGTGATGAAGGCGAAGACAGCCAGGGAAAGGGGGTCCCGCACGGAGGTCACCCAAGGGATCCACTGCCCGGCACCGTCGAGGAAGGAGCCGAACCGTTCCGCACCCCGGTACCAGAAGAAAGCGCTCACCAGGGCCAGGGCCGCCACGCCGGGGACAAAGTAGTTGGTCACCCGGTCGGCGAAGGCCTGGATGGGCACCTTGGCCCCCTGGGCCTCCTGGATGAGGGAAACCATCTTTGCCAGGAAGCTGTCCTCTCCCACACGGGTGGTTTTCATGCGGAAGGGGCCGGTGAGGTTCAGCGACCCTCCGGTGACATCATCTCCGCTTCCCTTGGCCACGGGAAGGGATTCCCCCGTGATCATGGACTCGTCCACCGACGTGGCTCCCTCCGTCAGGGCGCCGTCGGCGGGAATGCGCTCCCCGGGCTTCACAAGGAGCACCATTTCCTCCTTCACGGCCTCGATGGGGATCATAAGTTCCCGGCCGTCGGCCTCAAGCACCCGGGCCTCCCGGGCCTGGATGGACAGGAGGGAGCGTATCTCCTTGGACGCCTTGTCCCGGAGATGGGACTCGATGTACCGCCCCGTGAGATGCAGAGCCATGATCATGGCTCCCACGGCCCCGAAGGAGGCCACGGGAAGGCCGTAATAGGCGAGGGCGCTGGTGGCCCACGCCGCCGTGGAACCCGCCACCACGAGAACGTCCATGTTGGCGTGGAAATGGGTGAGGGCGATCCACGCCCCCTTCAGGGAATCCCTTCCCGCCCAGAAGATAACCAGCGCGCCGCCCAGGAACTCCAGGGGGTGGTAGAAGGGAACATGGCGGCCCAGCATGTGGAGCACCATGAGCCCCATGAGAGGGGCCGTCACAAGCCACGAGACGGCCACGTTCTTTTTTATCCTTCTGTACCGGGTTTTCTCCAGGTCCTCCGGGCGCTCGTCCGACACGGCATACCCGGCGTTCTTCACCGCCGTCTCAAAGGTTTCTCTGGGGATATCCCGGTCTGATACCACAAAGGCCGTCTCGGTGGCCAGGTTCACCGCCGCGAACACCACGCCGTCCACCTTCTTCAGGGACCGCTCCACCATGCGGGAGCAGGTGGCACAGGTCATCCCCGTGACGGTGAGGCTCGTCTTGAACTGCTGCTCTTTCGTTTCGTTCATGGCAACCTCCGGAAAAAAAAGCCCCTTTCCGCAAAGAAAGGGGGCGTCTTTGAACTGTCGGACCGTCCCGGCTACTGCTTCAGGACGGCGTCATAGCCCGCTTCGTCGATGGCTGCCCGAACAGCCTCGCTGTCGCCGGCCTCGACAGTCACGGTCTTCGTCTCCAGCGCAACGTCGAAACCGGAAAACCCCGCTTCCTCAAGAGCCTTGGTGATTCTCATTTTGCAGTGGCCGCATGACATGTCGGGTACGGAAAAAACAAACTGTGCCATGGTTTTGCCTCCTCGAAAAGAAATGTTCGATCTTATAAACTTCCACGGCAAGATAATATACTATGATGGGTATTTTTTCCACTCCCGGGGATCCAATTCATACAAATTCAGTAATATATGCAGAAAAACCGGTACAGGGCAGGAAAATCAGGTTGTGAGGCGGCCGCCGCCCAGGCTCCAGGAAACGGGAAAAAGCCGTCCGGTGAACTCGGGATCGTGGCTGACCGCCACGATGGCCTCCCGGCGGGAGAGCATCCATTCCTCGAACCGGGCCTGCCATTCGGGGTCGAAATCCCTGGTGGGCTCGTCCAGCAGCAGGAGATCCCCCTCCCGGACGGAAAGGGAGGCCACCGCCACCATCCTCCGCTCTGCGGCGTTCAGGTCGAGGGGGTGCTTCTCCTCCTTCCCGGACAGCCCCGTCGCGGAGAGGGCCTGCCGCATGCGCTCCATGCGCTCGTCCGGTGACAGGGCAGACTTCCTGAGTGAGAAGAGCACTTCCCCGGCCACGGTGGAGTGGAAGATCTGCCGTTCGGCGTCCTGGAAGAGAAAGCCTATCCGGGCGGCCCGTTCTCCGGGAGCCATGGAGCCCACGGGCACGCCTCCCAGCAGCACCGCTCCGCATTCAGGCTCGAGAAGCCCCGCACACAGACGCATAAGGGTTGATTTCCCGGCGCCATTCGGTCCCGTGAGGGCGGCCCGCTCTCCCGGGCGGAGGACGGCGTTCAGCGACCGGAGGAGGGGAGAGGTTTCCCCCTTCCACCGGAAGGAAAGATCGTCGATAACCAGCACCGGACGATCATCCTTCTTTTCCGGGAAAAGGGAAGAACCTGCCGCCGGCCGCCTGGAGCGAACGGGGGAGGGGCCGGGGAGAAGACGGCCGTCCCGGAAATGCCATGCCGGTGGAAACCACGGTGAAGAGACGTTCCCTGGCTTCTCGAGGACTACAAGAGCTGTCCCCTCCTCCCGGGTCTGCCGGCGGAAAACAGAGGCGAGGGAGTGCCGGTCGGCGGGATGAATCCGGGAAAAGGCCTCGTCGAGGACCAGCAGCCGGGGGGTCATGGCCAGGGCGGAAGCGAGGGCCAGCTTCTGGGCTTCCCCTCCGGAGAGGCATGCCGGGTTCCGGTCCCCTAGGTGGGCGATGCCCGTGAGATCGAGGGCCCGTTCCACCCGGGCACGAATTTCCGCCGGAGGGAGGGCCAGGTTCTCCGGACCGAAGGCTACCTCCTCCCGGACCGTGAAGGTGCATCCGGAGAGGGACAGGACGGGGTTCTGCTGCACGGACTGCACATCCGGCGACCAGGCGAGGCAGCTCCTCGATGTCACGTCCTCCCCGAGCACCCGGAACTCTCCGGCGATGGAGCCGCCCCTGTGCTCCGGCACGGCCCCGGAGAGCATGGAGGACAGGGTGGATTTTCCGCTCCCGTTGCCCCCTTCAAGGAATGCGGTGTCTCCAGGCGCAACGGAAAACTCCGGAATCTCCAGGACGAGTTTTGTTTCTCCCGGGGCAAGAAAAGCGGCCTCCCTCAATTCAACCACCTTTCCATTGAAGGTCTGAGGGGCCGGTTCGAGGGCGGGCAGGGCTCCCGTTTCACCTTCCCGCGCAAGGGACGACCTGCGGGGGAAGAGTCCGAAGCCCTTCATGTCGAGGGCCGCGCTCCTGGCGGGCAGTTCGTTCAGCAGGCCCAGCACCAGGGGAAAGACCAGCGCCGCCAGGGAGGACGCCCGTTCAAAGAAGGTCCCGTGGACCGGGACCCCCCGGGAGAGCTGGGCCTCCCGCACCTGGGCGGCCCTGATCCGTATCTGCCCGGCCAGCAGCAGGGGACTGGCCAGGAGAAAGGCCCAGGAGGCAGGGAGCCTGCCGGCGAAGAGGGAACGGATCAGGACCGGGGGAGGAATATATTCAAGCCAAAGCTGGCTGGCGGAGATCACGGAGAGAATGCGGAGCCACAGTCCCAAAGCCCACACGGCCCGGGACGGCTGGACCAAACTCCCCAGAAAAAGCTGGAGGGCGCCGCCGTGGATCAGCCAGAAACCGAGGGCCAGGGGGAACATGAAGAAAACGACTCCTTTCGCCCGGTGCCTCGACCTCGGCCAGAGGAGGACCGCTCCCGCAGAGAGCCCCGCCATGACGGCGGCAAAGGGAAAGGCCGGGAGCCCCATAGAGCCCCCGACCCACACTGCCCAGAGGAGAAAGGACCTGAAGGGGCCGATCTTCCTCACGTCCGCTCAGGCCACGTTTCCCGCACCGGGGAAGAGGCTCCGGATCCGCCCGGGAAGCTGCCGCACCACGGCCTGGGCCACGAGGCAGGCCACAATCTTGTCCACAAGGTTGGTCCAGATCACCGTCAGGGCGACTGACTGGAGGAGTTTCTGCCCCACGGCGGTCAGGTAGGCCACGAAGAAATCCGCCCCTGACCCGGTCACGCCGCCGAACAGATAGGTCCGGATGGGTGTGGCGACGAGGGTCACGAAAAGGGTGATCACCACGCCGGCGACCACCGCGCCAGCAAGGGTGCGGAACAGCCCCTTCCGGGCCGCGAATCCCGCCACGAGGCCTATGACCATGGCCACCGGGGCGAAGGCCGCCGCCACGGGCCCGGAAATGACGCCCCACAGCAGGTTGGTGACGAGTCCCGTGGCCATTCCCACCCACGGTCCCATGAGAAGGGCCGCCAGGACGGTGCCGATGGAATCGAGGAAGATGGGCAGCTTCAGGGTCGAGGCCGCCTGTCCGAGACCGATGTTCAGCGCGATGCACA
>VSSQ01000252.1_pt1 | contig 21405 bp, 17 predicted proteins | sample 4763081 | NCBI WGS metagenome assembly VSSQ01 (sample SAMN12137344, study PRJNA551015) | bioreactor metagenome | isolation source: SDC9 anaerobic chlorinated ethene degrading culture | place: USA: Knoxville, Tennesee | collected 2015-01-01
AAGTAAGTTATTTATCTAGTTAAATAATAAAATTAATGTAAATAACAGAGATACTCTAAAAAGCCCAAGAAAAGCCCAAGAACATTCAAGCAGAAATTATAGAAATAATAAGATCTAATCCACATATAAGCCGTAAAGAAATGGCTTCACTGTTGGATAGCACACCTTATAGTGTAAAATATCACTTGGGACAACTAACGAACAAAGGGATCATTAAGCATGAGGGCGCAACAAAAGCCGGGAAGTGGGTCATTCTTTTAAAACAAGATTGAACTACCCGAAATATTCGAATAGTTCAATCCAGAGGTAAATATCAATCAGCTGTTGACCGACTGATGTTGATTCGTAATAGATTACAAGCTGGTTGTAATCAGTTACGGTAAATGTTATTTCAAAACGGGAGGCAAAAGGTCTGCTTAAACCAGATATGCTACCTCCATCCCACGGATGGAATCGTCTATTACTCCGTTGTTGTATACTTGCTGGCCGTTTACAAAGGTACGCAGCACCTTGTGGTGGAACGTATAGCCTTCGAAAGGAGACCATCCACATTTATATAGGATATTCTCCTTGCCAACCGTCCAGTTTGCTTCCGGATCAATTAAGACAAGGTCGGCATAACAACCCGGACGAATATACCCGCGGCGGTCAATCTTGAACAACTCTGCCGGCATGTGAGCCATCTTCTCAACCACCTTCTCGACGGTGAAGCGGCCCTGCTTAGCAAGCTCGAGCATGGCAACTACCGAATGTTGTACCAGCGGTCCGCCCGAAGCTGCCTTAAGACAACTGCCCTCTTTCTCCGAAAGCAGATGCGGCGCGTGATCGGTGGCCACGATATCTATTTTATTATTATTTACGGCTTCAATCAATGCCTCGCGATCTGCCAGCGTTTTAACAGACGGATTCCATTTGATCCGGTTTCCGTAGGTGGCATAATCTGCATCGGTAAACCACAGATGATGCACACATACCTCGCCGGTGATCTGCTTTTCTGAAAGCGGCAGACTGTTATCCAGCAGCTCCATCTCTTTTGCAGTAGAAAGATGCAGGATATGCAGGCGCGTATTCAGACGTTTAGCCAGGGCAACCGCCTCGGCCGACGATTCATAACAGGCCTCTTCGTCTCTTATCTTGCTGTGGAACGTGATATCAAGCTCTTCGCCATGCAAGGCCACGTAATGCGCTTTGTTGCGTTTAATCACCTCTTCCTTTTCAGCGTGAATGGCGATAAGCAACCCGGCTTCGCCAAAAATAGTTTCCAATGTAGCCGGATTATCCACAAGCATGTTGCCGGTAGATGAGCCCAGGAACAACTTCAATCCCGGAATACGAGTAGGATCCACCTTACGTATCTCGTCCATGTTATCGTTTGTACCGCCAAAGAAAAAGGAGTAATTGGCAGCCGACGTCTCTGCCCCCCGGTTTAATTTCCATTCCAGCTCGGCCAGCGTGGTAGTCTGCGGGTTTGTATTGGGCATATCCATAAAGGTGGTCACCCCCCCTGCAACCGCAGCACGGCTCTCGCTGGAAATATCTCCCTTGTGCGTAACACCCGGTTCGCGAAAATGTACCTGATCGTCTATGGCTCCCGGAATCAACCATTTGCCGGTGGCATCGATTACTTGTCCCCCGCCCATAGCTTCGGGAGGAACCGCGCCTTCGTAAACAGCGGCTATCTTATCTCCCTTAACCAGAACTGAACCTGTATAGGTGCGCCCTTCGTTTATGATTTGGGCATTTTTTATTAAAAGTTGTTTCATTATTGTCTCGTTTTTTGCAAGCTATTAGTTTAGTTTACGGGGATATTTGCGGAAGAAACTCCACCATTTAAGCTCAAGCACGCCAAACAGCGCTTCGCCGAAAATGGAAGAATTCATTTTGCTAACCCCCAGTTCGCGGTTGATAAAGATGATGGGCACCTCAACAACCTTGAATCCGCATTTATAAGCTGTAAATTTCATCTCAATCTGAAATGCATATCCCTTAAACTGAATCCGGTCCAGGTCGATGGTTTCCAGTACCTCACGGCGGTAGCATTTAAAGCCTGCGGTGGTATCCTGCACATGCATACCGGTAACAAGGCGCACATATACTGAGGCGAAATAAGACATCAGCACCCGTCCTAAAGGCCAGTTTACCACATTCACCCCGTTGCAATACCTGGAGCCGATCGAAACATCGGCACCTTGTTCCGCACAAGCCTTATAGAGCTTGATAAGGTCGTTGGGGTTGTGACTAAAGTCGGCATCCATCTCGAATATATAGTCGTATCCGTGACTCAAACACCATTTAAAGCCTGTGATATAGGCCGTGCCCAGCCCCTGTTTGCCTTTGCGTTCAATCATAAAAAGGCGGTCCGGAAACTCCTGCTGCAACGTTTTTACAATCGCGGCAGTTCCATCGGGCGAACCATCATCAATAATCAGTATATGGAATATCTTTTCCAGTTTAAAAACGGTGCGGATAATCTGTTCAATATTTTCCTTTTCGTTATAAGTGGGAATAATCACAATGCTGTCGGACATACTTTCTTTTGTGTGTTGAACTGTTTTTAAAGATCAAAGGTACATATTATAATTGAAATTTGTACCTTTGTACAAATTATTTTGCTTTGGAAGTACAGGAGTTACTTACTATGTACAGTGCCCACCCGCAGGTGTCGGCGCTGGTCGGTCTATTGGACGACAAATCTTGCCGGAATCTTTTTCTGAAGGGTTTAAATGGTTCGGGGGCAGCATTAACAATCGCATCTCTCTTTTTTAAGAAAAGGGGCAGCTACGTGTGCGTATTAAACGACCAGGAAGAGGCCGGTTATTTTTATCATGACCTGATGCAGCTCACCAACAGTCAGGATATCTTTTTCTTTCCCTCGGCTTACCGGCGTGCCATCAAGTACGGACACCTCGATCCGGCCAACGAGATTTTGCGTACCGAGGTGTTAAGCCGACTGCAAATGCCCGATCTGCCCACCGTTATCGTTACCTACCCCGATGCACTTGCAGAGAAGGTGATCGCACAAGCCGACCTGAAACAGAAAACTTTGCAGATCGGTGTGGGCGACAAGCTGGACAATATGTTTGTTTCGGATATATTGGACGAATATGGATTCGAACAGGTGGATTACGTGTACGAACCCGGACAATATGCTATGCGCGGAAGTATCCTGGACGTGTTTTCATTCTCGCACGAGTTTCCCTATCGTATCGACTTTTTTGGCAGCGAAGTGGAAACCATACGCACCTTCGAGGTTGAATCGCAGTTATCTAAAAGCCGACTTGATCGTATCGCCATTGTGCCGGAGATGAATAAAAGCGGACTTATCAGTACGTCGTTGCTGGAGTCGCTTTCGCCCAATACCATTCTGGCATTCGGAGATTTGGAATGGTGTAAGGAAAAAATAGGGAGCATATACCGTGAAGAGCCGGTGTTGGGCGACGAAGAGTCGTTTACTTCGGCCGAACAGATGCGCCTCCGGCTGGTGCCGGAAGATGAGTTTCTGCGTTCCGTACTGAACTTCAGACGCATCGCTTTTGGAGCAAAGGCTGCAGGAACTCCGGATGCTACGGTTACATTCAGTACGCGCCCTCAACCTATTTATCATAAGAATTTTGATCTGGTAAGCAGCTCGTTCCATACTTTCCTTGAAGAGGGTTATACGTTGTATATCCTCAGCGACGTGGAAAAGCAGGCTACCCGTATCCGCATCATATTTGAAGACCGTAAGGAGTATATCCCCTTTACTTCGGTAAACCGGACTATCCACGGCGGGTTTGCAGACGATACGCTGAAGGTTTGTTTGTTTACGGATCATCAGCTGTTTGACCGTTTCCATAAGTTCAACCTGAAAAGCGAAAAGGCCCGTTCGGGTAAGATAACGCTTTCGCTTAAGGAGCTTAACCAGTTTACCAGCGGCGACTATATCGTACACATCGATCACGGTGTGGGGCAGTTCGGCGGATTGGTACGTACAGAGGTGAACGGACGCATCCAGGAGGCCATTAAACTGATTTATCAAAACAACGATATTATTTTTGTAAGCATCCACTCCCTCCACAAGCTTTCCAAATATAAGGGAAAAGAGAGCGGCGAACCGCCTAAACTGAATAAGCTGGGTACAGGTGCCTGGGAGAAGATGAAGGAGCGGACCAAAAAGAAGGTGAAGGACATTGCCCGCGACCTGATTTTGCTTTACTCCAAACGGAAGGATGAAAAGGGGTTTGCTTATTCGCCGGACAGTTTTATGCAACACGAACTGGAGGCCAGCTTTATTTATGAGGACACTCCCGACCAGATGAAGGCTACTGCCGATGTGAAGGAGGATATGGAGCGTCCGCTGCCCATGGACCGTCTGATATGCGGGGATGTAGGATTCGGTAAAACCGAAATAGCTATTCGCGCGGCATTCAAAGCCGTTAGCGACAACAAGCAGGTGGCTCTGCTGGTTCCTACTACCGTACTAGCTTTTCAGCATTACAATACCTTCCGCGAACGCTTAAAGGATTTCCCCTGCCGCATAGACTACATCAGCAGGGCGCGTACATCGGGACAGATAAAAGATACCCTTCAGAAGGTAAAAGAGGGCGAAGTGAATATTCTGATCGGCACGCACCGCATTGTAAGCAAGGATGTGAAGTTTAAGGATTTGGGGCTGCTCATTATTGACGAAGAGCAGAAGTTTGGTGTTTCTGTAAAGGAAAAACTCAAACAGCTTAAGGTGAACGTGGATACGCTGACCATGACTGCCACTCCGATTCCGCGTACCTTGCAGTTCTCGCTGATGGGTGCACGCGACTTGTCGAACATCAACACGCCACCGCCCAACCGCTATCCGGTGCAGACCGAAGTACATCGTTTTAATGAAGATATCATACGTGAGGCTATCAACTTTGAAATGAGCCGGAACGGTCAGGTTTATTTCATAAACAACCGTATCCAGAACATTTACGAGATAGAAGCCCTGATACGCCGCGAAGTGCCCGATGCCCGTATTTGTGTGGGACACGGACAGATGGAGCCCGAAAAGCTGGAAAAGATTATTCTCGATTTCGAAAATTACGAATACGATGTGCTTATCGCAACCAGCATTGTAGAAAATGGCATCGATGTATCCAATGCCAACACGATTCTGATAAACAATGCCCAGCAGTTCGGATTATCGGATCTGCATCAGTTGCGCGGACGTGTGGGACGAAGCAACCGCAAGGCTTTTTGTTACCTGCTCTCTCCTCCCCTCAGTTCGCTTACCCAGGAGGCGCGCCGCCGTTTGCAGGCCATCGAAAATTTTTCAGAGCTGGGAAGCGGGATCCATATCGCTATGCAAGACCTCGACATTCGTGGTGCAGGCAATATGTTGGGTGCCGAACAGAGCGGCTTCATAGCCGACCTGGGTTACGAGACTTACCAGAAGATACTGGAAGAGGCTGTTCAGGAGCTTAAAAGCGAAGAGTTTGCCGAACTTTACAGCGATTCGGAAGAGGGGAAACGGGATAGTGGAACCGATTACGTGCGCGAAACGTACATTGAAAGTGATCTGGAGCTGATGTTTTCGCCGACTTATATTCCCAACGATTCGGAACGGGTATCGCTTTACCGCGAATTAGACAATATGGAAGAAGAACGCGACATACAGGCGTTTGCCGACCGGCTGAACGATCGTTTCGGGAAGATTCCTCCCGAAGGCAGGGAGCTGATCCGGATTGTACGCCTGCGTCGCATGGCGAAACATCTGGGAATGGAGAAGGTGGTGCTGAAAAAAGGGCAAATGAGCCTCTTCCTGGTTGCCAATCCGGAAAGTCCGTATTACCAGAGCGAAGCCTTCGACCGTTTGCTGCATTTTGTGCAGCAACATCCCAGGGCTTGCAACCTGCGTGAGCAGAACGGCAAACGAAGCATCGTTATAAAAAATGTACCCACTGTGGAGACTGCCTGTGCTTATCTGGAGATGATTTGATTATTTTTATGTACGTTTGCGCCTGAAAACATTTGAGCACTGGTAAATGAAAAAGACATTAATAGATCTTTTCGAAGCATCCGTAAACCGGTATCCTTCGAATATGTTCCTTTGGGAGAAGACAAACGGAGCATTTGAATCCACCTCTTATAAAGAAGTAAAGGATCAGGTGTACAACCTGGGAGCCGGACTACAGGCCTTGGGTGTGCGTAAGGGAGACACGATGGCCTTATTGTCTGAAGGACGCAACGCGTGGATTATTGGCGAACTGGCCATGTTTTATGCTGGAGCCTGCAATGTTCCGCTGTCTGTTAAACTGGAAGAAAGCAACGACCTGCTTTTCCGTCTTACCCATGCAGAGGTTAAATTCATCATGGTATCGGGTAATCAGCTTAAAAAGATCCGCACCATCATCGATCAGCTTCCTTTATTAAAGAAGGTGATTGTGTTCGACGAGCAACCTTCCCTCCAGGAGAAGGAGATCCTGCTCAGCGAAGTACAGGAAATGGGCCGGGCATGGCTGGAAACCCATACGCTGGAAGAGTTTCTATCCGTTGGACGTTCACTTACCAACGACGATTATGCAACCATCACCTATACTTCCGGAACCACGGCCGATCCAAAAGGGGTTATCCTCACCCACCGGAATTACACGGCAAACGTAGAACAGTCGCTTACGCTGGTCAAGATAGACGAAACCTGGCGTACCCTTATCATACTTCCGTTAGATCATTGCTTCGCACACGTAGTTGGGTTCTATATCTTTATGAGCGTGGGTGCCTCCGTGGCAACCGTTCAGGTAGGTAAAACCGGGATGGAGACTCTGAAAAACATCCCTTTAAATATACGCGAATTTAAACCTCATCTTATATTAAGCGTACCTGCTCTGGCAAAGAGTTTCAGGAAAAACATCGAACAGGGCGTACGCGCCCAGGGTAAGGTAGCTACCTGGTTGTTTAACAAAGGACTGGCCGTTGCATATGCTTACAATGGCGACGGTCACAATAAGGGGGCTGGTCTGCGGTTCCTGCTCAATCCGCTGGTAAAAATGTTTGATGCTCTGCTGTTCTCAAAGGTACGTCTCAACTTTGGTGGCGAACTTCGCTTCTTTGTGGGAGGAGGTGCCTTATTGGATAAAGATTTACAAAAGTTCTATTACGCTTTGGGTATCCCCATGTATCAGGGATACGGTTTGAGCGAAGCTACACCCGTGATCTCGTCGAATGTGCCGTCCAGACATACCTTTGGCAGCAGCGGTATATTGGTTGCCCCCATCGAATTGAAGATTTGCGACAACGAAGGGAATGAATTGCCGGTGGGCCAGGCGGGCGAAATCGTTATCAGAGGAGAGAATGTAATGGCCGGATACTGGAAGAACCCGTCCAGCACAGCCGAAACCATCCGTAACGGGTGGTTATACACAGGCGACCTGGGGTATATGGGGACCGATGGTTTTCTGTATGTAAAGGGACGCTTCAAGAGTTTACTCATCGGCAGTGATGGCGAGAAATATAGTCCCGAAGGGATCGAAGAGGCTCTGGTTGAGAAGTCAAGCTGCATCGACCAGTTGATGCTTCATAACAATCAGAATGCTTACACGGTGGCACTGGTGGTTCCCAACAAGGAACGGCTGAAGACAAAGCTTGCCCGGATGCACCTGGATTTATCGTCCGACAAAGGGAAAGAGGCTGCCATACAGATAATACAGGAGCAGATAAACCGGTTCAAAACCGGGGGGATACATGCGGCCATGTTCCCGGACCGCTGGCTTCCTACCACTTTTGCCATTTTGCCGGAGCCGTTTTCCGAGCAGAATCAGATGATAAACAGCACGATGAAGATGGTACGTGGTAAAATTGAGAAGGCATATGCCGAACGTATTGAATTCCTGTATTCGTCGTTCGGTAAGAATCCGGTCAACCCCGTTAATAAAGATAGTTTATAAAACTTAGACATAATAATAAGAGGGATTGTTTATAGACTTTATTAAAATAAGAAGAGGGAGTCTCTGCTCATGGAGCCTCCCTCTTCTTATGTTAATAAAGTATGCTATGATTTCTGGTTCAAAAATTAAAGACAAACAGATCTCCCTCTTCTTTTTTTATGATGTATTCCTTTAAGGGTACGACGAGTTGCATTTTACACGCCATTGGCCGTTTGGCCAAGCACATCGGCAAAAAGCAGGTGGTACAACTCAGTTGGATTAAATGCAAATCCGCTACCTTTTTAGCACATTGACAAGAAGCTGGTAGTACAACAAGTTGCAGACTACACGCCATTGAGGATATCACGGCAAACTTGTGAAGCGAAATTCGATTCGCGATACAATAAGTGTCCGGTTTCCGGAAAGATCCTGCACGAAAGATTCATTTGTCTCATCCATACTTCATCGGGTTTATATGGATCTGTTTCTCCATAATAGAGATATATACCGGCAGCAGGCAGAACCGTTTCGTACCTCAACCGGGTAGAAGACAGCGCAAATATCCGGTGTGCCTCAAGTCCTGACAAGCAAGCTTTCCAGGCGATGGTTCCTCCAATACTGAAGGCCAGCACATCAACGAGTCTGTTATCATAGGAAGCTATGGCACTCTCCAGCTCAAACAAACGTGAAACAGCCGTCTCCAATCCACCATCCATAAATTGAACATGCAAAGCGGCCTCGTTACGATCGGTTGTACTTACATTACCTAAGCTGCAACTGTCGTAGCAAGTTATATCGTACACACTGTGCAGTTGATCAAGATAATATGTCAACCAATCGGCCCTCTCCCATCCCCACAAATCAGACAGAACAACCAACCGTCTCTTCTTTTGCATATATTTTGATTGTATTTGATTCCCGTTGCAAAGGTATCAATTTATATGAACCGTCAAACACAAGCTTACAATGAGGTGATTCGTTAACAACGATATATGTTATTTAACATACATTACAATCCAAAACCTTGACAAATTCAGAAATATCCGTACCTTTGTATCGTGGTTTTTTCATAATAGTATTAGATTTAAGGTTAACAAAGTTTGGTTAGGGGATGTCGGGATGACATCCTTTAATTGTTTATAGACGGTTCTGTTTCAAATCCCGGATTTTCTTTATATATTTGATCATGGATGAAGAATAATGAATATAAACTTTACCTGTGATTATCATGTACAGAACTATTCCCTATCTGCTCATTTCTATGCTATGTATGTCTTTATACGGCTGTACCCTGAAATCTGAATCTGCTGCAGAAACGGATTGCAATGATGACATAACGAACATCGACACCCTATCATACTCGAATAAACTTGCAAAAATAGCCAACGGTGATACAACCGGCAGATGGCCCGTTTCTCCACAGCCCTTCCCTTCCGGAGATCCTATTCTTCCTTTTAAGCGGATTGTTGCCTATTATGGTAATCTGTATTCAAAAAAGATGGGGATATTAGGAGAATATCCACCTCAGGAGGTATGGAAAAGATTGCATGCCGAGATGAAGGTCTGGGAAAAAGCAGATCCTTCCACTCCCGTTCAACCGGCTATCCATTATATAGCTGTTGTTGCCCAGGGGAGTGCTCAGAAAGACGGCACCTACCGCAAACGTATGCCCGAAAGTCAGATTGATTCCGCCTTATCAATTGCCGCCATGGGAAAAGCCATTGTATTTCTGGACATACAGGTGGCTTTAAGTACGGTACAGGAAGAGGTGCCTCTACTGGAAAAGTATCTTTCAATGCCCCACGTGCACCTAGCTATCGATCCGGAATTTTCTATGAAGGACGGTAGCAGACCGGGGACCAAGATCGGATCCTTTGATGCAGGAGATATTAATTATTGTTCGCAGTACCTCACCGGTCTGGTGCGAAAACATAAACTTACACCCAAGATACTGATTGTACACCGCTTTACCCAAGGCGTGGTAAAAGGATACGATCAGATCAAGCTTCACCCCGAAGTACAATTGGTTGTCAATATGGATGGCTGGGGAGCTCCTGTCCTGAAAAGAGATACCTATAAACAATATATCTACAGGGAGCCTGTACAATTTACCGGATTCAAGTTATTTTACAAGAATGATTTGAAACGTCCACCTCACCACATGCTTACCCCGTCCGAAATCCTAAAGCTTGTTCCGCAACCTATCTACATTCAATATCAATAAAAGTGGAATTTCTTGACTAAAAGTTATCTTTATATTTGTTAAAATATATGAATAAATTTTCGTTTAAACGATAAGTTGCGTACTTTTCATGTGCAATTACTAATTATATATAAATCGACATGAAAAAACAGATTCTACTGATGGCATTAAGCCTATGTGTTAGCGGTGTGTTTGCACAGGATGCAAACAAAGTAAAGAGTGAAGGAGATGAGGCTTTAAAAGCAAAAAATTACACTGTTGCGTTTACTAAGTACGACCAGTACCTGAAGACAAACAACAACCAGGATTCGGTAACTGTATTTAACTGCGGACTTTCCGGTTTGAACAGCAAAAATTATGCAGGTGCTGTGAAGTATTTTGATATCTCCATCAAAAACAATTATCAACTACCAATGTCGTATGCAGGAAAAGCACAAGCATTGCGAAATATGGGTAAAACTGCCGAGATGCTTACAACCATTGAAGCAGGACTTAAAGTGGTTCCGGGCGATAACAATCTGGAAAAGCTGTATGCTATTCACTACTTGAAAGAGGGACAAAAATTTCAGCAGGCTGGCGATCAGGCCAAAGCAGAAGAGGCTTATAAAAGTATTTTAAGCATTACCGACAAGAAGTACAAAACAGATGCTTTGTACAGTCTGGGAGTAATGATGTTTAACAATGGAGCAAAATTGATGCAAAAAGCAACTCCGCTGGCAACGACAGACCGTGCCGAATACGACAAACAAAAAGCTGTAGCGGACGAAGACTTTAAGAAAGCGAGCGAATACCTGGAACAGGCATTGCAAATTTCGCCCGAAAGAGAAGCTGCAAAGAAAGTATTGGATCAGGTTAAGGCCGTTCTATAAAATTCCTTCTTTTCTATAAAAAAAACGAGAGATGATGTATTAATACATCATCTCTTCTTCTTCCTGACCCTCAGGATAATGAAGAATAAAGGTCGTTGCTCCTAAAGTAATAACCGCCCCATGATTCAAAACCACCTGTTCTTTTTTCCCCAGACAGACATTGTTTAAGAATGTACCTGTTAAACTGGGAAAATCGCGAAGCGTATATATCAGTTTGCCGGCTGCATTTTTCTTTACATTGATTACACAATGTTTTCTGCCCATACTTGGGTCGGTATTAATGATGGCAATATCCACGCCATCCGTATCTCTGTTTCTTCGTCCTATTACATTATCGCCCAGTTGTAATCCGAATTCTTGTTTGTCTCCGAAAAAGTTGGCAATCACACTAATATAGCCATTGGAGAAATCTTGTTCAACCAGCTGCCTCTCGCTTCCGGAAGGAGCTTGAACCTTTTTCTTACCTAACTTAACATTAAACTGAGATCCGCATTGTGCACAAACCAGTGCAATCGGTTTTCCAACCGGATACTTTGTTTCATCAAATGTTGTGAGATTGTCGCATTTCGGACAAAATACTTTTTTCATACAAATACTTATTTTTATAGGAAGTACAAAACTCGCAGTAAAACTTTTGTTTCGCCGTAAGCGAAGCCTTTTGTTCAGATACGCGCTTCATAATACTGTGGGAATGTTTCTAAATTACTGCAAAGGTAGTCATTTAAAGCGAATGTGCATAAAAAAGAAAAGGTTGTCATCCCGACAACCAATCTTCATTGTTAACCTTAAATCTAATACCATGAAAAACACAGTGCAAATATATGCATTTTATGTTTTGCAGCATAATATTTTACTTGCTTTATTTAATATTTAACTTCCTTTAACTCGAAAGCATAAAAAAACGCCCTGTTGTAATAAATTCAACAGGGCGTTTTAAAAAATAATAAGAGTACAGTATTAATCAAATAAATTTCTGAATTTACTGAAGATCTTGTCCTTTACCGATTTCTTAGGCTGGAAATTGGCCTCGTCCTTCAGTTTAGTAAGTGTTTCTTTCTCTGCAGACGATAATGTTTCAGGAATATAGACGCTCACATTCACCAATAAATCGCCCGTACCGTAGCTATTTACCGAAGGAAGTCCCTTATTACGCAAACGCAACACCTTTCCAGGTTGTGTACCCGGATCAATCTTAACCTTCGCCTTGCCGTCTATGGTAGGTACTTCGACAGTATCGCCCAATGCCGCCTGAGGGAAGCTCAGCAACAGGTTATATAACAAATCGTTTTCGTCGCGAATCAATTCAGGATGTGGCTCTTCCTCCACTAAAATCAACAAGTCGCCGTTGATACCGCCTCTGCGTGCCGCATTACCCTTTCCACTCATAGAAAGTTGCATACCTTCTGCCACACCAGCCGGTATATTGATTGTAATAACCTCTTCGTCTCTTACAATTCCTTCGCCGGCACAGGCCGAACACTTGTGGGTGATTATCTTTCCTTCGCCACCGCAGGTAGGGCAAGCAGATTGAGTCTGCATTTGTCCCAGGATCGTATTTGTAATACGGGTTACTACTCCGCTGCCGTTACAGGTTGAACAGGTAGATTTACTGTGATCATCCTCTGCTCCGCTTCCGTTACATTTGGAACATGCTACGTACTTCTTGACCTTTATCTTCTTTTCAACACCGTTGGCGATATCTTTCAAGGTAAGTTTCACCTTTACGCGGAGATCAGATCCACGGTTAACTCTGCGACCACCCCGACTTCCGCCGCTGAATCCACCAAAACCACCGAATCCTCCGAAATGACCACCAAAGATGTCGCCAAATTGAGAAAAGATATCATCCATGGACATACCACCTCCAAAACCACCTCCTGAAGCAGCACCACCCATGCCCGCATGACCAAACTGATCATAACGCTGACGTTTTTGTGGATCGCTAAGTACGTCGTAAGCCTCGGCAGCCTCTTTAAAGTTTTCTTCCGCCTGCTTATCTCCGGGATTCTTATCGGGGTGAAACTGAATCGCCTTTTTCCGGTAAGCCTTTTTTATATCATCTGCTGAGGCATTTTTTTCCAGGCCCAGCACTTCATAATAATCTCTTTTAGCCATCTTTGTTGTTATTAGCTTATTCTCCTACTACTACTTTGGCGTGACGAATCACTTTATCGAACAGCACATAACCTGTCTGTACACAATCAATCACTTTGCCTTTCAACTCTTCGGCCGGAGCAGGAATGGTTGCAATTGCTTCGAAATGGTCCGTATCGAAATCTTTCATCTCTGTCTCGATGGGTTTAACACCCTGCTGAGCCAGATAAGAGATAAATTTGTTGTAAATCAATTCTACACCTTCTACTACGGCAGTCATATCCTCTGATACACGTGCATTCTTTACGGCACGTTCCATATCATCTACCACAGGAAGCAGATTAACCAGGGCAGATTCTCCTCCGGTCTTAATTAAATCGGCTTTCTCCCGTAACGTACGTTTACGATAGTTATCGTATTCGGCCATCAAACGTAAATGAGTATCGTTAAGTTCATCGTACTTCTTTTGCATTTCGACCATTTGAACTGTCAGATTGTCTGCCGTTGAAGTTTCGGCTGACTCATTTACCTGTTCATTCTGCACATTTGTCGCCTCCTGATCTGTCACGATTGGATCGTTTTCAGGATTTTGATTATTCTTCTGCGCACTTTTTCCCATCATAATCTATCTCTTGTTTTTTATTATTATCTGTAATACAACAACATACAGAAATAAGCATGCTGCAACAACGCATGTAGCACATCCTTATTTTTGTCATCTCTCCATAGAATAACAGCAAATATGCTGCCAAGTATTCCGCTTCTGCTTATTTTTCTTTACCTTTGCTTATTATTTACCAATTACTTATATAACAAGTATACAAACATGTTGAGTATGATTAATAAAACATTGTTATCCCTGCTGTTGCTTCTGGCTGTTGTTACAGTCACAGCTCAAAAGAAAAGTAATATAGTATGCCGTCCTGGTTTTACATATGCACTTAGCAACAGTATCCACTGGGGATTAAACAAACCGGTGATTACGGGAATTGTTCCCTACTCGTCTGCAGAGTCGTCGGGACTGAAGTTGAATGACATTATTGAATCGGTGGATGGTATTCCGGTAAATGAATTAACTGCTATGGAGATTAGTCAGCTGTTAAACAATGAAACAAAAGACGAAATTATCCTTACAGTACGTAACCTGTCGAGTGAAGGAAAACAACTGATGATCCATAAAGACTGCAAATTGAGTCAGGCAATTACGGAAGATCAGCTTGCTCTTGCCTTCAATATGTATAGTCTGGAAAGCACTTCGGAAAGGGAATTTATATGTCCTTTCAAGACAACCACCACCCGCGAAGAAATTTCGTTCGATACGTATAAGACGTTTGGCTTTGCTCCCATTGACGAAAACAACAGCAAATTAGAGAACTTCATCAACCAGCGTATTGAAAAAGAACTTGTAAAAAAGGGATTGACTTACAATGCTTCCAACCCTGACCTGCTTATTCAGACCTATTATTTCTTCGATAAAAATCCCAATTACACAGGAGCTGTAACTAACGGTGCTCAACCAGCGGAAAAAACATTCCGTTATTTTGCAGCATCCGGCAAGATGATTGAATTACCTTTCCTATCAGTAGGGTCGGTCGAATCGAAAGCTCCTTACCTGCTTCAATTCGGGTTCAGATTCATCGATCAGAAAGTGTTGCACGGCCAGGTTGTGTGGGAATGCGAATCCAACGAACTTCTTACGGAGTCATACCGGCTGGATGATTATGCAGCCATCCATATTCCTTTAATGTGCCTGCAGTATCCTTTTGTAAAATATACCCGGAATGTTCCTGTAAAAGTAGATGTAAAGAATTACAACTACACCGGAATAAGCTACGACATAAACCGCTTGGAACGTATTGCAGAGGTTGAGCCAGGCTCACCAGCTGAAGCTGCAGGAATAAAGGCCGGCGATGTGATAGAACGCATCGGTAATCAGAAAATGAATTATTCATCGGATGAGTTTACCTCTGCATACAAGCAATTCATAACCCTCACAATGGATTTACGAGATCCGGCCACTCAATTTACGGATGCAAACGGATTTAGCCGTTGTATGTATTGGAATGTGATGAATTATCCCAAGATAGCCGACTTCTTCAAGAACCCATCCAATATAACAGGGTTCTCCTATCTGTATAATTTCACCCCCTACGTAAATCCGGTTGGCACTAATGTAACTACATTCCTTATTAAAAGAGGTAAGGATAAAGAGGAGATTACCATCCGTCCAACCGTACGAACAGAGACATCTGTATATGTAAACTAAATCAATTTATCGTTAATAAATAAAGAAATAGAGAGTAACTTTAACAGACGTTATTCTCTATTTCCATTTTATTTGTACATTTGCGTTCGGAATTTTAATAAACAAAGTTATACATCCGAATGAAAATAGTGAATCTTGGAGAATCCAACACCGTATTAAACCGGTTTGTTGCCGAGTTGCGGGACGTGAATATCCAGCATGACAGCCTTCGTTTTCGTCGTAATATTGAAAGAATCGGCGAAATCATGGCTTACGAAATCAGTAAAGATTTCGCTTACAGCGAAAAGAACATCCCTACTCCATTGGGAATCGCTCCAATGAACACTCCAGACAACCAAGTGGTAATAAGCACCATCCTTCGTGCCGGACTTCCATTTCACCACGGGTTCTTAAGTTATTTAGACAATGCCGAAAATGCTTTTGTATCTGCCTACCGTAAATACAAAGACAGGCTTAATTTCGATATCCATATCGAATACATTGCTTCTCCATCTATCACAGGAAAAACGCTTATCGTGACAGATCCTATGCTGGCAACAGGCAGCTCCATGGAACTGGCTTACGAAGCACTGCTTACCAAAGGAGCTCCTGCACATGTACACGTAGCTTCCATTATCTGCAGTAAGCCTGCTCTGGAATATCTTAAGAAAAAAATGCCGGAAAACTGTACCATCTGGATTGCGGCACTGGACGAAGGACTGGACGATCACTCCTACATCATCCCCGGATTGGGCGATGCGGGCGATCTGGCTTACGGGGCTAAGCTGTAACACCTATCGTACAATAAAGAAAGACTCAACTAGCTGCTCGTTGTTTCATTTTTCACAAAACGACGAGAGATAGTTGGGTATTTTTTTGCCTTTTTGAAAAGTATTCATTTATCTTTGTTGTCGCAATGGTTCTCTCTCTCCATCCGGAGAAAGGGATTAATAGGGAATCGGGTGAAAATCCCGAACAGTCCCGCTGCTGTGAGCTTCATTAAAACGTACGGACATTTCTTTGCCACTGTTCGGGTTTCAAAAGAACCTTAAAAACGGGAAGGCGTCCGGAGGAAGCGAGTCAGAAGACCTGCCTTTGCACGCATTGTTACACCCTGCGAGGATCAGGGGTATGAACATTCAAACAAGTTATACAAGATGTATTCGAACATTTTAATTACCAAGCGCGATGGTATGAGCGAAGCTTTTTCCATCGACAAGATTAAGAATGCCGTACTGAAGGCCTACAGAGCCAGTGGCATTCAGGAAGAAAACAGTACCATCAATCAAGTAGCCGAAAAAGTAGCCTCGGCAATTGTGGGCACTCAAATCAGTGTGGAAGAGATCCAGGATCTGGTAGAAAAGGAGCTTATGGCACGTAATCCTTACGTAGCCAAAAAGTATATAATCTACCGCGAATGGCGTACCATCGAACGTGATAAGAAGACACACATGAAACAGGTGATGGACGGCATTGTGGCTATCGAGAAAAATGATGTGAATCTGAGCAATGCCAACATGTCTGCCCACACCCCTGCCGGCCAGATGATGACATTCGCCTCGGAGGTAACCAAAGACTATGCCAATAAATATCTGTTGGGAATAAAGTATGCAAGAGCACACCACAATGGAGACATACATATACACGACCTTGATTATTATCCAACCAAAACAACCACCTGCATTCAGTACGACTTGGACGATCTTTTTGAAAGAGGATTCCGTACAAAGAACGGTTCCATCCGTACCCCACAGTCGATACAGAGCTATGCGACACTGGCCACCATCATTTTTCAGACAAACCAGAACGAACAGCACGGCGGACAATCCATTCCGGCATTCGATTTCTTTATGGCTAAAGGCGTTCGCAAAACCTTTATAAAACACCTTACCACTTTTATCTCTTTTCTTCATAACATCAGTCGGGATAACGCAGACTCCAACGAGAGTCAACTGCGCAACAGGCTTACCGGATCTGTGCAGTCCATTCAATGGAGTGAAGAGCAATCTGAGGTTATTCTGGAAATGCTGAAACAGGAAAATATTATACTTTCCTCTCAAAATCTTTCAGCTATCTGGGAACGATCGCTTAAAGCCACCCGGAAAGATACCCACCAGGCCATGGAGGGATTCATCCATAACCTAAACACCATGCACTCCCGTGGAGGAAACCAGGTGGTTTTCAGCTCCATCAACTATGGAACGGATACTTCGGCCGAAGGACGCCTGCTTATAAGGGAGTTGTTGGCCGCCACAAGCGAAGGATTGGGACAAGGAGAGGTTCCGGTATTTCCGATACAGATATTTAAGGTGAAAGAGGGTGTTTCTTATACCGAAGCCGATTATAACAAGGCTATGGCCGATTTCGATAAGGCCATGAGCGGAGAGATTGCTTTTGATGCGCCTAACTTCGACCTGTTACTGGAAGCCTGTAAGACAACCTCGGTTGCTTTATTCCCTAATTTTATCTTTCTGGATACCCCCTTTAACCAGAATCCCCTTTGGAAAGCAGACGATCCGAAACGATATCGTTACGAAGTGGCATCCATGGGATGTCGTACACGGGTATACGAAAATATGCACGGCGAAAAGAGCTCACTGGGCAGAGGGAACCTGTCCTTCACCTCTTTAAATATGCCTCGTCTGGCAATCAAGGCAAGACGGGAGGCAGAAGAATTACATCCGGACGGCGACAAACACACTATCCGCAAGGAGGCAAAACAGCTTTTTATAGAATCCGTACGCAGCATGTGTGCACTTATTGCCGAACAGCTCTACGATCGCTATCAATACCAACGCACCGCTCTGGCCCGTCAGTTTCCTTTCATGATGGGCAACGATGTATGGAAAGGAGGATCAACGCTGCAGGCAAACGATGAAGTGGGCGATATCATTCGAACCGGAACTCTGGGTATTGGCTTTATCGGCGGTCATAATGCCATGGTGGCTCTTTATGGCGAAGGTCATGCACGCCACATGGAGGCATGGCAAACCCTGTACGAAACCCTCGAGGTGATGAATCAGGTGGTAAACGAATACAAGGATAAATACAAACTCAACTATTCTGTTCTGGCAACACCAGCCGAAGGATTATCCGGACGTTTTACAAAGATAGACCGGAAGGTTTACGGTATCATCCCCGGCGTAAATGATCGCGATTACTACATAAATTCGTTTCATATCGACGTGAAGGAGCCTATATCAATCCTTGAAAAGATAAAGAAAGAGGCCCCCTTTCATGCCCTCACCGGAGGGGGACATATCACATATGTGGAGCTGGACGGCGAAGCGAAGAAGAATGTTTCCGCCATCCTTAAGATTGTAAAGGTTATGTATGATCAGCAGATTGGGTACGGCTCTATCAACCATCCGGTAGACACCTGTAAACAATGCGGATACAAGGGAGTGATATACGACAAATGTCCGGTTTGCAGGGGAGAAAACATCCTGCGTCTGCGCCGTATCACAGGTTATCTTACCGGAAATCTGGATAGCTGGAATTCATCCAAAAAGGCCGAAGAAAAAGATCGTATCAAGCACCGGTAAGATGGATGAAGTTAAACAACTGATCGCCCAAAACATACGCGTACTGAATATTTATCCCGAGACCATCTCCGATGGTTTCGGACTTCGGTATGCCATCTATCTTTCGGGTTGCAGTCATCACTGCCCGGGTTGCCACAATCCCGAAAGCTGGAACCCACAGCAAGGAACGCTGCTTACGGAAGAGATGCTTAAAGATATGCTGACAGAGATTTGCAGGAATCCCCTATTAGATGGCATCACTCTCTCGGGGGGAGATCCGATGTTCCACCCAGAAGGTGCCCGGATGCTTCTTAAAATATTGAAGGAGAAAACAAACCTGCCAGTCTGGTGCTATACAGGCTATACGTACGAAGAGATGGTGCAATCAACGGCATTGAAGGCCTGTCTTCCCTACATCGATGTGCTTGTGGACGGCCGTTTCGACCGGGAATTATTTAACCCGTCGCTGGCGTTCAGAGGAAGCAGCAACCAGCGAATCATACATCTTCATAAAAACTCCTGATACAAAACAAGGGAGGTCCGAAACCGGATCTCCCTTGTTTTATAACCTGCAGCCTGTTGCTTCAGATATTCAATTGCAAAATTAATATTGTCTTTCCAACAACCAGGCATCCTGGAAATTAGGAGCATATTTTGCTTTAATGGCATCGCGGCTATCAGCAGCATCAGCCTTTTCATCGAAACTTGAAACAATTACACGCAACATACCTTCTTCGTTCTGAGCAAGGATTGCCTTGTAACCTGCATTCTGCATACGTTCTTTCAATGCATATGCATTTGTTTTATTTTTAAAACTACCGATTACAACGCTGTAGCGTCTCAATCCGTTTGCGTCTTCACCTGTAACAGCAGTAACTCTTTCCTGACGAACCGCAGCACTTGATGTTCTGGGCTTTGATACCGGAGCAATCACCTCTTCCTCAACTTGTGCGGGAGCTGTAGTCATCTCTTTCTCTTTTGCTTGTTCGTAAGCGGCCTTATAAGCACTCTGTTTAGGTTTACATGAGCCGAACGACACAACCATAGCGATAGCGGCTCCAAATAACCAAATCTTCTTCATACCAGTCAGTTCTTAAATTTAGATATGCAAAGATATAAATTAAATTTAGTACTTTCGCATTCAAAATATAATATAATATAAATTAATGAATAAATCTATCGGAACAATGGTAATGGCAACATCCGTTTTACTTGGCGCCTGTACGCAGGAAACTAAAAAAACGGACGAAGCAGCACCCCTGATCAAACGTACAGAGGTGAAATCGGAAAATGGAGTGCTTACTCCAGAAGTACTGTACAGCATGGCCCGCGTAAGTGATGCACAAGTTTCTCCGGATGGAAGCAAAGTTCTTTACGGAGTTACCTTTATCAGTGTTGAACAGAATAAAGGCAATCGCGAGTTGTTTGTTGTTAATGCAGATGGCAGCGACAAGAAACAGATTACAGAAACTCCCCAAAGCGAACAAAATGCTGTTTGGATTAAAGGCGGTAAAGAGATAGCCTTCCTATCATCCGAAAGCGGATCTTCGCAGATTTGGGTGATGAATGCAGACGGAAGTAACCGCAGACAGTTGAGCAAGCTCGAAAACGGGATCAATGCTTTTGCTTTCTCGCCGGACGAATCGAAGGTGTTATACATCCAGGACATTAAATTCGGACAACGTACCGTGGATTTATATGCCGATCTTCCCAAGGCTACCGGGCGTGTTGTAGATGATTTACTTTACAAGCATTGGGACGAATGGGTGGAAACCGTTCCTCATCCTTTTGTTGCTTCTGTAACTGAAAGCGGACTTACGGACATGGCAGACATTATGGAAGGTGAGCCTTTTGAGTGTCCGATGAAACCAAACAGCGGAATTGAAGACCTGGCCTGGAGCCCGGACGGCAAACTGATTGCCTATGCCAGCAGAAAGAAAACGGGTAAAGCGTATGCGTTATCTACCAACTCAGACATTTACATTTACGACCTGGCAAGTAAAAACACCCGCAACCTTACAGAAGGAATGATGGGATACGACATTATGCCCCAGTTCTCGCCCGACGGTAAATCCATCGCCTGGGTTAGTCAGGAGCGCGACGGATACGAATCTGACAAAAAAAGACTCTTTGTTGCCAATCTCGAAACCGGCGAAAAGCAAGATCTGACACAGTCGTTCGATTATAATGCGGATGCCATCCAATGGCTTCCCGATGGAAAATCGCTGTACATGATTGCTTGTAAAGAAGCTGTAACCCACATCTGGCAGGTAGGTGTTGCCGACAAGCAGATCCGTCAGATCACCAATGGTCAGTACGACTATGTAAGCATGCATTCGGTTGGTAATACAATGGCAGCCATCCGCCAGTCACAGGTAAACCCTTCCGAAGTATTTGCCGTAAACACACAAACCGGCGAAGCGACCGAAATAAGTTTCGAGAACAAAGCCATTCTGGATCAGCTAAACATGCCTAAGTCGGAATCCCGTTGGATCAAAACAACCGACAACAAGCAAATGCTTACCTGGGTGGTATATCCTCCTCATTTTGATCCTGCCAAGAAATATCCGGCTATTCTGTACTGTCAGGGTGG
>VSSQ01000585.1_pt1 | contig 21341 bp, 24 predicted proteins | sample 4763081 | NCBI WGS metagenome assembly VSSQ01 (sample SAMN12137344, study PRJNA551015) | bioreactor metagenome | isolation source: SDC9 anaerobic chlorinated ethene degrading culture | place: USA: Knoxville, Tennesee | collected 2015-01-01
CTCCTGGGCACGCCCGAGCGGCTGCCGCCCGACGCACGCGCGGCGGCCGAGGCCTGGCTCGCCACGCCCGGCGCGCGGGCCCTGCCCGCGACGGCCCTTGCGGCGGCAGATGCGCAGGACTGCTGCGCCGGCGTGGTGATCGACGCGCTCTATGGCATCGGCTTTCATCCGCCCCTGCCCGTTGCCGCAGCACAGATGCTGGCCACCGCACAGGAGATCGCCCGCGCGCATCCCGCAGGCTGGAAACGTGTCGCGATCGACATCCCCTCGGGCCTTGCGGCCGATGCCCCGCCACCCGCGCCAATCCCGCCCGGCTGCGACCTCGTCGTCACCTTCCATTGCGAGAAGCCCGTGCACGCCGCCCTGCGCGCGCAAGGCGTGCCGGTCGTCGTCGCGGACATCGGGCTGTGAGTCTCGCCCTGTTCCCCCACCCTGCCCGCCCCTGCGCGCAAGCCATTGCCGGAGTCCCGACATGATCCGCCACATCACCCTGACCGAAGGCATGCGCGCCGCGCTGCGCAAGCCTGTCGAGGCCCACAAATACGGCCACGGCCACGCATTGGTGCTGGCCGGGGGCGTTGGCCATGGCGGCGCGGCGCGGCTGGCCGCACGCGCCGCGCTGCGGGTCGGCGCAGGGCTCGTGACGCTGCTGCCGCCGCAGGCCGCGATCGCGGAAAACGCCGCCCAGCTCACTGCGGTGATGCTGGCTGCACTCCCCGACGGCTACAGCCTGCGCGGCAAGCTGCAGGACGGACGGCTGAACGCGCTCCTGCTCGGCCCCGGCCTCGGCCTGCCGCGCGCGCAGGAGATGGTGCCCGCGGCGCTTTGGGCGAAGCGGGCAACCGTGCTCGATGCCGATGCGCTCAGCGCCTTTGCCGCCGAGCCCCGCCAGCTCTTCGCGCAGCTGCACGAGAATGTCGTGCTGACCCCGCATCTGGGCGAGTTCGCAAGGCTCTTTCCCGACCTTGCCAAGGCGCTTGCCGACGGTGTCCTGACCCGGGTCGAGGCCACGCACGCGGCCGCCGACCGGGCCGGCTGCACGGTGCTGCTGAAGGGCGCCGAGACCGCGATCGCCGCCCCCACCGGCGAGGCGGCGCTGCACCTTGCCACCGGCGCGCGCGCCGCGCCCTGGCTGGCCACAGCCGGCGCCGGCGACGTGCTTGCCGGGATCATCACCGGTCTGCTCGCGCGCGGGTTCCCGGCCTATGAGGCGGCCTGCACCGGCGCCTGGCTGCATGTCGAGGCGGCGCGCAGCTTCGGCCCCGGCCTGATCGCCGAGGACCTGCCCGAGGAACTGCCGAAGGTGTTCCGCGCGATCCTGCTTTAGCCGGTCGCGGTCGCAGGCGCGCAGCCGATCTCGACGCCGTCGGCATAGATCACCTCGGCCGCGTCGAAATGCAGGGCGAAAAGACGGGTCTTCGCGCCGGCCGCACGGGCGATGAACTGCCCATCAAGCAGCCGCGACACCTCGACGAGCGCCTCCTTGCGGCCAAAGAGCGCCTCGGCGCGCCAATCGCGGATCAGCACCGGCGTGCCTTCGCCCAGCAGCAGCGCGCGCTCGGGCCGGTCGTGACCAAGCGCACCGGGAGCGACCTGAACGAGGCGGCCGCGCGCCGGGACCGAGGTGGCGGCGCGCAGCCGGCACATGCCCGAGCGGGTGATGACCCGGTCGCCCGGGCCGAGATATTCGACCGGCAAAAGCCCGTCGAGCGTCGCCACCCGGGCGCCGAGCGCAATGCCGGCCAAACCGGCGCCGACGCCAGGATGAGGGTCGAGAACTATGGCGGAACGGCTGCCGGGCGCGGCGGCACCCTGCATCTCCCGTCCCGAAGACGGCCTGTCCATCGGGTCTGTCCTGCTCGTTGTGCCTTGAAGGCGCGCCGTTTTCGGCTTTGTTTCGAGACTAGAACGAATTCCCCGATGGGGCGAGGATTTTTTCCTCCGCCCCCTGTTCAGCCCGCGGGGGCGTTGCTAGAAGGCGGCAGATGCGGGTGTGGCGAAACTGGTAGACGCACCAGATTTAGGTTCTGGCGCCTTTGGCGTGGGGGTTCGAGTCCCTTCACCCGCACCACATTGAAATCATTGATCATTTTTTGAATTCTCCTCTGTCTGATCTTGCGACCCCGGTGAAGTTTCGCAATTTGTTTCGCACTTTCACGATTTGTCTCTGTTTCGTTCCCGCTTCTGCTGAGCCCGTTTCGACGCCTTTTTCTGATCCGCGCCGGAAGCATATTTCTGTGCCATCTCAAGGGTCTTATGCCCCGTCACAGACTGGATGTCGCGGATATCGACACCGGCATCGGCCATCTCCTTAGCCGCCGTGTAGCGCCATCCGTGGGGCACCAACCTGTTATCCCCATCCTTGACGCCAATCGCTTCGCGCACGTCCTCCACCGCCTTCTGCACCTGCCGCTTGCCAAGCGGCTCGGTCGCGGTCTTGGCGAGAATGTGCTTTCCACGCCGTGGGAGTGATGCGAGATAGGCCTGCAATCGTGCGGGGCAGTAAACATCGACCTTCGCGCCCGTCTTTTGCTGAACGACCGACATATACTCGCCGTCGAAATCGTCCCACTTCATCGCAACGCAATCGCCGAGCCGCTGGCCGGTGCCGATCGCAAGCTCGTAAATCGTGCGCGCGACCGACAGGCCATGCTCGTCGCAATATCGCTCATAGGCTTCCAGCTTGTCCGCGGGCCAAGCCTCATAGGCTGCCCCCTTCAGCTTGCGGATGCCCACAACCGGGTTTCGTTCGATCCACTCAAGATCCATTGCCCGCTGCAACAGGATCGATAGCACGGCGATCCGTTCATTGGCCTTCGACCACGTCTCCTTCAGCTCATCCCGCACACGTAGCGCGTCCGCCCGCTTGAAGTGCCGCACATCCTTGGAGCCGTTCTTCTCGCGGATATCCTCGCAATGACGCCGATAGTTCTTCTTGGTGCCAGCGGCCAATTCCTTGAACTCGGCACCGGAATAGTAGCTGACGATCAGCGCTTCCCACGTTGTCTTCACGGTCCGCCTGCTCTTCCCGTTGCGAATAGCCCAGTATTTCAGGGCGAACTCCTCGGTATCGGGATCGTCAGGCAACCGCTCCCGGAACTTGCCCCTACGGAAATAGATGTAGGTCTTGTCCTTGACGATTTGAAATTCGAGATAGGGAAGATCTGGCCGTTTCATACGACAAAGGCCTCTGGCTCGATCTTGCTGCCTGTCAGGACCGCCTCGATCTCCGCGACCACCCAAAGGGTGTGTTTCCCCAAGCGGATTGGTGGGGGAAGTGCGCCTTGCTCGACGAGAAACAAGAAGTCCTGCACAGACAGCGACAACATCCGTGCCGCCTCTTTCGCCTTTACTGCGAGCCTTTCGAGCTTGGCCACCGCTGCCCTCACTCAGCTTCGGGCGGCCGCGCCGCAGGATATTTGTCGCGACGCGGTGCCCCCTGCAGTGGTTCGATCATGCGGGCACGCAGAAACTCATCCACGGCCCCGACAGGGACGAAGTAGAGCCCACCAACCTTCACATGCCGAACCTGCTTCGCACGGATCAGCTTCCGGACTCGTGCAAGCGGCCAACCGAGGCGCTCAGCGACCTGACGGGGACTTTCCAATTGTTGCTGGAGATCTGACATCGAGTGATGACTCCTGTTCACAATTTGATATCTATTTCCAAACATGGCCTCGATAGAGGAGTTATGTTCACAAACGATAACACTTGTTCCACCTTGCGGTCAACAAGAGGATTCAACCTTGCCTTCTGAGCCTTCCATTGGAGAGCGCCTTGAACAGGTTCGCCGCACGGCAAATGCGTCTCAGACCGATTTCGCCACGTCACTCGGCATAAGCAGGACGACCTTGCACAACTACGTCCGCGGAGAGCGTGACCTGACTGTGCCTGTCTTGGCGAAGTTGCTGGAAATCTATCAGGCCGATCCACTTTGGATTCTCAAAGGCGATGCCGGCATCCAAAATCGTGAAGGAACCACGCTTCAGGCGCTTGGGGATATCCTGGAACGTGTCGAGCAACGCTTGAATGAACGGAACGAGAGGCTCGGCACACGGAAACGCTGGATGATCGTGTGCAGGCTCTACACCGAGCGCGTTGCCGCCGAGCACAGAACTGGGGAGAAGCCTTCCTTCGAAACCTTGGGGCTTGATAACCTGCTGGACGTGGCACAATGACAATCCATCGCTTCACACCGCCCGGGCGCTTCTCCGACGCGCAGATCGATGTGCTTCTTGCCAAGTATGAGCCCGATGAATGGCTCCCTGTAGCACTCAAGGTCCCGTTTCTGGTCGGCGTGTTCGCCAGCGGCCTGATGGCTTTGGCTCTGGCCTTGCTGATCTTCGCGCCACGCTTCACACAAGCAGCACTGACGCTCGTCGCCCTTTGGCCCTGCGCGCTGACCTTCGCCATTTTCAGCATGGGCAGCCTTGCCCACCGCCGTCAGGCAGAGGCGAGAAGGCGCCCCAATTCCCAAAGCTGAGAATAAGCCCAACAGTTTCCGGCCCTGCGCAGGTTCGGGGCATTTGGAAAAGCGCTGTCGCAGGGGCTCCCTCAGGCCCGGGCTGCGTTTTCAGCGGTTGCGACGGCTGCGATGATCTCACATCCATCGCAGCCGATCTCTTTCACGATCTGCACGAACTCGACGACTTCCACCTTGCGCTCACCATTCTCATACTTGGCAACGAAGGACTGCGGACGCTTTAGCCGATCCGCCAGCTCCGTCTGGGTCAGCCCTGCATCGAGCCTCGCCTGCTTGAGGGCGGTCATGAGCGCAAGATGGCCCGGGCTGCGCAGGGTTCTGCCCATGCTGTGAACTCCGAATAAATCCGGAATTCGGATAATCTCACTTGAGAAATATCCCATTTCGGGTTATTTTATCGACGTTTCCTGATGCTTTCCCGAGATCTCCATGGCCCAATGCCCTCATTGCATGACCGAAATTCACGATGACGCCTCAATCTGCCCCAGCTGCGGCGCAATGCGGGGCGTGTGGGGGCATCCGGTCGGAAACTGGCTCCGTGCAGGCAACTTCATGTTCGGCATTGCCGCGTTTCTGGTTGTTCTCGGGATTGCCCTGGGGGGCTGGGCTTCTTCGGGCTATGCCACGACCTGGTTCGACGGGCTGATCGCCTTCCTGTTCCTCGTCCCCTTCATGCTGCTGTTTGCAGCCCTGGGCTTCGCCCTGCGCTCCATCATCCCCCGGCTGCCCCAGCACTGGTATCGCTGAATACGCCTTGCCTGTGCCCAGACACGACGGATCCCGCCCCATGAAATATCTCCTCACTGCGGCTCTTCTCGCCATCGCCACGCCGGGCTGGGCCGCGGACTGGCATTTCGTGGCTTCAGTCGAAGGCGGCGTGGAATACTGGACCTTCACCAACGAGACGGGCTCGGCGAGCCCTCGGCGCGTGCTCGACAATGAAATCTGGATCGTCCGCAGCGACGATACGAACGAACTCGACGCGAACGGAAGCTGCGACTTCAACAACTGCATCGTGCGCATCACGCTGGACGGTCAGAACGCGAAGGCAGGCGAGCAGGTTAGCATCGCCTTCTCCAACGGAGAGACGCTTGAATTCCAGGCCGATGGCAGCGACACGCTGTTGAGCAATTTCAACGCCGCCGGGATGGGCGCCACGAACCTTTTCGTTCATAACATCCGGCAGGCAAAATGGGTCGACGTCAGTTTCGGTGCCAAGCAGCATCGTTTCAGCCTCACCGGATCGGCCGAGGCCCTCGACGCGATCCGACCCTGGCTGAAGAGGAGCAACTGATGCAGGTGACCTTGTCGAAGGGCGAGCTGCCCGCCGCGATTTTCCAATCCGACCGCGAGAACGCCCGCAGCTGGTGGGCGGCGCTGGAGGAAGGCCAGCGGGAAGATCGGATCTGCGATCTGACCCAAGTGCTGGAATTCTATGGCATTGACCTGCCCGAGAGCGAAGATGGCTGGATGATGGCGTGCTGGGAGAGCGAATGCGCCTGACCCCGTCCCTACGGCCCGTCGTGATGCGAGCGGGCCGGGGTCAGGCTACGCGCAAACCCTGTTCCGACCGCCCCTCATACGGCTGGGGCGGAACAGGGTTTGCAGCCGCCCAAGGGGCGGCATCGTTCGGAGGTGTTGGTTTTAGTGTCGCGGGGGTACAGGGGGCGTCCCCCTGTTCGACATTTTGCGGGTGGGGCTTTGCCTCGGGCCCCGCAAAATAATAGTCGGTCACTAATATTTAGCGAAATCGCGAAAGTAGACCACTTTGGCCTATCAGTCGCACCGGCCCTTTCGTAGCCCGGCAACTTGATCGAATGGCCATCCCGATCTAGCAATGCGCGGGCCCGATATGGCAGATTTTGCCGCCGGAGGCTCAGAAAACTCGGGGGCGTCAGCGAAGCTCTCAAGGAGACGGATGATGCGACGCCGGAAACATAACCGCTTCACCCCGTTCACGGCCTTGTCGAAACACCGGCAACGCGATGCTTTCGTTCGGCTGCGCTGGAAGATCCTTGGCGACGCACCAATATACGGCGGGCTGTTCACCAGCCATCTGGTGTTGGACGAGCCGGGGCGCCCCGATCTCTACAGGCAGTGGTTCGATTTCCTATTTCTGGGGCTCGATGGCCGCAGCATCTGGAACGCCAGTATCACCACCGGCAACCTGCAATTCTGGGATCGCACGCAGAATCTCGCTGTGGAACGGACGTACTCACGCCTGAGCGAGGCTGAGTTGGAAGAGGAATACCGCTGGAAGTGCATCCCTGCGGCCTACGTCGGGCGGGAGAAACTCTACCGGTTGATCCGGCCCGAACCGTGCCGCCATGCCGCGCTTGAGGGGCTGACCGTCAGGGAATATGAGGAGCAGGCCGCCGCAGAGATTCTGCGCGACACCCCGCCCGAGATCCATGAGACGTTCCGGCTCGACCGCTCGTATCGCTATGGCGTCGGGCTGGAGATCGTGGTCTCTTCTCCGATCATCGACCGCACGGTGATCGAAGGCGCCATCATGCGGTTCAGGGAACTTGGTGAAACCGACTGGCAGAACCTCAACCCCATTCCCCGCGATCATCTGCCGTTCCAAACAGAGGCCGAAGCTATGGCTGCCGCTGGACCCTATATGCCGCAAGGCTGAACCGCCCAAAAGACGGTGATCCCCGGCCGCCCCGTTACCGACATTGCCGCTAGGAACGTGCGTGACGCTAGATTTCGCGCGGAAGGTGCTCAGACCGAACCGGCAGTCTTCCGTACCAACTATGACCCACGGCAGAAAATTCTGCTGCTCTGAAAGTTTTTTTGAGCATGAGGTCGATGCAGCTTGACCTGTGAGCAGGCAATCCAAATGGCCGCTTTCTAACTAAGGTCCCGAGTAGTTTGGGCAGTCTTTCCAGATTGCAAGGAGCCGTCGCCGGGGGAAACGGGCGCGCACGTGCTCGATCCCTCGATGCAGGGTCTGCGCCATGCCTCCGACGGTTGTTACCTCGGCGAAAGGCTCCTCGATCTTCTTCCGGCACCGCTGAGATTTGTCATACCCGGGGTGCCGAGTGGTCCTGCCGTCGGTGGCGGGATGCCGGGACTTCTGGGCGGCATGTGGCGTGACCACCATCTAGCGCAATTCGGCGACGCAATCCGCGCTGTCACAGGCACGATCGGCCGTCAGCGTCAGGTGTCGGATCGATCAGGGCAAGTGCCAGCTCTCCTATGGCCCAATCAAAAGCAAGTCATGTCAAGTACCATCCCCAGGCGCTCTAATTGCCGAACTTGCCGCCTCCCCCCAGTTCCTCTAGTTTCAATCCAAATCCATCCGAAAGGACATTCCCGAATGCCCAACGATGCCATCATGACCGTGAGAGAACTCGCCGACTACCTCAAGATCGCGGAAAAGACGGCCTACCGGTTCGCATCCGAAGGCAAGGTTCCCGGCTTCAAGGTCGGGAACGCATGGCGGTTTCGCAAAAGCGAGATCAATCGCTGGATCGCCCAGCAGGAACAGGAAAGAGAACAGAAATGACCGGCCAGCAACAACGCGACGAATTGCACCGCCAGATTTGGAGCATCGCGAATGACGTGCGCGGGGCCGTCGATGGCTGGGACTTCAAGCAATTCGTCCTGGGCGCGCTGTTCTACCGCTTCATCAGCGAGAATTTCACCACCTACATCGAGGGCGGCGACGACAGCGTCGACTATGCGGCCATGTCCGACGCCGACATCCCCGATGAGGCCAAGATCGACGCCATCAAGACCAAGGGCTATTTCATCGCCCCCAGCCAGCTCTTCGCCAATGTCGTGAAAACCGCCAACACGAACGAAAGCCTCAACACAGATCTGGCCGGCATCTTCGCCGCGATCGAGGCCTCGGCCAGCGGCTACCCCTCGGAGCAGGACATCAAGGGGTTGTTCGCCGATTTCGACACCACCAGCAACCGCCTTGGCAATACCGTCGCGCAAAAGAACGACCGTTTGGCCAAGGTGCTCAAAGGCGTGGCAAGCCTGAGGCTCGATTTCGAAGACAGCGAAAACGACCTGTTCGGCGACGCCTATGAATTCCTGATCTCGAACTACGCCGCCAACGCGGGAAAATCGGGCGGCGAGTTCTTCACCCCGCAACATGTGTCCAAGCTGATCGCCCAGTTGGCCCTGCACAAGCAGACCAGCGTCAACAAGATCTATGACCCCGCCTGCGGTTCCGGCTCGCTCCTCTTGCAGGCCAAGAAGCAGTTCGACGAGCATAAGATCCAGGACGGCTTTTTCGGGCAGGAGATCAACTACACCACCTACAACCTCGCCCGCATGAACATGTTCCTGCACAACGTCAATTACGACAAGTTCAACATCCAGCACGGCAACACGCTGGAAGACCCGCACTTCCTCGATGACAAACCGTTCGACGCCATCGTCTCGAACCCGCCCTATTCGGTGAAATGGAAGGGCTCGGACGATCCGACGCTGATCAACGACGAACGCTTCGCCCCCGCCGGCGTGCTGGCGCCGAAATCCAAGGCCGACTTCGCCTTCGTGCTGCATGCCCTGCATTACCTGTCGGCCAAGGGCCGCGCGGCGATCGTCTGCTTTCCCGGCATCTTCTATCGTGGCGGTGCGGAGCAAAAGATCCGCCAATATCTGGTCGACAACAACTTCGTCGAAACGGTGATCTCGCTCGCGCCGAATCTGTTCTTCGGCACCACCATCGCAGTGAACATCCTCGTTCTGGCCAAGAACAAGCAGGACACGAAGGTGCAGTTCATCGACGCGAGCGGCGAGGAGTTCTTCAAGAAGGAAACCAATACCAACGTGATGCTGGACGCCCATATCGCCAAGGTCATGGCGATGTTCGACAGTAAGGAAAACGTGGCGCATGTGGCGCAAAGCGTCGATCAGGCCCGCATCGCCGTGAATGATTACAACCTGTCGGTCAGCGCCTATGTCGAGCCCAAGGATACCCGCGAGCACGTCGACATCACCGAGCTGAACGCCGAGCTGAAAACCACCGTCGCGCGGATCGATCAGCTGCGGGCCGAGATCGACGCCATCGTGCAGGAGATCGAGGCATGAGCGAGGCAGGTTTTCTGGAGAGGTTGCTGGATGGGGCTGCGGTGGAGTGGGTGCCGTTGGGGGAGGCCACGAATTACGAACAGCCCACGAAATATCTCGTAAAGAATGCAAACTATAGTGACAAGTTTGCAACCCCTGTCCTGACAGCAGGAAAAACGTTTATTCTTGGGAAGACATCCGAGGTGACCGGAATTTACGAGGCATCAAAATCACCAACAATAATTTTTGATGACTTCACGACAGCCAATAAATGGGTTGATTTTGACTTTAAGGCAAAGTCTTCTGCCATGAAGATGATCACGTCTAGTGATGTCGGCCGATTTTCATTAAAATACATTTACTATTGGATGAATACTCTTCCCGACGAATCTGTTGACGGTGACCACAAGCGCCAATGGATTAGCAACTATTGCAATAAAGCGCTCCCCATCCCGTGCCCTGAAAATCCCACGAAATCTCTGGCGATTCAGGCGGAGATCGTGCGCATTCTGGACGCTTTCACCGAGCTTACCGCCGAGCTTACCGCCGAGCTTACCGCCGAGCTTGGGGCGCGAAAAAAACAATACAAGCACTATCGCGACCAGCTCCTGAGCTTCGAGGGCGGCGATGTGGAATGGAAGCCTTTGGATGAAATCGGCGAGTTCATCCGAGGCAAGCGCTTCACAAAGGCCGATTACGTCGATGAAGGTATCAGCGCCATTCATTACGGCGAGATCTACACACATTATGGGACTTTCGCGACCGAAACCCTTTCCAAGGTCAGGCCCGCTTTGAAGGACTCCCTTCGATATGCCCAGAAAGGCGACGTGATCGTCACGGGCGTTAGCGAGACGGTCGAAGACGTCGGCAAGGCCCTGGCATGGCTCGGGGACGAAAAGGTCGCCATTCACGATGACAGCTATGCTTTCCGCCACGGGATGAACCCTAAATTCATCGCCTACGCCCTGCAAACCGACGCTTTTCAGGAGCAGAAGGCCCAGTATGTTTCAAGCGGGAAGATGAAAAGACTGTTGATCGACGGGATCAAGAAGGTAAAGCTGCCCGTCCCATACCCCAACGACCCCGAAAAGTCCCTCGCCGAACAAGCCCGCATCGTCGCGATCCTCGACCGTTTCGATACGCTGACCAGCTCGCTCAGCGAAGGTCTGCCGCGTGAAATCGCGCTGCGGCAAAAGCAATACGCCTATTACCGCGACCTGCTTTTGAACTTCCCCAAACCGGCGGAGGTGGCTGAGGCATGAGCAAGACCCTCGAAGAGATCGCCGAGCAGCTCCGCGACGTCGACAAGAAGGTGCAACTGATCTACGCCTTCAACGGCACCGGCAAAACCCGCCTCTCCCGCGAAATGAAGAAACTGATCGCCCCCAAGTCCGAGGAAGGCGAGGGCGACGAACCTGCCCGCACGAAATTCCTGTATTACAATGCCTTCACCGAAGACCTGTTCTATTGGGACAACGACCTGCTGAACGATGATGAGCAGAAGCTGATGATTCAGCCAAACACCTTCACCGACTGGATTCTTGTCGAGCAAGGGCAAGAGGTGAACATCACCAGGAACTTTCAGAACTACACCAACGACAAGCTGACCCCACGGTTCAACGCGGAATACAAGACCACAATCAAGGACGAACTCGGCCAAGACAAGGAAGTCACCGTCAAGGCTTTCTCCGAAGTGACGTTCTCGCTCGATACCGGAGGGGACGGGTCATCGGGGAACTTCAAGATTTCAAAGGGCGAAGAGAGCAACTTCATCTGGAGCATCTTCTTCACACTGCTGGCAATGGTGGTCGATGTACTGAAAGTGGCCGACCCAGCAGAACGGGAAACTGATCAGTTCAACAATCTCAAATATGTGTTTGTTGACGACCCGGTCAGCTCGCTCGATGAAAACCATCTGATTGAACTGGCGGTGAATTTGGCGGCGCTGATCAAGGACGCCCCCCAAGAGCTCAAGTTCGTCATCACAACCCACAATCCCATATTTTACAATGTTCTGCACAGCGAGCTAAGCTCAAAACTCGGATACCTCCTCGAGCGACTTGAGGATGGGACTTTTCGCCTGATCGAAAAATCGGGAGATTCCAACTCAAGCTTTTCCTACCATCTGTATTTGAAGCGCACCCTCGAGCAGGCTATCGCAGAGGACGCGGTGCAAAAATACCACTTCACCTTGCTCCGGAACCTCTATGAAAAGACGGCGGGGTTCCTCGGATTTTCCAGGTGGGCACAACTTCTACCCGATGACAAACAGACCTACTACAACAGGATCATTCAGTTCACGAGCCACAGCTTCCTGTCGAATGATGCGGTCCCCGACCCCACTCCACAAGAAAAACAGACTCTCAAATTTCTCTTGGACAATCTGATCGAAAATTACGGGTATTGGAAGGAAGACGCATAAAATGTCGGAGCAAACCAAGCCCATCGCGGAAACAAAGAACTTCATCGTCCTCGATAAATACGAGCGTATCGATGCCACCCCCCAAGGCTATCAAAGCGAAGACGATCTGGAGCGCGAGTTGGTTCAGGATCTGGTCAACCAAGGCTATGAGTTCGTGCCAGAGATCTCCTCACCGCAAGCCATGCTCGCCAATGTTCGGGTGCAGCTTTCGGCCCTGAACGACGTCAGCTTTTCCGATGCGGAATGGGCGCGCTTCGTCGAGACCTACCTTGACCGGCCCAGCGAAGGGATCATCGACAAGACCCGCAAGATCCACGACGATTACATCCATGATTTCGTGTTCGACGATGGGCGCATCCAGAACATCTACCTGCTCGACAAGCGCAACAAGTCCCGCAACAAGCTGCAGGTGATCAAGCAGTTCGAGCAGGCGGGCCTGCATGCCAACCGTTATGACGTCACGATCCTGGTCAACGGCTTGCCGTTGGTGCAGATCGAGCTGAAAAAGCGCGGCGTGGCCATCCGCGAGGCCTTCAACCAGATCCACCGCTACAGCAAGGAAAGCTTCAACAGCGACAATTCGCTTTACAAGTTCCTGCAGCTTTTCATCATCTCGAACGGCACCGACACCCGCTATTTCGCCAATACGACGAAGCGCGACAAGAACAGCTTCGACTTCACGATGAACTGGGCGAAATCGGACAACGGGCTGATCCGCGACCTGAAGGATTTCACCGCGACCTTCCTGCAAAAGCGCACACTTCTGGACGTCTTGCTGCAATATTCGGTCTTCGACACCAGCGACACCCTGCTGATCATGCGCCCCTATCAGATCGCCGCGACCGAGCGCATCCTGTGGAAGATCCGCAGTTCTTATCTGGCAAAGAGCTGGAGCAAGCCTGAAAGCGGCGGTTTCATCTGGCACACCACGGGTTCGGGCAAGACCTTGACCAGCTTCAAAGCCGCCCGGTTGGCGACGGAACTCGAGTTCATCGACAAAGTGTTCTTCGTCGTAGACCGTAAGGATCTCGACTTCCAGACGATGAAAGAATACCAGCGGTTTTCCCCCGACAGCGTCAACGGATCGGACAGCACTGCCGGGCTGAAGCGCAACTTGGAAAAGGACGACAACAAGATCATCGTCACCACGATCCAGAAGCTGAACAACCTGATGAAGGCCGAAGCGGATTTGCCGGTCTACGGCAAGCAGGTGGTGTTCATCTTCGACGAATGCCACCGCAGCCAGTTCGGTGAAGCGCAAAAGAACCTGAAAAAGAAATTCAAAAAGTTCTACCAGTTCGGCTTTACCGGCACCCCGATCTTCCTCGAGAATGCCCTGGGCGCGGAAACCACCGCCAGCGTGTTCGGCCGCGAACTGCATTCCTACGTGATCACCGATGCCATCCGCGACGAAAAGGTGCTGAAGTTCAAGGTCGATTACAACGACGTGCGGCCGCATTTCAAAGCCATCGAGAGCGAACAGGACGAGAAGAAGCTAAGCGCCGCCGAAAACAAGCAGGGCCTGCTGCATCCCGAACGGATCAAGGAAGTTTCGCAGTATATCCTGAACAATTTTCGCCAGAAGACGCACCGGCTGCAGGCCGGGAACAGCGGTTTCAACGCCATGTTCGCGGTCAGCAGCGTGGATGCGGCAAAGCTATATTACGAAACGCTGAACGCCCTTCAGGCGGGCTACGACAAGCCCCTGAAAATCGCGACGATCTTCTCCTTCGCCGCAAACGAAGAACAAGACGCCGTCGGGGACATCCAGGACGAAAGTTTCGACGTCTCGGCGATGAACAGCAGCGCCAAAGAATTTCTGAACGCGGCGATCCGGGACTACAACACGTTCTTCAAGACGAGTTTCGGCGTCGATGGGCAGAGCTTCCAAAACTATTACCGAGATTTGGCGAAGCGCGTCAAATCCAGAGAGGTCGATCTGCTGATCGTCGTCGGCATGTTCCTGACCGGTTTCGACGCCCCGACCCTGAACACCTTGTTCGTCGATAAGAACCTGCGCTTCCATGGCTTGATGCAGGCATTTTCCAGAACGAACCGGATTTACGACGCGACCAAGACCTTTGGCAACATCGTCGCCTTCCGCGATCTCGAACAGGCGACCGTCGACGCGATCACGCTGTTCGGGGACAAGAACACAAAAAATGTCGTGCTGGAAAAAAGCTACGACGAATACATGAAGGGCTTCCATGATCAGGAAAACGGGGATGCCCGACGCGGCTTCATCGACATCGTGAACGAGCTTGAAAGCCGGTTTCCGAACCCTTCAGAGATCGACAAGGAATCCGACAAAAAGGCCTTTGCGAAACTGTTCGGTGAGTATCTCAAAGCCGAAAACATCCTGCGGAACTACGATGAATTCGCGGCCTTGAAGGCCTTTCAGGACGTGGATGTCAACGATGCGGCGGCCGTCGAGCGCTTCAAGGCGCAGCACTATCTGAACGACGACGACCTGCACGCCATGGAGAAAATCCATCTGCCCCCTGAGCGCAAGATCCAGGATTACCGCTCGGCCTATAACGACATCCGGGACTGGTTGCGGCAAGAAAAGAACGCGACCGACAGTGAGAAATCCACCATCGACTGGGATGACGTGGTGTTCGAGGTCGATCTGCTCAAATCGCAGGAGATCAACCTCGATTACATCCTCGAACTGATTTTTGAGAAGAACAAGAAGTCGAAAGACAAGGCAGGTCTGATCGAGGAGGCCCGCCGCGCCATCCGTGCCAGCCTCGGCAACCGGGCGAAAGAGAGCCTGATCGTCGACTTCATCAACCGGACAGACCTCGATCGCCTCGACGACAAAGCAAGCCTGATCGACGCCTTCTTCGCCTTCGCCCAGGAAGAGCAACGCCGCGAAGTGGACGAGATCATCACATCCGAAGATCTGAATCCCGAGGCGGCAAAACGTTATATCTCGGTCTCGGTCAAACGAGAGTTCGCGTCTGAAAATGGGGCCGACCTGAATGCCATATTGCCCAAAATGAGCCCGCTGAACCCAAAATTTCGTAGCAAGAAGGCGACGGTGTTTGAGAAGATATCCGACTTTGTTGATAAGTTCAAAGGTGTCGGTGGTGAAGTGTGAGTGCGGCGGTCGGCACAATGGTGAGCATCGCTTGAGCTGCTCCTCGGTTAACAGTGATCTCTTCATTGTCCGCCTCCTCGTTCGAGACGGATTCCACCTTGAAATGGAAGGGGAAACGGGGCTCAGGTCATGGCCCAGAAGGGTCAAAGGTGGCGTTCTACGTCCTGAGCACCATGCAAGATGCGAACAATTTCCAGCCAGTCTCCCCGGTCGCGGAAGTAGATCACATGTGACCCGCAGGTGTGTTTCAGGTAGCCTTCCCGCACCGTCGCGTTCCGGCCCCGTACCCGGCTTGCTGCGAGGTCTTCAAAAGTGGAGACGAGATCGCGAACATACTTATCGGCCTGATTGAGCGACCATCGCTCCAGCGTGTAAAACCAGATGTCTTCGAGATCGGCTTCTGCCAGCGGTGAAAGGCGATAGGTCTTAGATGTCATGCCGCGCAGCACGCTTGGCGTGCATCCGGCTCAGAAAGGCCTCCTGGTCGAAGGGGCGCGGCTCGCCGGACTGCTCTCCGGCAATCAGGGCGGCCTCCAGACTTTTCACCTTCACCTCGTGCTCTTCCAAAAGGCGAAGCCCGGCGCGGACCACATCGCTGGCCGAGCCATATCGCCCTCCCTGGACCTGAGCATCAATGAAACTGGCGAAGTGATCGCCGAGCGAAACGGACGTGTTCCGTGCCATGGGTGCCTCCTTCATCCTTGCGTCAAGATGTACCAAATAATGGTACTCGATGCAAGAAACCACGCCTTACGTTTTCCCATGCTGGCACAAAGAGAGGCGCATATTGTAATATTCTAATGCGATCTGATGTGCGGGCGCTATCAACGGGGCGGGTCGCACGCCATGCGGCTCACTGTGCCTGCAGCTCCTGATACCGCCGGTCAACCGCTTCACTGAAAGCCCCGAAGTCCTGCCCGAGCCCCCGACTCAGTGCATGCAGGGCGGTCAGTGTCGGCTGGCGGCGGCGCGTTTCCAGAAATGAGACGAACCTGGTCGAGACATCCGCCCGCGCGGCAAGCTCCTCCTGCGACAGTCCCGCCGCGAGACGGGTTGTCCGAAGAACCTCTGCGAAGGCCTGCAAGAGAAGATCGTTTGTGCGCTCCATAAGCGCATGGCATCCCGTGAGCTCACCCTTGACGCCACGAACAGTTGTTCTACTTATGGAACTAAAGTTCGGGTCGCGGAGGATGCTATGGGGATTTTCGATGGGATGGGGATCAAGGCCTTGGCCCTGGCTTCAATGGCAGTCTTTGGTCCCTGCGCCGCAGCGGCGGAACAGCCTGAAGGGTATGATACCCTTCAGGATAAGGCCGGAACTTTACCCGCGCGCAGCTATGACTATGCCATTCTGGGGATCAAGCCGGGCATGAACGGCGAGGAGGCTGCAAAGCGCGTTTCGGAACATCTGGGCAAGCCTATGCAGCCCTCCTCGGGCGTATTGCAGGTCAAGGCGCCGAACGGTGCCGGGTTCCGCAGTCAGATGGTCATCGGTTACGTCACGCCGGGGATTAGCCCGACCGTGCGGATGAGTGCCCGGCCCTATGAGGAGATCACGCTCGATCTGTCGACCCCGGCGCTTGGCTCTGTCGTCACCGGCATTCATCGCACCTGGCGGATCGTGGGCGACGAAGCCCCGGCTCAGGGGGCGTTCTTCGCTCAGATCGCCGAAACCTACGGCGCGCCGCATATGACCGGCGGCAAGGGGGTTGGCGTGAACGAGTATCTCTATATGCTTTCGCCCGAAGGGGTGCCGGTCACCGGCCCGATCACGGTCACCGATGCCAACGGTAACAGCAGCACCGCAGCCTATCCCTGTCAGGACAAGGCCCACCCCGCGGAAGGCACCTATCGCTATCGGGGCGGCAAGGGGCTGGAGACCGGCGCCCATTGTTCGGTGCGGTTTTCTGTCCGATATCAGGGCGGGGCACAGGACGCGACGCTTCGCTTCGACCTGGTCGATTTCGATCTGATGCGCCGCGACGAACAGGCCGCAGACCCGCAGATCGGGCAAAAGCTGAGCGCGCCGGCAACGGCAACCAAACTGGACCTGTGACGAAGGCGATATACGCTGCGGTATCTTCGCGAACGCACCAAGCTGTGGGGAGTCCCCACAGCTCGATGAAATCTGAGCGGACACCGATTTTCGCATAAGCACATATTATAATTTTTCAATATTCGAACCGCTTCCCAGGAAAGCTCCTGAAGACGGTTTGACCAACGCCTGTATCGTCCGGGCCTGATCGAGCCGGGCCGAGGCGTTTTCGGCGATTCCGCTCCATGCCGGGGATGTTTCGATCACCCCCGCAAGAGAGGACACGGCAAAGGGGGCCTGGAAGGCGTGCCGCATGCCCTGCGTGACATAGGCAACTGTCTCCGGCCATTTCATCCATCGCGGGCTCGCGTCGGCGAGGCGGCCGATCCAGCTGGCAATCCCCCGGAGAAAGCCTGTAACGCCATCGAGCAGATCAGCCCCGTGAATTGGCCCGCGCATGGCCTCCACCCCGTCACTCAGCACCGGGGACAAGGCCGCGCGCATCTCGCGATTGCGAACCGCATCGTGCCGGTTCCATCCCCCCATCTGCGCGGGCGCCTCAAGCCGTTCCAGCATGACGGGATCCGGATCGACTTGCCGAAGCGCCTCGACAATTCCACCCGAGGCGATGGCATGGATCAGCTCGGCTTCGCGCAAGCGCTTCTGCACGGTATCGCGCAAGCTCAGCTCAAGGCGCCGTTCCTGCTCTTCGGCAAGGCGCCGGGCATCGTCGGCCCGCGCGACGGCGATCGCTTCGTCCTTCTGTGCCTTCAGACGCGATGTCTCGGCCTGCCAGGTTTTGCGGTCCAGACGCCTGCGGCGCGGCCCGGTTCGGGCTTGCCCATGTCGCGCCCCGACCTCGGCATGATAGCGATCCTGCCAATGCCGCATCGCCTGCTTGTAGCTGCGCGAGGGCGAGCCGGACCAATCTTCGGCACGGTGCCGATCCTGTTCCCGGTGCCCTTCATGGCAGCGTTTGGCATCCATGCGCATATTATCATCCGCACATATTGGAACGGCGAGAACATGCACATGCGGATGGGTTTCGTCGCGATGTTCCACAATGCTGAGCACCTCGGCGCCGTTACGCGCCGCATCATCCTTGGCGAAAGCGATCACATCCCGGCGCCAGCGCAGATACTCCGCCTCGTCCATCTCAGCCACGGGATCGGGGAAGCTGAAGACGCTGGCGATCATCACATGCGTGTCCGCGCGGATCGCGCGCAGCACAGCCTTGCGGTCGGGCTGTTCCTTGCGCAGGCGGCGCAGCAGCTTGTTCTGCTCCGTTACGCGCTGCTCGATCAGATCGACGACCTCGGAGGGGCGCATCCCGTCAAGGAGGGTGGCAGGCAGGGGATGGGTCACATGCGGGCACGCCCCCTCCAGCCGCTCGTTTTCATGCGCGATGTCGCGCACCGAGCGGCTCTGGCTGTTGCCCTTGCGCGAATAGGTCTGCTTGTGGGCAAAGATGGACTTTTCCGGGCGATCAGACACGACGGCTCCTCTGGCGGAACGCCACCCGACATTGCTCAATGCGATACCCCATATCGACAAAGCGCCCGGCATCAAGAAGTCGCCCTGCTCCTTGCTCAGATCGCATGACGAAGCTCGGTTTCAGCAGAGGCCCGGGCCGCCATCCTGCGGATCATTGCCACCTGCTCGCGCCAAGCTTGCGAACCTGCCTTCGCAGGCCAGCGATCTGGCAACCAGAACCCCAAATGTGCGCCGACGCGAACGACAGGCAAGCATCGCTCCAGGGATGCCACCCCCTCGGCTTCAAGCCGGTAGTCCCATTCTCTGACGAAGCAGATCCCCCGGGGAACGAAGACCAGGCGTTCGGGCGACGCGGGACCGCGCGGCGGGGCGGATGGCTTGCCATCCCGCCGATCCGCCCCGCCCGCGCTTTTTTGTTCAAAAGATTGTTCTTTATAGGAAGGCTCAGCCATGATCCCTTTTTCGGTCACAGGTGACCCCTTTTCCTGCGCCTGAAGGCTCGGTTGTGAACCCTTTTTCCGGCGACGGAACGGAATGATCTTGCAGGGAGATTTCAGCCGATAGTGGGAGAAGCGTCCGGCTCCACGCCCCTTGCTGCGATCCAGCCAGCCCAAATCGACCAGTTCGCGGATCGCCCGCTTGATCGTCGCAACGGACAGGTTCAGATACTCCGCCAGTGTTGTCTGCGCAGGGCAAATCTTGCCCGTCTCGTCATTGGCAAACTCGATCGCCAAGGCCGCTGCGACAGTCTTTGTCGAACCCGCCACCTCGGGCAGCTGGAGCACGGCCTTGAACCACTCGAAACGGTTGAGCTCAGCCATGGCTCCCTCCCGCCATCGCAGAGGTTGCGGGGGCGGCCCGAGGCGTGGTAACCTTCTGAACACACAGGATGCTTTTCCAAAAGCATTGAACCCCGATTGCGCCCGCCAGCGCGTCGGGGTTTTTCTTTGGCCATGCCCCGATCTGCCGTTTCGCAGGTTCACAAGGCGTTCTGCCTATGTCCTGCGAAACTTTTTCGCCAAACGTTTGAACCCCCGAAACCTTCGCCAACTTTAGGTTCTGGCGCCTTTGGCGTGGGGGTTCGAGTCCCTTCACCCGCACCATATTGAAAACAAACATGTTTTCAGGATAAATCAGCTCCACATCTCAGACGGAAATGCTACGCGCTACGATTTTGCTACGCGGACGCAACACGAAGTAGCAGAGACTCCGCGTTGGGCTTGAAGACGAATTTTTTCGAGGTGTCAGGCTGATGGCCCGCGTCAGCGCGCCCTACCTGTTTGATCCCATGGTTTGATGGTGCGATCCTTTCTTTGGAATGGAAGGATGGCCTATGGGACAAGTTCGTCACGGCAGCGCCACGACCACGCACGCTGTCCGAGCAGCAATAATGAGGGCTGGCCCGCCACCGGTCCGAGGGCCTGCCCGAATGATCGCAAGCTTCGCTCGCGCAGCTGAGCCGGGAGTTGGGCATCACCCCCAAGACCGTTGCGAAATGGCGCAAGCGAGCAACGGTTGAGGATATGAAGACCGGACCATCGGACCCACGCTCGACGGTTCTGTCCGCGGATGAGGAGGCGGCGATCGTGGCGTTCAGGCGCCATACACTTCTGCCGCTGGACGATTGCCTTTACGCCCTGCAGCCCTCGATCCCCCACCTGACGCGATCTGCTCTGCATCGGTGCCTGCAACGGCATGGCATCTCGTGCTTGCCTGATATGGAAGGTGACAAGCCGGAGCGTTACGTTCAAACGCTACCCGATAGGGTTCTTCCACATCGACATCGCCGAGGTGCAGAGCGCTGAAGGCAAACTATATTTGTTCGTCGGTATCGACCGCACCAGCAAGTTCGCCGTGACCCAACTCGTCGATAAAGCCGACAGGAAGACAGTCTGGGAATTCCTTCAGCACATGCTCGAAGCCGTGCCCTACCACGTTCACACCATTCTCACCGATCGAGCCATTGGAACGCCATTGGTCCGAGAGACAATGGCGAGGGGCATTCAGTTCGCAGAGCAGCCTCGGAACCGGAACACCATCTATTCCCGGCCGATGCGCTTCGACATGATCTGTGAAGCAAATGGGATTGAGCACCGGCTGACTAAGCCCAACCACCCCTGGACCAACGGCCAGGTCGAACGAATGAACCGCACAATCAAGGAAGCCACCGTCAAACGTTTCCACTACGACAACCACGACCAGCTGCGAACGCACCTCGCAGACTTCATGGCGGCCTACAACTTTGCCCGCAGGCTCAAGACCCTCAGCGGCCTCACCCCATACGAATACATCTGCAAGATATGAACATCAGAGCCAGACAGATTCATCCTAAACCCGATCCACCAGATGCCGGGACTGAACACCTACACCACTCGATGCGATTGCAATGCCTGAACGGCTTCATGTGGTGGTTGTGAAAGCGGACGTTCGATTGACCATCCCGAACGGCAGCAAGGTCCGCACTGCTGACATTCTCCGGTGTCAGTATGCTGCGCAAGGGATGAACGACCGGTTCGGTGACGCCGCGCCGCAGTGACGCGCGCAGAGGCCAATGGCCGGTTTGGGCGGAAAATTGACGCCTTGATTTCTCCAGCCGAATATTGACGAAGCCAATCAGAAGCAGGAATTTGTCCAACCCCTGGTTTGCTCCGCGAGGTCAAGGAGCTGATCCTCAGGCGTCTTGCCAGTCACCCGTTTCCGGGGCTTCAGGTCGTGATCGCCATCTTCCAGCCAGTGCAGCGTCACGGCATTGGACAGATCGTAGTCCTGC
>VSSQ01000588.1_pt1 | contig 21179 bp, 12 predicted proteins | sample 4763081 | NCBI WGS metagenome assembly VSSQ01 (sample SAMN12137344, study PRJNA551015) | bioreactor metagenome | isolation source: SDC9 anaerobic chlorinated ethene degrading culture | place: USA: Knoxville, Tennesee | collected 2015-01-01
TAAGACCTGTAAATCACGAAATCGAATCTTGGCAAGCTTTAGATGCGAACCAGCTTATAGAATCCTATAACAATGGGGAGCTGAAAGGGAAACTGAAGAAAATTGTTGCAACATTGAACGAGGATTCAAACCCTGTGATAATGCTGATTAAGCATAAAAAATAGACTAGTTAGGATATTATCCGAATTTGATAAATATGTATTACCTTAAATAATTATGATATGCAAAAACTAATTAGTGGAATTTTGATTTCCTCTTGTATTCTTACAATGTTAAGTTGTAACAAAGATGAGGCATATGATATATATGCGGTCCCTTTGTATGCTCCAATACTGGAAAGCATGAATATACCTCGTCCGGAAGGATCATATAACTATCCTGTAATTCCCAACACCAAAGAATGGATTAAGCTTAATGACAGGGAGCAAAAGGTTGATGTTTGTCAGATTAATAAATCGGTAGTAAAAGCTATGTCTACTCAGGCTGTTATTCAAGCATTGTGGGAGTACCCATTATATGCCGATTTCTTTGCATGGGAGAATACACAAAAAGGATACGAGTTTGTTTACGAAGAATTAAATGTTTTTCAAGAACTTAAAAAGCGTTCCGATGCAGCCAGTTGTCTGCTTTACAGATACCAGAGAGTTGTAGAAAAACACAAGAAGCATGCTTTTGCTCATTATTTGCTGGAAATGCATTTAGCTCAAAATTGTTTCATTTCGCAACTTACCTCTGATGAGAAAAAGGCTGTTGTAAAACGTGCATTAGAAATTTATACTATAAGACAACAGGATCCGGAGTTTACGGATACGTTTATGGCGATCGATATAACGTTCTACCTTGTTGGAAGAATAATGATCCACGACCATTACAAGCCCTTTGTTGATAAACTATCAATCAATCCGGGATGGGAAAAACTATTTACAGAGCACGTGTATAATTTTTATAGATCTCCAGATGAAGCTAATGAGTTTCTGGAAACAATAATCGGTATGGCAAATGATTACATAGAAAAATAGATTTCTGTTTCTACATACTGAAAACAGACAAGGCCGGCTCAATCAGATTTGAACCGGCCTTTAATGTCTATCTGTTACTATTTATTTTTTACACTGACTTCTGATCCATGATATGCGGGCTGAATTCTGTTCGGGGAAAGTCCAATGGCCTGTTTCAAGGTACAGATGAAGATCCTTGGGGGCTTTGATAACATTATAAGCTGCATGCATAGATGTGGGAGGGCAAACCACATCGTTATAACCCCAGCTATACCATCCAAGAGCTTTTACTCTACTGGCAAAATTCACAACATCAAAATAAGAAAGTGTTTCTACTTCGTTCGGCTGAGGTTTGGCATTTTTATAATAATGTGGCCAACCACCTGCCCGGTTGTTCAGGTATCCTGCAAAATCGCTTAGTGCCGGATAGAATGCAGCCAGGAATTTGATTCGGGAATCCAGTCCGGCTGTAATGATGGATAAGGCTCCTCCCTGACTACCACCTGTTACTCCTACCGTTGCTCCATCAAACTCAGGCAACGAATAAATGAAGTCGACAGCTCTTACGCATCCAAGATACACCCGTTTGTAATAGTGATTATCGCGGTCGTTCTTGTTAATCCCGTTATAATTGCGCAAGGCTCCTGAAGCTAGGCTATTATATACCTCCTGAGGTAAATTAACCGGGATTCCGTGAATACCAATTTCAAGAGAGATTATATCTTCACCCATATTGGAACCTCCATAGGGACGGATGCCTGCACCCGGTACCAATAAAACAGCCGGATATTTACCGGGCTTCACCGGAACGGAAAGCATACCGTATACACGTGAACCTCTCATGTCATTCTGAAAACTTACATGATACACGTTAAGCGAAGAGGTACACTTTTCGGGAACCAACACCATGGTAGGATCAAGCGGTGTTTTACGTGCTTCATCAATCGAGTTGCTCCAGAAAAGATCGAAGTCTTTCGGATCGGGGGTGGTAGGGCGGATCTTTTCTGCTTCATAGGCTACAGTTGCCAATCCTTCGTATTCTTTACCATCTACTTTTGCAACAACACGGCAACGAAGAAAGCCCGGCTCCTTCAAGGAGGCTTTCAGTTCAGTCTTACCGTCTTTCAGAACCACATTCTGTTTCTTAACAGAGGGAAATGCCTCCGGACCCAGTTCATAGTTGACCGTCACATTATCCAAAAGAACCTGACTTTTAAAAACCTGCACGGTAAATTTCGCCTCCTGTTTAATTTTATATTCCCAGTTGGAATGATCGGGAGATATAACCACACTAATCAGTTTCTGTGCGGGCTGAGCCATTGCAATGCCGAAAGGCATCAATAAAAACAACACAAGAAATGGAATTAAAAGCTTTTTCATAGAATTATTCATTTATGTTTTAATGTAAGATTATCTTAAAGAACTTCAATGTTTCGATTGGGACAACACAAAATGTTTTTAATCTCCAACTAATAGTTTACTGCATAATCCTTTGGAAATTTATTATTTGCAAATGCCTTTTTTGATGTCCAGTCTGCTGCAGGTGCTGTCCAAAAAGAGTCCGTCGCAGGCAGTCCAAGAGCCAGAAAGCATTCGGACGTAAGGTACATACTTCCATTGTTGCTATATGAATCACCTAACTCCGGCTGTTTGCCGGCAAATCCGATAGTCAGGAATCCTTCAGCATTAAAATTAGTGGGATTCGTAAATATCCGTTTTTGTACAGCAGTAAGCGCTGCCCTTACCTGCCCTTCGGAAAGCTTTTCGGGCAATAACTTTTTCCATGCCAGCAATGATAAGGGCTGGAAAGCTCCTGTACGGTAAGTGAGTGACCGTCCAAAAGGAGGAAAAGTCCCTTCTGGAGATATCATACGCTCCAGTTGTTCCGAATAACGCTGAATTCTTTTTAAAGCCTGATTGTACGCTTTCTTTTCCGATTCGCTTTGTTCTGAAAAGACTTCGAGAATCTCCAGCAACATGGGCTGAATTACAAATGAATTATAGTAATCATAATGAAAACGCTCGCCATCCATATACCATCCGTCACCCACATACCATTCATTCATCTTTCTGATGGAAAGATCAACGCGCATCGGATCGTAAGATTCGCCAACCGACTTAAAAAAGGCTTCATTCATGGCTGCGAAAAGCAACCAATTTGAATAGGGAGGTTTAACTCGTCTCAATTGTTTAAGTTCCGATATGATTCTTTCTTTGGTGATTATATCCTGGGGTTCCCACAATTGTTTAGGTGCTCGGATCAATGCATTGGAGAAGAATGCCGAATCAACAAGCGGCTGTCCTTCGGAATGCCATAACAGATAATCCGGACTTTTGGGATCTACTGAGTGAGCATAACTCTGTAAGGCCCATTCCCTGAGTTGTTTCCTTTGTTTGCCTTCCTGAGTTTCGTCGTCGGGGAGTGAAAGCCACGGGGCCAGACCGGACATTAAACGGCCGAAACACTCCATATAGGTAACGGATTTATCTCTTCCATCCCATGTTGGGCTGACTTCAACAGACATTCTTTTTCTGAGTTCGCCTTTAGCCATTGCAGATAAAACGGGTTCGGCCATTCTATACATCAAGTCGCACCAGTATGCTCTGTCATTTCTATCTGTTACATCTGTTTTTTCTGAAGAATTATGTATGTCGACAGCCTGGGTGTCTTGAGTGATAATTCCTAATGCAGCGCCGGCTGCCATTGTTTTTACAAAATCCCGTCTTTCCATAAAGTATTAGTTGCTATTTGTTTAAATTAGTTTTTTGTGTAATTTTTTCTGAATTGTTATCCATACGGATTCAAAGAAATTATCCGTTGTTCAATATCAAAACAGCCTATTCTATAATGCAGATAGAATATTCGATATGATGTTGCAAAAATAAGGTTCTTTTTTGAAAACAAGAAGAATAGCTTTTGTCCAATTCATAAATAATTACCTTAATATGAAGCTCAAATAACGGAAAACAAAAGAACAATCCCTATATATAGCTATTTTGATCCTCAGAATACCTAAATAAGGCGATTTATGACTGCAATTATATTATTTTACTTTGCATAAGAATTTTTAAGGTAAAATAAACATGTTATGAGTAAATTATGTTTGAGCATTTTAATAGTGTTGTGTAATTCTTTAGTATCATTCGCTGGCGAAATAAAAGGAGTCGTATATAATCAGGCCGGCGAACGTATGGAATATGTAACGATCCAGGTAAAGGGAACAAATAAAGGGGAAACGACTGATGATCAAGGGAGATTCAGTATCCGGAACATAAAAAAAGGGTATTATACGCTGGTTTTCTCTTCAGTAAGCTACGCAAACAAGGAATTGAATGTGTCGCTTACAACAGATAATAGCGTTGTTAATTTAGACAACGTTATTATGGAATCAAGCACGCAGGAACTGGGCGAAATTGTTGTTACAGGCAATGGAAGTAAATACAATTCACGTGATATATCCAATACAATCCGCCTTGGAGAACCGTTGATTAAGATCCCGCAGAACGTACAGATTGTGAATTCTCAGATTATGGCCGATCAGCAGATTACGAGTATGAGCGACGGGATTATCCGCAATGTAAGCGGTGTTTCAAAACTGGAGCACTGGGGAGACTCTTATACACGGGTAAACATGCGTGGTTCGCGTGCAGCCGCATTTCGTGAGGGAATGAATGTTACCAGTTCGTGGGGGCCTCTTACTGAAGATATGAGCTACGTAGATCGTGTTGAATTTATTAAAGGTCCGGCCGGATTCATGATGTCCAACGGAGAACCAAGCGGTATCTATAATGTTGTAACTAAAAAACCGACAGGACAGACCAAAGGAGAAACTACGTTTACCTACGGGAGTTACGATTTCTATCGTGCAACAATTGATCTGGATGGGAAACTAAATGATAGCGGAAAGTTACTTTATCGGTTCAATGCGATGGGACAGTCTACCAACTCTCACCGCGCTTACGAATTTGCCAAAAGATACAGCATCGCTCCGGTAGTAAGCTATCAGTTGGATAAAGACACCAAATTAACAGCAGAGTATAATTTCCAATATATGCAATCGTCCAATATTGGCTCATATTATAACTTCTCAGCCGGCGGATACGCGACACTTCCTCAAGATTTCTCAATGCTGGAGCCAGGAATGGAGCCTACAAAAATTAATGACCATACCCTGATATTGAATCTTCAGCATAACTTTAGCAGTGACTGGAAACTTACAGCGCAGACGGCTTACTTCAACTATAACAGACAGGGTAGTTCAATGTGGCCCGCATCTCTTGATCAGAAGGGGAATATGGTACGATATGTAAGTATAGGTGATGCGATAAATGAAATGAAGTTTGGACAATTATTTGTGAATGGTAAAGCTCAGACCGGAAATGTGAGTCACCGAATTCTGGCCGGGTTCGATGCAGGCGACAAACATGCCTGGTACGACTGGAGCCAAATGCACTATCTGGATTCAACAAATACCTATAACATATACAATCCCAGCTATGTACCGGGTAATCCGTATTACGGTTATCCTAAATTTGACCGTACAAAAAGCTTGAAAGAGCGTGCTAACAATACACAGGTAAGTCAATCGTATGTAGGCATTTACGTGCAGGACGAATTAGGGTTTTTCAATGATATGCTTCGCCTTACGCTTGCCGGACGCTACACGTATGTGGAAGACAGTTCATACGGAACAACCCGTACCGAAGAAAAGCACTTTTCTCCGCGTACTGCTCTAAGTTTTTCGCCAGATGATAATACAACGATTTACGCAATGTATGATCAAACATTTAATCCACAAATGGGAACCTTACGGAACGGAAAGAAAGTTGATCCGATTACCGGGAATAACTGGGAATTGGGAGTTAAACGAAATTGGTTTAACAACCGTTGGACAACAAGTATCGGACTCTATCAGATTCTTAAAAACAATGAAACTTCCGGCGATCCGGATAATACAGCCCAGGAAATGTTCTTAATTCAGACGGGACAATCTAAATCAAAAGGGATTGAAGTAGATATTCAGGGTGAAATTATAAAGAATCTTAGTGTAATTGCCAACTATGCCTATACGGATTATGTAGTAAGTAAATCAGAAAATGTAAATCAGCCAGTTGGAACTCGTCTTCCCGGTTACGCTAAGCATGCATTTAATATCTGGTTAAAATATAAAATTACCGAAGGAGCTCTGAACGGATTCAGCGTATCTGCCGGGCAATCTTCACAAATTGACCGTAGCACATGGAACTGGGGCAGTGTGTCTAATAATACGAAGTCATTGCCTGATTATTTCCGATTCGATGCAGCATTGGGGTGGAGAAAAGAGAACCTAAACATCGCGCTAAACGTTTATAATCTATTAGACCGCTATCTGTATAGTGGAGCTCCTTATCAGGGATTCTACTACTGGCAATCGGAAGCTCCACGAAACTTCAGATTAAGCATTGGGTATAGCTTCTAATCATAACAACGCTTTTGTATGAAATATTCGGTTAGATCAATCTTTCGTAAAGTCCATCTGTGGTTAGGGATGCTTTCGGGCATCGTAATTTTTATCGTAGCCATAACAGGATGTATTTACGCTTTTCAGGATGAAATTAAAGACATATTTCGCCCATCGCTACGCGTAGAGGCAACCGGAAAGCCTTTTCTATCACCCGAAGAGCTGAAAGAAAAAGCTACCGCTTATGTATTTGTTACTCCGGCAGATAGCAGTAATGCTATCTACGGAGTTATGTATAATACCTTCGATAAAGCTGCGGTATTAGGTTGCAACTTTAACGATTCCGGCTACACCTCTCTTTATGTTAATCCATACAATGGGGAGCTTATTCACAAGGAATCTTTTAATAACGATTTCTTCCGTATAGCACTGGCCGGTCATAGAGGCCTATGGCTCCCAAACCCTATCGGAAAACAAATTGTTGGTTGGAGTGTATGGATATTTGTTATTGTATTGCTTTCGGGATTAATTCTGTGGATTCCTAAAAAATGGAATAAGAAATCAATCGCTACCGGATTAAAAATTAAATGGAAAGCGCCGTTCACCCGGGTAAACTACGATTTACACAATGTGTTGGGTTTTTACACCGCCATATTTGCATTGATCATAGCGCTGACGGGATTAACCTGGAGTTTTGAATGGTTTTCAAAATCCTATTACAGCCTCATCACCGGAGGAAAAGAATTCAAAAAATGGGAACCCGCTTTATCGGATACAACTCTCACAAGCCTTGAAGGCAATACTTCCGGACTTTTATGGGAACAGATGAAAAGAGAATATCCCATCGGAAGTAAAGGATCTTTCAGATTCGATTATCCAAAAACCAAATCGGATGCTTTTATGGTGTGTTACAATCCCAGCAATGTGACCTATTATACCCGTGAGTACCGTTTTTTTGATCAATCCAGTTTGCAGGAGCTTAGCGGAGGAGGAAGTTATGGACTTAATGCGAAAGAGATAACTTCTGGTGATAAGTTATTCAGGATGTCTTACGATTTTCACTCAGGTTCCATATTCGGACTTCCAGGCAGGATATTAGCTTTTTTAGTCAGCCTTGTTATCGCGTCTTTACCTATAACCGGAGTTATTATATGGTGGCGCAAAAAAAAGAAGAAGCGTAAATGATTATTCCAAAATTACCAGAACAGAGTCATAAGCTGAGAATATATTTACAAGGAACTGTTTTAAATAATTAAAACAGTTCCTTGTTTTTTTATTTAATCTTTGGGGCCAGAACAACTAAGTACATGACACAAATTGTTAGAACAATTACCGCGCCGATCTGTCCCGATAAGGCATCGGAAGCAATACCCATCAACAAGGGGAAGACAGCTCCTCCGGAAATTCCCATTACCATGAGGCCGGAGATCTCGTTGTTTCGTTGAGGTAGATGAAGCAGCGCTTGCGAAAACATGATTGAAAATACGTTGGAATTACCGAACCCGATCAGCGCTACACAGATGTAAAGCGATAAAAGGCTATGTCCGAAATAAAGTCCGCCAACAGCTATAACCATGGAGGCAACACTGATTATGAAGAATTTTTTGGCAGAAAAACGGGCCAGGATTATAGCTCCGGAGAAACAACCGAGTGTTCGAAACAGAAAATAAAGGCTGGTTGAATATCCCGCATCAGCCAAGGTCATGTCCATACGCTCTATCAGCAACTTCGGTGCCGTAAGGTTGATACCTACATCAATACCTACATGAACCAAGATGCCCAGAAATAACATAAACACAAGCTTATCACCCAACAGACTAAAGCATTCCGAAAATGTAGACTGTTTTCCTTCAATAGGCTGCTCTTTTATATTTGTAAGAGACAAAGTTCCCGCGGCCAATATTGCGATGACTCCAAAAATAGGGAAAAGCATCTTCCAATCGCCGAATGTTATAACTGCCCAAGCAGCTATAATTGGTGCCAGAAACGAAGCAATCGCTTTAACAAACTGACCGAGTGTGAGGCTGCTGGCCAATCGGTCGCCCGCAACTATGTTGGCAACCAACGGATTTAAAGAGACCTGCATCAATGTATTTCCGATTCCCAGTAAAGAGAAAGAAAGCAGCATAAATGTAAAACTGTAGCCGACCATCGGAATCAACAAGGCCAGAGCTGTTACAAGCAGACTGATAACTACTGTCTTTCGCCGGCCGATCTTGTTCATCAGCATGCCGGTTGGAACCGAGAAAATCAGGAACCAAAAGAAAACCATGGAAGGCATCAGATTCGCCATGGTATCAGACAACATAAAATCTTCCTTTATGTAATTCGTAGCAATACCAACCAAATCAACAAAACCCATCGAAAAGAAAGCAAACATCACCGGGATGATACGTGCATAGGAATTTGAACTTTTCATAGACTATAATGCATAAAGTAAATACTCGCGTAAATTATCATACGGTCCACGCTCCGGCTTTGGTACAAACGTATGCAGCTTTATCAACGGCAAACTGATGTGACTCCTGCAATGATTTTCCCTCTATGAGCGATGATATGAAAGCCCCCGTAAATGAATCGCCGGCTCCTACCGTATCCACCACCTTCACTTTGGTTGTTTGAATGCAGGAATAATCGTCTTTTGTAATTACCTTACTATAATCGGCCCCGGCTGTAAGAATCACGACCTTCAGGTTAAAATGGTTGAGAAACCATCTGCAGGCAGCGTCCTCATCGTATCCATCCAATGGAAACATCTCACGCAGCAACTCTAACTCATCATCATTCATTTTAAAAACGTTGCACAACCGAAGAGATTCTTCAATTATCTCCTTCGAATAAAAATGCTGACGAATATTTATATCCAGTATACGATAGGCGCTTTGAGGTACCAGGGATAAAATTTCATGAATGGTACTTCTGGATACTGCCGAACGCTGCGCCAATGTTCCGAAACAAATCGCATCGGTACGTCTTGCCAGCTGTTTCACCTCGTCCGTTGCCGGGATATAATCCCAAGCCACATTCTCTATTATCGTATAATTGGGAATTCCTTCTTTAAGCTGCACCAATACAGTTCCGGTTGGATAATCCACCCTTTCTATGAAATAGCTTAGTTTTATTTTATCAAGCTCTTGCAAAATTTCATCACCAAGAGCATCCTTACCGATAGCACTGATAGCGTAGCTCTCGGCTCCCAGAAGTGAGGCATGATAGACAAAATTAACCGGTGCCCCTCCGGCTTTTTTCCCGGATGGAAGCATATCCCACAGAAGCTCTCCAATTCCAACAATTACAGGTTTATTTTTCATGTGCGTACATTTTATTGTTTGTTGTATCTATTATCGGTTGAAACTTTTATTTCCATATGGATTTTAATTCGGTAATTGAGGCTTCGCCTAACCGTATCTGTCCGTTCTCGGCAAAGATCTCGATTATATCAAAATCTTCGGTTGGATAGTAAAGATCCGTGATCACCACTTTATTATCCGCTGCAAAAAATTCAAGAGATGTTTTATCCACCACTATTCTCCAGTCAGCGTAATTACCATTTGCAATAAAAGGAACTATATGGGTGAGAGCAAACCGTTCCGAGAACACCTCTCCAACGGCATTGGTACGGTCTACATAAAAGAACGAATCCACATTATCATACCCTACCGTAATATATTCTCCACGTGAGTTTTTCAATGTAATACCATATTTAGAGGCAAATCCCATCTTTGTTTTATCTGCAATGTCAAATCGAAGTCTGATGTCGACCGGCGACTTGGCAAACGGGATTCTTTCCGAGATTGTCATTACTCCTTTTATGTCCTGATTTATAAACTCCACCTTTTCGCCATACAGTTTTTCAATCTCTTTTACCGGTTCGGATGTAAGCAGGTAAGTGTCCAGCTCTTTAACCAATCCCAGTTCACGCGGGAAGGTCGCAGCTCCGCTCCATTCGATGCAAGGCTTTTCGCCTGCATACTCCCAATTGTTCATCCATCCGATGAGGATTCTGCGGCCATCGGGAGTGTTGCTCCAGGTTACACCGGCATAATTATCCTTCCCATAATCCATCCATTGGGTTTTAGATTGTGCCGAAATAAATTCTTTTCCATTAAAATCACCTACAAAATATTGTGTTGCAGAACCTCCGGCTGGTCCTCCGGGATTGATGTTGACAATCAGCACCCATTTGATTTCGTTAGACCCGCTTACTTGCAACGGGAACAAATCCGGACATTCCCAAACACCTCCATGTTCACCACGCCCCTCTCCAAACTCACTCAGATAAGTCCAGTCAAGGCAATTGGGAGATGCATAGAATTTAATAACCTGCCCTGAAGCGACACTCATAATCCACTGTTTTGTATCTTTATGCCAGATAACTTTTGGATCTCTGAAATCGCGGATACCAGGATTCTTCACAACCGGATTTCCTTTGTATTTGGTCCAGGTACGCCCTTTATCCAAACTATATGCTATCGCCTGAGATTCGATTTCGGTAAACCTGCCCTCTTTTTCCGCCTTCATGTCGTGATAGGTAAAAAAGGCGATCAAAGGAGGATTTTCCTTTGTTCCTAATCCGGAGGTGTTATTGTAGTCGGCAACAGCACTACCGGAAAAGATGTAACCCAGACTGTCCGGATAAATAGCTATGGGCATATGCTCCCAGTGAACCAGGTCTGTACTAATAGCATGCCCCCAGTGCATCGGTCCCCAAACCGACTTTTCGGGATAATGTTGATAAAACAGATGGTATTCTCCTTTATAATAGACCATCCCGTTGGGATCATTCATCCAATGCTTTGGCGGCGTAAAGTGAACCTGCGGACGGAATTTTTCCTGAAATTTATTCCCTGCACCTGATCCTTCGTTATCATTTGATTTAGTCTGCATACATGCTGTCGCTAAAAGCAGCATGGATAGCAAATAGACATACGTTGTTTTCATATAGATCGTTTTTACTCAATGTTTATATTTAGATTATCAGTCATTGTTACAAGTTTGTATTCCAGATAGAGTTCATTTTACAAATTCTTAAATCAAGCACCTCGATATTATTTCCAAAGAACTGAAAACCGCTTGTATTATTCGGATCGGCTTTGCGTTCAAAAGAATAGGAATAGGCTCCGCCGTCTATAAAAACCTCCACCGATGTTTTGTCGATGATGATATCGGCCTCAATCTCCATACTGGTACAATCATCCGGAGAATAAAACACCCCATTCACCAAATTGAAATTCATATCATAATCAACCAAGGACTGGCCAAACAATTTCAAACCTGCACTTGTAGCATGCGATAGCCGGAGCTTTGTTTTAATTCTCATGCAAGGCTCGTTGGCAAATGGCATTAGAGAGTTGTTTGCCTCTTCGATGGTTAGGTTATGCCTCTGCAACACCTGTCCTTCTAGCTGATCCACCTCCTTAACCGGTTTACTATACATACGAATGCCGTTCTTTGTGGAATGCAAAGACAGTTCAACCGGCAACAGCATCAACATATTGAATGGCATATCTTTGGCCTGGATACGCCCCCATCCGATCTGAATCCGACGGCCATCGGCTTCGGGAATATTGGTGAATGTTTGAGCAGCATACGATGATCCGGTCAGGAAATAATGCTTTCCCGTCTCGGGTGTAAACTTTTTACCATCGAACGAGCCGACCATATAAGACCCGGAAGCACCGTACATTACCCATCGGGTATTATCCGGGTTACCATTAACCGCCAACTCAAATAATTCCGGACATTCCCAAAATCCAGTAATATGGCTTTCGAATGTCCAATCTTTCAGGTTGTCCGAATTATAAATTGAATGACCGTCTCGCTCGTTCAGCACCATCACCCACTTATTTATCGGTTTATGCCAAAACACTTTAGGGTCTCTCGTATCCTTGCTGTTCCATTTAGCTTTTGAATCAATGACAGGATTTTTTGCGTATTTCTTCCAGGTACGCCCTTTGTCATGGCTGTAGGCGATACATTGAATCTGCTTCTCTGCGTTATCTGCTGTATAAATAGCGACCAATGCCGGAGAATTTCCTTTGTTAAATCCGGCCGTATTGTTATAATCGACAACAACCGATCCGGAAAACATAGTTCCATGTTCATCAGGGTAAAGCGCAACAGGTAATTCCTCCCAGTGAATCAGGTCGCGGCTTACAGCATGTCCCCAATGCATATTTCCCCATTCCCGTTCGTATGGATTATGCTGGTAGAACAAGTGATATTCTCCCTCATAATATAATAATCCATTGGGGTCATTATTCCATCCCCTCCGACTGGAGAAATGAAATTGCGGACGGTTTTGTTCCTTATACAAACTATCCTTCCCGGCAATTTCGTTATCCTGATACAGCTGATTCAACCGTCCGTCGGTTGTTGGATATTCAATTGTAACATTCTTATTCTGAAACTCAGACATATCGCAGAATACCCAATAATCAGGCTTACCGGTTGCCAAACGTATATCAAACATCCGTTCGGTCTTTCCATCCACCTTAATAGACATGGCCTTTCGGTCTATCTGATGGGATACCGGGAAATTGAGGTATTTCTTTGTAATTTTAAGGGTAAGGCTGTCTGCCTTTACCGTACTTGCTCCTCCGAGTAAAAAAGCTAAAACACATAATGCACAATGACTTGACTTTATCATAACAATATACTATCGTAATTAACAATGTTGATTCAGGAGATTTGAAGGCAAACCAAAAATAGGATTAAAGTTGGTTTGCCTTCTCTTTATTTACCATCCATAATTCTGAACATATAACTTTTTGCTAAAGTTAATCTGCTGTTTCGGAATAGGAAAGTATTCGTCTCTGTTTTTTGTAAATTTTGCTTCGCGAAGATGCTCACGTCTAGTTTTCTCAACGGCGAAGTAGCTGTTGAGGTACTCGGCGGCTATTCCCCATCGTACCAGATCAAAGAACCGGAATCCCTCCATTGCAAACTCCATACGGCGCTCCCAACGTAATGCCTGACGGGCAAAGTCGTTTGTCCAGGTGCAATTAATTCCCGGTTGATAGGTACCGACCACAAACTTGCCTGTAGGATCACCTTGAACATCCACTAAACGGGCGGTGCTGTTTGCGGCTCTTTCACGTATGGAATTGATTAAAGGCAATGCCTCTGATTCGCGCCCTAGTTCAATAAGGGCTTCGGCTTTCCATAACAGGACATCATCATAACGGATTATATCCCTGTTTTTTGAACTCGACATAAAGGGATTTACCTTTTCAAAGCAAGGGCAATCGGGCAATACAACCTCTTTTAATGACATAAAAGCTCCATAAACCTCAGGTTGTCTGTTCCACCACGCTTCAAAAATAAACTCAGGATTGTATTTGTAGGGAAGTCCGGGTATAGCCACACTGTGATTAAGACGCGGATCCACATTATTTTGTAATAAATCATCCGGAGTATTCAGGTTCTTACTATTGAAATCGGCAAACTTGGGTAATCCTTTATCGTCGGTTTGAAATGAATTTACCAGATTTTGAGAAGCCTGATGAAATCCACAGCATCCATATTCCGGATTCATGGGATAATTTAACATGGCACCCCAATCCAGGCGACCATGTAATGTTCCATCGTTTCTTGAATGCTGAACAGCAAAAATGGATTCTTTACTATTTTCTGTTTCGCAGAGGAAATTATCCGCATAATCGGCATTCAAGCCATATTTACCGGAATTTATAACTTCACTGGTCAGATTCACCACCTCCGTTAGTTTATCTTTGTTGATGTTTGTCACGTTATGCTTTTCATCTTGTTCGTAGGCTGCATACAATAATGCCTTGGCAAGATATGATTTGGCCATCCATTTGTTGGCTCTACCCACCTCAGCATTATTATCAGGAAGGGTTTGAGCTGCAAAACGGAATTCTTCTATGATTTTGTCCCATAGCTGCTGACTTGTAAATTCTACGTTGGACACATTGATGTATTCTTCCACCGGTACTGTTTCGTCAATAAAAGGAATTTGTTTGAACAACAGCTTCAGCTCGAAATAATAATGAGCACGAAGGAATCGCATTTCAGCTATACGGATCATCTTCTTTGAAAAATCGGCTTCGTCGATGGCATTCAATCTGGCCAACGCATTATTTGCCCTTGATATGGCAACATATTCCTTGTACCATTTACTATCCAGCAAACCGATATCGTCTCTGAGGTAGGTAAACGTTTCATAAAAATGGAATTCCTGCATATCCCCCGTTCCTGCACCACCTTTATAAGCATCTCCCGAACGAAGATCTCCATAGGGCCAGGGACTGTTTGGTTCGGTGTAGTGATCGTTACCTAAACTCGAATAAGCCGCGATGACCATTTTCTCCACATTTTCCGGAGTATTAAGTTGTTCGTTGCTCAAAACTCCTTTCGGGTTCTCGTCCAGGAAAGAATCGCAGGAAAAAAGGAGAACCGACAAAGAGCAGCATGTAAATATATATTGCATTGTTTTCATAATTCTATCAATTAAAAAGTTACGTTCACACCAAATGTTACTGAAAAAGGAATTGGATAAGACAAATTGGGAGTTTCCGGATCTACACCGGTAAACGCATCGTCGCCCCAGGTCTTTTTAACCGTCAGCAAGTTCTGCCCCATTACATAGATTCGGGCATTTTTCATGTAAACCGACTTTAACAGATGCTCTGGAACGGTGTATCCAATCTCCATATTAGCCAGTTTAAGGTACGAAGCATTCTCAATGAAATAGGATGAGTAACGACTTTCATAGTTGTTATCATTTAATGATAATGCAGGAATAGTAGATGAACTGTTTTGAGGTGTCCAGGCATCCAGTGTTCTTTTACCATAATTATGTCCGCCAAAGAAACTAATGAAATCGGTATACCTCTTCACTTCATTGTTTACGTTATAACCAACCAACCCATTCCAAAACATACTGAAATCGAAGTTTTTCCAATTAACGGCCACATTCAAGCCATAGATAAAGTCGGGATCTGCCACACCCAACCAGGTTCTGTCTTCATCATTTATTTTTCCATCCTTATTTACATCCTTAAATCTTAGTCGGCCTACCCCTTTACCTGTTTGTTCAACATGAGCATCTACTTCTGACTGATTCTGGAAGATCCCTTCGGCCACATATCCGAACATTGAATTTAATGGTCTCCCCAAAATTGTCTGATCGTTTCCATTACCTGCATACGAATTGATAACATCTTCCGGTAGCTTTACCACTTTATTTTTATAACTCGAAATATTACCTGTTACACTCAATCCAACATCTCCTATTTTATCATTGTAGGAGAGGATGAATTCAAATCCTTTATTATCGAGCGTCGCGCCGTTTACCCAGCGGCTTCCTCCTTCGCCGATGGTAGCAATATAGGGAGGGTTAATTAAGATATCCTTCGTGCTTTTTGTAAAATAATCCAACGAACCGGAGAACTTCTGATTGATAAATCCAAAATCAAGACCGATATTATTCTGCGTAGTAGTTTCCCATTTCAAATCGGCATTCATCTGTTGAGTACGACGGTAACCCGATAGCAAATCGCCGGTTCCGGTTCCACTGATGTCGTATGCCGTTCCATGATCACTGTCCCACGTTGGGTCTGTTCCATATAAAGCCTGGTACAATGCCGGCGAAGCGAAATCACCGATCTCCTGATTACCCGTCTGCCCCCATCCATAACGTAGTTTCAAATCCGAGACATAAGGGAAAGCAGCTTTAAAGAACGATTCTTCACTCAGACGCCAACCGAATGAAAATGCAGGAAATGTTCCATAACGGTTGTTTGCTCCGAATCTGGAGGATCCATCGTAACGGACCGTTGCCGATATCAGGTAACGATTATCAAAGCTATAGTTTACCTTTCCAAAGTAAGAGAGCAACGAATAGGCAGTTGCAGAACCGGCATTTCTTTTGTTTGATTCACCTGCATCAAGGTACATATAATCCGGATCTTCCGAAGCAAAGACATCCCTGCCAGCCGATATTGCATTGAATGAATATTTCATCATCTCCTGTCCGCCCATCACATCCACTACATTTTTACCCAACTCGAAATTATAGCTCAACGTATTACTTAATATCCAGTTACCTCCGTAATTTGCAGAGTTATCCAACCGGTTGGTGGACTCCGACATAAATCCGGATACATAGGTGAGCTGCATATTTCGCTGCCAATAACCGGTATAGTCGATTCCAAATTTTGATCTGAAGTGCAAGTTCTTCAGCACTTCAAGGTCAAGGTTCACATCCCCAAACAGACGAACTACATCTTCATGGTTTTGTTTATTATCTTCTATGATACGCACCGGATTATGTCTGTCGCTCATCCCTGCAACCGGACCTCCCCAACCGCCATCCAATGTGTAAACCGGAATAATAGGCTGAATCTCGTGGGTCATATTTAAAATACTCTGTGCATTAATCAGTGATTTGCGCATCTTGGATATTGAAAAATTCTCACCTATCTTCAGTTTATCATTTATCAGGGAATAATCAGAGTTAATACGTGCAGTAAAGCGGTCGTATTCCGTACCCTTTACAGTACCTTGATTATTAAAGTAATCTAAGGAGAAAAGGGCGCGTCCTTTTTGAGTTCCTGTTGAAAGTGTCACGTTATAATTTTGTGTCAAGCCGGTACGACCCACTTCATCCACCCAATTCGTATTAGCCGGCTTCATTGTTTTTTGCTGATCCAGGTATTCAGGCATAATTACCTTATCAAGAACATATCCAGTGGCTGCATCACCGTGCCATTCGAAATTGTACACACCGAAGTTGGGATTCACACCGTCATTCATAGCTGCGCGCCATTGCACCACACCTCTTTCTTCTGCATCAAGTAATTCGAGGGATTTTGAATAATCCTGCGCTGTCAACGAGGCTCTGAAGTCGACTTTTGTTTCATTATTTTTCCCTTTCTTCGTTGTCACAATAACAACCCCGTTGGCTGCCCTTGATCCGTAAATACTGGCCGAAGAGGCATCCTTTAATACTTGAATTGATTCAATATCGGTTGACGAAAGTTCATTCATCGATCTTTTACTAGGTACCCCATCAATTATATAAAGAGGATCGTTGTTTCCCAATGTGCCAATACCACGTATCCGTACTGTGGCACCACCATCCGGAGCTCCACTGGATTGAATAAATACGCCCGGCACACGACCTTGCAACGATTTCATCGCATTACCGGTACTGATATTTTCGATATCATCCATTTTTACCACCGAAACCGATCCTGTAAGGTCCGCTTTCTTTTGAGTTGAGTAACCTGTTACTACAATCTCAGAGAGAGCCTTGGCATCTTCTTTTAACAGAATTTGTTTGGGAATTCCTTTAACAGGAACATCCTGAGTTAGATAACCAACATAGCTAATCTGAATAATACTGCCTGAGGAAGCATTCAAGGTGAAATTTCCCTCCAGATCGGTTATTGTTCCGTTCGTGGTTCCTTTTTCAATAACAGAAGCACCGATAATGGGAAGTTTGTCTGTATCGGAAATTACAGTTCCCTGAATAGGGACTTGCTGAGCAAAGGACCATTGAGTCCAAAAAAACAGAGTTATAAGTAGACTCCATTTGAAAAATTGTGACTTCATCATATTATTATTTAGAATTAATTGAGGTGCAATATTACGCTATGCCCTGGGGCAACTCTATAAAATATGAATCAGAAACAATCAAAATAATTACAAAATAGAACGGATTAATTTGGATTATAACAATCGAAACAGATTTGAATCATTTGTACAAGGAATAAATAGACGCTGTTATTCTTGTGACACATACTCCGTGGGTGTCATATTAAAAACAGATTTAAAACATTTGGCAAAATAGGCAGGTGATGAAAAGCCGGTTCTATAGGCCACTTCACTTACGGAATATCTTTTCTGATTAAGCAATGTAGTAGCCTTGCTTAATCGGTAATTTCGAAGATAGTCGACAGGAGACAAGCCCGAAATCTCCTTCACTTTACGGTAGAGCTGTACACGGGAAATTCCTAATTCTTCACTGATTTTTTCCACATTAAGTTCCGTATTTTCGTATGAGACATCTAATAAGTCGGCAAACTTTCTCATAAACAACTCATCCAGACTCTCTATCTTAGCCTCTGTTTCAATAATTGGAATGCCTCCGGCCTGCATGGTCTGCATAAACCGTTTCTGTAATCGCTTTCTCTCTTCCAATAAACGTATAATTTTTATTTTCAGAAAGTCAATATTAAATGGCTTTTGTATGTAGTCGTCTGCCCCCTCTGAGACTCCATATATACGCTGACTGTCATCTGTAAGCGCTGTAAGTAAAACAACCGGGATATAGGATAAGTCGGCATCCGATTTAATACGCCTGCAAAGTTCAAATCCATTCATTTCGGGCATCAGTACATCACTTAAGACAAGCGAAACATTTTCTGATTGGAGAATTGCGAGTGCTTCAGCCCCATTTCCTGCCTTTAAAGTGGAAAAATTGGGCGCAAATTCCGATTGTATGTATGTTTGAATATCCGGATCGTCTTCAACTATCAATATAGTATAGTTGTACTTTTTAGCTAACAGATCGTCCGGCTTCTCCACATTCATCGATGTAGATGCAAGGTCTACCCTATCCTCCGGATGTACAAGCGGGAAACAGTCGGGTAAATGATCTTTCCCTTTTAATAACTCAATTGTGAAAATCGTATAATCATTGGGAACACTCTCCACCAGAATCTGTCCCTGATGCATCTTTACAAACTCTTGGGTAAGATGCAGTCCTATTCCTGCTCCTACGCCCGAGGGCACCGATCCGGTATAAAACCGATCAAATATCTTTTCTATATCTTTTTCATCTATTCCAATTCCATTGTCTTGTAAGGCAATATAAATCTTATCTATACCATCTTTAATTTGCACACTTATCTTTCCCCCAACAGCTGTAAATTTAAAAGCATTAGACAAAAGGTTGGTCAGAACCTTCTCCATCTTATCCTGATCAATCCATATTTGACAAGTCGGAATCTCGGACGCAAACTCGTAGCAAAACTCTTTCGACTTAGCCAGATCTTCAAAAAGAGACATCACATTTTCTGTAAAGGCGACTATATCAACCTGGCTGATCGTCAACCCCATTTTATTGTTCTCTATCTTCCGGAAATCCAACAGTTGATTGATCACCCTCATCAGTCGGTCGGCATTCTTCTTCATCAGTTTCAGATCAGAAAGTAACGGAGATTCGGGTGTCGACTTGATCCATTTCTCTAAAGGCCCTACAATCAAAGTAAGAGGTGTACGTACTTCGTGCGAAACATTGGTAAAAAATTGTAATTTCTGGGATGTAACCTGTTCAATCTTTTCGTTGAGACAAATGAGTTTTTGCTTTTGCTCTTCCGATTCTTTATTCTTAATATGTAATTGCTTATTCTTTTTGTTAATCTTCCGGTTTATATAAAATATATAAATTGCAAAAAATAATAACAAAGCAAGCAGAGACAATATCAGAAATAAAGAGTGACGCAACATACTAAACTTTTGAAATAACATATCAATATTCCTTTTCTGCTGCTCAATCCTGTTCTGATAGTTGATTAGCTGATCAGATTGCAAAAGCAACGTTCGTGCCGTATTTTTCTCGACAACAGCCGTATTCAAGATATACTTCTTATCCGTTTGTTCCCTATTCAGGATTTTCATTGCTACACGAATCACCTGATCGCCCCCGGTTGGATACAAAAAGGATGCATTAAGCAATCCATTTGCGACAGCTTCAAGTCCGGCTCCTTTTCCGAATGCAGCATCAACACCCAAAAATATAATTTTAGAAACCAAAGCAGAATCACGTTCCGAGATAGCCTCGCTTGCCCCAAGTGCCATTACATCATTGTGTGCATAAACCAAATCTATATCATTGAAATCCTCTAATTGAGATACTTCCTTTTTGGCTATTTCCCTGCGCCAGTTACCTACTACCGTCTTTATATTTACATTTTTCTTTTTGAGACCATTTATAAATCCCAGGTGTCGTTCTTGTGCAGGAGAAGACAGTTTGGTACCCCAGACTTCGGCTATTGTTGCATTTTCAGGAAGAAATGCACTTGCATACTCGCCTGCTATCCGGCCAATCTCGTAGCTATCACCCCCAACATAAGTCGTATACTCTTTGGAACCTATCTTTCTGTCAACAATGATTGTTGGAATTCCTTTCCTGTAGGCTTCAACTGCAATGGGAGTTATCGAATCCGACTGATTTGGAGAAATGATAAGAACATCTACCTTCTGATCTATGAATTGTTGAATCTGTTTTATTTGTGTTTCATTGCTTTCTTTAGCATCTGCAATTACAATCCGTATATTGTCGTAATTGGATGCCTCGATATTCATCTCCAACAGCATTGCCTGGCGCCAAACGTCATCCATCATACATTGTGAAAAGGCAATAACATATGGCTCATCTTTTTTTACACCTGTACAAGAAGATAATAACATGTAAAATACGAGCAGAAAAGCAACCGGATTTTTCATAATTCTGAGGAAAGATTTAATACAAATATAAAAAAAGAAGCGCACTGTAACACAATATGCATGTAAATAATAAACAGGTCTGCAAATATAGTTATCGGTTCGCTGTTTGAATAATACATTTGATACAAACTTGCCTACAGATGATACAAGAAAAAGGGATGAATCAGCAATTGATTCATCCCCAGGTTCTCAAGATCTTAGTAAACCTACCCGTTGGCGGAATTAATTATCTAATAAGATGTTTTCAAATAAGTTGTACATA
>VSSQ01000534.1_pt1 | contig 21178 bp, 18 predicted proteins | sample 4763081 | NCBI WGS metagenome assembly VSSQ01 (sample SAMN12137344, study PRJNA551015) | bioreactor metagenome | isolation source: SDC9 anaerobic chlorinated ethene degrading culture | place: USA: Knoxville, Tennesee | collected 2015-01-01
GGGGTTTGGCCGGGAAGCAGTCGGACGTTGACCATGGCCTTGGCCTGCTCGGCTATGACATTGCTCTTGTCGCTGGCTTCGATCATCGTCGGAACAACCGTTGTCCTGATCAAGGCGTTGAGAGTCGGGCTTCTGCTGAAGATTCCCAGTAGCATCGGCTTGGTGATCCACAGGTTCAAGAAGAGCAAGCGGAACGGAAATTTCGCCTGCCGCCCAAGGGAATCGAGCATTGCCCTGACAGGGACGGTGAGTCTGGCCGGCATTGTTCTTCTCTCAAGGCTCTGTACAGCCTGACAGACCAATCCCAGTGCAGTAGGGAAGGATGGGGTGGAAGAGTGCCCTGCGCAGCTCGCAGCCGACAGCTCTACGTCCATGTAACCCTTCTCGGCCACTCCCACCACGGCGATGTCCTGATCGAAACCCTTGATGTAGCGTTGGCTGACCACGCCGCCTTCATCGAGGACATATGCAAAGCTGATCCCTTGCTTTTCAAACCAGGAGGCGATGGAATATGCTCCTTCCTGCGAGCCGTTGCACTCCTCGTCACAACCGAACGCAACATAGAAGGTCCGCTTCGGTCTCTTGTGTTGTGCAAGCAGTGACTCGAATGCAGTGAGGATTGCAACTGCCTGTACCTTACAGTCGAAACTGCCTCGTCCGTAAAGATACCCATCCTCGATGACGCCGGAAAAAGGTGGATGCAACCACGCCTCCTCCTGGGCTCCTACGACATCGAGGTGTGCAGTCAGGAGAGCGGGAGCGGCTTGGGTGTCCTCCCCCTCAAACCGATACACAAGGTTATAGGCTCCGGCATCTGGTGTAATACGATGACTCTCACAGCGTGGATAAGTTTGTGCAAACAGGTCGGCCAGACGGATGAATTCATTCCAATCGGTCCTCTCCGGGTCCTGATGGGAGATGGTTTTGCATTGTACGGCTTTGCTCAGTATGCCGAGGGCATCCTGTTCGTCGACGGTCCGACGGGTTTGTGGCCGAGCCTCTTTGGATTGTTGCAGCACCATCGTTCGAGCAATCATTGTGAGCAACAGGAGTAGAAAAATACCTGCAAGGAGAGATAAAACCATGCTGATTCTCCAATTCCATTCTAGTGTTTTCTACATTATAATGATATATTGTACAGTAACAACAGTTTTGTAGCGGAACCAGGGAGTTAATAGACGCATGCCCAAGAAGATAGATCATGAGCAGAGGAAGGAGAAAATCCTGCAAACAGCACTGAAAGTGTTTGCGCGGGAGGGGTATCGTGACTCCAATCTCTCTTTGATCGCCACAGAATGCGGCATTTCCCGGCCGACCATCTATCAATACTTCAAGGACAAGGAAGAAATCTATTATTACGCGGTAAAACTGGTTACCGGCCGGATGTTCAACAAGTATGCTTCCTTTGCCTGGTCGACCGACCAGAACTATATTGTGCGCATCACCAACATCTGCCTGGATATCATGCAGACAGCCAGCGAGCATGAAGGCGAGCTTACCAGCTTGGTCGATGTGATGCTGCAAATGAAGAAGGAAGGCAGGGATTTCAACGAAATCATCCTGCGCCGAACGGCAAAGCTTACCATTCTGTTCAAGCGCCTTTTGCGGATGGGCATCAAGGAAGGGGATATCATCGGCTGTGATGTAAACCGGGTGGCGGACCATCTGCTCTTGCTGCTCGAGTCCTCCTGTTTCCAGGTTGCTTTCCTCGATACGTTTGATATGCAGCACTCCAAGCATCTGGTAAGTACCTATCTTGCCTTCTACAGCGCGAAGGCCTTTCCTAGTCGATAAGTAAAAACCTCAGTATATTTGGTATGTACAGGACAGGGCCCCGCAAAGGGTCGCGTTGCTTCATGCCCGAAGATGAGGAGTATCCATGAATTTAGACAAAATGACCATTAAACTGCGTCAGGCAATTGCCGATGCAGATATGCTTGCCAATGAGCACGGTAATGCAGAGATTACCACCGAGCATCTGATTCTAGCCCTATTGGACCAGAAGGAGGGCTTGCTGCCTCCGCTTCTCGAGCGGCTGGGCGTACCGCACAAACTGGTGAAAGAGAAGATTGAAGGCTTGCTCAACCGACTTCCCAAAGCCTATGGATCGAACGTTCAGCGTTCGCTTTCTGCGCAGTTGGGCGGTCAGTTGTACGCAGCCGACAAAGTGGCCTTGGAGTTCAAGGACCAATACTTGAGTGCCGAGCACGTGCTGCTTGCAGTTCTTGATGATGGCAGTCAGGTCGGCAAGGCCCTCAAGAGTCTTGGGTTGACCAAGGACTCGGTGATGCAGGCGCTCCAAACCATCCGGGGAAACCAGAGCATCCAGAGCGAGGACCCGGAGAGCCGATACCAGGCACTGGAGAAATACTGCAGGGATATGACGACCCTTGCCCGCCAAGGCAAGCTCGATCCGGTCATCGGGCGCGATGAGGAGATCCGTCGCCTGATGCAGGTGCTCTCCCGAAAGACCAAGAACAATCCGGTTCTCATCGGGGAACCCGGTGTAGGGAAAACCGCCATTGTCGAGGGGCTCGCCCTTCGTATTTCCTCAGGAGACGTGCCGGAGTCGTTGAAGCATAAACGTATTTTGAGCCTTGATGTCGGCTCTCTGGTTGCAGGGGCGAAGTACAGGGGTGAGTTCGAGGAGCGCCTGAAGGCGGTTGTCAAGGAAGTGACTTCCAGCGAAGGGGCGATCATTCTGTTCATCGATGAACTGCATACCATCGTCGGAGCCGGGGCCAGTGAAGGTTCCACCGATGCATCAAACCTGATCAAGCCGGCGCTCAGCCGAGGGGAACTGCACACGATCGGGGCGACCACCTTGGATGAGTACCGCAAGTACATCGAGCCTGACAAGGCTTTGGAGCGGCGTTTCCAGCCGGTCTACACCAAGGAGCCGTCGGTTGAGTCCACGATTGCCATTCTGCGCGGGCTCAAGGAGCGCTATGAGGTGCACCATGGGGTTCGAATCAAGGATGAGGCCTTGGTGGCTGCAGCCACCTTGAGCAACCGGTACATTACCAACCGTTTCCTCCCTGACAAGGCCATCGACTTGGTGGATGAGGCGGCCAGCCAGCTGAAGATGGAGATCGAGAGTCAACCGGATGAACTGGACCAGATCGAGCGCAAGATCCTGCAATTGAACATAGAAGACCAGGCGCTCAACCGTGAGACGGACAAGGCAAGCGGTGAACGGCGGGAGAAGCTGCACAAGGAGCTGGGGGACTTGAAGAACAAGCGCGATGCCATGCATCTGCAGTGGGTAAACGAACGCTCGTTCATTGCGAAGCTGCGTGAGAGCAAGGCTCGCTTGGAGCAGTTGAATCTGGAGGAGCAGCGCGCAGAACGTGATGGGGACCTTGCCAAGGCAGCCCAGATCAAACACGGCCAGATTCCCGAATTGGTCCGAGAAATCGAAGCGATGAACCAGCAACTTGCCGGTGTGCAGAACGAAGGCAAACAGATGCTGCGTGAAGAGGTCAGTGAAGACGATATCGCCCGCATCGTCAGCAACTGGACAGGAGTGCCTGTTGCTAAGATGAAAGGTAGTGAGATGGCTAAATATCTGCAGCTGGAAAAGACGCTCTCAGAGCAGGTGGTCGGCCAGAAGCAAGCCATTGAAGCAGTCAGCAACGCCATCAGACGCAATAAGGCGGGCATCTCCGATGAGCACAAGCCGCTGGGAACATTCCTGTTCGCCGGTCCTACGGGTGTTGGAAAGACCTTGCTTGCCAAGGTGCTTGCCCAACTGCTCTTTGATGATGAGAAGGCTTTGACCCGCATCGACATGAGCGAGTACATGGAGAAATTCTCCGTAAGCCGCCTCATCGGTGCTCCTCCGGGGTATGTAGGATACGACCAAGGCGGACAGCTGACCGAGGTGGTCAGGCGACGTCCGTATTCGGTCATTCTCTTCGACGAGATTGAGAAGGCGCATCCGGATGTATTCAACGTCCTCCTGCAGCTGCTCGACGACGGCCGATTGACCGATGGCCAAGGCCGGGTCGTCGACTTTACCAACGCAGTGATCATCATGACCAGCAATCTGGGCAGCCAGCAGCTCTTGAATGCCCCGAGTCACGAGGAAGGAGTGAGCATGGTGAATCAAATCATCCACAGTTCCTTCAAGCCTGAGTTCATCAATCGGCTGGATGAGATCATAGTCTTTGAACGGCTGGGAGAGGAGCAGGTCCGTAGAATTGTGGGATTGCAGCTGAAGCAACTGCAGACGCGTCTGCAGAAGCGGGGTTTCTCGTTAAGCTGGGACGATGAGGTGGTGGATGCTCTGTACCGCGAAGGCTATGATCCCGCCTTCGGTGCAAGGCCCATCAAGCGTGCCATCCAGCGTATGGTTGAGGATCCCTTGTCGGTGAAACTGCTCGGCGGCGGTTTCGCCCCCGGCTCTTCAATCCATCTTACAATGGAGGGCTCTGAGGTGGTTGCCCGCTAGCGAGCAGCGCGTGGTACTCATCCAGCGTATCTATATCAAGGATATAGGCTTCTTCGTCCACTTCAATTGCCTGTACTTCATAGGAAGATAGCAGGCTTCGCATGGTGAACGGGCCGTTCCGGTCTCTGATGACCGACAGAAATGTCGGGGCAAGGAGCACCGGATGGCCCAGCCTGCCTTTATAGCTGGGCCTGGCTGCAGCGTGTGTTGCACATCGAACAAGGTGGTGATAGTGTCTTGCCTTGATAAGTGGCATGTCGCTAAGGGAGATGAAGAAGCTTTCCTCTTCTCTGAGATAAAATGCCCCACAGCGGGTGGAACTGCCTTGTCCCTGCGCATATTCGCTGTTGTGCACAACCAGCAGATTGTCGCAGTACAGGTCCTTGACGGCTTCTTTCACTTCGTCAGCCTTGTATCCGGTCACAAGCACCGTGTACAGGCCTGCAAGAAGGGATTCCTTGACCGCATGATGGACCAACGTCTCCCCCTGATAGGGGAGCAACAGTTTCTTTCCTTCGCTTCGTGAGCCCAGCCCTGCGGCCAGCAAGATGTTTTGCATGTTGCTTCCTTGAGTGAGTATTCCAAAACCATTATACTCGTTGGCATTATGATTGCTACCTATTTCAACGCCCTCATGGTAATCGTCGGGTCCTTGCTCGGACTCTTGGTGAAGAACAAGCTCAAGGCCTCTTATCAGGAGGTTGTATTTACCTCTTCGGGTTTGGTCACGTTGGTTATCGGTATCTCCATGGCGATGCAGACAGGATCCTACCTGATCCTGTTGTTCTCAGTGGTGATAGGCGGGTTTGTCGGCTATGCCTTGAGAATCGAGGATGGAGTCCTGGCCCTCGGCACATGGATGGAACGACGCCTGTCCAGGGGAAGGGGCAATGCAGAGAGCGCCCGTAATTTTGCCTTGGGTTTTCTCAACGCATCCCTTTTGTTCTGCAGCGGTGCAATGACCGTGGTTGGGTCGATCCAGGCGGGGACCGTGGGCGATTATCAGCTGATTCTTGTCAAGTCGATCATGGATGGGTGCATGGCGATAATATTCAGTGCAGCCTATGGTCCCGGAGTCATGGCCAGTGCCTTGTTCGTACTGTTGTACCAGGGCTTTTTCACCCTTGCCGGAGATGCCATCGCTCCGGTTCTCGGTGAGGCTGGGATTACCGAACTGGCGGCTGTGGGCGGGGTGCTTCTCATGATGATCGGGTTCGGTTTGCTGGATATCCGCAAGAGCAAGACAGGAAATTTCCTTCCCGCGATGATTATTGCTCCGCTGTTGGCGTTGGCTTCGCCTTTGATCAAGGCTTTCGTTCAAGGGATTGGTTTCTAAGATAGGAAATCAGGGGTCTGAGAATGAATAGCTCCCTCGCCTGAAGGTCGTCGATCCACATCTTGAGCTCTTTTTTGCAAGAGGGGATGTCTTCTGCTGCTTCTTCCTCGTCCAGCAGTTTGTAGTCCAACCCATACTCAAGCTGCTCGATGGTGACACCGGTCTTCTCCGATATCTTGAGCAATACGCTCATAGGCGGACGTCTGTCTGTATGCAGCCAACTGGAGAGTGTGCTACGCTTCACCTCAAGCTGGTTGGCTAAATCAACAACCGTCGGGGCGCTCATCAAAACTTTTACTCTATCCCAGAATTTTGACATGGTATGAATATAGCAGGGGACAGGGTGGAGTGACGAGAATATGTCATTAAAATATGCTATATTTAATAACAAATAAATAAGTATCACATAGATATGAAAATAATACTACGTAATGTGACGAAAAAATATCACCTCGAGAATCGAGGTGATAATCCTTCGTCACAGACACACTTTAAGTACGCTTTTTTGCGTCCTGCAGCGCAGTGTCGTCGCCTGTATCCTTGGCGACAGGGCATGCATTGATGTTCCAGATGTCGTTGGCATACTCTGCAATGGTTCGGTCGCTGGAGAATTTTCCACTTGAGGCCACATTGAGCGTCGCACGACGATTCCATTCCATGCCATCGGTGGCGTAGAGTTCCCTTGCCGTTCGGTGTGCTTCACTGTACATCCTGAGGTCGGCAAAGTGGTAGTATCGGTCGCCTTCCTCGAAGAGGCTTCTACGAAGCGGTTCAAAGATGTTTGGTTCATTCACATTGAAGTAACCGCTGAACAACAAGTCGATTGCCTTCTTGATCTCCTTATCCGCCATGACGGTGGAGAAGGGATCGTAGGTATGGCTGAGTTTTGCAATCTGCTCTTCGGTGTGACCAAAGATGAACATGTTCTCCTTGCCGACTTCCTCAGCGATTTCCACATTCGCACCGTCCATCGTACCGATGGTCAAAGCACCGTTGCACATGAACTTCATGTTACCGGTTCCCGAAGCCTCTGTTCCCGCTGTGGAAATCTGCTGGCTGAGATTGGTGGCCGGGATGACGATTTCCGCCATGGATACCCGATAGTTGGGCATGAAGTGAATGGCCAGACGGTCGCGGGTGGCGGGGTCTGCATTGATCACCTTGGCGATGTTGTTGATGAGCTTGATGATCAGCTTTGCATTCACATATCCCGGTGCAGCTTTTCCCCCGAAGAGGAAGGTGGTGCTCTCCATGTTCTTGGTAGCCTCTCCTCCGTTTTTCAAATCGTTGTAGATAATCAGGATATTCAGTGCATTGAGCAGCTGGCGCTTGTACTCGTGGATTCGTTTGACCTGTACGTCAAAGAAGGAGCTTGGGTTGATGATCAAGCCGCTCTCTGCTTTCAGGAAAGTTGCACAACGAACCTTGTTCTCTTCTTTTATCGCCTTGAAGTCCAGAAGGAAATTCTTGTCCTCTGCAAAGGGAGCCAGGTCGGAAATCCTGCTGAAATCGGTGATCCATGCATCGCCGATCGCACTCTTGATCAGATCGGCAAGCTTGGGATTGGAAGCGAGCAGCCACCTTCGTTGGGTGATGCCGTTGGTCTTGTTGTTGAACCGGTCGGGGAAGATCAGGTTGAACTGGGGGAACATCTGCTTCTTCAGCAGTTGTGAGTGCAGAGCTGCCACCCCGTTGGTGCTGTGGCTGCCGATGATGGCAAGGTTGGCCATCCTGACCTGCTTCGGGTTTGACTCTTCAATGACACTGATTTTTCCGAGCATCTGCGGCTGCAACGGGAAATAGGAGACTGCCTGCTGTAAGAAGCGATGGTTGATTTCGTAGATGATCTGCATGTGGCGCGGCAGGATTTTCTGCAGCATGGGAAGCGACCACTTCTCCAAGGCTTCGGGCATGAGGGTGTGGTTTGTATATGCGAGTGTACGGGTTGTGATATCCCAGGCACCGTCCCAATCGAGCAACTCCTCATCGAGAAGAATGCGCATGAGCTCGGGTACTGCAAGGGACGGGTGGGTGTCGTTGAGCTGGATCGCCGCAAAGTCGGGAAGCATCGACCAGTTTTTGTTCTCGCGTTTGAATCGCCGGATGATGTCGGCCAATGAGCAGGCAACGAAGAAGTACTGCTGTTTCAGCCTGAGTTCCTTACCCATATACAGGGTATCGTTGGGGTAGAGGACCTGGCTGAGGTTTTCCGCCGAAATCTTGGAGCGTACCGCCTCGGTGTAGTCGCCGTCGTTGAACTCATGGAAGTTGAACTCCTCGGGGCTTTTTGCCGACCACAAGCGCAAGGTGTTCACTGTTTTGCAGCCAAATCCGATGATGGGGGTGTCGTAGGCGATACCTTGTACGATTTCGCTGCCGATCCACTTGAACTGGTCCTTGCCCCGCTCCCGGATGATTTGTACTTCTCCTCCGAACTGTACCGGATAGACTACATCCGGTCGCAGGATTTCCCAAGGGTTTCCGTCTCGAAGCCAGTTGTCGGGTTGTTCCGCCTGCCAGCCGTTTTTGATCTGCTGGCGGAAGATGCCGTAGTTGTAGCGGATGCCGTACCCGTAGGCGGGTATCTCAAGGGTTGCCAGTGAATCGAGAAAACAGGCGGCAAGTCGGCCGAGGCCGCCGTTACCCAGACCTGCATCAGGCTCCACCTCGCTCAACTCCTCGTAGGTATAGCCAAGGGAGGCGAGGGCTTCTCTCACCGGTCCCTCAATTCCCAGGTTGATGATGTTGTTGGTCATGGCACGGCCCATGAGAAATTCGAGTGAGAGATAGTATACGCGCTTGGCGCTCTGCTGTCTCTGTGTTTTGCGGCTGAGGTTCCATTGATGTATGATTCTGTCACGTACAGTAAGGGCAAGGGCGGTATAACGGCCCTCCTGGGTGGTATGGTACATATCGGCGTCCTGGCTGTACTTGAGGTGCTCGGCAAAATCCTGAGCGATGTCCTTGGCAGTATGGCCGTAACGGGTCTTTTGTTGATCCTTCATAGGAACTCCTTGTAATTGGTACAAATAATTCGTATAAACTATATATGATTGAAGATAACTGAGCAACAGGTCCAAGTTTTTCCCTAATGTTGCTGATGTATATTGACAAAAAGAACGCACTCTGGTAAGTTTGCTTCTGCATGTTGCAGGTTGGTATACTCGTGGATGCCCTGTAATATGACCGACGCCCTTGTAGCTCAGTCGGTAGAGCACCACCATGGTAAGGTGGGGGTCAACGGTTCAAATCCGTTCGAGGGCTCTTTTTTTATCCCCTTCCGGTTTAGTAGGATGGGTATGAGGTGAACACTCACCGAGGAGCATGTAATGGGTGAAGCAAAGAAAAAAGGTCCCGTGGAGAAAATTGCTCTCCAGTGCACCGAATGCAAGCAGAAGAACTATACCACCGAAAAGAATCGGAGAAATACTCAAGGAAAGCTTGAGTTGAGCAAGTATTGTCCGTTTGAACGCAAGCACACCTTGCATCGCGAGACAAAGATTAAATAAGGTAGTTTCGATCGAGAAGCGAATAGGCCAATAGCTCCAATTGGTAGAGCGCTGGTCTCCAAAACCGGATGTTGAGGGTTCGAGTCCTTCTTGGCCTGTTGGCTTCTCGATCATTTCCACAAGGAGCCTTTCATGAAGAAGCTTTTAAAGTATTTCAAGGAGTCCCACCAGGAACTGAAGAAAGTTGTCTGGCCCTCCCGTGAAGCTGTCATTTCTTCGACTAAGGTCGTACTTGTTTCTACAGTCATCGTCGCAATATTCCTTGGGTTGGTGGACTTCCTCCTGCTCAAGGGTGTGCTGTTTATTCTGTAAGGCGGCGACATGGCAAAGGGCTGGTACGTAGTACATACTTATTCGGGATACGAACAAAAGATTGAGCGAATCATCAACAAGATGCGCGAGACCGATACGGACTTCGCGCTCGTTTGCACTGATGTGAAGGTCCCTTTCGAGACCGTCGTTGAGGTGAAGGACGGGGTGAGACGCGATGTAAAGCGCAAGATTCTTCCTGGATATATCCTCGTTGAGCTCGACTTGCCCGATCATAGCTGGAAAACCTGGTGTTCCCAGATCAAGCGCATTCAAGGCGTAACCGGTTTTGTCACACCCAATGATAGTGTGAAGCCGCAACCGTTGAATGCCGCCGAAGTGAAGAGTCTCTTCCAGAAAACCGGCGATCTTCCTGCTGAAAAGGTCTTCAAACCCAAGCAGTCGTTCTCCATCGGAGAGCAGGTTCGTATTATCGAGGGTCCCTTCGACTCCTTTACCGGAGTCATTGAAGAGGTCAATCTTGAAAAGGCCCGAATGCGGGTCAGCGTCGGAATTTTCGGACGCTCCACTCCGGTTGAGGTGGATTTCCTGCAAGTAGAAAAGATTCTGTAGTCGTCTTCAGGACTGGATGGCTGCACGAGAGTTTTCTGATTTTTTACAACCGAGTCCTTTTGTGTGTGATTACTCCCTCATGTTGCATGAGGTGGGAGCCTGATCGTATGACAGGCGTTAAGACCAGCGCGAAATCGAAAAACCACCCGATGGGTGGGATTGTCGCGTAAGGAGAGAAACATGGCAAAGAAAAAGGTAACTGCAGTCATCAAATTGCAGTGCCCTGCCCAGAAGGCTACGCCGGCACCCCCGATCGGGCCCGCGCTTGGACCTCATGGTGTCAGTGCCCCAAAGTTTGTCCAGGAGTTCAACGATAAGACGAAGAACTACGAAGCTGGACTCATTCTTCCCGTCATCATTACTGTGTATGCCGACAAGAGCTTCACGTTCATCCTGAAGACTCCGCCGGCCGCCGTGCTTATCAAGAAGGCTCTTGGTATCACCAGCGGAAGCGGCAGTCCCAACAAGGTGAAGGTTGGCAGGCTCTCACAGGCACAGCTGACCGAGATTGCACAGACCAAGCTTGAAGATCTCAATGCAAATGACATTGAGGCTGCCAAGAAGATCGTTGCAGGAACTGCCCGCAGCATGGGCGTAGAGGTGGAGCAGTAAGATGAAACACGGAAAGAATTATCGCGAGACTATCAAGAAAATTGACCGTACCAAGCTCTATACCTTCGAAGAAGCTGCAGCCCTGGTAAAGGACGTTGCATTTGCCAAGTTCGACGAGACCGTTGAGATTTCCGTCAAGCTTACCCTCAAGAAGAGCCAGAGTGTTCGTGATACGGTGGTCCTTCCCAACCAGTTCTCAGCCCAGAAGCGCGTACTTGTTTTCGCCAAGGGAGAGAAGGCTGAAGAAGCCCGCCAGGCCGGTGCCGCATTTGTCGGTGATGACGACCTGATCGAGAAGATTCGCGGCGGTTGGATGGATTTCGATGTGGCTGTCGCCACTCCTGATATGATGAAGGACGTAGGTCGTCTCGGTCCCATCCTTGGTCGCAGAGGCTTGATGCCGAACCCCAAGACCCAGACCGTTACCTTCGACCTGAAGGGAGCTCTTGCAGAGCTTACCAAGGGCCGTGTCGAGTTCCGCTCCGACAAGACCAACGTTATTCACCTTGCAGTTGGAAAGGTTTCCATGGATCCCGACAAAGTAAGTGAAAACGCCAGGTCCGTGGTCAAGGAAATCATCCGCAAGAAGCCTTCCGATGCCAAGGCTGACTTTGTAGTCAGCATCGCCCTTTCCTCCACAATGGGTCCTGGTGTCAGGGTCAATGTGAAGGACCTGACGGCTTCGGTATAAGAGGAGATGCATACTATGGATTACAAGACTCGTATTACCCCCGCCAAGGAAGAGGCCGTCAAGGCATTGAAGGATGAGTTCAGCCAGTATACCGGTTACATCTTCACCGATTACCGCGGAATGACTGTTGAACAGATCACCAAACTGAGAAGAACCCTCATGAAGAAGGACGCTGCATACCGTGTTGTCAAGAACCGGTTTGCAAAGATTGCCTTGACCGAGTTGGACAATCAGGCTGACGATCAGCTGGTTGGCCCGACCGCCATTGCACTTGTCCGCGGTGATGAGGCCAATGTGGTTGCCAAGGAGCTGTTTGCAACTATCAAGGATGGTTCTCCCATCCAGGTCAAGGGCGCAATGCTCGATGGTAAGTTTTTCACTCCTGAAGAGGTCGAGGCTTTCAGCAAGCTCCCGACCAAGCTGGAGTTGATCGCTTCCTTGATGGGGACCATGAAGGCACCGGTGCAGAAGCTGGCAGCAACCTTGCTTGCCTATGTCGAGAGAAATGGCGGTTCTGTTTCCGCCACCGAAGAGAACTGAACACAGTCTTAGTCTTCACAGGTAACCTGCTATGACTGTGCAGACAAAACTTTTACAAGGAGAAGATAATATGGCTACTAAAGAAGAGATTTTGGAATCGATCGCAAGTATGTCCGTCATGGAAGTCGCTGACCTCATCAAGATGATGGAAGAGAAGTTTGGTGTTGTGGCTGCCGCCGCCGCCGTTGCCGCCGGCCCTGTCGCCGAGGTTGCTGCCGCTGTGGAAGAGCCCACTGAATTCAACGTAATCCTCAAGGCTTGTGATCCTACCAAGAAGATTGCAGCAATCAAGGAAGTCCGTGCTATCACCGGCCTCGGCCTCAAGGAAGCAAAGGACCTGGTTGAAGCTGGTGACAAGGTTGTCAAGGAAAGTGTCAGCAAGGCCGATGCAGCATCCCTCAAGGAGAAACTTGAAGCTGCTGGTTGTACTGTTGAAGTTAAGCCCGTTGACTAATCTCGGATTAGGGGACCGGCTGCAAGGCTGGCCCCCTGCTCTCGATTTTTGCAAGAGGGCCAACGCCCGGTTCATTGAGCCACCGGATAGACACCGGTGGCCTGTTGTGTCTTTCGTTTCCCTCTCCTTACGAGGGATGCTGTCTGTTTCTCAATTGACTTTGGAGGGTACATGATGGTTGCCAAAGGCAAATCCATAACACGCACGTACATCGGTTCTGAATTACATGAAGTCTGTGAACTGCCCAACCTTATCGGGATCCAGCTTGATTCCTATGAGAGATTTTTGCAGCTGGAACGCTGTAGGCAGGGCCTGAGTCCAGATTCGTCGTACGGGCTTGAGGAAGTGTTCCAGTCGACATTCCCCATTGACAGCCCCAATGGTGAGATGCGTCTCGCATACAAGGGGTATACGATTGATCTTGATAATATCAAGTTCTCCGAAACGGAGTGCAAGAAAAAAGGTCGGTCCTATAGTGTGCCCATCAAAGTCACGATCAGCCTTGAGTTCTCCAATGGAGAAATGAGGGAGAAAGAGATTTTCTTCGGTGACATTCCGCTGATGACTGACCGTGGCACCTTTATTATCAATGGTGCAGAGCGCGTTGTGGTCAGCCAGATCCACCGCTCCCCAGGTGTAATCTTTTCAAATGAAAAAGATGTCTATTCCTCCAGGATCATCCCCTACCGGGGGTCTTGGCTGGAGTTTGAGATTGATGATAAAAAGCATTTGATCTTCACCAAGATCGACCGCAAGAAGCGTATCCTTGGTACGCTTTTCCTGCGTGCCATCGGATTCGATACACGTGAGAAGATTCTCGAGCAGTTTTATTCTGCCGAAACGGTTGAACTGGTCGATGATGCCGACTTGAAGGCAAGCTTGGAAAACCGCTACCTTTTCAAGGACGTCCATGCACAGGTTGAAGGGACTGAGAAAAAGGTCCTTCGAGCCGGTGACATGCTGCACGCCCATGAAATCGATGAGCTGCTCAAGCTGAATGTACATGAAGTACAGTTGGTCAACCTCCGTGGAGAGGGAACCCTGCACAGTGACATGATTCTCAATTGTTTCGAAATCGAGGATGCAAAGTACACGCGTGAAGGGTACGACGAGCCTACCAAGGAAGATGTTCTTTCTCCGATTTTCTCTGTCTTGATGCCCGGTGAGATGATTGCCATCGAGCGTGCAGAGAAGGACCTTCCTGACATGTTCTTCTCAAATCGCCGCTATGATCTCGGTTCGGTCGGCCGTTACAAGTTCAACAAGAAGTTCGGAACCGGTACCGAAGAGGAAGAGGAGAATGCTTCCACAGACCTGACCGTTCTCACCCCTCAGGATATCGTCAATACGATGGATTTCCTGATCAAGGTATTCATCCGTGAACAGAACGTCGACGATATCGACCATCTGGGCAACAGGCGTGTCCGTTCGGTTGGCGAGCTTCTGCAGAATGCACTGAAGAGTGCTTTCGCCCGCATGGAGCGCATTGCCAAGGAACGCATGAACCTGGAGACCGGTTCTGTCAAGCCGCAGGACCTCATCTCGATCAAGCCGATTGTGGCGGCGATCAAGGAGTTCTTCGGCAGCAGCCAGCTTTCACAGTTCATGGACCAGGTCAACCCGCTTGCCGAGCTTACCCATAAGAGAAGGCTCAACGCACTCGGACCCGGCGGTCTTTCCCGTGACCGCGCAGGCTTTGAGGTTCGTGACGTCCACTATACCCACTATGGTCGCATCTGTCCCATCGAGACCCCTGAAGGACCGAACATCGGTCTTATCGTCTCGTTGGCCAACTATACCCGCATCAATCAGCATGGCTTTTTGGAGACCCCCTACCGTAAGGTGGTCAATGGTGTGGTCACCAAGCAGTACCGCTACTTGGATGCAAACGATGAGGAGAAATTCTTCATCGCCCAGGCTTCAGCAAAGCTGGATGATGACGGTAATTTCCATGAGAATGAGGTTCCGGTACGCAGAAGTGGCGATTACTCCACCAAGCCGCCTGCCGAAATCAAGTACATGGACGTAGACCCGAAGCAGGTTATCAGTGTTGCAGCCTCCCTCATTCCGTTCCTTGAGCACGACGACGCCAACCGAGCCCTGATGGGTTCGAACATGCAGCGTCAGGCAGTCCCTCTTGTATTCCCCGAAACCCCGCGAGTCGGTACCGGTATGGAAGGCAAGACCGCCTATGACAGCGGTGTGTTGGTAAAGGCCAAGCGCAGTGGTACGGTTACCTATGTAAGTTCCGACCGCGTGGTGATTCAGCCTGATTCTGCAGAGATTCAGGGTCAATTGGACACCTATGAGGTGCAGAAGTACCAGAGAACCAACCAGGATACCTGTTTCAATCAGAAGCCGATTGTTTCGTTCGGCCAGCATGTTGAAGCCGGAGACGTTCTGGCCGATGGTCCTGCAACCCAGAGTGCAGAGCTGGCCCTCGGACGCAATATTCTCGTCGGCTTCGTTCCCTGGAACGGATACAACTATGAGGACGCCGTTCTCATCAGTGAGCGCGTTGTAAAGGACGATATTTTCACTTCCGTCCACATCAAGGAGTTCACTACCGATATCCGTGAGACCAAGCTCGGTCCTGAGAAGCTTACCCGTGATATCCCCAACACCAGCGAGAAAATGCTCGAGCAGCTTGATGAGGATGGTATCGTACGTATTGGAACCGCAGTCCGCCCGGGCTCGATTCTGGTTGGTAAGGTAACTCCCAAGAGTGAAAGTGATACCACGCCCGAGTTCAAGTTGCTCAACTCGATTTTCGGTGAGAAGGCAAAAGAGGTTCGTGACACCTCCCTGAAGGTTCCCCATGGAACCGAGGGTACGGTCATCGACATCCAGCGCTTGAAGCGAAGCAACAATGATGAGCTTCCCCCCGGTGTCGAGGAGACGGTGAAGGTCCTCATTGCTACCAAGCGCAAGCTCAGGCAGGGTGACAAGATGGCAGGACGACACGGTAACAAGGGTGTAGTCAGCCGCATTCTCGCAGAGGAAGATATGCCGTACATGGCCGATGGTACTCCGCTTGATGTCTGTTTGAACCCGCTTGGCGTTCCGTCCCGAATGAACATCGGACAGCTGATGGAGACCCAGCTGGGCTGGGCTGCAGTCAAGCTTGACAAGTGGTATTCCACTCCGGTATTCCAGAGCGCCACGATGGCACAGATCGAGGAGAAGATGCGTGAGGCAGGGCTTCCCGAGAACTCCAAGACTGTTCTGTACAACGGTCTGACCGGTGTTCCTTTTGTGAATCCTGTATTCTGCGGATATATCTACTATCTGAAGTTGCACCACCTGGTGGATGACAAGATGCATGCACGTTCAACCGGTCCCTACTCACTGGTAACCCAGCAGCCGCTCGGCGGTAAGGCTCAGTTCGGTGGTCAGAGACTTGGTGAGATGGAAGTGTGGGCCCTTGAGGCGTACGGCGCTGCCAACACGCTGCAGGAGCTCTTGACCATCAAGAGTGACGACATGAACGGACGTGTCAAGATTTATGAGAGTATCGTCAAGGGTGAGCCGGCTACTACAGCAGGAATGCCCGAGGCATTCAACGTTTTGGTTCAGGAGATCCGCGGCTTGGCTCTGGATATGTCTGTGTATGACTCCAAGGGTCGGCAGGTGCCCCTTACCGAACGTGATGAAGAGTTGATCGCCAAGCAGTCGAAAGGCTCCCTCAACTAACCAGGAGAAGTACGGATGAAAGAAATTCAAGATTTCGATAGCATCATGATAAAGCTGGCTTCGCCGGAGCAGATCAAGGATTGGTCCTACGGCGAGGTGAAGAAGCCGGAGACGATCAACTACCGCACCCTCCGTCCGGAGCGCGATGGTCTCTTCTGCGAGAAGATTTTCGGTACCACCAAGGAGTGGGAGTGCTACTGCGGCAAATTCAAGTCGATCCGTTACAAGGGTGTGATTTGTGACCGTTGTGGTGTTGAGGTGACCAATACAAAGGTACGCCGTGAACGCATGGGTCACATCACCTTGGCGGCCCCCGTTTCCCACATTTGGTACTATCGTTCGGTTCCCAGCCGCATGAGCATGCTGCTCGATATTACACGCAACTCCCTGCAGAGCATTCTTTACTATGAGAAATATGTAGTGATCAATGCAGGGGATACCAACCTGAAGGGCAAGCAGTTGCTTTCCGAGGAAGAGTATTGGCAGGCACGCGAGCAATACGGCGACTCGTTTGAGGCGGGCATGGGTGCTGAAGCGGTGCGCAAGCTCCTGGTCAATCTCGACCTCGAGGAGCTCTCCCGCGAACTTCGCGAGCAGATGCGCCTCAAGGGCGACAAGGCCGACAAGCGCCTGCTCAAGCGCATCGAGGTGTGTGAGAACTTCCGTGACAGCGGCAACCGCCCCGAGTGGATGATTCTCACCGTCATTCCTGTCATTCCCCCCGATCTCCGACCCATGGTCCAGCTCGATGGCGGCAGGTTTGCCACCAGCGATCTCAATGACCTGTATCGTCGTGTGATCAACCGAAACAATCGTCTTGACCGTTTGGTCAAGCTCAATGCCCCGGACATCATCATCCGCAACGAGAAGCGCATGCTTCAGGAAGCGGTGGATGCCCTTTTTGACAACTCGAAGCGCAAGCGTGTGGTCAAGGGTGCGAGCAACAGGCCCTTGAAGAGCCTCTCCGACATGCTGAAAGGCAAACAGGGGCGTTTCCGACAGAACTTGCTTGGAAAGCGCGTCGATTACTCCGGTCGTTCGGTTATCGTCGTCGGTCCCGAGCTCAGGATGCATCAGTGCGGTCTTCCCTCGAAGATGGCCCTTGAGTTGTACAAGCCTTTCATCATGAAGAAGCTTGTGCAGGATGGCGTGGTCTACAACATCAAGAAGGCAAAGAGCCTGGTTGAGGAAGAGACTGATGCTGTATGGTCCATTCTTGATGAAGTAGTCAAGGAGCATCCGGTGCTGCTCAACCGTGCACCTACGCTTCACCGACTCGGTATCCAGGCTTTCGATCCCGTTCTCGTCGATGGAAAGGCAATCAAGTTGCATCCATTGGTATGTCATGCCTACAACGCTGACTTCGACGGAGACCAGATGGCAGTCCACGTACCGTTGACGCATGCCGCCCAGCTGGAATGCTGGACGCTGATGCTCAGCGTTACCAACCTGCTCGACCCTGCCAACGGCAAGCCGATTGTATATCCTTCACAGGACATGGTCCTTGGTATCAACTACCTGACCCGTGACATGAAGGGTGCCGCCGGTGAAGGCAAGTACTTTGACAACATCGGTGAGTTGGAGATGGCACTTGACAGTGGTCTGCTCTCGTATAATGCAAAGATTCGATATAAACTTGAGAATGGTACCAAGATTGAGACCACTCCCGGTCGAATTCTTTTCAATGCCGTCCTTCCCAAGAGTGTTCCGTTCCAGAACGCAACTCTTGGCGACAAGGAACTGAAGGCTTTGATCGGCGACACCTTGAAGGCAAATGACAACTCCATCGCCGTTGAGATGCTCGACTCCATCAAGGATGTCGGTTATAAGTATGCAACGCTTTTTGGTGCTACCATCGGCCTGTCGGACATGATTGTTCCTGTTGCAAAACAGGAGCTTGTCAGCAAGGCGAACAACGAGCAGCAGAGAATCCTCGAGCAGTATCGTCAGGGGCATATCACCCAGGAAGAACGGTACAACAGGGTCATCGAGGTCTGGACCCAGACCAATGACCAGCTTACCGATGCCTTGATGAGCGAGTTGCGAGTAAGCCAGAACGGCTTCAACCCGCTGTTCCTCATGGCTGACTCCGGTGCCCGAGGATCGAAGACCCAGATCAGGCAGCTTGGTGGTATGCGTGGTTTGATGGCAAAGCCGTCCGGCGACGTCATCGAGTTCCCCATCAAGTCGAACTTCAAGGAAGGTCTTTCGATCATCGAGTTCTTCATCTCCACCAACGGTGCCCGTAAGGGTCTGTCCGATACCGCACTCAAGACCGCAGAGGCAGGGTACCTTACCCGCCGTCTGGTTGACATCAGCCAGGATGTCGTCATCAATGAGGATGACTGCCACACGATCAACGGTATTTGGAGAGGGGCCCTCAAGGATGGCGATGAAATCGTTGAATCGCTCTCCGAACGCATCGTCGGACGCTGTCCCGTCGAGGATGTATTGCATCCCTTCTCCAGACAGGTCATTGCACATGCAAACGTTGAAATCGACGAGGCTACTGCACTTAAGGTCGAAGAAGCCGGTATCGAGAAAGTGCTGCTGAAGACTGTGCTTACCTGTGAAGCAAAGCATGGTGTATGCCGCAAGTGCTATGGCCGCAACCTTGCTACCAACCGGCCCGTAGTCATCGGTGAAGCAGTCGGCATCATAGCCGCCCAGTCAATCGGGCAGCCGGGTACCCAGCTTACGATGCGTACGTTCCACGTTGGTGGTACTGCCTCGACGAGCGCCGAAGAGAACAAGCTTACCTTCAACTATCCTGTACTTATCGGCAACATCACCGGAACCAGGGTTGTTCGTGAGAGCGATTCGGTCAATGTGTTCACCCGTAAGGGCCATATTGAATACTTCCGTGTCAATGCTGTCATTGATGAGGGCAGTTACGACAAGTTATTGGTTGAGGATGGCTCGATTGTAGCGAAGGGAACTCCGTTGTACCTCAAGAAGGGCAAGGAAGTGACCAGTGAAGAGAACGGCTCTGTGAAGGTAGTGGATTCGAAGGTCTACCTTGTCGGTCACTCAACCAGCCAGGTCGTCAAGACAGGTTCCGAGCTCTTGGTTGAGAGCGGCAGGTTTGTGGATGCGAAGACTCCCATTGTCTCCTTCGACCCGTTCAGTGAGCCCGTATTGGCAGAAGTAGGTGGTTACGTCAACTTCGTCGATATCAAGCTGGGAACCACCTTGATCGAGGAAGTGAACGAAGAAACCGGTAATATCGAGAAGAAGATTACCGAACACAGCTTGGAGTCCCTCCAGCCCCGCATCGAGATTACGAGTGCAGAGCATGGAAAGGGCGATGTGCTCGCAGCATACCTGCTGCCAGGCGGTTCGTATCTGCAGATCAAGGACAACACCAAGGTCTTCAAGGGTACCATTTTGGCCAAGTTGCTGAAGGAAGGTATCAAGACCAAGGATATCACCGGTGGTCTCCCCCGTGTCGGCGAGCTCTTCGAGGCTCGAAGACCCCGCAATGCTGCAATTCTTGCCCAGGTCGCCGGCTTGGTCAGTTTTGCTTCGATCGTCAAGGGCAAACGAACCATCGTGGTTACCGATCCCTACGGGCATGAGTACAAGCACATGGTACCGATGGGACGAAACCTTCTGGTGCGCGATGGAGACTCGGTGGAAGCCGCCGAGGCGCTGTGTGACGGTTCTGTAGATCCACACGACATTCTGGACATCCTTGGGGAGAATGCATTGCAGTCCTTCCTGGTGGACGAGGTTCAGGAGGTCTATCGAATGCAGGGCGTTCAGATCAACGACAAGCACCTTGGTGTTATCGTCAGACAGATGCTCCGCAAGGTCGAGGTTGTCCATGTCGGTGACACCAACCTGATTCATGGGCAGCAGGTGGATAAGTATCGGTTCTTCGAGGAAAATGATCGGGTAATTACCGAAGGCGGTGAGCCTGCTGTTGCACGGCCGTTGCTGCTCGGTATCACTCGTGCGTCCTTGAGCATCGACTCCTTCATCAGTGCAGCCTCCTTCCAGGAGACGACCAAGGTCTTGACAAACGCAGCAATTGCTGGTAGTAAAGATGAGTTGCGCGGTCTGAAAGAGAACGTCATCATCGGCCACCTTATTCCTGCCGGAACCGGCATGAAGAAGTACCGGGACGTAAAACTCAAGGACGAGGAGTTGCTCGCACTGCAGCAGAAAGTTGATGCGGTCAAGGAATCCAGGCGCCAAGAGATGATTGATGACGATGATTTCGACGTCGAAGATTTGGCAGACATGAAATCCGTAGGTGATACCGTGGATGTGGACGATTCTGACGAGGAATGATGGATGCGCCTGTCGGCGTATCCTGAAGCCTGGGAAGGTTCGTGTAAAAAACCACACCATTGTGTCCATGCTGGGTACGGATTTTACATACGAGGTGCTGCCCGTAGGGGCGGCACAGATCCCCGCTTTTGTGAGAGGCGGTGGATCAAAGAAAGAAAAGGGAGTGTGTCTACAAGATGCCTACTATTAATCAGCTGATCAGAAAGGGGAGGACGAGCGTCCGCAACAAGACCAAGTCCCCAGCCCTTGAAGGTTGTCCCCAGAAGCGTGGTGTTTGCACCAGGGTCATGACCGTCACCCCGAAGAAGCCGAACTCTGCTCTGAGAAAGGTCGCACGTGTGCGCCTCTCCAACGGTATTGAAGTTACCGCGTACATCCCCGGTATCGGCCACAACCTGCAGGAGCACTCTGTTGTTCTTCTGCGTGGAGGAAGGGTCAAGGACCTTCCCGGTGTCCGCTATCACATTGTTCGCGGTGCCAAGGATACCCTCGGTGTTGCAGATCGGAAGAGAAGTCGCTCCAAGTATGGTGCGAAGAGACCCAAGGCTTGATAAGGGAGGAGATAGAATATGTCAAGAAGAACTACTGCTCCCGTCAGGGAAGTGTTGCCCGATCCCGTTTATGGGAGTGTCATTGTTGAGAAGTTCATCTGCCGCATGATGGTGGATGGCAAGAAGTCCATCAGCACCAGGATCATCTACCAGGCTATGGC
>VSSQ01000591.1_pt1 | contig 20906 bp, 24 predicted proteins | sample 4763081 | NCBI WGS metagenome assembly VSSQ01 (sample SAMN12137344, study PRJNA551015) | bioreactor metagenome | isolation source: SDC9 anaerobic chlorinated ethene degrading culture | place: USA: Knoxville, Tennesee | collected 2015-01-01
ACCCGTGTTACCGCCGTGAAAGGGCGGTGTCTTAGGCCGCTTGACCAATGGGCCGCTAGCGCAATAACTATATTACATGGACTAGCTTTACTTGTCAAATACTTTTTTCTATTTAGTAGAATAGGCATATTTTAGGAGAACTATGCGCTTAAATTCCTACAATATCTGGTTATATATCCCTGTTTCTAGTTATTTATACCGCACTTTGACAGGAAAGCACCAGATCTCTGATCCATTTCGTTCCAAAGTTTTTGCCCAGAGAAGGTTAACTCAAAAGGTTTCACTTTGAGAATAACCTGCCCAGTCACAAATACTTAAGGTATGCGTATTCTATCTCAAGACACTCACAGTTTATCTGATGGGAGGAATTATTGGGATGCAGTTTTTAAGCGTACCACCCGGCCAGCATCGATTGCCAGGACTTCCCTATGCTTATAACGCCTTAGAGCCGGTGATTAGTGCTCATGTCCTGAATCTACATTACAACCAGCATCACAAAAGTTATGTTGAAGGATTAAACAAAGCCGAGCTGGCTTTAGTCGATGCCCGGCAGCGGCAGGATTTCTCTTTGGTAAAGCACTGGGAACGGGAATTAGCTTTTCATGGCTCAGGACACATTCTCCATAGCCTTTATTGGACCTCCATGGCCCCCTCAGGAATGGGCCAGGGTACCCCCGGCCCCCATACCCTCACCCATATGGTCAATTACTTTGGGAGTTTCCATAGCTTTAAAGAACAATTCACTTCCGCCGCCAACCAAGTGGAAGCCTCCGGCTGGGCATTGCTCGTATGGCAGCCGGCCTGGTGCAGGTTAGAGATCCTTACCATCGAGAAGCATCAAAACCTATACCAGGCCGGCGGAATCCCCATCCTGGTCATCGACTCCTGGGAACATGCCTATTATCTTGATTATCAAAACCGGCGCGGCGACTATGTCAACAACTGGTGGCATATCGTCAATTGGTATGGGGTGGAAAGACGTCTTGAGCATGCCATGCAATTGCTGTTCCCGATGGCGTTAATCCCTTGAACTACCTTGTCTTGTCAACAGAATCACTGTGGTGATGATCAAGGCAAACCCGACCATATCGATCCAGACAAAGGCTGTGTTCAACCAAAAAGCGGAGAATAAAGCGGCCGACACGGGCTCTACGCTGGCGATCATACTGGCCTTTACCGGCCCGATATCACTAACCCCCTGTAAATACAGGGTAAAGGACACCACCGTTCCGATGACGATGATCGCCAGCATCCCCCAAAACACCTGCCAATCCAGAGAGACGGGAATTTGCCAGGGCCGGATAACCACAAGCAAAATCGACCCGCCCATCAACATACCACAGCCCGTAACGACGATGCTCCCCCATTTGTTAATAATTTTCCCTGGAATTATGGTGTACAGCATCAATCCCAAAGCGGCCATCAGGCCCCAGAAAAGGCCTTGGGTCGATATGACCAGGTTGCTGACATTGCCATGGGTGGCCAATAAAAAGGTGCCGGTTACAGCTAAAGCAATCGCCACCCCTTCTGTCTTCGTGGGCAGCCGCCTGTCCATTCCGCAAACGAAAATCATAATTAGTAAGGGCCCCAAGTACTGCAGCACCGTTGCCGTTCCCGCATTGCTGTGGGATATGGCCAACAGATAAGTATATTGACAGGCGATCAGCCCAAATATACTAAAAACAATGAGGGTCCGGCGGTCCCTTTTATTGCTGAGCAACCCGACCATTTGCTCCTTGTATTTAAATAAAACCAAACAAAATAAGAGCAATCCTGCCGTAAGCATCCGTACCACGGTAACCCAATGAGGGTCGATGCCCTTCACCGAAAAAAGATATTGTCCGCAGGCACCGGAAAACCCCCAGCTAATCCCGCCGATAAGTGTCAGTATCGTCCCTCTGACAGCTTTGGTCCTGATATTTTGAGCCTTTTCTTCACCCTTTGTAACTATAAGTTCATTCATTATTCTCTTTCAAGTACTTGCTTTCAATCGGGTACTTGCCTTTGCCCTTCACTTTTTTGATAATACGGCTCAATTCTAAACTGCAGGTTTGAGCCCAAGTGCAGATTTATCACTGAAAGAGGTCTCGTTCAACCTATAAACTTCACAAAACACTGCCGGGAGCGGGAGCCATCAAATTCACAAAAATAAACCCCTTGCCAACGGCCTAAAAGCAGCCGGCCATCCTTAACGATGACGGTCTGAGAGCTCCCCATAAGGCTGGCCTTCAAATGGGCTGCCGAATTTCCTTCCCCATGCCTATCCTGAGCCATATCCCAAGGGCAGAGCTCATCCAGCCGCCTCAGAAGATCACGGCAAACATCGGGATCAGCATTCTCATTGATCGTGATTCCCGCTGTAGTGTGAGGACAATAAATAATCGCCACCCCATCCTTGAACTGGAAATTTTGCAAAAAACCTTCTATTAAAGAAGTAATATCAATCCATTGATTCCTTTTTTGAGTCTGTAGATTCAGGGTATGGACCATGGCCTTCTCTCCCCCCTTCCCGTCTCACCACCCGGGTCATTTCCCGTTGATGTTTTTCGCAATAGATTTTCCAGGCGAATTTTTCAGGCCGGTTTAAACAATATCGGGCCATGCGCTCGTTGACAGCCTTTTGACAAATACTGCAGCGAATATCTCCATACTTGGGTCTGTACTGCATTCTTTCCCGGCGCTGACGGGCCGCATACTCATTGCGAAGGCCCAGATCGGTCAGATTGATTTTTTCGATCCTCTCCACGAGCTCAAGGATCTCCTCATCACTGAGCACCGCGGGCTGATTCTGGGCCAGCTGCATGATTGAAGCCGGCAGATCTATATCATAAAAGACCATACCCGAAAAGACTTTCAGGCTGCAACTCCGGTTAAAGGTCACATAGGAAAACACGGGAATAGTTTGATCAAGCCCCGCCAGCTCCTGCAGCATCTGAACCCGGACCTGGTTCTCCATGATCGGATTGGGAAAGGTCTTCACCCTCCAGGTAATCGCCTGATACCACTTGGGTTCCGTTTCTTCCCCTACGATCAGTCCCGACAAATTATTGGCTTCTAAAAGAAAAATTCCATAAGGGGAGATCAGAACATGATCAATCTGGTGGAAGCGTCCCTTGGTTCCTAACAGGAGATTGCTCAGCCGGCGAAAGCATCTTGGTAAATGGGCAAGCCCTACTTCAAGCTTATATTCCCCTATTTCATGTTTACGCTGTTTCTTGCTCCGCAAGGAGCCTCTTTCCTTTGCCGAGTTATAAGTATAATAATTGGTTCTATATTTCTTCCTTTGCCAAACCTCCTGAGCCGCTTCCGGTTCAGGAGATATTTTTTTTGTTGCTTTTTTTCGATTCCAAAAGAACAAAGCTATCCCCCTAGTCATCAATTGCTCCATTATTGGCTTACAGCATGCCACTATTTTACCATATTCCAAGGTGAATAACTAACTTCTGAATCCTTTCACCCCAAAATATGTAATGAATTTCCACGTATTTCATAAAGTATTAATGAAGGAACTTTAGAACTTGATGTCGAATCAGAATAAAAATACGTGCATTTATAATAAACGCCTAATCTGGGGTATCCTAGAGCGGGGGACTAAATTTCTGGGGTGAATCGCACCTCCTGTGCGTAGGGCTTACACTTTCGCCCGAATCCGTCAACTAACCCCGTAGGCTAAGAAAGGTGTCTGAGCATGCATTTTAAGGAAAGCTTGTCTCGATTCAAGGTTTCAGCGTCCGACCAAGTTCAAAAAATTGCAAAAAACGTTTCTTGGAAATCGCCTCGTGTTCTTGGCTCTTTAACAGTAACCCTTGTTCTGACCGGCAGCCTGGGATTTTATTTTCTAACGACGACCGCTGCGGCGGCGGTGATGATCAACGGCCAGCAAGTGGGCTATGTGGCAGATTCACAAAGCGGACAAACCCTTGTGGATACATTCCTCCAGGAAAAAGGGGAGCCCTATGGTGTCGTTGCCAAGACACGGGACCAGATCAACTACGAAAATGTCCGCATCAAAAACAGCGCCTATAAAGCTTCAGAAATCAAGGAAGAAAATTTAGCCAGCTCTTTGAATTATTATCTGGAAGGCTACAAAGTTCTGGCGAATGGAACACCCATAGCTTACTTACCCAGTAAAGAAGAGGCGGACAAATTACTTAAGCAATACGAAGAGTACTATTCCAAATCCAGTGATGAAAACAAAATCACTTCTGTCAGCTTTTTAGAAGACATAACTATTGAAAAGGTTTCCATTCAGCCCAGCCAAATGACTTCCCTGGAGCTGGCTTATGAACAGCTCATCGAAGGCCAGGTTACCACAAAAGAGTATACTGTAGAGGAAAAAGACTCCTGGTGGTTGATCGCCCGCAAAAATAATATGTTGACCGCCGAAGTTCTGGCGGGGAATCCCGGGGCAACTGAAGACACTGTGATCAAACCGGGAGATGTGCTCAAACTTGTCACTGTTGAACCTTATCTGACTGTCGTAAGCCAAGGTACATATTCCGGTCAGGAGATCATTCCTTATGACGTAGTCACTAAAACTGATTATAAACTTAACCCAGGCCAAACCAAAGTTGTCACCAAAGGCAGTAACGGTTCCAAAATCGTAACCTATTCTTATGAGCAGAGAAACGGTGTCGAGGTAGCCAAAAAAGTTCTCGATGAGAAGATCGTCGAGAAACCCGTTGATGAAGTCGTTGCTAAAGGTCCCAGCAAGCAAACAGTCAATGTAGCCTCTGCCACCTCCCGGGGCAGTGCCAATGGTTCTTCCCTTGTCGAGCGGGCTCTCAGCTTTCAAGGTACAAAATATGTTTTCGGAGGTACCAGTACCAGCGGTTTTGATTGCTCCGGCTTTACCAAGTACATCTATTCCGGGTCCGGGATCTCCCTTCCCCGAACATCCTTTGACCAATTCAATTCAGGCTCATCTGTGAGCAAAGATAATTTACAAGCGGGAGACTTGGTCTTCTTCAGCACCTATGCTTCCGGAGCCTCTCATGTAGGTATCTACATCGGTAACGGCAAGTTTGTTCATGCTGCCAATCCCGGAAGTGGGGTTAAGGTTTCCGGAGTAAGCGACAGCTTCTATGGCCCCCGCTATTTGGGAGCACGCCGCTACTAGTTGCCTAACCATTTAAATTGCTAAAAGCCAGGAGCTGTTCCGCTAGGACAAGCTCCTGGCTTAATTATTTGGGCTCCCAGGCCCTTCAGGCAGCCCTACAGAAGAAAAAACATCTCTAGTGAGGCTTTTTAGTAAAATAGAATATTCCGCCCACGGCCATAACCACTATAAAAAGGATTAGATAGTAGAGAACCGCCCAGCGGTGAGCATAAATAGCGGCAATGACCATAAAGATGCAGGCAAAGATGGCCAGGGTGGGCATAATAAACCGTTTAAAGCCGCCTAAGGATTGCTCCTTTACCATCATCATGATAAAGATGGGGATATACATAACGTACAGAGTGACAATGGGGAGCTCCGAGCTGTCAAAGCTAAAGGGGCCAAACCAAGACTCAGGCACCAAATTCGCACCGAAGAAGTAGAGCAGCCACCCTGCCGTAAATAACAGTCCCATGATGGCGGAGTTGGTGGGCATATTGGTGTTGGCATCAATATTTTTATAGATATGGGGCTGAGGACCAAGATCTCTGGCCGCCAGGGAGTAAAATCCCCGGGTACATCCCAGCATTAATCCGTTAAGGGTTCCCAAACAGGAGATGACCACAAAGACAAAGAGTACGGACCCGCCAAGATTAGAGAAGACTGTAGAAAAGGCAATCTTGGCTCCGGTTTCTCCCCCTTCCATGATCACACTGTTTTCCACGGCACCGGCAAGTCCGGTGTAGTATAAAATATAAATTAGAGCGACAAACATCGTGCCAAAGGTTAAGGCCCGAGGAAGATTCTTTTTGGCGTCTTTTAATTCCGCATTAATACTGGTGGCAATGATCCAGCCTTCATAAGCAAAAGCGGTGGCCACCACAGCGGTAAACAGAGGGTTGGCAGTTGACACATCAGCGATCACGCCGCTGGTAAAGTTCTTAACCAAGACACCGTTGCTTAACCCGGTGATGGTCCCCAGGATGGCCATTAAAATCAGGGGAATCAGCTTAATGATCGTGGTTGAAACCTGGAATTTTCCCGCCAATTTCGGGGACAAGGCATTAAGAGCATAGCTTCCCACCAAGTAAAAGCCGGCAATCGCCATCGCTTCCGCACCTACGATATCCCACCCCAGGAGAACACAGGTATAGCGGGCTGAGACCCAGGCCAATACGGAGGTAATAGCCGGATAATAAATCGTGGTCATAAACCAGCCCAGAATATAGGCATATCCCCGGCCCATGGTGGCTTCCGCGTAATCTACGACTCCATTGACCTTTTCATAACGTGTCGCCATCGTAGCAAACACATAGGCACACACAATCATGATCATACCGCCGATCACCCAGGCCAAAATGCCCAGGGGCAGATCCCCGCCGGTAGCCAGCAAGATTTTCTCCGCTTTAAAAAACACGCCGCTTCCGATAACAATTCCGATAACCATGGCAATCGCAGTGAATAAACCATACTTTTTCTGTAGCTCATAATCCATAAGCAGCACTCCTCCATAATGATGTCACAGCCACAACTTTAGCAAAGATATTGCCACAATTCAATAACAGGCACGATTATTTTTTTACTTTCCCTTCTCATCTCCCGGTATAACGGCAAAAGAAAATTTCCTTAATCTGCGCTCTCCCCCGCCGCTTTTAGTGTCTGCCATTTTATGAAGTGTTTCCCGGAGGGTCTGCGCTAATTCATCACACTCCTGATCGCTGAGATAAAGAGCATAACTTTGAAAATCAATTCGATCCTGAACCAGATCGTAATCCTTATTCTGTAAATACTTATCAAAATCCCGTAACAAAGTCATAGCAAAAGCGTAGAAATGCAGCGAGGGATCGTTTTTCAGCCGATAAACCTTTTCCACTGTCCCCCGGATTTTATATTCGGCACAGACTTCGATGATTTCATCCTCGACCAGCTTATTAACATGGCGATAAAGGCTGGCCGGAGGAAGGTCAGGCAACTCCTCAGCGATCCGCTTCACTGTTTCTGTCTCATTCTCTAAAAACAGCTGGAGGATGTTCATTCTCACAGGATTAAGCAAACTATTTAAAGCGTTGCTGGCCATCAAAACACCTCGCTCCAATATTATTTTTAATAATTGTCTCGTTAATTATAATATTATCAATAACGATATTGATCAAGAGCAAGTTTTATAAAAATAAAAACACCTTATTGCCATTGCCTTCAATAAGGTGTTTTCCAAGGTGCTCTCCGTCCAGTATTAGACCCAGCTTACGATATAGTGTGTGCCCGGCGGAATAGTGCTTTCAGCTGCGTCTGCTTTTGACTCGATGATCTGCCATTGACCTGGCAGTCCCAATTCCTTGGCTGCCAACTCAAAATGGCACATGGCGATGCCCATATCCACTCTCTGGATATCAAATCCCAGCCCTTTACCATAATCTTTTGTTCTCTGCAGATAGAAGTGAATCCCTCCTTGGGCCATAATAATTCGCCAGGGTTGTTTGTTGGAAGCCGATGGAGCAAGCCGAACCATCTCCAATGGTGTAGCATATTTATCTGCCTCCGCCTCAGTCAGGGGCCGTCCCAAAGCCTGGTTAAAGAAGAGTTCCTGCCATGGCTTGCGATTCTTGGAACCCGCGGCTAACCTCATGGCAGATTCCAGCAAACTGCGTTTCTGATGGGGATAACCGATGGGTGTTATACAAGGCATAATCTCCCCGGCCTGCAATCCGATGGCCTTGCCGAATTCATTTTTTGTATACGTTCCCCCCAGCCAACAGGTGCCAAGACCTAAAGAAGTAGCATACAGGATCAGTTTTTCGAGAACATACCCGAAGTCTTCCAAATCCCGCTTCCCTTCTGGAATGGCCGCCACAATATAGGAAGAAGCGCCTTTGATGACTCCATAGGTTCCTAGCTTTATATTACCTTCTTTTTGGGCGAGTTCTCTTTCAACGAACTCAAATCTAACTGCTCCGCCAAAGGGTCCCTGATTATCCTTAAAAGCTAAGTTAATCTTTTCTTTCAACTCAGGGGGCAGAAATTCTTCTTTATACGTTCTAACAGAAATCCGTTTCTTCATTTGTTGGATCATGGACATAGGAACTTCTTCTACCGACATGTCAGAACCTCCACTATATCTTTCCCGTTATTTTATCTGCTGTATATCTACCATACATCTACCATTAAAATGTATTTACAGTTAAAATGCAAATTCATCCAGCTGTCTCCATAAGAGCTCCGTCGAACTTAGGAAACCGATAGTGGCCCGTAATCGGGCTGGGCCAGGAGAGCAAACGATCCTCTTCAGAAGCCACAGGACCCCCATTATGAAGGATAAAGGGAATGCCATCAGGCCGGCGGCGATCTGAGATAATCGCTATGTGTTCATGAGGCAGAGCAAAGGTGACAATATCTCCAGGCTGCCACTGAGATAAGTTATCCACATCATTGGCAATGACTTCTGTGGTCAACTCCTGACCGTGGCGTTGGAAAAAGACCTTTAGATTTTGCACCCGGCGAAAATCTATATTGGCGTCCCGCCCCTCGTCAACCCTCGGATACAGGGAGGTATTCTGACGGATATCTTCATCGATCATGGCTTTAAGATCATATCCCGCATGGTGAAGTGCTCTCCAAATGACATCTGTACATACGCCTTCATTCTCCGGAGGATACCCGCCTGCATAATAGGCATCCCGATAACGGGGCCTCTTCCGCACCTCTTCTTTACCCCCGGCCACGATATCCTCCAAATCACTGATGCCATCCTGATCTTTGTCCACAGGGCACTCAATGGTAGGTACCTGCAAATAAAGTATGGGTTCAAGACGCTTTATTTCCGGGGCGGAGTCCTTGCTGCAGCCTGTGCATAAGAGCAACAGTGCACTGACAATTAAGGCGCTCCGATAACCGGACTTCTTGGGAAGTTTACCTCCCCTTAAGCATTGATACATATCTGCTCCCCCTATGGCTAACCAAGCATTATCCTCAATCTTTGCCTTTTGGTTCATCTCTTAAAAATTTCTACATCTTCCCTTTCAGATCCTTTTTTCATAAAGAAAGCATATGGCCCAATGACCATATGCTTTCTGTCAATATCATGCCATCATTAGGGGCAGAAAGAATTCTAGCGGATAAAATTAGTTCTTAGTCCCTCTTCCTGAGAAGGAAACGGTATGCCGGCTTTTATCCCGGCTTCTTTACATTTTAGAAACCAGGCCATATTTCTGCCCAAGGTTCGCATAATCTGCAAACCTTCCTCATCCTTTCTGACCTCCTCAGGGGTGTTGCCATGAACCATGTTCCAATACTTGGATGAGATGATCGGCATCTCCTTAATCGTAAAGTACTTATTGAGCTGATCCAGGCTCGCTGTGGTTCCTGCTCTGCGGGCGGAGACCACTGCGGCGGCAGGCTTTAAGTAAAAGGCTTGTTTCCCCGAGCCTGAGTCAGTGTAGAAAACCCGGTCCAAAAAGGAAGTGATCGCGCCCCCAGCCGCTGCATAATGGACCGGGGAGCCAAAAACAAAACCATCAGCTTCCTGGGCAAGGTCCAGGAATTCATTGACAGGGTCGGAAAAAACACAGCGTTGATGTTTTCGACAGTGTCCGCAGGCAATACAGCCGCTGAGAGGTTTTGTCCCCAGGTGAAAAAATTCAGTATCAATGCCCTCTTCATTCAGAGCCTTGGCCACCTCTGCCAAAGCGGTAAAGGTACACCCATCCTTGTGAGGACTTCCGTTCACTAATATGACTTTCATAGTTTCCCTCCTGTCGTTTTATCTCCATCACTATTATACATCAAAAACTCTGGCTACTTCTTCTAATTTTGTTATAATCGGGATATGCTGGGGGCAATGCTGCTCACATTGTTGACAACGGATGCAGTCCGAAGCTTTGCCTAAGTCCTGGGTTAAATTCCGGTAGTAGGTTTGCTGGGTGGACAGCCCATGCCGCTGCTGATTATTATACAAAGCAAAGTATTTCGGTATGGGGATTTGCATGGGGCAGCCTTCCACGCAGTACTCACAGGCGGTGCAGGGAATCGCTATGTCATTGTTGATTATGGCGATAGCCTTTTGGATGAGCTCCTGTTCTTCCTCTTTTAAGGTGATGAAGTTTTGCATATAGCTTGTATTATCCATGAGCTGTTCGAGGGTGCTCATACCGCTGAGCACCATGCAGACATTATCCAGGGAGGCTGCATAGCGGACCGCCCAGGAGGCAATGCTTTGGTCCGGGTGATAGCCCTTAAAGAGTTGTGCGGCTTCTTCGGGTACAGTTACCAAGGCCCCACCCTTGATGGGTTCCATAACGATGACCGGTTTATGATGCTTGGTCGCGACTTCATAGCATTTACGGGATTCGATTCCTTCATCCTCCCAGTCAATGTAATTGATCTGAAGCTGCACATACTCCATTTCCGGATGCTCGGTTAATATCCGATCCAGCAAGGCTGCCTTGTCATGATAAGAGAAGCCAATATGCTTTACTTTACCCTCCGCTTTTAATCTCCGCATAAATTCAAAACCGCCGTATTCCACTGTTGCAGCATACCTGGCGGCATCCAGGGCATGGAGTAAATAATAGTCAAAATAACTGACTCCGCATCGTTCTAATTGTTCGTCAAATATCCTCTGGTAATCTCCATTCTTCGTGACTAAAGATGCCGGCATTTTATCAGTGATGGTAAATGAATCCCTGGCATAGCGTTCCACAAGAGCTTTTCTCAGCGCAATTTCACTCATTCCCTGATGGTAACGATAAGCGGTGTCAAAATAGGTAAAGCCTCTCTCCAGAAAACAATCCACCATCGTGTTCACTTGTTCCTGATCGATATTCTGGGGATTCTCCTGAGCTCTTAGGGGCAACCGCATCATTCCAAATCCTAACTTTTTCACTGTTGTGCCACCTTTGTTGATGATTTTCATGAACCTCAAAAACGAGCATCCTGATATTAGTATCATAGCACCTAAACTTAACTTTAGGTCAAGACTTTTAATAATCGTTCATAAGCATTTTATAAGTACAGCGGGATTCACAGCGATCGCTGCTGTGGTTACAATGAAAATCGGCAATCTCTCCCTCCGCATTCGGATCGGCGGATGGGTAGCGGTATATTTTTAAGACAACCAGTTTGCTGGCTACACTGCATATTTCTTCACGCTCTTCAAGCTTATACTCCAAAGTCCCACCCTCTATCGATCATTCCCAGCATAAACGCCTTAATGATTTTTTACGGCATACCCAAATATGTGGATCGATAACGCCTTAACGGATCTTAGCCCCAAAAGGAATGAAGGCAAGCTGGGCAAATTTGAAATGTTGTATCCCGAAGGGAATCCCCAAAACAGTAAGGCAGAGCAGCAAACCAATCACCAGGTGACCCACGGCCAATTCCCATCCGAAGAGAAGTATCCAGAGAATATTCAGCAGCAATCCTCCCACACCGAAGTTCCCCAATTCGATGTCTTTGCCAAAAGGCAACAGAACAAACTGTGCTATCTTAAAACATTGAAGGCCAAAGGGAATGCCAATGATCGTAATGCACAAAATCAAACCTGCCAAAAACCACGCAATCGCCGCCAGGATCCCTCCGAATACTAACCAAATAATATTGCCCAATACATTCATACGCTTTCCTCCACTCCATCCATAAATTCTTAGTTTCGCTGTAATCGTACGCATTCTCAGTTAGTTTGGCATAAAAAACCATAATAATATTACAGTTTCCATCGGCGTAGCCTGTTCATTATAAAATACATTATGATCGTGAAATAAGGACACCTGGGTAGGTGTCCTTTGACATAGGCCATACATTCCGGCTAATCTTTAGGCTCCCGTTTCCCCTTTTTCGGCAGAAAGCGTTCATGCTCCGCCCTGGATCGCATCAGGATGGTCAGCCATTCTTCTTGAGTAAACATACGACCAAGCTGTGAAATTTTTTCTTTTAAGGTATCATACTTTTCCGGGTACTCTTCTTCGATGATATCCATCATGAGTTTTGGCTGCTCGACCTCCGGTTGAGCATTTTTCTTTTTACGGAATTTTTTAACCCTTAAATATCTAACCATAAAAACCTCAAGCTTTTCGCTTTATTGTGATTTTACCTCTGTCCATATTCTATCATAAATTGGTAAAACATCGGAGAGATCTTCAAAAACTTCTGAACCTTTTAATTCACCTTCAGCCGGATAATAGGCCGGGTCAGAAGTCAAATCATCAGGAAGCATGGCCCTGACTTCTTTTTGAGGTGTAGAATAACCGATGTAATCAGCATTTTTGAACGCTACATCTGTGCTGCACATAAAATCAATAAACTTCTCCGCCATCTCTTTGTTTTGACTGGTTTTAGGGATAACCATAGCATCATACCAGATATTGCTGCCTTCTTTAGGAATGACGTACTCCAGATCAGGATTTTCACCTTTCATAAAGACCGCATCCCCCGACCAAACCACAGCCATGGCCGCTTCATTGCCGATCATCTTATCCTTCACTTCGTCCCCTACATAGGCCATCAGCAAAGGCTTCTGCTCAATCAGCAATTGTTTTGCTTCTTCCAGCTCTTTTTCATCCCGGCTGTTCAAAGAGTAGCCCAGTTTTTTCAAGGCCACGGCAATGGAATCCCGTTGACTGTCCAGCATCAGGATCTGCTTGGTGTATTTCTTATCCCATAAAACATCCCAGCTGTCCACCACACCGTCCACCATGGTCTTGTTGTAAATAATGCCGACAGTTCCCCACATATAAGGAACGGTGTATTCGTTCTTAGGGTCAAAGGCCAGATTCTTGAAGCGATCATCAATTTTAGCGTAATTAGGGATCGCCGTCATATCAATGGTATGGAGCAAACCTTCATTGATCATTTTGGTGATCATATAATCCGAAGGAATGGCCACATCATACTTGGCTGTGCCTGCTTTAATCTTAACATACATTTCTTCGTTGGTGGCGAACTGTTCGTAGATGACATCCACATTATTGGTTTTCTCAAACTCGGCCAGGACCGATTCATCAATGTAGTCTCCCCAGTTGTAGACATAAAGCTTAGCCTGATCCGATCCGCCGCAGCCGGCAAGTCCTACAAGCATAGCGACCAGGAGCACGACCGCCCCCGCTTTTTTCAGTACCGATTTTTTCAATACATCTCCCTCTTTTCATTGGATTTATCCTTGGCCATCCGATAATTGACAAAGACCAAAATGATCATAATAAAAATAAACATCAAGGTAAGCAAGGCATTAATTTTAGGATTGATTCCCCGACGGGCCATGGAGTAAATGGTGATCGCCAGATTGGATACCCCGGACCCCGTGGTGAAGAAGCTCACGACAAAATCGTCGATAGACATGGTAAAAGCCAGCAGAAAGCCTGTGACGATCCCCGGGGAAATCTGAGGCAGAATGACCTTTTTATATGCCTCAAAAGGAGTCGCTCCCAAATCCAGGGCCGCAGCATAAGTATCGTCATTGAGCTGGCGCAGTTTCGGCAGCACTGAAAAGATTACAAAGGGCAAATTAAAGGTGATATGAGCGAAGAGCATGGTTATAAACCCCAGCTTGAACTTAATAAAAATGAAGAGCAGCATCAAGGATATTCCCATGACAATATCCGGGCTGAGCATCGGCAAGTACGTTACATTTAAGGTTACAACCTTGGGAAATCCATGCATATTATTGATGCCGATAGCCGCCAAGGTGCCGATGAGCGTAGCGATCAGTGAGGCAAGAATGGCTACCACTAAAGTGTAATATAGTGCAGAGGCAATCTGACCATCCTGAAAAAGCTCAATGTACCACCGCAATGTAAATCCATCCCAGTTCCCCCGGGACTTGGAATCATTAAAAGAAAAAATCATCAGGATCAGGATGGGGGCATAAAGAAAGAAGAAAATCAGAAAGGTATAGCTTTTCATCAAGAAAGATTTCACCAGAATCTACCCCCTTCCTGATCTTTGTCCGTCTTGGACATAATCCCCATGGTCAGGAGCAGGAAGATCATAAGGATCAGGGATAAGGATGAGCCGAAACCCCAGTCTCCGGTGGTGAGGAATTGCTGTTCGATCAAATTACCGATCAGCATATATTGCCCTCCGCCCAACAGCCTGGAAATGACGAAAGTCGTCACAGCCGGCATAAAAACCATGATAATACCTGAGGCCACGCCGGAAAGGCTTAAAGGGAAGGTCACTTTAAAGAAAGTCTTATAAGGGGTAGCCCCTAAGTCCTCCGCCGCTTCGATCAGAGAATGGTCGATTTTTTGTAAGACGGAATAAATAGGCAAAACCATAAAGGGAAGAAAATTATAGACCATGCCCAAGATCACCGCTTTATCTGTGTAGAGGATATTTAAAGCCGGCAAGCTCAAGGCGGCCAAAAGCTGATTAATGATGCCCTTATTTTCCAACAGAGTCATCCAGGCGTAGGTTCGGGCCAGAAAATTCATCCACATGGGCAAAACAAAAAGAACGATTAAAAAGTCTCTTCTTTTTAGCCCCTTGGAGGCCAAAATCATCGCCATCGGATACCCCAGCAGCAAGCAAAACACCGTGCTGATCAGAGCGAGCCAAATCGAACGCAAAATAACCTTAAGATAGATAGGTTCAAAAACTCTTTCCAGATGTACTGCAGTAAAGCGAATCCCCTCGGGACCGCTTTCAAACAGACTGAAATAAACCACCAAAATCAGCGGGACAATGGTGAAGATCAGCATCCACAACAGATAGGGAGCGGTCAGTAATTTTTTTTTCAATCACCTTTCACCTTCTTCATAATGTGAATATCATTGGGTAGGATCTTGAGTCCGACCTCATTCCCCACTTCTTCCATCTGTGTGCTGTGCACCATCCAGCAAAACTCGCTGCTCTGAATCATCATTTCATAATGAACACCCTTAAAGACTACGGATTGAACCTCGCCGGTGAGCATCCCTTCCTCCGCCGCTACCAGCTTCAAATCTTCGGGACGGATGACCACATCCACCTTTTCGTTGGCGCTAAACCCCTTATCCAGGCAGTCAAACCGGCGGCCGTGGAAATGAACCAGGAAGTCCTGGAGCATGACCCCGTCCAAGATATTGCTTTCCCCGATAAAGTCGGCCACGAAAACATTCTTCGGTTCATTATAAATATCGATGGGAGAGCCAATCTGCTGGATTTTCCCTTCATTCATCACCACCACGGTGTCGGACATGGTCAGGGCTTCTTCCTGATCATGGGTGACAAAGATAAAGGTGATCCCCAGGCGCTGCTGAATTCGTTTCAGCTCCAGCTGCATTTCTTTGCGCAATTTTAAATCCAAAGCGGCCAAAGGCTCATCCAATAGCAGAACCTCCGGTTCATTGACGATGGCTCTGGCAATGGCTACCCTTTGCCGTTGTCCGCCGCTTAAGGAATCAATATTCCTTTTTTCAAAGCCTTTAAGGTTCATCAGCTCCATAACCTGGAGCACCTTCGCGTAAATGGCCTTATTATCAACCTTCTTAATCCGCAGACCAAAGGCAATATTCTCGAAAACATTCATATGGGGAAACAAGGCATACTGTTGAAAGACCGTATTGACTTTCCGCTTATAAGGCGGAACATCATTGATCTTTTTGCCCTCAAAGAGGATATCCCCGCCGGTAACATTTTCAAACCCTCCAATGATTCGAAGGGTTGTGGTTTTTCCGCAACCGCTCGGTCCAAGAAGGGTTATAAACTCATTGCGCAAAATATATAAATTTATGTTATCCAGGACTTGTACCCCGTCATACTCTTTCGTCACGTTGACAAGCCTGATGATCTCTTCGCTCATGCCAGACCTCCTCAAACCAAAGCCGGTTGTCGAAAACCGGCAGTTATTAAAAACATAACAATGTCTATTTTACATTTTAACAGAATATCGTCAAAAATTCTTCAGGAAAAAATAAAAAATATATCGGCAATTCTCTTATTCCCTCAGCAAAGAACCGTTTACAGCCCGGAGACTTGTAAACGGTTCCAATATAACGGTTCAGTGGCAAGTAATATCTTCATGGGATGCAATCACAGCAGCTGTGTCTTAGACATAAGCTGACACCAGGCACCGCCTGCCTACAACTTCCATTGAAATACAAGATTGTTTGTTGTTAAAATAGGGACAAGGAAGGGATGAATGATGACTGTAAAAAGGATTGCTATCAAACTTGCTATTATCACTGCACTTATTTTTTTGAGCCTGGCATCATTCAGTTTTTATTTCTATCATATGGTCATTGAACGAAAACCCAATGACCCTTGGTCCCAAAACACAAGATTGACGTCCATATCTATGGAAAGCAATGAGGTGCAAACCTTCCCTGTGATGGCAATGGCTATCAGCCCTGCTTCCACCGAGCTTGCTGATTCCGGGGATTTCTCCCCGACTGAGCAGACTCCTCCAAGCTGGGTTGAAAGTCAGCCTTATGAGTTCTGGACGGTTATCTCCGAAGATGGGCTTAGGCTGGCGGGCTATTATATTCCAGCCAGGATACCGACTACCAGAACAGTTATTATAGCCCATGGCTACAGAAGCCAGGCACTGGAAATGGGTGAATTCGCCAAATTCTATTCAGAAAAGCTGGGTTATAACGTCTTGCTTCCCGATGCCAGAGGCTATGGCACCAGTGAAGGGGACTTTATCGGGTTTGGCTGGCCGGATCGCAAGGATTATCTGCTCTGGATTCAGGAAACCACGGAGAAGGTGGGGCCGGATGCTCAAATCACCTTACATGGTCTTTCCATGGGCGGAGCCACTGTGATGATGGTCAGCGGTGAGAGCCTGCCTGAACAAGTGAAAGTCATCGTGGAAGACAGTGGCTATACCTCAGTTCAAGATGAACTTGCTTACCAGCTTAAACGCATGTACAATCTTCCTGCTTTTCCTTTGCTTCCGGCTGTGAGTCTGTTCACGGATATTAAGGCAGGCTATAATTTTTCTGAAGCTTCGTCTTTAAGGCAGGTGGAAAAAAACCAAACTCCAATGTTGTTCATTCACGGGGCTCTGGATGATTTTGTACCTGTAGAAATGGCACTGCAGCTCTATGAGGCCTGTCAAGCGGAAAAGAAGCTCTATTTGGCTGAGAACGCCGTTCATGGCATGGCGTTTTACACAGATCGGCCTGCTTATGAAGCGATTGTTGAAGATTTCATCGGCTTGTTTATGGGGCATTAAAGCATGCTCACCTATGGGAGTAATATCTCAGCAGGTCTTCAACGCTAACGACACCTACCACTTTGCTATTTTCAACAACCGGCATAGCAACGATATGATTGCTGAGGAGCTTGTCGGCAGCTTCCTGCACACTCTCATCCGGGTGAACGGAAACCACATCTTTAGCCATAACCCAATCCACAGGACAAGATTCAATATGACCAGGCTGAATCATAAAGCGGAAAATATCCGCTTTGACGACCATGCCGATCAGCAGGTTATGCTCGTTAACCACCGGTAACCCATTTGCTTTCTTTTCGGTCATTATTTTCAACACATTTTCAATCGGGTCTGTTTCCCTGACCGTAACAAATTCCTTTTCCATGACTGCTCCGATTCTCATTATGCCCATCGCCTCCTTAATATCAGTTATATTCAACACATGACTTTGTTTACCTTCAAGGATCAGTCGACGAATAGCATATTTCTCTTAGACGCTCCACTTTAGTTACCCTTTATAACTCACTCCCATAATTCACTTATTTCACCAATCTGTCTTAGGTTGGCAAAGTGTGGTCTATTGAAGACCTATCAAAAAGTTGAGCGCAACACTCCATGTGCTATCTTAAAGCACTGCCTATTTTCTTTTCCTCCTCTTTCACTTAAAATGAAAAGGGTTAATATCGCTAGAACTGCAGAGCTTCTTCAGGAAGGAGAGACTTAAAATTAAAACTAAAGTGATCAGACTACTACAATTACTGGTTATCGCTTTTCTCGTTGGAGGACTCTCTGTTCTTAGCATAAATTTTTATGTTCATTCCTTTAGCGCAAAGTATATAGTTACGATGGATAAACCTTTACCCCAAACCGATGCCATTTTAGTGCTGGGGGCTTACTTTAATCCAAACACAGGAAAACCCTCTGATATGCTGGGAGATCGCTTGGAAACAGCCTATGAAGTTTATACTAAAAACCCAGACACAAAAATTATCGTGAGTGGTGATCACGGTCGAAAAGAATATGACGAAGTTAATGGTATGAAGGATTATTTAATGGCCAAAGGGGTTCCAGATGAGCATATCTTTATGGATCACGCCGGGTTTTCGACCTATGAAAGTATGTATCGAGCAAAGGAAATCTTTCAGGTTCAAAGCCTAATCGTCGTCACTCAGGATTATCACTTATACCGGGCAATCTTTGATTCCCGCAAGATGGGGATCGAATCGTACGGTGTTATTGCTGATAAACGATATTACCTTGGCATGAATTATTATAAACTTCGTGAAGTCGCCGCTCGGAATAAGGACTTTCTTTATGCTTTGTTTAAGCCTGAACCCACCTTCTTAGGCGAGCCTATTCCCGTTTGGTCAAATGGTCAGTTAACAAATGATCGATAAGGAGGTTCCTCATCATCATGTTGATCCTCTGTAAATAACAAAAACACCCTTCGTAAAGACGAAGAGTGTCGAAGACTTCTTCCTAATATGTGACTTATAGGATCGTGAATTACCTTGATCATCACCCGTTGACTATGGTTCCGCCATTGACATGTACTATCTGCCCCGACATATAGGCAGAACCCTCGCAAGCAAGGAACAAATAGGCCGGAGCTAATTCCACCGGCTGTCCGGCCCGCTGCATGGGAGTAGTGCTGCCAAAGGTGGAAACCTCATTGGCGTCGAAAGATGCCGGAATCAGCGGCGTCCAGATGGGGCCGGGTGCTACGCCGTTGACACGAATGCCCTGTTTGATCAGTGATTCGGAAAGAGAACGTGTGAAAGCCACGGCTGCTCCTTTGGATGCGGAATAGTCGATAAGTTTGGCATCCCCTTTATAAGCTGTAATCGAAGCTGTATTGATAATCACGGAGCCGTATCTGAGATGAGGAAGTGCTGCCTTGGTCAGATACAGCATGCCGAAAATATTGGTGCGAAAGGTTTGCTCAATTTGTTGAGCAGTAATATCGAGAAGGGAATTCTGGGGGTGCTGTTCCGCTGCATTGTTCACGAGGATATCCAATCCTCCCAAGGTATCCAAGGTTTTTTGCACAGCTTGATTGCTGAAATTTTCCTCGCCAATATCCCCTGGGATCAGCAGGCAGCGTCTCCCCAGCTGCTCAATTCTCTCCTTGGTTGCCTGGGCATCAACCTGTTCATCAAGATAAACGATGGCAATATCGGCACCTTCCTTGGCATAGAGAATGGCTACCGCTTTCCCGATGCCACTGTCTCCGCCGCTGATCAAGGCGACTTTGCCCTGTAACTTGCCGCTGGGCCGATAGTTCAAGTCCTCGAAGATGGGGCTGGGATTCATTAAGGTTTCCAGGCCGGGCTGCTTATCCTGGTGCTGGGCAGGAAAAGTGGGTTGAGGAATTTTGGTTTCACTCATTGCTATCACTCCTTTGCTTGTTCAGGGACAACAAAAACTACAAAACTATTATAATGTTGCCCTGTAAGGGTGATATCAATTCCCCAGAAATGGCTGTAATCAAGACTTAGGTTTGTTCTCCGGTTATTTCCTGACCAGTGTTGAATCCGGACATTTAGTTGCGATGGAGAATTCTAAACACTGCCTTGCGTATTCAGCAAGCTCTTCTTTAGGAGTACCGAATATTATGGCGGTAGCGTTGATGGTGAACTTTTTGTCCATCCCCTCACTCCAGCCGGAAGATGATTTTATATTGATGGCTTTTCCCGTAGAAGAAAACCAAAAATGCTCTGTTCCTTCGCTGAAACCTTTGATATGCCCTACAAAACCATGTTTGTTCTTCACCCAGTGAAGGATCTCACCGCCCCAGTGGAGCAGAGCTTCTTGTACAGGGAGGGTGCTGCTTTCCTGCTTAAAGGTTAATTCATAGCTTTCCGAGAAAATCTCAGGTTCTTCATTAAGGGCAGCATGAACCTTTGGCAGCGTGTTTTCGTGCCGGTGTTCAGACCCATGACAACTTTCGCATTCACAAGCATGACCATGCCGGTGCTGCTCATGCTTGTGCTCACTCATTTCTCCACACCGCCTCACGCCAGATTTCCGGGTTAATTCCCCTAAAAGCTGATACACAATGAATTTGCGCTGCAGGATTAAGATGATGCAGGCTTTTTTCTATTTCGGCCAAGGCCTCATGGTGCATACAGTCGATCTTATTGAGAAAAATCAGATCCGCCTTAGCGATCTGACCTTCAACAAGCCCGGGGACGATCTCCATCAGTTCTTCCCAACGTTCAGCATCGGCGACGATCATGATCTTCAGGTTTTCGACTCCCTTGCCATAGGTGTGAATGGTTTCCGCGATTCGATGGGGATAAGCCATTCCCGTGGCCTCCACGATCACCCACTGGGGATCATAGGTTTCATAAAGCTCATTTAAAGTCACAGTCAGTTCAGAGGTCAATGTGCAGCAAATACAACCGGAGAAAAGCTCCCGAACCATCAGCCCATTGGCTTTGAGGATTTTATCATCAATCCCTGTCTCACCCACTTCATTCTCGATAATAATTAAAGAGGGTTTGGCCGGGTTGGTTGCTTGGGCGGTTAGATTATTCTCCACCAGGAACTTGGCCGCAGAGAGAATCAAGGAGGTCTTACCCGCGCCCAAAAAGCCGCCAAAGAGTAAAACGTTCATGTTATACCTCCTCGTATAATTGATTTAGTTCCTGCCCCACGAGTCCCAAAAACTAATGG
>VSSQ01000592.1_pt1 | contig 20894 bp, 15 predicted proteins | sample 4763081 | NCBI WGS metagenome assembly VSSQ01 (sample SAMN12137344, study PRJNA551015) | bioreactor metagenome | isolation source: SDC9 anaerobic chlorinated ethene degrading culture | place: USA: Knoxville, Tennesee | collected 2015-01-01
TTAACACCGACGGCGCAGAGGCGAGCACCTCAGTCGATTTCGGAATTCGAATCATCTCCGGCGGCGTCGGGACAATTTTGGCCTCCTCTCCCTCCCCAATCACCACGCTGCAGTTAAACGGCAACGCCTTGATTACGACCGTGAGTGTACCCCTGGTATTCAATCTCTTCAACAACTCCGGAGCGACGGTCACATATGGAACATCGACCATTCAGGCCGACCTGACCATCATTCAGGTCACTTGACTGTTCACCTGCAATACCTCCGAAAGCTGAAAAAGAGTCCCTGCGTTTCTTCGCAGGGACTCTTTTTATCTGTCATCAAAGCCAAGACCCGGCTTTTTCAGTGCGGCTTTTTTCGTTTCAAGGATACCTGCTGCTCACATCGTATGTTTACTCTTTTTCTTGATTTGAATCAATCCTACGCCAAGGCAAATTGTAAAATAGAGGAGCCAAAAAAGCAGAAGCAGCAGCATTGGATTGTGAAAATATGAATTTAGCAGCGGGTACGGTGCCGGAATGCGGCTGCTGACCATGTTATAGAAGAACGACAGGATAATTAAGCATAGCGGCCATATGTTCACTGCCCAAAAAAGCCTCTTTGCACTCCCCTTTGTGTTTTCCTCCGATACCTGCAGGCCAATCCCATAAACCATACTTCCTATTGCCATCAAAACAAGGCCAATCACAATCGCCGTTGAAATCTGCCGTTCATACCATACGGCACATGCGACAATCAATCCGATGAAATTTAGTGCTGTGGCAACAATGGTGAAGACTTTGGCATTGACCGTTTTTTCGGTTGTGGCCGCTCCCCCCTCTATGCCCTTGAGGAAGTAGTCGGTTGTCACCTCAAAGTAGTCGCTCAACATGATGACTTTATCAAGATCGGGCGTGCTTTGCTCACTTTCCCACTTGGATACCGCTTGGCGAGATACCCCGATGATATCCGCAAGCTCTTCCTGTGAGATTCCCCTCGTCTTTCGCAAATTCTGTATTCTGTCCGATATATTCATTTTGCCGCTCCTTTCTTCCTGCGGTGTCATTATAGTATTCACCCCGGTTGCGATTCTACCATTCACACATGGTTCTTTGTCAACCGACAGTTGCCTGTGTGGTTTTATAAGACGGTGACGTACAAAAACAGACCGACGCACCGTCGGTCTGTTTTATCGTGAAGCGCGTTCACGGCTCTATGGTGCCGGTGGTGGGACTTGAACCCACACGGTATTGCTACCAACGGATTTTGAGTCCGTCACGTCTGCCATTCCATCACACCGGCAAGTGCATTCACATTATACACGGTTTCCTGGCTATTTGCAACAAAAATCGCATTCGAGATTTCGCAAAGAGTCCTTGACAATCCAAAAAAATACGCTATAATAAACAATGCGTGTTGGAGCGCAATATTGCGGGATTGTGTAATGGTAGCACGGCAGACTCTGACTCTGTTTGTCTGGGTTCGAATCCTAGTCCCGCAGCCATAAAAAACCACTTGTTTCTTCGGAAATGAGTGGTTTTTTGTTGGCATTTTGGGATATGCTCCGAATTATTTAAGGCTTGACTAATGTCATCTCAAGTGGCTCCTAACCGTTTCCTAACCGTTATGCTCTTTTTCACAGGATTGGGTCATAATCGCATCCATTAGCATTGCAGTACGCTTCTTCGTCTCAGTGTAGTTGCCACTGTAGTATTTATCTGTGGTTGAAAAATCCTCATGCCCCAGCCATGCTTGAACCTCTTGCATAGTAGCTCCGTTTGTAAGCAACAACACTGCATTTGTGTGCCGGAGGTCGTGGAATCTAACTTTTCTGAATCCATGTTTTTTGATGAACTTTGGGAAAGCCCAAGAAATATAATTAGGCGAGATGAGCCCTCCAAGCTCGTTAACGCAAATAAAATCTTTCCATGTGGTATCATACTGATCCCCGGCCAAAATGCTATTCTGAGCCTGCTGAGCCTTCCAATACATGAGTTTTTTTATATTGTCGTCGCTCAGTGGGAAAGCTCTCATCCCCGCCGGAGATTTGGTATGATCCCGATACTTAATATTCCCACCATTTTCTCCGTTGCTCTGGTAAGCAACAACTCCATTGACAGTAAGCGTTTTGTCATGAAAGTCAACTGAGCTCCATCGTGCTCCGGCAATTTCACCACGTCGCATTCCTAACCAACTCGCCAAATAAATTGGGATTTCAAGCCGAGTGCCAGCAGAAGCAGCTATGATAGCATCCAACTCTATTTTGGTATAAAAAGAGCCTTTAAATTTCGGTACTTTTGGCAAAACGACTTTTTCAGCAGGATTGGCTAAAACGAGGTCTCTACGCATCCCATCTTTAAAAGCGGAATAGATACAAGCTTGGTAATGGCTAATGGTATTGGCTGAAACTTTATCTTCCTCCATTTTGTATTTGTAAAAAGTTTCAATATCATTAGTATTGCATTCTTGAAACGTTATCCCATTCTCATCAAAATAAGGAGCAATGGTATTACTGATCATGCGTTTATACTCATTGTAAGTTGTATCCTCTATAGAAGTTTTTTTGCGTTCAACCCAATCAAGTAGAAACGCTCCTAAAGTCATGGTTGAATACTCGATTATTAATTTCGGTTCCCATTCTTTTAGAACCGCAATTCGAGTTGCTTCTCCAATCCGCTTACCATATTTCAGGGGCAACTCAGTAGGAACCCATTTTTGTTTGCGTTTATTGCCTTGTTTCCAGCTTAGCACTACATATACAATATTGTCTTTTTTTTGCAAACTTGCTGTCATGTTAACCTCCTATCAATGACAGCACCAGCACATATTTGTTTACCGTTACCAAGATCATTATAACAGGATCTGTACACGAAATCTACGAGGTATTGTTTTGGCACCCGAATCGAGCGGCCAATTTTTAGGCATTGGATATCCCCGCCGTTAATAAACTTGTATGCCGTGTTGCGTCCGATCCCGAGGGCGGTTTGTATATCATCGACTGTCATTAAGTCGGGGTAGCTTTCGAAGGGTATGTATATAGCTGCTGTATTCTCTTGCATAATCAAATTATTAAATTCCTCCACTAATATACGAATTGCTTTAAATAGTTCTGCGTGCTGTTAAGATACGCGCAAATTTTCAATCAACAAACATTGTATAGCCCTTTGCTCGTCCTGTACCTGATAGTTGAAAATTACATATACATATGCTATAATATAATAAGAGCTCGGACATTTGACGTGGACGGCTTCAAAGAGCTACGGAGGAGGCAATCCTGCCGCAGCACTCCGAATCGGTGGGCCAACACTGTTTCGGGACTCCACCCTAAGAGAAATCCTAGGGTGGTTTTATTTTAAATTTATTTTCTCCATATTAGTTAGCTCTATATCGGGTAATTTATGAACCTTGTTAGATGAATATATTAGCGATTGATTATAGGGGGGTACTGTTTCTAATAACACTCTATAGAACATTTACCCCCATGGGATAATCAAGAAACCAAATACACTCCCGGTACGTTAGTCTTGTATTTATTCAGAAGTGATTTTATTGTTTTGTTTTTCTTTGCATTCTTAATATCTTCAGATGACATTTGAAGTTCTCTGCGCGCTTCCGAAATTTTGAAAACTGTATCAGGAGATTTTCCTTCTATCCATTCACAGAGTTTTTGTGGATTGGTTTTGTCTCCTATTCTGGGTTTAGTGGTAATGGTTTTCATTTTTTGCACGGATTTTGGGATGCCGATATTAATAATTTCAACTCCAAAAGGCAAATATCTTTCACTAATAAGCTTGTTCAGAGCAATATAAATTTTACAGTTCCAGTACGTAAAGATTGTAACATGTTTTTCATTATCATAGCGCCTAATGGCAGTTCTAAATATGTTTTGTTCAAAGTCAGCCAGTAAACTATTAAACATAATTTGATTAATATCTGGATTGATAAAACACCCTTTTTTCATTATAAGTAATGATTTTATATGTTTTCTACTATCGTCTTCGCTCATTTGCTGAAGTTGCTGATATGCTTCTGTATGTTGTACAAGGTATATAATTAGATAAATTAAGTCTGGTGCCCTATTAAAACCGATATATATCATTTCTTTTATGTTTATATAGTCGTTTAATCCTTTTAGTCCCCCAAAATGTCCAATGCATATGTCGTCTTTTGCAAACTGCTTTTCGATTTTCTTATATGTTACTAACAATGTTTCTTCTTTAGTAAAAATTGTATCTAATACATCAGTTAAAATTGCATCAATCAACTTATTACCGGCAGAATAATATTTTAGATTTGTCTGTGATGTACCCACATCTCTATGCTCTATAGTGAGATTTAATGGTACTCGGGAAGTCGGAGAATCAATTAAATTTATATAGTCCAGCTTATAGACGGGATCAATATCCGCAGTTCCATCCAAGACGAAAAATTTAGCTTTATCCTGTTCCAGAAAAAATTTATCACGGTTATCCTCAATAAGCAGAAATTGTGTATTGTATTCTTGGTCGCTTCGGCGTTTCGTTGATATGAAGAATGCTCCGTTAGTCATTAGCTGCTTGAAATGTCGAAAATCAGATAGAACGTAAGGGTATTTAGCAATTAATTGAGTCTTGTGTTTCTCTAATAATTTAAAAAGCTTCTCATCATCTGATGTAATATCGGTAGTATTGGATTCTCGCCAATAGAAAATATCGGTGTTGACATTTCTTATATTTCTCTCCTGATTTCGCAGTATAGAGGTCATTTTATCTCGCCACTGCGCGTACTCTGAGATGAGCCAATCCTTCTCTTTATCATCTCGAAGAATGCCACGATGCAGTGCGGTATCACAATCATTTAGATTGTTAACTTTAATGTCTACGCGATTATAAAAATATGGGCGTTCATCCATTATTACAATTTCACGTTTATAAGCCTTTTGATCTGGTGGCTTCCCTGCTCGATAAGTAAAAAGTATCTCTCGCTGCTCATCCGGCATTTCAAAATAGCGCTGTGTAGTTAGCAGTACAACAGGCTTGTAGACGGATTCTGCAAGCTGCTGTGCCAGTGGCATACTGTTATTAGAAGAAATATATGTGCAATGCTTCTTGTGGCTCTCATAGTATAGAACCTTGTCTTCAGGTATTGATTCCAAGTCTTTCTGGTAGTCATATAAACGCTCAAGCATATCTGTTACAATAATCATAGGAATACAGTTTGAAGCACCACGAAACTGATAGTAGTCATCTTGTGTGAAATATGAAATCAACGATCTTACTATTTTTGATTTGCCAATACCACATCTTCCCGTGGAGACTGTAACAACTGAAGTATCAATATCGCTCATGATAAGATTGTATATCTCCCTTGCATATTGAATCTGTAATGGCGACGCCGACGCCTCAGGCATAAAGTTCAGATACCTTTTTATGAAAGCGTCTTCAGATAATCTTCGCCTTGTATAAATTTTCTCCTGTATTACTTTGTCCTTCTTTCATTAATTCATAATATCCGCTGTTTCATCAACACTTCATTAATTTAACATCCTAAAAATGAGCGCAAAAATACCCGGTACATATTCGACGTGGACATAAAAACAAACCTTTGGGCGGGTGGCCAAACCCGCTGCTGGGCAAATTATTCAATTTAAAAGCCTGTTTATGTATAGGTATTCAAATTATTGCAACGCTCATGATGTTTTATCAACGCTCACGAAATCCCTCCTTTCCTTCAAAAATAGACTACAAAAGCCGATAGGATACTTCTATCGGCTGAGTCATATATTCCTTTTGTTGTTTCTAAAGTTGTTACCAGTCAAGCTGAATTGGTTCATCCTCTATATAATTTCAGCGGATTTAATTTAGAAATCCACTTAAAGAATATAATACCACACTTGTCAGAACATGTCAACTAAATTGAAAATAAATGTATCGGTCATACCGAGAAATACCTATAGTTAAACCGAGAGCTCCACTTGAGCGCGGAGATATATGTTATTCTGGTGTGAATCTTACAAATCACCCTTACTTTATTCTAATCGAACTATAGGATATGTAAAAATTTATATATGATATTCGACACACTCCAACGATTGCAACAAGTTCTGGTACTTCAGCTATTACATTGGCTTTTGGTAATATAAGTCCAAAATTGACAAAAAAGCCTTGCAGTACAAGAACTTCACCGAAAATAGGTAAAAATACACACTATTTCCCATTCCAACGTCTACTAAGCAGTTTGGTTTGTCCAGTTTTTGCCGGCTTGCGGTGCAACGTCGAATGAATTAGCAGGCAACGAAAACTATATATGTCCGTATAACGGCCATACAGCGTTTTTAAATTTGGAAGAAACAATTCTGCCGCAGACTTAATTCGAACATTTACGCATGCATCGCTTTGCATTGCTTGCTACTTATTTTTTTCAATATTTCACTTAGACCACCAGGCATCTTCTCCAGTCGTAGCTCGGCCGCCACCTGCCTTGAAAGTGAATACATACCCAAGCTTTGTTGACAAATCATCAATAAACAAAGATATTTCAGGTCCTCCAACTATCCAGAAAACGCCACCTTTAGATCGATTATCTATGTAGTCCAAATCTTCAAGTTCAAGTGCTTCTAATAACAAGTCTTCTGAACTAATCGTCTCAAGTAATGTCGGTCTAGTCTCGACATCATTGTTCGGCTCATTGTCATGTTCATCCAACCAAGCGAGTAGTTTATCCGGATTGCACATTATATTAGCCGGAATTCCGGATGAATCAAATGATGGGTTCTGAGTGGAGCTTGCTTGCGCTGCAAGCTCAATCTCATCTTCAAATGATGTATCTTGGAAGTCGTCGTCGAAGGCTCCCATTTGTTCTAACTCATATTCCAACAAGTCGAAATCGATATCGTCAAACTCATCGGAAGAGTAATCGGAAATGAACTCATCTATATAATCTTCGCCGTAATCATTTATAGGTTTAAGAAGAATATTTCTGACCATATCAGATAAATCGTCACGAGTTAAGTATTCTCTTTCGTTTTCAGTTCCCAAAATCGCTGGCAATATTTCATAACGAGCCAACTCTCGAGAGCAAGGATAGGTGTAGTAATGCCTTGCTACTGCTTGACAGAAATCAGCATAAAAAGCATTTGCAGAAGCAAAAGAGAAATTAAAAGCGGCTAAGGATTCGTAGAAGCAATCGTCATGACTACCGGCAGAAAACCAATCCGAAAAAACAACGCTCCCTTTTCCGTCAGGGTTCTTTAGCGAGAACGAAAGCATATACGCATCTTCATTTCGGAAAAAAATTACGGTGTTGGATGCTACAATTCTTGCAACGACCATCTGAATCTCACTTGCAGCAACACTCCGATTTCCTCTTGTCGCAAATAGATCCACAGCGAAGTAGTTGATAATGTTGTTCTTTGCGCTTACGAATACCGAGCCGTCCATTATGAAAAGTAAGGAAATGCTTTTTGCCAACAGTAAGGCAGACCTGTCAGATGGAGACAACACTGTTTTTGTTGCTAATGTCCCATAGACAAAGTGCATTGGGTCCCTATCAGTATAGAGAGGGGTGGAGGCGCAAGTATGACCAATAGCAGAGAAAAAGCTCATCGCAACAGAGTCAATGCTTTCATCATTTGAAAACAGATCATCTATGTTTTCCTCATACCATAAATCCATACTTGCACCTCCTTCCTCGCTTCAGGCGCTTTTCATTCAGGCGTTAATCAGACGGGCAAGCCTTTCTTCGTAAGGGAAGCCTTCGATTTCTTCAGAAAATGACTTCATCATCTCGTACATCCGTGTTATGTAGTCTTCCTGCGTTGTACATCCCTCAGTGCTCTTCTCGTAAAGTATCTCAATCCCACCGAGCACATAAGAGTGAAACAAGTCCATATTCTTATCGAGGTTCTCGGCTTGGTTTGGGTCTGCATCGTACCTGAAGGCTCTGTCAATTCTTTCTTCTGCACTGATGTCTGTACTCTCATCAAGAAGCATGGCCATTCTGTATAGGAAAGCGCAATCATCACGACAAGTCGCAAAAGCGTCTGCGTACACTCTGGCTCGATCTGACGATGAATTATCTCGGGATGCCATGCGATTATACAACAATCCAAAAACAGCACCTGCCATATACACATCTATATATCGCTCAAACAGGCCAGCATTGGTTCCTGCTGGCTTGTCAGGATCACTCTTTGAGTCCTTTTCTTTTGCTAAGAACTTCACATATGTGGCGTGTTTTCCCACAAGGGTGTAATCATGTTCAAACATTAGCTTTTGCTCCTTTCAACTCGGAGAACTGCTCGCTGTGCTTCATGAGTCGGTAACTAGAGCCAACACGATCTGCAATAACGGGTTCTGCATATCTCCAGTCTTTTTGCATTACAAACATTATTACTTGTTCCGCTACTTCTGGAAGCACTTTTGAAATGTTGCTGGTATGGGTTTCGTCAGCATTTGAGAACGGAGCATCCATAACGAGCGGGTAGGGTTCTGAAGACAAGTCAAACTCCTGTTCACCAGCCTTGCTGATTATCTTTGCTTTAGCTAATGCAACAAGACCAGCGATAAATGCAAAGTTTTTTACTCGATTAAGTCCCTCGGATTCGCCAGACTCAATCTCGGCATCAGAGATGGTTGTCAACAGCGTAACCTGATACTTCGCATCAATGGCCACTCTCCTGTGGCCGTGGTACATTCTTTCGAAAATGGAGTTTACCCGATCTTCAAGTTTTTCTCTTATGAAGCCCTCTTTTTCCTTATAAGTCAATACCAGCCAATCAGAGATTGCTTCAGCGTAACGAATATACATCATTGTAGATTTGTTTTTTCCAGAAACGGCGGCAAGAGCATCATATATTTTTTGAAATCTCTCGATTTCTGATTTAGAGGCTTCATCTTCGCGGATGAGGCGTTCGCGCTTGGCGTTAAGTTCCTTCAGTCTACCTTTTACATCTCCAAGCTCGAACTCAAACTTTTTCATGTCCTCTTTTCCTTTAATAAGGTCAACAATACCTTCGATTTCATCGTTCCATTCTTGAACTCTTGTCTTTGACCGATAAAGCTCTTGGTAACGCGCTTCAATGCTGGAGAATATACGCTCAGAGCCGGAACCAAAACTCTTGACTTTATTTTTATAATTGCGAACTGCATTTCCAATGGATTCTGGAGGAACATACTGCATCTCGGCAAGCACATGAGCAAGTGCATCACTCCCCGAAGATAACTTGCAGCCACAAATACAAGTTCCTCTTTTTACTATATCCTCGAGGGTGGCTTTAGTAAGGTCTTTTATTCCCTTGTCATCGACTTTTGCCTCGTGCAGAAAGTCTGATGCGCGGCGGAGTAATGGCTGTGAATAGAAATGCATTGCGCCTGCACTATACTCTGCAAGCAAAGCCTTGATAATCGTTTTTTGGGCAGTCAACTCCTGTGAGACACGACGCTCCAAATCCTCTTTTTTCTTCTGCAATGTTGAGGTTGTTTGATTGTCCCGCAAGATGGTATCGAGCTGTTCTTTTCTTCCTTCATAGTTGTTGATTTCAGACCCGGTGTTTTCAATCTGTGTTGCTATCATTTCACGCCGTGCTTGAGCATCTTGGATTCTCCTGATAGCTTCAGCTGCTCTTTGGTCGCCATCTAAGTCCATTGAACCATATAGGGAGCCAATAACTGTAGTTTTGGATGTCTTTGCTCCTATATGCTTTATGGCATTAGCCAATACAGATAATCCAAGAAGGCCCCTGACTGATTCGGCAAGGTCTTTCCGACTGCTTACCGAGCCAACACGCTCGGTGTCGAAGAAGAAATATGTTGATAAGTCTTTCGGAAGGATGGAGTTGATTACTTCATCAATTTTGCTATCCTTAATGTTCTCAGTTTGCCCATCTTCGCCCTTGTATGACACTTTCATCTTTCCTTGTAATGGATGCACTGAAGCGTTTCTTTTAATATACTCTTGCGAGCGGGTGAGAATATAGTGGACGCCACTATGTATGAGCTTAATCTCCACTTCAACCTCAGTGCTTTCTCCTTCGCTAAGACTGGCAGCAATATCATAGTTAAGGAGAGCATCAGGGTTTGGAAGCAAAACAGTTGAATAGAAGCACCAGTTAAACGCTTGGAGCAATGTGGTTTTACCAAAGGTGTTATCACCAAGGATAACCGTAACATTCTTCTGACTATCACATGAGAACGTTATGTATTGCTCACCTTTGTACTGCCTGAAGTTATGCAAACGTAATGATTCCAGTAACATACATAATCCTCCTCAATATGACTTCTTTGTCTCGTCGACAATGATTTTCTTGATTGCGTCAACCATTGCCCCGTCTGGCTTTTCGCGGGTTTTGAGATTACTCCGTTCTAACCTCAAAATCTCGACTTTCATCTGATTTAGTTTCTTTTCGTTCAGTGCTGTACTTGTCTCTTCAGGCATCTTGATCGCTCCTTTCATCGTCAGGCGAAATATTAAAAGCATCTACCATTTCTACGATTAGTTTATCAACTTCGGATGGATTCTCGGAAATGGCTGCGAAGTCTTTCATACGTACGATTTCTCGAACCGCAAGAGATTTGACGCTGGCGCGAGTTTCTTTTGAATACTCATCTATACGCTCAAGAGGTATGGGTAAGGTTATAAAATCGTATATCGTGGCGAAGTCTTTTCCTTTGAATGTCCGCAGAACTCTTCCACGGCGCTGGATATATTCTTTTGGGTTTGTACTGCTAGCAAGAATAAATGCCGTCCTTATACTGGGAATGTTTACACCTTCGTCAAGACACCTAATAGCAATTAGGACTTGTTGGTGCTTGCCGTCTGCAAATTCTTCTTTAAGACGTTCTCTTTCTTCAGCATCCTCCTTCGAGGTGAACTTGGACACTCGCATTCCCATGTCATTTCCGAGTAAGTCGGCTACGATGTCGATTTGCCTCATGTCATCTGCCGGAGGCTTGTCCTCTTTATAATCCACATCGTGCATTGTTGTAGCTCCGCAATATACAAGAATGTGGTTATCGTCGATATATGGATTTATAGCTGACTTCAGAGCCGTAATCTTCTCTGCTGCACCTGCCACAAGCCGTGCTCGTTTAATCAGAAGCATTTTTGCATATTCCGAGAGAACTACCTTACCATTCTTTTTCTTTGAACTATGATTTGCGTTTACAATTTGAGCGGTAATCTCCAAATATGAAGCCAATTCATCATCATTCAGCGTCACAACAATCGGGTGATAATAGTATGGGGTAAGCATACGATTATCTATTGCTTCTTTTAGCGTGTATTCAATGCATTTCTGGCCAAAGTAAGAATAGAGTTTCTGTGTTCCTTCTTCGTCTCCAGGGCGATCTATTGTTGCCGATAAAGCCAAACGGTATTTAATATTAGGCAAAAGCGTTCTGCTAAGATTATCAGCGCCAAAATTGTGCGCTTCGTCAACCACCAAAAGCGTGTTGCCTTTCAGCACCGATATCTGTTCTTGAACATATTGACTCGAAAACATGGCGTTAGTTGAAACTATACAAAAGTGGTCATTGACGCCCAAATTAAACCCCGTAACTGCTGTTTTCAGCCGATCACGCCAATTCTTCTGCGGCGAAGCCGAATAACAAACAATAGGCTTCATACCAAATTTTTCAATATCTTCTTTCCATTGCTCCACCAAGTGTTGATATGGGCATACAATGATTACAGCAAGTTTCTTGTTTGCTGACACATAAAGCTCAGAAATGGCGGCAAGCGCGGTATAGGTTTTGCCAGTGCCAGTAGCCATATCAAAAATACCGATAAATCCATTTTCTTTCCATTGTGAAATGGCTTGTTTCTGGTAGCCTCGGATAGATACCCCACTTGGAATTCGTGGGTATGGCCGTGAAAAATCGTCTGTTACTGCTATCGAACTCTCTGATTCATTTGAAACGCGCAAGCATTCAGTATCAATAACATCATTCCTGCGGTACTGCTCGATAATTGCCTTTTCGATGGACGGGAAAGATACCACTTTTATACTTGGTTCATAGTCATTCCACATAGCATTGAATGCTGCTTGTTTGGCAAGTACGCGGCTTTCTTCCTGTGACCAAGAAGTAAATACATCAATGGATTCATAGTTATGTGAAAAAGCATTCGCGCTCTCATTCATCGACCCGGTAAATGCAACGATGTTATTCTCGCCATCATACATCAACCCCATTTTCTCGTGGAACATACCAACATGACTGTCCTTCTCAAGAAAGGCAATCTTTATCTCCAATCGCCCAGCGGCAATTAGATTTGAAAGTAGATTCAAACGCGCTTCTTCAAACCGTCCTTTTGGCGCGTGGAGCTCACGCAAAATGGCTTGCTCAATAATTTGCGTTCTTCGATCAAACCCATCCTCTATGGCGGCAATATCCTCAGACGATAATTTTGGTGAAGCGATGAGCTCAATAACACCGCCATTGTCTATCAGGCCGCCCAATCCCTGCGTCAACTCGATGAGGGCTGATGAGGAAAAGAAACCAACTGCCCGCTTATATGCTACAGCTTGGCAAAGGAGTGGCGTATAAAAATCACGCACAACATCGTCCAATAACGATCTATACTCAGGACGGATGCCTATGTCTTGAAAGCTCAAAGTCTTGCCCTCCTTAACTGTATTCTTCAATATAGTTTAATGCATTCATCAGAATGTCAAAATCTCCTTGCGAGGTAAAATAGCTAGTGCTGAACCTAACTGTCCCCGCTGGGAATGTTCCCAGAAAACGATGAGCAATGGGGGAACAGTGCAACCCCGTTCTTACTGCAACACTTTGGTCGCTCAATACTTGTCCTATGCTATCAGGGGAGTAACCTTCAAAAACGCACGACACAATCCCAATAGAATCCTGAGAGTTTTCTGCTCCTACAATATGCACATGCGGGTAAGCTGACAGAACACTTATGAGTGTCTTTCTGTTTTCTTTTTCTTTTTTGTGAATAACTTGACTGGTCTTTTCATGTAACCATTTCAAAGACGCATTCAATCCCGCTAATGCGGCGACATTAACGCTCCCTGCTTCAAGTCGCGCTGGAAGAAAGGCAGGCATTTCTTGGTTAGCTGATTCGGAGCCCGTTCCCCCGAATATTAGGGGACGCAGTTCGGTGTCACTCTTTGCAATGAAACCAGAAATTCCGAATGGCCCGTACAAAGTCTTGTGCCCGGCAAAAACGGCATAGTCAATGTTGTCATTGTTGAGGTCTGTATCAACGAGCCCCGCTGTTTGGCTCATATCAATAATAGTAGTTGCGCCGTATTCTTTTGCCGCTTCACAGACAGGAAAAATCGGCGCTACAACGCCACATACATTGCTTGCATGACTGATTATTACATAATGTGGTCTATTTTTTATGAAATCTGCCTTCAAGCGTACTAAATCATACTGTAAAGAACTCCTGTCTACCGGCAGTTGTTTGACCGTTATTGCTCTTTCTTTTTCAATGTGGTGCAGGATGCGTGTTACGGAATTATGCTCAAATGGACTTATGTAGATATTACACCCATCGAAATACTTTTGTCCTTGAATAATGATATTGAGAGCTTCAGTTGACGAGGGAGCAAAGATAACCTGTCTGCTCGGGCAATGAAATAACTGCAACAACAATGCCCTTGTTTCTTCAACCATATTTGCAGCCTGAAAAGCCAGTTTGTGCTGCCCGCGGCCAACATTAACGCCATAGGAGCGATAGAAAGAATCCATGAAGCTATACACCACTTCAGGTTTTGGAAATGATGTGGCTGCATTATCAAAGTAAGCTGTTGTTTGCATAACAATCTCCTTTAGCAGAGTTTTTCTAATATCTCTATTAGCACTTGCCGTTTTTCTTGTTCAGTTATGGATTCTCCCATCTCATCAACTGCGTTTGACACCGCGTTTAAGAGAAGTCTTGCACGAGAGCTATACTCTACTTTGGCAAAACTCTTCGTTATCTCTTTCCCGGCCTCATTAATGAAGGATATTCTGTACTCATCAGACGATACAGTAGACTGCTTGCTCTGATTATTGAAGGTGTCAACAGCCTCCTTGAAGCTAATTATATCGTCTAAGAAGGGCGGAATGGTCTTTATGTTCCAATCATCAATCCGTAGAGAGCAAGTCACTTTTCCCAGCCGTTCAATGAACTGGACATCATTCGAAGTAACCGACTTAAACACCTCAAGAATACGACTTTCGTTGCCTGTAAAGAGGTGATTCAAGGTATTATCATTTAGCGTTTCATACCAGTCTTTTGCAGCAGAGCACACACTCGACTTTGAGCTTGCTGGAGAGAATATGCTTTTCACTTCAGAACACAGTATAGCAATCAAAGAAGACTTTGCATCGTCGTATATTTGCTTCGCATGACGAATCGCATCGACAACAACAGGATTAAACTCTCTGAGGTTAAAAATGTCGAATATCTTTACGAACAGATACTCCCTCGCATTTGCGTCGGGTTGTTTGAGCGAGTTGATAAACTTCCTTTTATCTTTGGGGATTTTCTCAGGGGGGTGGTCTTTTCCTCGATATATTACTTCCATCTCTTTTGCATATTTCGGCAGAGACATATACCATCTGTTCATCGCGAACACGAGGTAAGAGAAGCTGTTATATGTTTTTTCTTTTTCAACAATGAAATCAGAGAAGATGCTTTCCAATTCCATCATGTATTGACGCTTCTCGTCATTCCATACAACGGAGATGGCTGAATATGAGGCTGGGTTTTCATTGATGCTGTTGAGCAAATCAGCGTTCAGCTTCATTTCTTGGCCATTGTGAGTGATGACAATGTTTTTCTTATACTCGTGAAGAACCACGGCAATATAGATCGGAATAACACCTCGTTTAAGACCAATTCCTTGCCGTCCCGGTAAGGTGAGTTCGTCATATAGAAGCGCGAAAGAACTTCCTCCATCAGTTTTAGCGGTTTTGAAAAAGTCTGCAATTACCGATAACATACGATTAATGCTTTCATCTGAAGGGTTAGTCACAAGAACCGGCACAGTCTCGACATCACTCATAATACCGGTTTGTATTAGGGTGCTACGCATGATGGAGACATCTTGGCCCGATCCAGAGAGCCCAAGATTACTCGAAAACTCATCGGCTAGTAAACCGTTTAGGAGCTTGGTGCGGCTGTTGATGGCTACTGTGGGGAGATCATTTTTGTTGATTGATTCGTTATTGATTATGGGCGTGTTGGGGAAAAGAGCTTCACAAATACGGGATAGCAGCTCGGAAACCTGAGCCTTCCTTCGAACCTTTTCTAGTTCGCAGTTATAGTAGAAACTGGCTAAACCGAGTTCTGGCCTCGTGAAGATGCAGATATAGCTGTAAATAACTTCCTCTAAATCCTCAATATATACGTCATATTCGTCTGACAGTACAGCATCGTCCGCAGCCAAAGCTCTTAGCTTTTTGACTGCACTATACTCAAAAGTAACGGCCTCTATCTCTTTGTAAATCGTGGGAACGATAACAACTAATTGCGGCAAAGCCATCGAGGGAGAAGTGACCCTTTCTTTTATTCTCTTTATGTCTTCTTCCCCAGACGGAATTACGGCGAGCACGACTCCATCAGCTGATGTCGTCGATGTCAGATATTCATACCAATCAGTAATGCTCCAGAACTCCTTACTACTTATAAAGACAAAATCGAAGTATCTTACAATTTCTTTTTCATCATTATATCGAGTGGGGTAGAAGTAGTTATCAAAAGAAAATGCGTTGAGAATTACAGTAACGCTTTCCATAGCTCGGAGATTCTCTATAGTTCTTGCTATTTCTCGTTGAATATCAACGCCGCTACTCTCTTTCAGTTTCAGATAGTTGTTGCTCCGGCGTAGGTAAACGAGACACTCCTTATCCATTAAATCGCTAATAGCGTCAGAGATTTCCTTTATGTCCTTTACACTATCACGATAGGCGTCAGTAATCATGTCTACCAGAGGAGGCAGTTTCTCAAACTGCTCCACAATGTATATCAACGAAATGGTTTTAATGATTTTTGCACCCAAAGAGTTCTCATCAATGCGACGTAAGACACTTTCAGTCAACTTGTACTGCTGATGCGTTGCACTCGTGTATGGCTCTTTGCGAAGCAATGGCTCGAAATAGTCATAGATGATATCTGGCGTAAGCATAACGAAGTCACTCGTTGCGGAGTTCTTTACGAAAGCAACGAGTGTATTCTTTTCGTTAGATGATAAGAAAGTAAATAGAGTGCGTTCGTTCTGTGCAACTTTCTCAGAAAGGCGTGGAAGAATGAATGTTGATATTGGGTGCAACGGATAACACCCAACGATTGCTGCTCGTGTGGAGCCTGCATCCATCTTGTCCAGCAATCCATTTGCAGCAAAGCGAGTTGTTAAATCATTGAACTTCCTTTGATGTGTCTCTTCGTATTCGAGCCATCCAGCGGGGTCTTTTTTGATTACAGCAGATATAATCTCATACATCTGTGTGTAATTGTTGTGAAGGCTTATGTGCGTAAATCTACCAGACACACCACGCCAACCATCTACTTTCTCTTTGGCAAGGCTGCTATCGATATAGTTAGAGATGTCCTTGTGACAAATTAGCATTAAGTGTATCTGCTTTTTACCACTACGATTGCATTTCTCCGCAAAATCCTGAAGCAGTTTGATGTCACTCAACGAGGCCGAAGAAATACTCGACTCTAAATACTTGCTGAACTCATCGAAAACAATATAGACGCCAGAATAGCCATTTTCAGAGAGCTTATCAACCACTTTCTCATATAATTCTACTACATCAAAACCGAGAAATGGGTTAAACTCACTTCCTGAAGTAAGCTGCGGATAGAATCTCTGAAATTGAGAAAAAGCATCCACATCAAACTCTTTCAGCTTTAGTATAAAGTCATTTATAGATACACCCAGCAAGCTGGAGAACTTGTTGAAGGTCTTGGGATAGTTCTCTTCCCAGTTGTTAATTGCGTTTACAGCAGCAACAAAATGAGTGTCCGGCATCAAGTCTGCCAAATCTTCACCGGATAATGCTTGTTGAAGAGCACTAAGGAATGACTGCGTTAGACTACTGCTATTTCCGCTTACAACTATCGGGAGAATCTTCTTCGGGCTGTTTATGTACTCTAATATGAAGTTGTAAAGGTTAGGATTGCTCTCTTTCGTCTTATTAAGGATAGTAGTAAAAAGCCCTACATCCTTCAGGCGAAGTAATGCAAGCAGGACAAGGACAATATGAGATTTTCCACGACCATACGCGCCAATCAACATTCGCGCACGCTGCGTAGAGTTATCCGCCGTGCTAAGAATAATCTCCTCAATCACATCTAAAGCGGATAGAGTCGGAATAAACCCCTTTATTTTGTCTTGATTTTTTAAATCATAGGCTATATTGATTGAGGTTTGAAATCCGCTCTCAATGCTTATCAAGCTTTCTCGCATAATACCACCCTCTTACAGATTTATTGCTCCAACGACTGATAATAGGCAAGGACGCAATCCTCAAATGACATCATAGTAATGATGTTTATTACATCCAAGCCAGCAGTGCGTATCACCTTTATATATCCCATTAGTTCCAGCTTATAGAGTAGGCTAGTCAAAGAGATAATACTTATATTGAAGACTTTACCAATGTTGTTTGCATCCCCTTGAATAGCAGAGATTTTGACTTCTTTATTACCATTAGACTGTTCCAAAATTATTGCGAGGGCAATAAGCGGAGGAAGCAAATCTTTCTTAATCTCACTCTTTTTATATGTTTTGTTCTTCTTGTTCGCAATATCTACTAAACCGAGCTCACCAAGAGGACAATCTATGTTACTCTCTGCCCTAACTTTCTCCGGATTCGATTTAGCTCTCGGCACATATGTGCTTATTATACAGTTGTAGTCGTCTTCAAGCGACCGTTCTGAAACATCCACCCCATTTAGGCGGAGGTAGTTGGAGAGTTGGAGAACAAAATCATCTCTATTATACTCCGTAGGCCGGAACTCATTGAAAAAATAGTACCAAGCCGTTGCGTCATCACTATTCGTTACTAAACGGTAATGGAGCAAACAAAGCGTACCGATTTCCTCCAAATACGGGTCATTCTTGAAGACATCTTGGCCGAAAGAGGTGAGGTGCTGATCCCGTTTACCTGAAGTCGGCTCTACGGTAAGCGTAAAGGCTTGGAGCCAGTACCTTAACGATTTGACCATATTTGAGCCGATACCAAGGATATCCATGGGGTTTCCATTTGTGCCCATGAAGACGAGAGGGTCTTTGCTTACATATTTCAATCCCTTGTTGAGCCATCCTTTTCTCACAAAGAATGTTTCGTGTCCTCTAAACTTCATCTTAATCATCAACCCTTCGTCTTCAAATACTTGTCCATCATGCAACCGCCGTCAAGATACTTTGCCGTGACACACATTTTACATCTGTGGCACTTGCTCGCGTTGATGTGATACTCGTCGGCGATGATGGAGATGGCTCCAAAACGACAAATTGACTCGCACTTAAGGCATTTTCTGCAAGCATTATACTTCCGTATTTGGTAGCTTATCATCCTTTGCAGATCATCATGCTTTGCGACATTCATTGTCTGAATTTTCACAGCATAGGTATAACCCTCTTGCGTGAATGGCTGTATTGAAATAATCGGAACCTGCGTTCTTATATCAACTATAATAATCTCGTTAATGAGTTTTCGACCCAGTTCAGGAGCAACCCGGCCAAATGGATTAAACAGCTCAGAAAACCACGAGGCCATCTGCTTGTTCAACTGGTATATTTTCGCGTGTTCTTCCGCAGTACAGTTTGTGAACTTTATTTTTATGTCTTCTGCAGCCGGCAACCCATTTCCGCCTTGACGAGCTTTCCATTTCCCTGTGTCAACATATACCTCCGCATCTGGCTTGCCTATTTTGCGGGCAAATTCTACAAGGAAAGACCTCCATTTGTCAGACTGCTCTGGCATATAGATCGCCGAAAGATATTGAGCGCGTACATTGTTGTTTGGGCAGCACCAGCAGCCCACTCGGTCATATCCAAGTCTATATGCATCATTGAAGTCGATGTGTTCACTCAAAATATAAAGCCAAATATCGATATCCTTCCAGAAGAATATCGGTGATGCTACTGTCTGTTTTTGAATCTTCACAGACTCAGCATTTGCTTCGATTCGATTATACTTGCTTCGTGCAACAGACTCACATTTACGGATGCCGTAGAATGTTAGTATTTGCGTATCACGATATAGACTGTTCAATACTCTCGAAATGGGGCCGGTTTTAAACATGGAGCAGCACCAGCGCATCATTCGTGCCGGTGGCCCGATTTCTTCGCACATCTTGTAGAAATCTTGTTCGCTATTCTGCGCTGTTTTGAAAATCGCTTTGGGATTCTCTTTCCTAAAGCGCGTTGCATATTCAATAGTTGATGGGAACTCCAGCGTTGTGTTACCAAAAATATGGACAATGCTCGGATTGCTCAGTGCTCTTACAACCAAGTCGGCAGTAACCGTCGAATCCTTTCCACCAGAGAATGAAATCACAATATTCTCAGCTGGATATTTTGAAGCTGCGTCTTGGATAAACGAGCTCGCTTCATCAAAGAGATACTGCAATCTTCTCTGATTGGCTTGGCAGAATGCAGCAATGTTGCTTTCAAAAAAAGCATAGTCATTTTGTGAAGCGTATTCACGCAAACCAGCGTTAACTGTTTGCATATCTACTCTTTGATAAAGCAAGTTCGGAATAGCTTTAACTATTCCGTCGATATAGTAACGGTTATTTGACGCCCAAACGCTCTTTTCCTTATATGCAAGAGGCTTTCCCATAAGGAGCTCAATGAGCAAACGTTCTTCGGGGAAAACAGGGCGAATATCTACACATAGATAGTGTGTCTCTCCACTACAACGAGGACACACATTTTTCACTATGTCATTTGAAGCAACAATGAGCGGAATATGGCAATGAGGACAATACCAGACTTCATATGGTACTTCTTCTTCCGTGATAGCGCCACATATTTCACATTTTTTACTCTCGGTTTCTCTGTTACACTTCTTGCACCACATGATTATTGGCCTCCTTCCATAGCATTAGCATTATTTTACACTACTTTGCGTAACCAAAAAAAGGCTCACATAGTAGACTTGTACTCAGTTATCTGCATTATATCACCAACATCACAACGGAGCGCGGTGCAAATCTTCACGATTACCTCGCCGCTAATTGTTTCATCTTTACCCATTTTAGCGAGCGTAGTCGAGCTAATTCCCGCTATTTCGCGCAAGTCTTTCTTCATCATTTTTTTATCAATCAGGAGTTTCCATAGCTTGTTGTAGCTAACAGGCATATCTCTCACCTCACTTAGAAATAGTATTCAAATAATTATAGCACATTAGCTCCAGGACAACAATGTAACTTTCGCGGAACTAAAGTTATTATTTAAAAATGCAGCTCCGGTTACCCGCAGCGCCTTCTTGCTGGTACACTATTACTAGCGAACAGTCATGTTGTGCCGGAGTGATACCGGTCCAGTCCTCATGCTGTTTTTGTGCCTCCAACATCCAAAAACCATATCGAAAAATAACCTATTCAATTTGGGCAGCTTTGGGAATATCAGCCGACATCGATCAGTCAGTTCCAACGCTTGCTAAGAAAAGCTGACGCTCTTTAGCTGTGGGATGACCAGCTTGAAATAAGAAATTTCTAGGAATATTTTTGCAATCTCCATATATGCTTATGGCTGTAATGGGCTAATTCTCGCCTGTTATTACATGGCAGTTTATTGCGCAATAGACTGACGCCGATCATCCAGGAATACGGCCCTTTTGACAACACAATGAACCTGCGTGTGTGAAGCCCACTATTGTATCATTTCGTTTTTCGATACAAGGATTTCTTCAGGTATTATCAGACGTACTTAGAACGTGAGTCCATCAACAGCTTTTTCTCGATCC
>VSSQ01000593.1_pt1 | contig 20834 bp, 16 predicted proteins | sample 4763081 | NCBI WGS metagenome assembly VSSQ01 (sample SAMN12137344, study PRJNA551015) | bioreactor metagenome | isolation source: SDC9 anaerobic chlorinated ethene degrading culture | place: USA: Knoxville, Tennesee | collected 2015-01-01
GAGTCCCTTTCCGGGAACAAGCCGTCCCTCACCCCGGTCTTTTTTCTGCACTCCCTTTGCAGGGGCCGTGCAGACGGCCCTGATGACTCCCCGGAGGGCGGGGGCGCTAGAAGAGGGCATGCGGAATCCTCTCCAGGATGCCCATAAGGAGGGCGAAACGGGAGGAAATCTCCCCGATCTCCACGTATTCCGTCACGGCGTGGGATCCGCCCCCCACGGGGCCGAGGCCGTCCACCGTGGGGACGTCCAGGGCGGCGGTGAAATTGCCGTCCGAGCCGCCGCCGGTGCCCTGCCAGCGAACCTCCACCCCGGCCTCGCGGCCTGCCTCTTCCACCAGGGCGCAGAGTTTCATGGTCTTCGGCGAGGGGTTCATAGGGGGGCGGGTGAGGAAGAAATCGGCCTCCACGTTGATGCCCGCAGTGGCGGGGTGTGCCTTCAGCTCGGCGATTTTCGCCTCGATGCGGTTCTTTTCCTCCGGGATCTTGATCCGGACGTCCACGGTCATGGTGGCTTTTTCGGGCACCACGTTGGGGGTCGTGCCGCCGGAGACCACGCCGGCGTTGAGGGTGGTGCCCTTCCCGAAATCGGTGAGGCCGTGGAGGCCGATAATCCAGTGGGCCATCTCGTTCACGGCGCTCACGCCCTTTTCCGGTTCCACTCCCGCGTGGGCGGCCTTGCCGTGGAAGGTGACGTCAATCCGGCCAAGGCCTTTCCGTTCGTTCATCAGGTTTCCGTTGGGCCGGGCGGGCTCCAGGATCACCGCCGTGCGGCTTTCGCGGGCCAGTTCTTCGATCCAGGGGCGGGCCCTGCGGGAACCGATCTCCTCCTCGCTGTTGTAGACGATGCAGAAGGAGCCGGGGGCTCCTTCCTCCGTGAGAGCCCGGGCGGCGTAAAGGCCGAAGAGAAGCCCCCCCTTCATGTCGTTCACGCCGGGGCCGTAGGCCCGTTTTTCATCCCGGGCAAAGGGCCGCTCCGCCACGGTTCCCTTGGGAAAAACCGTGTCGAGGTGCCCGAGGAGAAGGGAATCGTAGGGGGCTTCGCCGTTGGTTATTTTGAGACTGGGACCCACCGCGGGGCCGAAATCCTTCTTCTCCACCTTCCAGCCGATGCCGGCGAAGGCTTTTTCAAAGAACGAGGCCACCTCGGCCACGCCTTCGGTGTCTTTGGACTGGCTGTCGATGTTCACCAGGTACTCGAGGTCTTTCAGAAACTGGTCGAGGTTGAACGAAATCTTCATTGGACTGTTTCCTCCTTTGGTCAGATAAAAAGCAGCAGGCTTACGGCCATGATCATCATGCCCACAATGAGCCCGTAGATGGAAACATGGTGTTCCCCGTATTTCCGCGCCGAGGGAAGGAGCTGGTCCACGGAGATGAAGACCATGATCCCCGCCACGGCGGCGAAGATGAGGCCGAAAAGGGTATCGCTCAGGAAGGGCATGAGGACGAGATAGGCAAGCAGCGCCCCCACCGGTTCCGCCAGGCCGGAGAGGAAGGAGAGCCGGAAGGCCTTCCTTCTGCTCCCCGTGGCGTAATAGATCGGCACGGAGACGGCGATTCCCTCGGGGATGTTGTGGACGGCGATGGCCACGGCGATGGGAACGCCGAGTCGGGGCTCCTGGATGGCGGCCATGAAGGTGGCGATTCCCTCGGGGAAGTTGTGGATCGCGATGGCGAGGGCCGTGAGAATACCCATGCGCATGAGGGCGTTCTCCTGCCCCTTCTGTCCCGCCGCACCGCGCATTTCCTCCACCCTGTGCATCTCGTGGGGATTTTCGTGGGACGGGACGAACTTGTCGATGAGCATCACGGCGAACATGCCGGTGAAGAAGGCGATCACGGTGACCCATGCGCCCTTCACATCTCCCAGGTCTGCCTGGAGGGCTTCCCGGGCCTTGAAGTAGATTTCCACCATGGAGACGTACATCATGACCCCTGCCGACAGGCCGAGGGAGAAGGCGAGGAAGCGGGTGTTGGTCTTCTTTGTGAAGAAGGCCAGGGCGCTTCCCACCCCCGTGGACAGTCCCGCGAAGAGGGTCAGTCCGAAAGCGAACAGAATGTTTTCCATTTCCATCATAATCCTCCTGAAATGTGCGGTTCGACAGAAAACACCATACCGAAAGGAAGCTCCGGGGTCAAGACGAACTACCGCGCCGCCTCGGCGATGGCCCGGGCAACTGTCCTGAGGTTTTCCTCCCATTCCTCCGACAGGGGGTTTACCGCCTCCACCGCCGCGCCGATGCTCCGGGCGATGATTTCCGCGCTTCTTCCCGAGAACTGGGGCGAGACGAAGACCACCTTCACTCCCCGCCGCTTCGCCTCAGTGATCACCGCGGCCATATCGGCAGCCTTCGGCTCCTTTCCGTCAACCTCTATGGCCACCTCTTCCAGGCCGTACTCCCTGGCAAGGTACCCCCAGGCCGGGTGAAAGACAAGAAAGGCCGCCCCTTCTCTGCCCCGGAAGAGCTCCCGGAACTCCCCGTCCAGGGCGTCAAGCCGTTTCAGGAAATTTCCGAGATTGCGGCCGAAGTATTCCGCTCCCTCCGGGTCCAGTTCCGCCAGGGCGGTGCAGGTGTTTTCCGCTATTGTCCGGGCCTCCCTGATTCCGTTCCACACGTGGGGATCGTTTCCGCCGTGATTGTGGGCATGGCCGTGTTCATGGGTATGGCCATGATGCTCTTCATCCTTTCCCCTGATCTTCTCAATTCCCAGGTCCGCCGGAAAGATCCTGAGGGACGGGTTGAGCTGTCTGACCCTCGGCAGGAGGGATTCCTCGAAGGGCAGGCCGATGGACAGGTACCCGTCAGCCCGGGAGAGGGCGGCCATCTGGGCCGGAAGGGGCTCGAAGGTGTGGGGATCCCGGTTTTTTTCCACGAGAACGGATATTTCGACCCGTTCCCCGCCGACCTGTTCAGCAAAGAATTTCTGGGGAAGCACGGAGACGAACACGGTTGTTTTCGCCGTCGCCGGAAACGCTCCGGCAAGAATGGCCAGGGCCGCGAGTACGGCCTGCAGCTTTTTTTTCATGATGACCTCCCCGGAACGGCACGCCGGCCGTTTCCTTTCTCCCCTTCCGGGGAGTGAGAATAGTATAACCTCAGGAAGCGGAAAAACGGAAGGTGTCCGGAAGGGGCTCTCAGGGCAGGAAAAAAGCGGGGAGACCCGCTGAAGAGTCCCCCCGCAATTCCGAACAGCGCCGCGCCTGTTCCGTCCGTCTATCCGAAGACCAGGTCGGGCAGGACCAGGACGATCCGGGGGAAGAGAACGAGGACGATCACCAGGGCAAGGAGGGTAAGGTAAAAGGGAATGGCCTCCCTGGCGGTCTCCTGGGGTGTGCATCCCATGATCTCCGACGTGGAGTACAGGGCCACGCCCACCGGCGGCGTCATGATTCCCGCGGTCAGGGTGGTCATCATGATGACCCCGAAATGGACGGGGTCGATGCCGAGCCTCGAAATCACCGGAATGAACACCGGCGTCAGGAGCATGGCGCAGACAGTGGTCTCCACGAACATTCCGGCCAGAATCAGCAGCAGGATGATCAGGAAGAGGAGAAGATGGCTGTTCGACGTGATGCCGATGAGGAATTCCGCGATGGTCTGGGGAACCCGCCCGTAGACGATGGCATACCCGAAGGTTCCCGACAGGCCGAGGATGAGCATGAGGACGCCGATGTCCACGGCGCTCTGCTCCACCGCCTCCAGGAAGCTCTTCCAGGTCATCTCCCGGTAGATGAAGACCCCGACGAAAATGGCGTACCCCGCGGCGAAGGCCCCCGCCTCCGAGGGTGTGAAGAGGCCGAACCGGATTCCCACGATGAGGATGACGGGGAAGATCAGGGCAAAGATGTTCTCCCACAGTGCGGACACCACCTCCCGGGCATTCGGCTTCCGTACGTCCTTCCGGGCCACGTAGCCCCGCCGCTTGGCCGTGAAGTTCACGGTGAACATCATCATGGCCATCATGAGGAGTCCGGGGATGATGCCTCCCACAAAGAGGCGGCCGATGGACACCTCTCCCACGGAGCCGTAGATGATGAAGCCCATGCTCGGCGGGATAGTGCAGGTGATCATGGCGGTCAGGCCGTTGACCGCCGCGCCGTAGCCCCGGGAATACCCCTGTTTGATCATCTCCGGGCCGAGGATTCTGCACTCCATGACGGCGTCGGCGTTGGCCGATCCGGACACGCCCCCCATGAGGGTGCTCAGGATGACGCTGACCTGGGCGAGGCTGCCCGCCATGTGCCCCACGAGCACCCGGGAGAGCTTCACCAGCCGGGCGGTGATGCCCGTGGCGTTCATGAGGTTTCCGGCGAAGATGAAGAGAGGGATGGCCAGGAGGGTGAAGCTCTGGGTCTGGGCCACGATGCGCTGCACCGAGATGGAAATGGGGATGTTGGGCGTGGCCAGCATGAAGGCGAAGCCCGCCAGCCCGATGGCGAAGGCCACGGGCATGCCGAGGAAGAGGAGCACCAGGAAAACGCCGACGAGAAGAAGCATACCGTCCTCCTCCTTCCTACGCCGCGTCCCGCCCGCCGCCCCGGAGGGTGGACGGGAAGTCGGTGATCTGCAGATGAAGCCTGATGCCCGTGGAGATGATCATCAGGAAGGCGCTCACGGGAAGGGATGCGGTGACGAAGGAATAGCTCAGGGTGATGTTCTGGAACTGCCGTTTGAAATTTGAGATGCAGAGGGGGATTCCGTAGGCGATGAGCACCGCCAGGAAGAGGATGATGATCACGGACCACGCGACGGCGAGGGTTTTCTGCGTCTTCAGAGGCAGCCGCGACGTCAGGAAATCGACGTTGATCACCCTGTTTTTCCGGATCCCCACGTCCGCCCCGAGGAAGGCACCCCAGGCGAACAGGAGGAGGGAAATGTCCACCGCCCAGTTGATGGGGCGGCCGACGAACCTGCCTATGGCGGAAACGAAAATCAGGACGGTGATGGCGCAAAGGGTGAAAGAAATAAACCGCTCCTCGATCGTGCAGACGCAGCGGTAGGTTTTTTTCAGAGCTTCAAGCATGTCCGTGTGCAGCCTCCTTCCGGCGCCGGGAAAAAGGGAAAGGCAACCGCCCCGGAAAGGCGGCGGCTGCCGGTGAATCGACCGTACGGCGCAGGATATTCCGGCCGGAAATTATTCCTTGCCGATTTCCTTGTAGATTGCCTTCCGCTGCTCGGCGAAGCCCAGTTCGTCGTAGGCTGCCTCGGAAGCCTTCTTGAAGGCCGCCAGATCCACTTCCACGACCTCCATGCCTTCCTTGACCATCATGCCCTCGAAGACGTCGGACTTCTCGATGACTTCGGCGGCGGTAATCTTTCCCTGCTTCTCGAACTCCTCGAGAAGAAGGGCCTGGTAGGACGCCGGAAGGGTGCTGAACCACTTCTCTCCGACGATGAGTCCGTTGAGGAGCTGGAAGTGGGCGGTCTTGTTGATGTACTTCAGGACTTCGTACACGCGCAGGCCGTAGCTGGCGGAATGCTGGGCCTCGCAGCCGTCGATGGCCTTCTGCTGCACGGCGTTGTACACGTCGGTCCATCCCATGGTGACAGGGGTGGCGCCGAGAGCGGCCACTGACCGTGACCAAGCGGGAGCGCCGGGGGTGCGGATCCGGACGCCTTTCAGATCTTCGGGCTTTTTGACGGGCTTGTTGGTGAGGAAGTGGCGGGCGCCGTCGAACCAGTTGAAGGAGAGGACACGGATGCCGTTCTCTTCCGCCAGCTTTTTGACGTTCTCTTTCCAGAAGTTCGTCTGCTGGACCTTCATGACCTCGTCGTAGTTATCGGCGAAGTAGGCCATGCCCACGATGCCGATGTTCTTCACGTAGTTGGCCATCCGTCCGGCGTCGGTGACCACCGCCACGTTGACGCCCTGGATCGCCTGCTCGATGACGTCCTCGTCACTGCCGAGCTGGGCGCTGGGGAACACCTTCACGGTCAGCTTGCCGCCGGTTCTCTCGGCCACGCGCTTCGCGAGGGCGTAAAAGCCCTGGCAGAAAGGATGGGAATCGGCGAGCTGAGTGGACACCATGAGCTCGTAGGATTTTCCGTCCCCCTCCACCTCCGCGGCCATGGACATGGCGCCGGAAGCGATGAACGCAAGACATACCAGCAGGAACAACGCTTTCTTCATGTTTCATTCCTCCCTGAATGTATTAATTACGGGCCTGGCGGCCGGTAATCCGGACGATGGATTCCCCGGGAAAAGAGGCCGGCGGAGAACCTTTTTTTGAACGGGAGCAGTTCGGAACAAAAAATCAAGCAATTCAAAGTAGCCCGAATGGACGGTCTGATATGTTAGTATCTTAGGCATCGGGCGGAATTTTGTCAAGATATGTGCGGCCCGGATATGTGCGGCCCAGGAGGCAATGTCCTTTTTTTCCGGAGAGAAATTCAGGAAAAGCTATTGACATTGATAGGTTGTGCTGATATAAAGTGAACAACTTTTTTTTCGGGGAGCTGCCGCTTATGAACTTTGTGTGTCTTTTCGGGATTCTTGGTACGGGGTCATCTTCCTCCTCCTCTTCCGGCTGGTCCGGAAGGGCTGGTCTTCCCGTGCCGGCGGGGAAGGCGCCGCAGCCTTAGATCAAGACACCGCGACAGAAACGCAGGATTCGATCGCAGGAAATACAGGCCGGAAGGGAAATCCCTTCCGGCTTTTTTTCATTTCGAAGGAGGGATACATCCATGCAGCCCCATCTTTTCACCCCCGGACCGGTCTCCATACCCCACGAAATACGGCAGAGAGGCGCCGCACCCCTGGTCAGCCATCGAAGCGAGCCTTTCTTCTCCCTCCTGGAGGAGATTTCGGCCCGCCTGAAGAGGCTTCTGAGGGCGAAAGAGCCTCCGGTGCTCTTCCCAGGCTCGGGAACGGGAGCCCTCGAAGCCCTGGCAGCCAACCTCATCGCTCCGGGCGACCGGGTGATTTCCTTCTCCTGCGGCGCCTTCGGTGACCGGTTCCGGGAGATCGCCGGCCGACGGGGAGCCGAGGTCATTCCCGCAGACATTCCCTGGGGGCGGGGCGCCACCCCGGACGACGTGAAGGACGCCCTGGCTCGGAGCCCCGATCCCGCCGTCGTTCTTTTCACCCACAACGAGACCTCCACCGGCGCCGTCACGCCTCTCGGGGAGTGCATCGCCGCCCTTCCTCACGACGGGCCCCTCGTGCTCGTGGACGCCGTCAGCTCTCTCGGCGCGCTGCCCTGCTTTCCCGAAGAATGGGGCATCGACGGCCTTGCCTCCTGCTCCCAGAAGGGACTGCTCACACCTCCGGGCATCGCCGTGGCGGCCCTGTCTCCCCGGGGCTGGGCGAGGGCGGGATCCCGCCCCTGCCCTTCCTACTATTTCGACCTTTCACTGCACCGGAGGTTCCTGGAGAAAGAACGGCCCCAGAACCCCTACACCCCTCCGGTCACCCTGCTCTGCAGTCTTGCCGAAGCACTTCGGTTCCTGGAGGACTTCGGCTTCGGGAAATGGTTCCGGCTGAAGGCCAGAACGGCCGAAACCTTTGAGACCGCCTGTAAGGCCATGGGCCTTCCCTTCTTCGTGGAGGACCCTGCTTTCCGCTCCCCCGCAGTCACGGCGGTGAAGGTGCCCGGCGGAAAGGGAAAGGACATGAAGCGTGCCCTTGAGGCCCTTGGCGTGGACGCCGCCGCCGGACAGGGAAAGGAACCCTCCCTGCTCCGGGTGGCCCATTACAGCCCGGGAGGATGGCCTGAACTCTCACTTATCGCCGGAAGCATCTACGGAGCCGGGAAGATGTGCGGCCTGGACCTTCGGCCCGATTTTTCGGAAGCTGCCTGGAACTGCTGGACAAGGGAAGGGGAATGACGGAAATGAAAGTGCTCGTGACGGATACCGTATCGGAAGCGGGGATCAGCCTGCTCCGGAAGGAGAAGGACCTCCAGGTGGAGGTGCGGCTCGGCCTCTCCAGGGAAGAACTGCTGGAGGCGGTGGCCGATGCGGACGGCATGCTGACCCGGAGCGGTACGCCCCTCGACGGGGAGGTGCTCGGAGCGGCGAAGAAGCTCCGGGCCGTGGCCAGGGCAGGTGTCGGCGTGGACAACATCGACCTGGCGGCGGCAAGCCGCCGGGGGATCGTGGTGATCAACGCCCCCACCGGAAACACCCTCGCGGCGACGGAGCACACTCTGGCCATGATGCTCTCCCTCGTGCGGAAGGTACCCCAGGCGTGGAACTCCGTGGCGTCGGGCGAATGGAAGCGGAGCCGGTTCATGGGCATGCAGCTCTCGGGAAAGCGGCTTCTGGTCATCGGCCTCGGGCGGATCGGAACCCAGGTGGCCCTGCGGTGCCGGGCCTTCGGCATGGAGGTTTCCGCCTACGACCCCTACATATCGAAGGAAAAGGCGGACCGCGCGGGGGTCCGGCTCCTGGATGACCTCGCCGGGGCTCTCTCCCTTGCCGACGCTGTCACGCTTCACGTCCCTCTCACCGCCGAGACCAGGCGGCTGCTCGACGCTCAGCTTCTCAAAGCCTGCAAACGGGGAGCCTTTCTGGTGAACTGCGCCCGGGGCGGCCTGGTAGACGAGGAAGCCGTCGCGGACGGCGTCCGCTCCGGTCTTCTCGCCGGGGCTGCCTTTGACGTGTTCGACGGCGAGCCGGTGCGAACAGACCATCCCCTCCTCGCACCGGACATCCGGGAGAAAGTCATCCTCACCCCCCACATCGGGGCCAACACGGAAGAGGCCCAGTCAGCCGTGGCGGTGATCGCCGCATCCAATCTCGCTGCCGCTCTCCTGGGCAGACCCTATGAGCACGCAGTGAACCTTCCCTTCTCCGAGCAGCTTCTCTCCGACGGGCGGAGGGCCTATCTCTCCCTCGCACGGAAGATGGGGTACCTCGCCGCCCACCTTCTCCGGGAGCCGGTGAAGGAGATCCGGGTCACCCTCCGGGGGCCCCTCTTCTCGAAAGGGGACGATCCCATCTGCTTCGAAGTGCCCTACCACTACTCTCCCTTCACCGTGGCGGGGCTCAAGGGCATGCTCGAAGTCTCCCACGGGCCGGAGGTGAACTACATGTCCGCACCCCTCCTGGCCACGGACAAGGGAATCGCCGTGGAGGAGAGCCGGGGGGAGGGAGGCACCTACAAGAACCTCCTGGAAGTGACCATCAGTGCCGAAGGCTCCCGTGAAGGGGTCACCGTGGCCGGTACGGTCACCGAGGAAGGCCGCCAGCGGGTGGTGAACCTCAACGGCTACTGGATCGAGTTCGTCCCCGAGGGAACGGTGCTCCTGTTCAGCAACCACGACCGTCCCGGAGTCATCGGGAAAGTGGGCACCATCCTCGGCGAGGCCGGGTCCAACATCGCCAACTTCGCCCTGGGCAGGAAGAACGGAAGCGGTCTCGCCGTGGGAGCCCTGCAGATCGACAACGACATTCCCCTGAAGGTCATCGAGACCTTCAAGGCCGACGCGGACCTTCTCTGGGCCGTGAAGGTGAACTTCTCCGAGGCCCTGTGATGAAGCGGGTCTTCCTCGTGCGGCACGGGGAAACGGACTGGAACAGGGAAGGACGGTTCCAGGGGCAGATGGACATCCCGCTGAACGGTACGGGGGTGGTCCAGGCCCTGTCTGTCGCGGAGGCGCTGAAAGACGTTTCCCTGGACAGGATCGTGGCCAGCCCCCTCTCCAGGGCCCGGGAGACCGCCCGCCCCCTTGCTGAACTGAAGGGACTGCGGGCGGAACTGTCCGAAGGGCTCATAGAAATAGGGCACGGCCTCTGGGAAGGCCGCACCGCCCCCGAGGTGGAGGCGGAATGGGCGGATGTGCTCGAAGCCTGGCATACCCGGCCCGCAACGGTTCTCATGCCCGAAGGGGAAAGCCTCGAGGACGTGCAGAACCGCGCCTGGCCCGCCCTGCTGCGGGTTGCGGAAGGAAAGGGCGAAAACATCGCCGTTTTCACCCACGACGCCGTGCTGAAAGTCCTGCTGATGAACGTGCTTGACTGTCCTCTCTCAAGCTTCTGGAAGTTCCAGCTCGCCAACGGCAGCATCACCCTGCTGGAGCAGAGCGAAAAGGGGTGGCGCATCCCCCTGATGGGCGAGGCGGGACACCTTGGCAGCACTTTCGGAATTCGGGCGGAACAGAAGGGGCTGTGAGGTGAGGAAAAGGACGGGGCAATCCACCTGTCCCGAGCCGCTGTCGGATTCGCTTCCGCCGTCGTCGTCCAGTTTGCCCCTGATACTGTCGAGCAGGCCGCAGATGGTTTCGCAGTCCTGTCCCGGAATACTGCTTTGTTTTTGCCAAAAATCCCAATACCCGTTGCTCTCATAGTTTTTACTATGCAAAAACTTGTGCGTACTGCATCGTTGCGTCTGGCCTGCACGATGAAGAGGCTCTCCTGCTCTGTTTTCAGTATAAACTGACGGTAAAAGCATATCATTCATGCATTGTGTCGTCCGGGCGGGGCTTTTAGGGAAAAGAAGAAGGGCAGCCCCCGGATTTCCGGGGGCTGCCCTTCTTCTTTTGGCTTAGTTCTTTTCCTTCAGTCGGCGGAGCATGTCCTCTGTCATCCGGTCCAGGTCGTACTCAGGGGCGAACCCCCACTCCTCCCGGGCCGCGGTGCAGTCCAGCGAGTCGGGCCAGGATTCGGCGATGCCCTGCCGGAGTGGGTCCACGTCATACTCCATGGTGAATCCTGGCATGATCTTGCGGATGGACGCGGCGATCTGCTCCGGCTCGAAGCTCATGGCGGAAATGTTGAAGGCGTTCCGGTGGACCAGCTTCGACGGGTCGGCTTCCATGAGCTTCACCACCGCCGCGAGGGCGTCGGGCATGTACATCATGTCCATGTAGGTCCCCTTCGCGATGAAGCTTGTATAGCTGCCTTTGCTCACGGCGTCGTAGTAGATGTGTACCGCATAGTCCGTGGTGCCGCCGCCGGGAAGGGCCTCGTAGCTGATCAGGCCGGGGAAGCGGAGCCCCCGGGTGTCCATGCCGAATTTTTTGTGGTAGTAGTCGCAGAGCAGCTCCATGGTCACCTTGGCCACACCGTAGATGGTGGTGGGCCGCTGGAGAGTGTCCTGGGGCGTGTTCTTCGCCGGCGTCGAGGGGCCGAAGGCCGCGATGGAGCTGGGGAAGAAGAAGGCCGCTCCCCGCTCCCGGGCCGCTTCCAGTGCGGTGCAGGAGCCGCACACGTTAATGTCCCACGACGAAAGGGGGTCGCCCTCGCCCTTCGCGGACAGGACCCCGGCAAGGTGGATCACCGTGTCCGCCCTGAAGGTGCCCAACATCTCCGAGAAGGCCTTTCCGTCCCGCACGTCGAGCAGCTCGAAGGGGCCGCCCTCGGACACCGGGCCGGGGACAGTTCTCCGGGCCGTGGCCAGCACGTTCTCAGCACCGTAGATATTCCTCAGATAGGGGGTCAGTTCGACGCCGATCTGGCCGCTCGCTCCCGTAATGATGATTCTCTTCATTTGAGAATCCCCATTTCCCTGCCCACGGCGGTGAACTGCTCCACGGCGAACCGCAGGTCATCCTCGGAATGGGCCGCCGAGACCATGGCCCGGATGCGGGCGGTTCCCCTGGGAACCGTGGGGAAGACGATGGCGGTGGCAAAAACGCCCCGCTCGAAGAGCTTCGCGCTGAAGGCCTTGGCGTCGGATGCCTCGCCGATGATCACCGGGGTGATGGGCGTTTCGCTGCTGCCCGTGTCGAAGCCCAGGGCTTTCAGTTCCTTCTTCAGGAAGTCCCCGTTGCTCCACAGCTTCTTCACCAGGGTCTCGCTCTCCTGGAGAATTTCCACGGAAGCGAGGTTGGCCGCCACGTCGGGAATGGTGAGGGCGCTGCTGAAGAGGTTCGGGCGGGCCTTCTGGCGCAGGTAGTCCACGAGCACGGCGCTCCCGGCCGCCATGCCGCCCATGACGCCGAAGGCCTTGGACATGGTGCCGATTTCCACGTCAACCCGGCCGTGGAGGCCGAAATGGTCCACGATGCCCCGGCCGCCCCGGCCGAGGACGCCTTCGCCGTGGGCGTCATCCACCGCCACGATCACGCCGTGTTTCTCGCACAGCTCCACGATCTCGGGCAGCTTCGCCACGTCGCCGTCCATGGAAAACACGCCGTCGGTGATGAGGAGCTTCTTTCCCTTTACGTCACCGTTCTCCTCGAGTTTTTTCTTCAGGTCGGCCATGTCGGAGTGTTCGTACCGGACCACCTTCGCCTTCGACAGCCTGCAGGCGTCGATGATGGATGCGTGGTTCAGGGAGTCGCTGAAGATGAGGTCGTCAGCGCCCCCCGCCAGGGTGGGGATCACCGTGAGGTTGGCGCAGAAGCCGGACTGGATCACGATGGCGGCCTCGGCCCCCTTGAAGGCGGCGAGTTTTTTCTCCAGCTCGATATGGGGCGACATGGTGCCGGCGATGGTCCTCACTGCGCCGGGACCCACGCCGTATTTATCGGTGTATTCCTTTACCTTGGCGACCAGCCGGGGATCGTTGCAGAGGCCGAGGTAGTTGTTGGAGCAGAGATTCAGGTATTTTTTCCCGTCGATATGAACCCACGCCCCCTGGGGGCTTTCAAGCGTCCGGATGGTGCCGTAGAGCCCCGCCTGCTTCATTGCGTCGAGCTCATCCGAGAGGAACTTCATGGGAACGGCCATGGTAACCACTCCTTTTCGTTTTTTTGAATCACCGCCCCAAGTATGGTAACGAACGGACATCCCTGTCAATGGAGTATAATTTCCATGGCCTTCCTATAATCTTCGCGGAAAAAATATATTATTCCGGCTGCACCAAGGAGGAATTCCCATGAACGAAGAAATGACCCTCGAAGCCCTGGCGGAGCGCATGAGCGGCGACAGCTCGGCCCCCTACTACATTGCCGGTGTGCTTCGGGAGGCCATCTACCGGGGCATTCTTCCCGAGGGGAAGTCCCTCCACCAGGCCCAGCTCGCCCTCCGGCTCGGCGTCAGCCCCATTCCTCTCCGGGAGGCCCTGCGCCTGCTCGAGACCGAGGGGCTTGTGGCCTTCCAGGGATACCGGGGCGCCGTGGTCACCGCCCTGTCGGTGGAAGAGGCGAGAGAACTCTACGAAATGGTCTCCGCCCTGGAGACGAGCCTCCTGAGGATCGCCTTCCCCCGCATCACCAGGCGCATCGTGGACGACGCCGGGAAAATTCTCGATCTCATGGACGATGAGCAGGACTGCATCCGCTGGCGGGACCTCAACCAGATGTTCCATAACCTGCTCTTCGAGCCCGCCGACCGTCCCCTCACCCTGGACATGCTCGCCAGGCTCCGCCAGAAAACAGACCGGAACATCCGCATCCACCTCGCCTCCATGCGTGAGGAGTCCCAGCGGCAGCACCGGGCCATCCTCGCCGCCGTGGCCGGACGGAATCTGTCCGCTGCCCTGGAAGCTCTCGCCGATCACCTGACCTACACGTCCAACGACCTCCAGTCCTGCATGAGGCTCGAACAGGGGAACAAAAAACGATAGCTGGTCCGGAAAGGGCGCATTGTCCCCTGCCCTGGAAAGCCCGCGGGGTATCTTCACCCGGAGAAAAATCCGTTGTTTCTGCTGCGGAGAAAGTGCCTCCATGCCGTCTGACTGCGCTGTTTTCCCCGGGATCGTGTAAAATAGAACGTATTCGTCCCTGAGGTCAGAATTGTCCGACCTTTTGTGTGTCCTGTGTTTTGAACCGATCTTCCTGAGTGTGGGATTCATCCCCGGAGGTACCAGCGATGTCTTTTCTCAACAACGTGCTCGCGATTTTTATCCTGATTCTTGTCAGCGCCTTCTTTGCCGTATCGGAGATTTCCCTCGCCGCATCGCGGAAAATCAAGCTCAAGCTCCTGCTGAAGAAAGGCGACCACCGGGCCCAGAGAGTGCTTGACCTGCAGGAGAACCCGGGCCATTATTTCACCGTCATCCAGATCGGCCTGAACGCTGTGGCCATCCTGGGCGGCGTCATGGGCGAGTCCGCCCTTTCCCCATACATTTCTTCCTGGCTGCACCACCTGTATGACGGTCCCGCGCTCCAGACGGTTTCCTTTGCCGTTTCCTTCTCTTTCGTGACGGGGGCTTTCGTCCTTTTTGCCGATCTTATCCCGAAAAGAACCGGGATGATCGAGCCCGAACGGATCGCCATGGCGGTTGCCGCTCCCATGACCGTCTGCATGAAGCTCTTCGCTCCCCTGGTGTGGTTCTTCAACGGTCTTGCGGACATGCTGTTTAGGCTGTTCCGCGTTCCCATCGTCCGGCGGGAGGACATCACGTCCGACGACGTCATGGCCATGGCCGACGCGGGAGCCCAGGCGGGGGTGTTCCTGAACAAGGAGCAGCACCTCATCGCCAACGTCTTCGAGCTGGACACGAGAGGGGTTGCCTCGGCCATGTCGTCGAGGAACGACATCGTCTTCCTCACCCTGGGCGAGTCCGAAGAGAGCCTCTACGCAAAGATAACGGAGAGGCCCCACGGAAAGTATCCTGTCTGCGAGCGGGATTCCATCGACACGGTCATGGGGTACGTGGACTCCAAGGATCTCCTCCCCAGGATCGCGAAGGGGAGCAAGATCTCCCTGCGGACCGACCCCATCGTCCGCAAGATCCTCATCCTGCCCGATACGCTGACTCTTTTCGAGGCCCTCGAGCGGTTCCGCGACGCCAGGGAAGACATGGCCGTCATCGTGAACGAATATGCCCTGGTCGTGGGGCTGCTGACGCTTCAGGACGTGATGAGCACCGTCATGGGCGAGCTCATCAGTCCCTTCCAGGAAGAGCTCATCGTGCAGCGGGACGAGAATTCCTGGCTGGTGGACGGCACCACCCCCATAGAGGACGTGATGCAGGCCCTGGATATCGACGAGTTCGAGGGGTGGGAGAATTATGAGACCATCGCCGGATTCATCATGTACATGCTCAGGAGGGTTCCCAAGCGGACCGACAAGGTAGAGTACGGCGACCATGCCTTTGAAGTTGTGGATATCGACAACTACCGGATCGACCAGGTGCTGGTCACCCGCATCGGCGGGGAAGGCAGGACCGCGTAATTCCGCAGGCTTACAGTTCGGAAGAAAATGACATCCCCGGGGGCACAGTGCCTCCGGGGATGTTTTTTCGTTCGGTGTCCGATCTCATGCCTCCCGATGGAGGAAGATGATCTCCGCCCCGGGAGGAAGAAGGCTGTCCTTGGGCGGGTTCAGCATGACCGTCGGGGCGAGGCGTCTCAGCCCTCCCGGGTCGGTTTTCCTCCCGTCTTCGCTCCCGGGCGGGGGAACCACCCAGCCGATGGGAATGGAGCCGTTCCGGGGCATGCTGAGAAGATCCCCGAAGGAAAGGGGCGCTCCTTCCGGGTTTCCGGAAAGGGCGGCTTCCGCTGGACAGCAGACGATGTCGATGTCGCCGAACTGGATGAGGGAACGGAAGACAGGCTCGAATTCCGGCTGAAGGGCGAAGGTGGTCAGCAGCCTCCCGATGGTCAGGGGACCGATCACGTTGGAACAGTTGCGGATATTCCGCACCACCACTTCCGAATCCACGGTCAGGGTCTCCACGATCAGGCGGATGTCTTCCCGCTTCTCCTGCCCGATCAGCCTGCTGAGCATCAGGAGCTTCGACACCGTTTCCGCGTCGATCCGGTCCGCCGTGGCCGCGTTCAGCAAATGTCCGTCCGCCAGGAGAATGATCCTGTCCGTTCCGCCGATATCGATTGCCCGGCGGACTTCCTCCTCGGACCGGAAGCGGCATTCCCGGAAAAGCACGCCCTCGGGAAGGGGCGTCCTGGAATATTCAGCGTACCATGCCGCGAACTCCTCTTCCGTCTGGTTGTCGGCGATGGTGATCTTCATGGCGAGCCGGCCCAGTCCTTCGATGATGAAGGGAAGCTTCGGGTTCACCCCCACGATGACCAGGGTCCCCGAAGGAAGGCCGCCCATGGGGCAGAACAGGGAAGGCCCCTTCCCATCCTGCCGTCCCCCCGGCGCCGAAGGATCGAAAAGGGCGGCGTCCCAGCCGTTTTCGCTCAGGACGACTATCCCGGCATCTTCCGGAAGAGGTTCATCGGGGAAGGGAACCATTCGCAGCTCACCGTTCCCGTCCCGGTACCCCACCGGGACGGACTTCGGGAAGGCCCCGGCGATGTCCCTCCAGATCATCCCCCGGCCGATGGACGGGCTGACGTAATGAAACTCGTTCCCCTCCGCCGTCATGAGTTCGTTGAAAATATCCTCCGCGTAGGGGTTGAGGCACATGGACGAGATCAGCCTGCCGGTGAAAAAGAGGGGGTTGAAGAAGATTCTCCTGTTCTCCGAACCGAAGGGGCGGAGGAAATCGGTCACATGAAGGCTGTTCCCCAGGTCGAGATAGTTCAGGATGATCACCGGAGACCTGTCGGACTTCCATCCCTGGGTCCATCCCCGCTTCCTTCTGTCGCCCAGGAGCGTCTCCAGGGCGAGGAGGGTCCGGGTGACGATGGGGTCGTTCAGCCTCTCGGACAGCTTTCGGTCGGAAGAGCTCTCCCCGAGAACGATCACCGCCGAGGCCCGGTGGGCCGAAATGCGTTCCAGGGCATCCTCGTTCTGGAAGCTGCCCGTCCTGGTGATGACCCTGACGTGAGGTTTCGGCACCAGGGGCCAGCCGGAGGGCGAAGGTGGCGTCTCCCCCATCACCACCACCTTCACGGGGTGTTTCCGCTCGGAAACACAGAAGGATTCAAGCTCGTCCAGGATATGGGGAATGCACTCGCTCCACCCGAGGAGGAGAATATGGCCCCGCTCACGGACCTCCCCGGCGTCCTTCATCTCGCCCAGCCGTTCCATGAGCTTGCCGATGATGATGGCGATGAGGATGCCGTTGAACAGGACGATCCCGATAAATGAAAGGAGCAGCACCAGCCCCTTTACCAGGGAGTCCTGCCCCTGCATCTCGAAAATGCTGTCGGAGCTGATCATGGTGATCAGGGAAAACCAGAAGTTGCCGCCGTGTTCGGAGTTCATTCCCACCCTGTCCAGAAGAACGGTGAAGACCCACACGAAGACGAGGGAGACGAGGAGCAGCGTCAGGGACTGGCGCCAGATGGAAACTTCCATCAGGCGGCGGAAGCGGTAGGACAGCCAGCGCGCCGCTTCCGACTTCTTCAGCCGCCGGAACCGGAGCAGCCGGAAGATCCTCGGCAGGCGGAGCAGCCGGAGCATGGAGGCGCCGCCTCCGGGAAAGAGAAAGGAAAGGAAGACGTCCCAGGGGATGGTGGCCGCCCAGTCCATCCACCAGTCCCGGACATAGTCCTTTTCTTTCCCGCCGTAGGTAAAATACCGGGCCGTGAGCTCCACGGAGAAAAGGGCGGAAAAGAACAGATTCAGCCACTCAAGGAAAAGGTGGTCGAACAGGATAGACGCTATGGCGGCGAGAACCGATGCCGAAATGAGGAAGAGCAGCGCCCCCTCCACGACGGGATGCCGGAAGAAGAGGTCGACCTTCCTGGAGTAAGCGCCCTTGTCCGCTGAGAGAATTCCCATGGAGCAGCCTCCTGTGAAGGGGGTGTGCCGGGAACGGGTCCGCTGCCGTCAGCCCTTTTCGCCTTCGCCGCCGGCCGGAACGGGAGACGTTCCCTTTCGCCGCATTGTTGCCGCTGTACATTCCCGATATTGTATCCTTGATTGATGTGTTTTTGCAATACAACGGTCCGGGAGGGAAGGTTTTGTCAAAATGAACCTTAACAGGCCAAATGAGACAAAAAGTTGACATGCTGTTGCACTTCCCTGAAGATTGAGATCTAAACAAAACCGCTGCAGTTATTTTCTGATGCCGGGAAATTGTAAGCAGATGAATCTGAAGAAAGGAGGGGATTATATTGAACAACAGTTTTTTCATGTTCCGGGAACCGGAGAATGAGCCTCTCCTCGGCTTTGCACCGGGGACGCCGGAAAAACGGTCGTTGAAGGCCGCCCTGGCAAAGGTACGTTCCGAGGTTCCGGAGATACCCCTGATCATAGGGGGAAGAGAGTACGGAAGCGAAGAAAAGGGGCGGGTGGTGATGCCCCATGATCACGGCCACGTCCTTGCGACGCACTGCAAGGCATCGCCGGCGGACGTGGAAAGAGCCGTCAAGGAAGCGGCCAGGGCGAAGAAAGAATGGGAAAATACCCCGTGGACCGAACGGGCCGCCGTGATGCTCAAAATCGCCGAGCTCTTCACCACGGAATACAGGGACCTCCTTCTTGCCTCCACCATGCTCGGGCAGAGCAAAAACGTATTCCAGGCCCAAATCGACGCGGTGGCCGAGGCAGCGGATTTCATACGGTTCAACGTGGCCTACGCTTCCTCCATATACGCCGAACAGCCCCGCCTGGACAGGGACAGCCTCAACAGGATGGAATACCGCCCTCTCGAAGGCTTTGTTTTTGCGGTGACCCCCTTCAACTTCACTGCCATTGCGTCCAACCTCGTTCTCGCCCCCGTGCTGATGGGGAACACGGTGCTCTGGAAACCTGCGGGCACGTCCCTGCTCTCCAGCTATTACCTGATGAAAATCTACGAGAAGGCCGGCCTTCCCGCCGGGGTGGTGAACTTCCTTCCCGGTTCGGGGGAGATGATCAGCAGAGTAGTGACAAAACACCCGGACCTGGCGGGAATACACTTCACCGGGTCCACGGACGTGTTCTCGAAGCTGTGGATGCAGTGCGCGGAAAACCTGCGGAACTACCGGTCCTTCCCGCGGCTCGTAGGGGAGACGGGAGGGAAGAATTTTCTCGTCGTCCATCCTACGGCGGACGTGGACGCCGCCGTTACCGCCATGGTTCGGGGAGCCTTCGAATACCAGGGGCAGAAGTGCTCCGCCGTTTCGAGATGCTATATACCGAAGAGCCTCAGGGAAAAAATCCTGTCTCTGGCGGGGCGGATGATCGCCGACATGAAGACGGGATCGCCGGAGGATTTCAGAAACTTCATCAACGCCGTCATCGACGAAGCCTCCTTCGACAACTGCATGAAATACATTTCGGCAGCCCGCATGTCCACCGAAGCTGACATCCTCTTCGGAGGAAGGGGCGACAAATCAGCAGGCTATTTCGTGGAGCCCACGGTCATCGAGACCACCGATCCGGAATTCGTTACCATGAGGGAGGAGATCTTCGGTCCCGTGCTCACCCTGTACACCTACGAGGATGACCGCTTCGGGGAAATCCTCGAACTGTGCGACCGCTCCTCCCCCTACGGCCTGACCGGTGCGGTGTTCGCCGCCGACAGGAAGGCCCTGGCTCTTGCCGCCCGGAAACTGAAGTATGCCGCGGGGAATTTCTACGTCAACGACAAGCCTACGGGCGCCGTGGTGGGGAAACAGCCCTTCGGAGGCTCGAGAGCGTCGGGAACCAACGACAAGGCGGGAAGCAGGCTGAACCTCCTCCGGTGGACGAGCCCCCTCACCGTGAAGGAAAACCTCCGTCCTCCCAGGTGGTACGCCTATCCTTTCATGGACGAGGAATAGACCTTTTTGGAAAACGGAACGCCCGTTCCCATACAGGGGCGGGCCTTTTTTATGCTGTCCGGGCTGCAGGATCATTCACTGCCGGCCGCGGAAATGCCGGAAAAAGGCCGCCCGGCGTTTTCCGGCAGAAGAATGTGCAACGCAACCGGAACATCCCCGAAAAGCTTCCGTTACGAATTTCCACTACACTTGATTCAAAAAGGCAGTATTTCAGAAGGAGGAAGCCGATGCTGATAGCGTATGCCACGGCAGGAAACGGGCACAGGTCGGCCGCGGAGGCCATAGCCGAGAGTGTCCGTGCTGCGGGAAGAGTTGCGGAAATGGCCGATGTTCTCGATTTTTCCGACCCTGTGTTCCGGTTATTTTATTCCGACGTGTACCAGATGGCAGGCGAACACTCCCACGGCATTTGCGGGGCGATGTACCGGCTCACCGACATTTCCCCCCGTAACAGTTCCATCGTCAGGATCATCGACAGGATCAGCCTGAACAGAACACAACCCTTCGCCGATTTCATAAAAAAAACCGCACCCGAAGCCTTTATAGCCACTCACTTTCTTCCCATGTCCATCGCCGCCCGGATGAAAAGACACGGCCTGTACAGCGGTCCGCTTGTTCACCTGGGGACGCGATGGAGCAAGGCCGAAGAGCTTGCATGCTTTCTTTCCTCGATCAGGTGCGAAAAACTCTTCCTGGTGGGAGACATCATCGACGGGTGGAAACTCAGGAACAATCCCCGCTGGCCCCGGTCTCACAATCTTGTGATCCGGAAAATACTCAAGATGGCAAAAAAAACGGAAATTTTTTATATCACCGGCAATCATGACGAATTCGTGGACGAGTTCGAAGGCTACGACTTCGGCGGCATCAGGATCTGCAAAAAAGCTGTGCACATCACAGCGGACCAAAGGCGCTTCCTGGTCATCCACGGTGACGAATTCGACGTGGTCGTCAAATACAGGAAATGGCTCGCCCTGCTCGGAGACACGGCCTATACCTTTTCACTGTACCTCAACACTCTCCTCACCCTGGTTCGCTCCCGCCTGGGACTTCCCTACTGGTCCCTTTCACAGTACCTGAAACACAGGGTCAAGGACGCGGTGGCCTTCGTGGGGGACTTCGAGGATACTTTGCTCGAAGAAACACGAAGGGGACAGCACCATGGGGTCATCTGCGGGCACATACACCACCCGGCGATCCGGAACCTGAAAGATGCGGTCTACTGCAATACGGGGGACTGGGTTGAAAGCTGCTCAGCTCTTGTCGAACACCGGGACGGGTCTTTCGGGATCGTGAGGTGGGACGGGGAGAAAATAATCGAAGATATATGCGAAAAGCCCAGGCTTCTTCCGGGTACCCCCGCTTCCTCCCCCGAGGCGGCACAAGAGAAAAAGAGA
>VSSQ01000594.1_pt1 | contig 20823 bp, 15 predicted proteins | sample 4763081 | NCBI WGS metagenome assembly VSSQ01 (sample SAMN12137344, study PRJNA551015) | bioreactor metagenome | isolation source: SDC9 anaerobic chlorinated ethene degrading culture | place: USA: Knoxville, Tennesee | collected 2015-01-01
TAGCTATGGGATGTAGAGAAAGAACAAGAGGAGCAATTAATATCCCTGGAGATAGGCCATCAGGAATATTTAATGCTGGGACAGCACAAAGATATATGAATATTGAAGGATATATGCCAGGAAAGGAAGTTGTTATTTTAGGATCTGGTGATATAGGTCTTATAATGGCAAGAAGAATGACTTTAGAAGGAGCTAAGGTTAAAGCTGTAGTTGAGCTTATGCCATATTCAAATGGACTTAATAGAAATATAGTGCAATGTTTAAATGATTATGATATACCACTTTATCTTTCTCATACAGTTGTAAATATAGTTGGAGATAAAAGATTAGAAAAGGTTATTATATGTAAGGTTGATGAAAATAGAAAACCTATAAAAGGAACAGAAATTGAATTTGAATGTGATACTTTATTGTTATCAGTAGGGTTAATACCAGAAAATGAATTATCAAATAAAGTTGGATTAAATGGAGATAAAAGAACAAATGGACTTATAGTTAATGAAAGTATGGAAACTTCAATAGAAGGAATTTTTGCCTGTGGAAACGTTGTTCACGTTCATGATTTAGTTGATTTTGTAACAGGGGAAGCCAAACATGCTGGATTATCAGCAGCTAAATACGTTAAAGATAATTTAGTTAGAAGTGAAGATATTGATATCTTAAACGGAAAAAATATTAATTATACCGTTCCTCAGAAGGTATCAGTTGAAGCTGTAGAGGATAAATTAACAATATTTATGAGGGTTAATAATATTTACAAAGATAAGGTTATTACAGTAAAAAATAAAGATAAGGTAATAGCTAGTTTTAAAAGAAAGCATTTAGCACCTTCTGAAATGGAAAAAATAATTTTAAATAAGAAACTGTTAGAAGGAATCGAAGGAAATATAGTTATATCTTTAGAGGATGGTGAATAATTGTGGTTAAAGAATTAATATGCATAAGTTGTCCTATGGGATGTCATTTGAAAGTAGATACAGAAAAACAAACTGTAACAGGCAATACTTGTAAAAGAGGCGAGATATATGGAATAAATGAAGTAACAAATCCTGTAAGAGTAGTAACTACAACAGTAAAAATTCAGGGTGGAAGCCATGCAGTTTTACCTGTGAAAACAAAAAGTGCAATACCAAAAAATTTAAACTTTAAATGTGTTGAAGTATTAAATGAAATAACAGTAAAGGCTCCAGTAAAAATGGGAGATATTATTGTTAAAGATATACTTGGAACTGGAGTAGATGTTATTGCTAGTAGAAACATGGAAGAGAGGTGAAGAAGTTAAGAGTTAAAAGTGAAAGAGTTGAGGGGATAATTCATCTTTGATGAACTATGAATATAAAATAATTTGTTAGTAATATGGAATTAAAACATTGAATTAAGTAGAATTAGTTAAAAAATGAAAGAGTGAAAATTTATAATTGAAAAATATTGTAAATAACAGCTATGTAGTATATAATAAATTTAATTATAACAAAAGGAGGGTAGATCATGGCTAATATAGTTAGTAATTCTAAGTTTGTTTTAAATAAACAATGGAAATATAGCAGCTCAGTACAAAAAAGTGCAATTTTAGGCTTTGACGGGAGAAGTGCGTCCATTTTTAGAATAAATGCTGACTATTGTATAAATCCATGATTCTATATCTTACAGTTAATAAATTTATTATATTTAAGCTTGATTATATTTAAGACAAATTTTAGCTATATATAAATTTATAATTCTATTAAGTAAAGATTTTTAGGACTCAAGGTTTTATGCTTTGAGTCCTTTTTATACGCAATTTCTCTCATAAGCCTTCTAAATAACTTATTTTAAATTAGGAATAAGTTATTAAATGGGGCTTATTTTATTTATCTAAGAATTTTAATAAAAATTTAAAATAAAGCAGAGAAAAATTTTGGAGGAATTAAAAATGATAGAATTATCTTTAAATAAATTACAAAAATATTATGGTGCAACTATGGTCTTAGAGGATATAACCTTTGATGTTCAAACTTCTGAGAAAGTAGGCATCGTAGGTGGAAATGGTAGCGGTAAAAGTACTCTTTTAAAAATAATTATGGGCATTGAAGAATACGAAAAAGGAAATTTATCTATAAAAAAAGGAGCCACATTAGGATATCTTGAACAAATGCCAGTTTATCCAAAAGAGTTTAAAGTAATTGATGTATTAAATTCAGCATTTAAGGATATTGATAAAATGGCTCAAGAATTAAGAAATATGGAAAAGCAACTTTCAAAGTCTAGTGAATGTGATATTGGAAAAATTTTAAATAAATATTCAAATCTTCAATCTGCTTATGAAAGTTTAGGTGGCTATGAAAAAGAAGAAAAGTTAAGCAAGGTATGCACTGGGCTTAAGATAAATAATAAATTTAAGGAAAAGCTATTTTGCAACTTAAGTGGAGGAGAAAAAACTACTATTATATTAGGAAAAATACTACTTCAAAATCCGGATATATTATTGCTAGATGAACCATCGAATCATTTGGATTTAGATTCGATGGAATGGCTTGAAGATTATCTTAATCAGTATAAAGGTATAGTAATAATAGTATCTCATGACAGGTATTTCTTAGATAATGTAGTAACTAAAATAATTGAAATAGAAGATATGAAGTCAAAAACTTATTTTGGTAATTATACTGAGTTTGTAAAGGAAAAAGAAATACAGCTACAACTTCAAATGAATGAATTTTTAGAACAACAAAAAAAGATTAAGGCTATTGAAAAGTCTATATCTCAGTTAAGAGATTGGGGAGCTAGAGGAGATAATGAAAAGTTCTTTAAAAGAGCAGCCAGTATGCAAAAGTTGCTTAATAAAATTCAAAGAATAGAGAAACCTATTTTAGAAAAAGAAAGAATTAATATTAATGTAAAAAATGCAGATAGGTCAGGAAATGAAGTCATAGTAATAAAGGATCTATGTAAGAGATACGAAGAAAAGGTTCTTTTAAATAAAGCACAACTACTTATAAGAAATAAAGAAGCTGTAGCTTTAATAGGTCAAAATGGTTGTGGAAAATCAACAATGATTAAAATTTTACTTGGAGCAGATAATGCAGACAGTGGCATAGCAGCTTTAGGAAGTTCTATAAAATTAGGTTATCTTCCACAAAATATAATATTTGATGATGAAGAGCAAACTATATTAGAAGCCTTTAGGAATGATATTGTTATAAGTGAAGGAAAAGCAAGAGAGTACTTAGCAAAATATATGTTCTTTGGCGAAGATGTTTTTAAAAAAGTTGGAAGTCTTTCTGGAGGAGAAAGAAGTAAACTTAAACTAGCTATGTTAATGCACAATGAATTAAATTTATTGATTTTAGATGAGCCAACAAATCATTTAGATATTGATTCAAGAGAAGAATTAGAAGAGTTCTTAAAAGAGTTTAACGGGACACTTTTATTTATATCTCATGATAGATATTTCATAAATAGTATAGCTAGTAGAGTAGTTGAATTATCAAGAGGTTCTCTTATTTCTTATAATGGTAACTATGAATACTATAAAGAAAAAGTAGTGCAGGCAAAAGCTATAAATGTTACTATAGATACTAAAGCAAGTAAAGTTAAAGAAGAAAAATCTTTTATATTTGAAAAGAAATCTAATAATAAGTGGAAAGTAGATAAATTAGAAAAGGATATAGAACAATTAGAAGAAGATTTAAAAACCATAGAAGATGAAATAAATAAGTTTTGTGATGACTATGAGAAGTTAAATGAATTATACAATAAAAAAATAAATTTTGAAAAAGAACTTGAAATATTAATGGAAGAGTATTTTAATAACAATTAAAAAATAAACAAAAAACTCTAGTATAAAAGATTATTAAGAATTAATAATAATACTAGAGTTTTTTTTAGATATATTTACGAAAAAGGTTTAAGTAGAAGAAAAAAATAAAGCATAGATTTATAAATATGATATAATATAAAAGAAATAAAAGGAAAAATACACAATGAAAAATTCGGAGGTATAGTTATGAATAAAGGTTTAAGATTAGATTTATCTAAAGTAGAACCATATGCGAAATTACAAGAATTAGACCATATGGAAGCAATGGTAAAAGCAGCACATGATACTCTTCACAACAAAACAGGTGCAGGAAATGACTTTTTGGGATGGCTTGATTTACCTGTCAATTATGACAAAGAAGAATTTTCAAGAATAAAAAATGCAGCAGAAAAAATTAAGAAAAACTCACAAGCTTTGATAGTTATAGGAATTGGTGGTTCATACCTAGGACCTAGAGCAGCTATAGAAATGTTAAATAGCAATTTTCATAATGTGTTAGGAAATGATAAAAGAAATGACCCAAAGGTATTCTTTGTTGGAAATAATATAAGTTCAACATATTTAGCAGATCTTTTAGATGCAATAGAAGGCATTGATATAAGTGTAAATGTTATTTCAAAATCAGGTACAACAACAGAACCTGCAATAGCATTTAGAGTGTTTAAAGATTATATGGAAAAGAAATATGGAGTGGATGGAGCTAAGGAAAGAATTTATGCGACTACTGACAAAAGTAAAGGGGCATTAAAATCATTAGCTAATGAAATGGGGTATGAAACATTTGTAATTCCAGATGATGTTGGTGGAAGATTTTCAGTTTTAACTGCAGTTGGTTTACTACCAATAGCAGTTGCAGGAATTAATATAGATGAAATGATGCAAGGAGCTGCAGATGCAAGAGAGGCATATGCTACAGCAGATTTAAAAAATAATGATTGTTATAAATATGCTGCAATGAGAAATGCATTATACAACAAAGGTAAAGATATAGAAATCTTAGTTAACTATGAGCCAGGTTTACACTACTTTAATGAATGGTGGAAACAATTATTTGGAGAATCAGAAGGAAAAGATCAAAAAGGAATATTCCCAGCAGCTGTTGACTTTTCAACTGACCTACACTCAATGGGACAATTTATCCAAGAGGGTAATAGAATAATGTTCGAGACTGTTCTTAATGTAGAAAAGGCAAAGAGAGAGCTTACTATAGAAAAAGCTGAAGGAGATTTAGATGGATTAAATTTCTTAGCTGGAAAAACTATAGATTTTGTTAATAAACAAGCATTTAATGGAACTTTATTAGCACATAATGATGGCGGAGTTCCAAACATGGTAGTAAATATCCCAGAACTTAGCCCATATTACTTTGGATACATGGTTTACTTCTTTGAAAAAGCTTGTGGAATAAGTGGATACTTACTAGGAGTAAATCCATTTGATCAACCAGGAGTTGAAGCATATAAGAAAAATATGTTTGCTTTACTAGGAAAACCTGGATATGAAGAATTAAAAGCTGAATTGGAAGCAAAATTAAAATAATGAGAATTATAGTAGATGGAGATGCCTGTCCGGGTATCTCCATAATTCAAGATGTAGCAAGAAAATATGAATTAGAATTAATAGTTTTTTGTGATATACATCATTTTATAACTTTAGATTACGGAGAAGTTAAAGTTGTAGATAGTGGATTTCAAAGTGTGGATATGTATGTAGTTAATCATTGTAAGTCAAATGATGTAGTAATTAGTCAAGATTACGGTGTTGCAGCAATTTGCTTAGGAAAAAAAGCTCATATATTAAACCCAAAGGGATATTTATATACAGAAGAGAATATAGATAGAATGCTAGAAGAAAGGCATATTTCTCAGAAAATTAGAAGAGCAGGTGGAAGAACCTCAAATCCAAAGAAAAGAACAATAGAAGATGATATAAGGCTAAAGAAAAACTTAATAAGAATAATAGAATGTAATTTAAAAGGATAAACTGTAGAAATATAAAGGACGGTTTATCCTTATTTTTTTTTATTGATGACAAATTTCGTTTTATATTTTGTTATGTAAACTGTATAATAATATTAGGGAAAATTGAGAAAAATAGGGTGGGTAGATATGAGTGAATTATTAATAACTTTTGATAAAGAAAGTCCATCATTAGTAGATGAAAAAATAAATATAAAAGTGATGCCAGAAGAAAGTGAAGTAGAGTGCAAGTTTTTAGAAGGTGCTCCAGGAGAAAGAAATTTAACTTGGAAGCCAATTCAAGATTTTTCAGATAAAAAGGAATGTCAATGGAGACCAAGAAAATCAGGAGATTATATGATAATGGTCCAATATAAAGATAAAAATTCGAAAAAGATTAAAAATACAAAGATAAGTTATCAAATAAAGGGGATAGAAGAAAAAGATGTTTTAGAAAACAACAATAAAAATAATAAGTTGATAAAAGATATAATAATAGATAAGACATCTTTAGTTATAGGAGATAAAATAAACTTAGAAGTTCTTGCATCAGAAGATGAAGAAATATTATTATATAGATTTTGGGTTAAAGGAAAGCAAGGATGGGAACCTCTTAAAGACTACAGTATAGAAAATAAGTTAACTTATACAACAACAAAGGCAGAAGATGGTGAAATATTAATTGAATGCAAAAGACCATCATCAAAGGAAAATGTAGATGATTTTACAACTGTGATATTTAAAGTAAAAGAGCAGCCAATTATAGAAATAAATGCTTTTGAATGCTTAAGTGAAAATTTATTAATAAATGAAGAATTGATATTTAAGGTAGGCGTAAACTGTGATAATAGTAGAACAATTTTATATAAGTTTTTAAGAATGGATAGTAATGGAAGAATAAATTGTGTACAGGATTATTCCACTAAAAATATAATATCAATTTCAGAAAAGCAAAAGGGAGAATATAAGTTATTATGTTATGTGAGAGATATTTTTTCTAATAAGCAATATGATGATAGAGCTTGCATGATATATTCTGTAAAAGCCTATGATGAAATAAAAATAAGAAAATTTTCTTCTGATTCAAATTCACCTCAAGTTGAAGGAAGCAATATACTATTTAAATCTTCGGTAATAGGGGGAAAGGAAATACTGTATAGATATATAGTTGAAGGACCAGTTGCTGAAGATACAGGATATATAAGATCAAGAAACTTTAATTGGGAGACTAAAATTGAAGGAGATTATAAAATAATATTGAAAGTTAAAGATATTTCCTTCGATGGTGATTATGAAGATATAAGAGAGTTGAATTTTAAAATAGATAAGAAGGGTGAAAAACCTGTAAAAATAACAGATATAACAGCAAGCAAAACAAGAAGATGCATAAAAAATGAACCTATAAATATTAAGGTTAAAGCAGAGGGTGGAACAGAGCTTAAATATTCTTTTGTTGTTTATAAGAATGGCAAAGAAAAAGAAAGAAGTAATTATGGAATAACAAATTGGGTTAACTTTACTCCAGAGGAAAGTGGAGAATATGAAGTTGAAATTAGAGTAATAGATAAATATTCATCTAAAGAATATGATTGTCATGATTTTATATTCTTTAAAGTGAGAGATTATGAAGAAGCTGAAATAGATTATGTATTACTTTCACCAAAAGAAATATATTTAGTTGGAGATATTATTGAACTTGAAACAATAGTACAAAATACTAAGAATATTTTATTAAGGTATGTAACGAAAATAAATGGACATGAAGTTGAAGACACAGGATTTATTGAAAGTAAAAGATTGAGATTAAAGCCAAAATGTTCAGGGAAATATACCTTTGAAATTTATGCGAAAAATATATTATGTAATGAAGAGTATGATATAAAAAAAGAATTATCACTTTATGTTCATGAAGCTATTCCAGTTAGTAACACAAAAATAATAATAAGAAATGAAGAAATTATTGCTAATAATGAAGTAACATTTGATGTAAGTAGCGAAGGCGGAAAAGAAGTATGTTATGAATTTTATATTATGGAAAAAGGAAATTGGGTAAGGGTACAAAGTTATAGTAGAAAAAATTATTATACTTTTTTACCATTTTCAACAGGAAATTATAGAATTTTAGTACTTAGCAAGAGTTACTATAAAAAGATTAATTATGAAGATTATACATTATTAGAATTTGAAGTTAAGGCTTAAGAATAGTATAATTAATACGATATTTATAGCAAAAGTAAAATTCGGGGGGAACAAATGTGAATATTTCTAAAGTAGAAGAGTTTATGGGAAGCGTTGTTAGTAAAGAAGCTTTAAAAAAAGCAATAGGCGATGGACCAGAATTTGATATTGTCTATGAAGCATTATTAAACAGTAATGAAGAAAATATTTTTAATAGCAATAATGAAGAAAGTTCAGAAAGTTATATTCCCGCAGCTGTAGGACAAAAACTTGAAAATATTCCTCTTAGAATAAGAACTGAACCTATAAAAACAGGGGAATTATATTTAAATAGAACAAATAGTGATACAAGTTTAAACATAAGTTTTGATAACTTATACACAGATTTAAGTCAAGATACTACAGTTGATGTGGAAAAAATATATTCTACTGTTGATAAATACTCACAAAAATATGGAGTAGATAAAAATTTAGTACTAGCTATAATAAAGCAAGAATCAAATTTTAATCCTAATGCTGTTTCATCAGCAGGTGCAAAGGGTCTTATGCAATTAATGGACTTTAATTCAGAAGCATATGGATTAACCAATCCATATGACATCGATCAAAATATAGAAGCTGGAGTTAAACATATTAAATCATATTTAGATATGTATAATGGAAATTTAGAAATGGCACTAATGGCTTATAACGGTGGGCCTGGAACAATGGAGAGAAGAGGGGTTAAATCTGCTAGTGATTTATATAAAATGCCACAAGAAACTCAAAATTATGTTCCGAAAATACTAAGTAACTATAGAAACTATAGTAATAATGCGTAAGAGAAATGAAAGAGTGAAAAAGGTAAAGAGTGAAAAGTTAGGGAAATAATTCGTCTATGCAGAATTATAAAAAATAAAATAATGAGTTATGAATAATTAGTAATGGATATAATTTTTGAGGATTATGTCCATTATTTTTTTGATTTAGCCAATTTATTTAAAGCATAAAAGGATTTTATTATTAACTTTTTCACCTTTAATTTCAAAGATTATGTAAAAACATTAACTTTAATTGTTAATTGTCAATTGTTAATTGTTAATTCTCTCCTTGTGTCTTTTGATTTTAAGTAATAAAATAAGTGATAAAGGCTCAATATAATAATTAAGAAAGAAGGTGCTTTAATGGAAAGACTAGATAAGGTTTTATCTAATTTAGGATATGGAACTAGAAAAGAAATTAAGCAGGTTGCAAAGAAGGGACTTATTAAGGTAAATGGTGAAATTGTAAAGGATAATGGTATGCAGGTTGATCCTGAAGTAGACAGAATTTCTATAAATGGAGAAGAAATATTTTATAGAAAGTACATATACTTAATGATGAATAAGCCTGATGGGGTTATTTCTGCAACTTTTGATAATAGGGATGAAACTGTTATTGATTTATTAGAAATAGAGCATCAAGTGTTTAATCCGTTTCCTATAGGAAGGTTGGATAAGGATACAGTTGGGTTATTATTACTTACAAATGATGGTGAGTTAAACCACAGGCTTATATCCCCAAAGTGGAAGGTGGATAAAATTTATTATGCAAAAATAGATAAATTGGTGACAGATAGTGATATAAAGAAATTTGAAAGTGGAATAACGTTAGATGATGGATATATTTGCAAAGAGGCTAAGCTTGAAATTATTAAAGCTTCTGAAGAGGGGTCAGAGGTTATGCTTACTATTCAAGAAGGCAAGTTCCACCAAGTAAAGAGGATGTTCGAAGCAGTTGATAAAAAAGTAACTTATTTAAAAAGAGTAGAGTTTGGAACATTAAAATTAGATGAGGATTTAGAAGAGGGCGAATATAGAGAATTAACAGATGAGGAAGTAGCTACTTTAAAAGGATTTTAACGAACGTTTAAATATAGTGAATGTTTAACATTCACAAAGAACAAACTTTACAATAATATTATCAAAATATCTTGCATTTTATAATGAGATGCACTATAATGTTTTTGCAAGGATAAATAAAAGGAATAAATAGCCCCCTTTTTATTTATTGCTTATTGCTAAAGCGCAACCTGGCCCCAAGGGTTGCGTTTTTTGTTGTTCATTTTTATATATAAACGTTTACCTTATATAAAATTATAACATTTAAGGAAGGTAAACATTTTCAGAGAGGTCTGTTGAATTACTTGACTATATATTAAAATAAAACTAAACATTATTTTAATATGTAATTTTATGAATATTAAATTCTTAAAAATTGCATTTTTAAGAATTGTGTATAATTTATTTGAAACAAAAAAATCATTAATATTAAATAATGAAAGTATTATTGCAAAAAGATAAATTAATTATGTTGATTGACTGAAATAAGGTAAGAGTATAAAATTACAATAAGGAAAATATATACAAATAACTGTAATCTAATTAATGCTTTTAGGCAACAATATAAAAGATATGTATGTTATAATATGTTAGTAATAGGAAAGGAGTCTGTACAAATGGATTTAAAGTCATTACTTAACAAAGAACAATATGAAGGGGCTACTACTATAGAAGGTCAAGTATTAATATTAGCAGGAGCTGGTTCAGGTAAGACCAGAGTTTTGACACATAGAATGGCTCATATGATAGATGATTTAGGAATTTTACCATATAAAATATTGGCTATTACCTTTACTAATAAAGCTGCAAAAGAAATGAAGGATAGAGTTAAAGCTTTAATAGGTGAAAGAGCTGAGGATATGTGGATATCTACTTTTCACTCAACTTGTGTAAGAATCCTTAGAAGAGAAATAGAAAAGTTAGGATATAAAAGAAGTTTTACAATATATGATACTTCAGATCAAAAGACACTTATAAAAGAGTGTATGAAAGCTTTAAATATAAATGATAAAGATATAACAGAACAAGAGATAATGAGTAAAATTAGTAAGGCTAAGGATAATATGCAAAGCCCTGCAAGTTTCATGAGAGAGCATGAAAGTAATTTTAGAGAAAAGAAAATAGCCGATGTATATCAAATGTATCAAAAGAGGCTTAAGGAAAATAATGCTTTAGACTTTGATGATTTAATTGCTAAAACTGTAGAATTATTTAAAACCGATAAAGAAACATTGGAGTTTTATCAAAGAAAATTTCAATATATTATGGTCGATGAATATCAAGATACTAATAAGGTCCAATATGAATTAGTTAGACTTTTAGCGGAAAAATACAAAAATGTATGTGTGGTGGGTGATGATGACCAATGTTTAGTTGAAGGAACACTGATTAAAGGTGAAGATGAGGTTTATAAAATAGAAGAACTAGAAGCTTCAGATAAGATTAGAGTAGCTGCTGGAAATGGAGAAACTACTTTATTAGAAATAAAAGATATATCTAAAAGAGAATATAACGGAAAAGTAGTTAAGATAACTACCAGTGCTGGAAAGATAATAAAAGGAACACCTAACCATATAAGTTTTGCAAGAGTTACTGTGAGAGAAGATAAATATTATGTTTATTTAATGTATAAAAAAGGTTTTGGATATAGAATAGGGCAAACTTCATCAGTACGAAGTAGAAAAGGGATTGATGCAAGTGGATTGGCTGTAAGGCTAAATGGAGAGCAAGCAGATAAGATGTGGATAATAAAGGTTTGTAATTCAAGAGGTGAAGCCACTTATTATGAAGAATACTATTCTGTAAAATATGGCATTCCAAAGGTTATGTTTAATTCAAGAGGAAGACATATTTCGTTAACTCAAGAACAAATAAATAAATTGTTTAAAGAAATAAACACATATGATAGTGCACAAAAGCTAATGGATGAAGAATATCTTTATTTAGATTATCCTCATCATATAAGTTCAGCTGTAATAAGGGGAGAAAGTGTAAGAAAGATAGTAAATGTAAGCTTCTTTGGTGGATGTAAATGTGAAGAAAGAGGTTTATATTCACATAGAATAGGTTTAAACTCATCAGGGGAAGAAAGTAAAAATAAGCTTATTGAAGCTGGATTTAATGTTAGAAATGGGCAAAGAAATACCTTTAGAGTAGAAACGGAACGTGCCTTGTATGATGATGCTGAAGAATTTTCAAGCAAGCTTGCATCTGTAGAAGATGCTTATGAGGTTTTTAGAAAAGCAAAATTAACATCAGATAATACCTTTAAATTCATGCCTTTGGGAAGCATGAAGGAAGGAATGGCAATTGCAGTTTTAGAGGGAAAAAAGGTAATTGAAGATATTATAACTTCAGTAGAAATCGAAGATTATGAAGGTTATGTATATGATTTAAATATAGATAATGCAAGAAATTATATAGCTAATGATGTAGTTGTTCATAATTGTATATATCAATGGAGAGGTGCAGATATAAGAAATATATTAGACTTTGAAAAAGATTATCCAGAGGCAAAAGTTATAAAGCTTGAGCAAAATTATCGTTCAAAAGGAAATATATTAGATGCTGCCAATGTTGTAATTGTAAATAATGCAAATAGAAAAAGTAAAGTTCTAAGAACAGAACAAGAATCAGGAAATAAAATAAAGGTTTATAGAGCTTATTCAGATAGTGATGAAGGTGATTTTGTTGCAACTCAAATAAATAAAATAAAGCAAGAAGAAGAGAAAAAGTATAAAGATTTTGCAATTCTTTATAGAACAAATGCTCAATCACGTATATTTGAAGAAAGTCTAAGAAGAAAGGCTATACCCTATAGGATTTTAGGTGGAACAAGGTTCTATGATAGAAAAGAAATCAAGGATATGATTTCATATCTGAAGGTACTTGTTAATCCTACAGACAGTGTAAGCTTAAGAAGAATTATAAATGTACCTAAGAGAGGTATTGGAGATGCAACGGTAAATAAAGTTATTGACTTTGCAGATGATTATGAATTACCTTTATGGGATGCCTTAAGTACAGTAAGAAATATTCCAACTCTTACAGCAAGAAATTGTGGTGGAATAGAAATTTTTATGGAAATGATGGATAAGTTCATGGAATTAAGTGAAATACTACCTGTATCTAACTTAATTGAAACTATATTAAAGGAAACTGGATATATATCAGAATTAGAAAAATCAAAAGAAATAGAAGATAAAAGCAGAATAGAAAACTTAAAGGAGTTAGTTTCTGATGCAGTTGATTTTGAAAGAAGCAGTGAAGATAAAACCCTTTTAGCATATTTAGAAAAAGTTTCCTTAGTTCAAGATACAGATAAACTAAAAGAAGAAGATGATGCTATAGTTTTAATGACTGTGCATAGTGCTAAGGGATTAGAATTTCCAGTTGTATTTATGGTTGGAATGGAAAATGGAATATTCCCAGGAACAGCATCCTTTGATAGTGAATCTGAAATGGAGGAATCAAGAAGACTTTGTTATGTTGGTATAACAAGAGCAAAAGAGCAATTATTTATGACGTCAGCAGAAGTTAGAAGGCAATTTGGTAGAACTGTTGCATATGCTCAATCAGATTTTATAGCAGAAATAAAATCTGATTTAAAGGAATATGTTTCAGGAAATAATTCAGCACAAAGTACTAGGACTTCAATGTTTCCACGAGATAATAGAAATAATAATCCACATAGTTTAAGGAACAATTCAATAAATATGCCTAAACCTAAGGAACAAAATATACAATCATCTCTTTCAAAGGATGATGTTACTATAGGAAGAAAAGTAAAGCATAGTAAATTTGGTGTTGGAACAATAGTATCAATAGCAAATTCAGGAGATGATAAAAAACTTACAATAGCTTTTGATAATCAAGGAGTAAAAATATTAATGCTTTCATTAGCAAACCTAGAACTTATGTAAAAAGGGAACAGTATAATTAGTTTACAGTGCACAACGCACAGTTCACAGTTTATTTTGCATTGTGAGTGATTAAATAACAGGCATTAGGTAACAGGTAACAAGTGTCAGGTAAAAGGAATTAGTTTACAATGCACGGTTCACAGTTGATTTTGGGTTGTGAGCGATTAAAGAATATGTAATAGGTAACAAGGAACAGCGCACAATTCATAGCCAGTTTAAGCTTTAGAAAGAATAATTACCATAAGGAATGAAAGAAGTTTTAGTAAACAGATTCAGGAAGACTTTAAACTGAAATAAGCTATTAACTTAGAAACAAAAAACTGTGAATTGTGAACTGATGAATAAAACTGTGCGCTGTGAACTGATAACTGTGCACTGGAAAAGAGGTGTGTTTTATTTGGATAAAAAGCAAAGAATAGAAGAATTAGTAGAAGAATTAAATAGATATGCTTATGAGTATTATTCACTAGATAATCCATCTGTTACAGATAAGGAGTATGATGAAAAGTATTATAAATTAAAATCTTTAGAAGAAGAAACAGGATATGTATTATCATATTCTCCTACCCTAAGGGTTGGAGATAGAGTATTAGAAGGATTTACTAAATATACTCATAAGGCTAGACTATGGAGCTTAGACAAAGCTCAAAGTGTAGGAGAGCTACAAGATTGGCATAATAGGAATTTAAAATTTATAAAAGAAATGAATTCTAGAGGAGAAAATTTGCCAACGCCTAGATATGTATTAACAAAGAAATTTGATGGATTAACTATAAATTTAACTTATGATGAAAATGGAATACTATCATCTGCAGCTACAAGAGGAAATGGAGAAGTAGGTGAAGAAGTTTCAGCACAAGTAAAAACAATAAAATCAATACCATTAAAAATAAATTGTAAAGATGTATTTGAGGTTCATGGTGAAGCCATAATGACTACAGAAGCTTTTGAAAATTATAATAAGGATGCTGTTATTCCTCTTAAAAATTTAAGAAATGGTGCAGCGGGAGCTTTAAGAAATCTTAACTTAAAAGAAACAGCTAAAAGAAATTTATCAGCATTTTTTTATGATGTAGGATATAAAGAAGGTGAAGATTTTAAAACATATGAAGAAATGTTAGACTTCATAAAGGAAAAAGGGCTTCCAATAGATAATTATGTTAAGTTTTGTACTACTCTTGAAGAAATAGAAAGAGAAATAAACTATATAAGAGATATAAGGTTTGAATTAAATTATGATATTGATGGAGTAGTTATTGCTATTGATGATATAAGAACAAGAGAGTTGATGGGATATACAGTAAAATTTCCAAAGTGGGCAATAGCATATAAATTTGAAGCGCAAGAAGCTACAACAAAGCTTTTAGATGTAGAATGGAATGTTGGTAGAAGTGGAAGAGTAGGCCCTACTGCTATACTAGAACCTATAGAGCTAGCTGGAGTAACTGTAAAAAGAGCAACTTTAAATAATATAGATGATATAAGAAGAAAAGGTGTGAAAATAGGCTCAGAAGTTTTTGTAAGAAGATCTAATGATGTTATTCCTGAAATAATGGGAGTAGTTACAGAATCATTAGAAGAGACACAAGAAATAAATGTTCCAAATGTTTGCCCAGCATGTGGAGCACATCTTGTTCAAAATGGAGTTCATTATTTCTGTGAAAATACTCTTTCATGCAAACCTCAAATGGTAAAAACTATTGTTCACTTTGCATCAAGAGATGCTATGAATATTGAAGGCTTTTCAGAAAAAACAGCAGAACAGTTATTTGAAAAGCTAGATATAAAATCTATAGCAGACTTATATAAGCTTAAAAAAGATGAATTATTACAGTTAGAGAAGTTTGGACCAAAGAAAGCACAAAACTTATTAGATGCAGTTGAAAGAAGTAAAGATTGTGAATTATATAGATTTATATATTCTTTAGGGATTCCTAATGTTGGAGTTAAGACTGCTAAAGATTTAGTTAATAAGTTTAAGTCATTAGATGGATTAAAAAGAGCAACTTTTGATGAGTTAGTTTCAGTACAGGATGTTGGTGGAATTGTAGCTAAATGCGTTTTAGAGTTCTTTAAAGAAGAAAAGACATTAAATACAATAAGTGAGCTTTTAGAACTTGGTGTTAATCCTAGGTTTGAAGAAAAAGAAATAATAGCAAGTCCTTTTGAAGGAAAAACTGTAGTTGTAACAGGTACTTTAAAAAATTATTCAAGAACAGATATTAAGTCAAAGCTTGAATTACTTGGAGCTAAGGTTTCAGGAAGTGTAAGTAAAAAAACTGATTTTGTAATAGCTGGAGATGAAGCTGGTTCAAAATTGGATAAAGCTATCGAACTTGGAGTAAATGTATTAAATGAAGAGGAGTTTGAAGCTATAATAAAGGAGTAAGTAGAAATGGGTAAATTTAGAGCTAAGGATTTTTTTACATTAATATGTACTTTAGCTGCAATAGCAACTAGTGTAATTATAGTTCTTACCTTTTTAACCACATATCATTTCATAAATATCATGCCTATATTTAATTCTTATCTATTATTACAAATAGGAATATGCTTAACTATGGCATTATGGGCAATAAGATTTTTTATATACAGATCAGGTAGAGAAAAATATATATATTCATCAATATGTATAATTATATCTGTTATAAGTTTATTTTTTATAATAAACTTAGTAAAATAAATTAGCTAATAAATAAAATAGAAGTAGGTTTAAAATCTACTTCTATTTTATTATTTTAGTTGTGATTTTAAAGAGGAACATATTTCTCAAATTTTTGAATTACATCTTCATAAATATTATCTAATACCTTAAAATCTATAGAGTTTATATAATAAGATTCTAAATCATCATGAAGTCTATGAGCTTCAGAAATTAAAAAAATAGCTTTATTAATTAAGTCATAAAAAACTTTTTTATTGTAATTTATATCTTCCTTATTTCTTGAAAGTATAGAGGTATTACAGAAATCTTCAATATTATATAATTTTCCATTAAAGGAAGTTTGACTAATTTCATTTTCTGTTAAGACACAGGTAGAAATTTCAGGAATTAAAATATGCTCTATTCTTTCAGGAATGAACGGATCATGCATATATTCCACGAAGTAGCCTTTCTTTTGAGCAAGTTTACCTATTTCTAATAAAATAGTTGTTTTACTAAATCCAGGACCGCCTTTTAATACAAATTTATGCTTAAATTCATTAGTAAGGTCATTAGCAAAAGTGATTATTCCATTTGGAGTAAATGCCGTTGCAAATAAATGTCTTTCATCACCAAATCCAGGTTTTTGCTTATTAAAGATTTCTTCTTTTAGGCTTTCAGATATAGTTATTATTTTACTATATTCCAAAGCACTAGAATTTAATCTACTCCAGTCATCATGGATAGACTTTGCAGAAGATAGAAATGTATAAGCTCTTTGAAAATTATTGCTAATATCCTTACAAATATTTATAATGTTCCCCTTATTTGAAGAAAGAGCATCAGTGTCAAGTGCAATCCCCATATTAAGGATTTCATCTACTGCGCCTGGATGAATTGGATCAACCATATGAGGTGATGTACCATCTAAAATGGCTAATCCTAGTTCCTTTATAACAATTCCATCTAAAGAATTATTATCAGAAGAACAATGATGATATTCTATAGAATATCCTTTATTCTTAAAGTGGGCAGCAACTTTTTTCATTAAAGAGGACTTGCCTGTTCCAGGGCCACCTTTCATGCAGATAATTCTATTCGCATCTTTTTGTGTTAATATATACTTATAAAATGAGAAAAATCCCTTATAAGTATTTCCTCCTGGAAAAAGATGCCTTTCTTTTGGATAAGTCAAGTATATCACTCCTAATAATTGTTTTATTCATTTAATTTTCAATAATAATATATGTGTATATTTAGAAAGTGAAACAATATTAGTAAATTTAATATTATGTATAATATTAACTAACAACTTTTAAATATACAGAAAGTTTCAATTAATAAAAAGACAAAAAAATGCATATACTTTTAATATTACAAATTAAAAATATGGTTTTTTATAATATTTTCATTAAAATATTATAAAAAATAAAAATATATAAAAAAAATCAAAAAAAGTATTGAATAAAAATAAAAAATAGGTGTATAATTATGCTATCGCAATTTTGAGAGATTGTATATTTAATCATAATAAGTAATTAATTATAAAGAGGGGGAATTTGAAATGAAAAAAGGAATGATAAAGAAAATTTTAGCTGTAACTATAGTTGGGGTTATGGGATTAGGTTTAGTAAGCTGTGGTGGAAAGAAAGATGCTAAAGATAAACTTTCAGAAATAAAAGAAAAAGGCAAATTAGTAGTTGGTTTAAGTGCAGACTATGCTCCATACGAGTTTCATATATTAGATGAGAATGGACAAGATAAAATAGTTGGATTTGATGTTGATATAGCAAATGAAATAGCAAAGGATCTTGGAGTAGAATTAGAATTACAAGATATGAATTTTGAAAATTTAGTAGCTGGAGTTTCTTCAGGTAAAATAGATTTAGCTATATCAGGAATGACTCCAGATGAGGAAAGAAAAAAATCAATAGATTTCTCAGATATATATTACACTGCTGAACATGGTATGTTAGTAAGAGTAGCTGATAAAGATAAATATAAAACATTTGAAGATTTAAAGGGACAAAAGGTTGGAGCACAAATGGGTGCTATTCAAGCAGAAATAGCAGAAGAGAAAGTGCCAGAAGCAAATCTTCAATTACTTTCAAATGTTAATGATTTAGTTCTTGCTTTAAAGGGTGGAAAAATTGAAGCTTTAGTAGTAGAATTACCAGTTGCTCAAATGATAGTTAAAAATAATCCAGAACTTACAATCGGAGAAGAAAAAGTAAAAGATACTGAAGGTGGTTCTGCAGTAGGAATTCAAAAGAATCAAGAAGCTTTATTAGAGAAGGTAAATGCTACAATCAATAGAATTAAAGAAGAAAAGTTATTAGATAAATTTATTATAGAAGCAAATGAATTGGCAGAAAAGCAAAAATAATTATTAAGGAGGGTATAAGCCTTGTCATTAGATTTTAGTGTATTAGCTGGAAATATGGATTATTTCTATAAGGGTGTTCAGTGGACAATATTAATATCACTTTTAAGTGTTCTATTTGGAGTTATATTTGGTGCATTATTAACTCTTATGAAAAGATCAAAATTTAAAATTGGAAAAGTAAAACCTCTAAGTATGTTGGCAACAGCATATATAGAAATAATTAGAGGAACGCCAATGTTATTACAAATTATGTTAGTTTATTATGGATTTGATCAGTTATTAAATATAAATATGGATCCTCTACCAGCTGGTATTATAGCAGTTTCTTTAAATTCAGCAGCCTATGTTTCTGAGATTATAAGAGCAGGTATAGATGCTGTAGATAAGGGACAATTAGAAGCTGCAAGAAGTCTAGGAATGAGCCAATTTATGGCTATGAGGCTTATAATAATGCCACAAGCAACTAAGAACATTTTACCTGCTATAGGTAATGAATTTGTTACAGTAATAAAGGAATCTTCAATGGCATCTGTAATAGGGGTTGGAGAAATTATGTATAGTGCAAAAGTCATTACAGGAAAAACTTTTAGAGCATTTGAACCTTTAATTGTTGCAGCTATATTCTATTTTGTTATTACATTTACGCTTGGAAGAATTATGAATTATATAGAAAGGAGAATGAAGGCTAGTGATTCACGTTAATAACTTGCATAAGTATTTTGGAGAAAACGAAGTTTTAAAAGGCATTAATGAAAACATAAAAAAAGGTGAAGTTGTGGTTGTAATTGGTCCTTCAGGCTCTGGGAAAAGCACTTTTCTAAGATGTTTAAATTTATTAGAAGCACCAACAGATGGTGAGATAATATTTGAAGGTCAAAATATAACAGATAAAAATATAGATATAAATAAAATAAGAGAAAAAATGGGAATGGTATTTCAACAATTTAATTTATTCCCACATAAGACAGTTTTAGAAAATATAACTATATCGCCTATAAATGTAAAAAATAAATCAAAAGCAGAAGCTGAAAAAATAGCAAAAGATTTACTAGCAAAAGTTGGATTGCTAGAAAAATCTGATGCTTATCCATCATCTTTATCAGGTGGACAAAAGCAAAGAATTGCAATAGCAAGAGCTTTGGCTATGGAACCAGATGTTATGCTATTTGATGAACCAACATCTGCTTTAGATCCAGAAATGGTTGGGGAAGTTTTAAATGTTATGAAAAGCCTAGCTAAAGAAGGAATGACTATGGTTGTTGTAACTCATGAAATGGGATTTGCAAAGGAAGTTGGAGATAGAATAATATTTATGGATGGCGGTAATATAGTAGAACAAGGAGTACCAGAAGAAATATTTACAAATCCTAAGAATCCAAGAACTATAGATTTCTTATCAAAAGTACTTTAGAGATTTAAAAATCAGTTTTGTATTTATACGAAGCTGATTTTTTTCTTTAATAAATTATAAAAAGTTTATCATGAGAATAAGTATTTATAATTTCTTCCTTTAGTGGCGAAGGTTCATATATAGGTTCATGTTGACTTAGAGTGAAAGGTTGGAATAATGAAGCTTATATGACCTTTTCTAATTTTTTGTTATAAAATTAGATTATAATAATATATATAATAATGAAATAGTGAAAGATAAAAGTATAAGAAAGTTAAGATATGAAAAGATATGGAGTATTTATATTTGCCAGATAAAAAAATGATAATGACTAATTACTAATTATTATTAATATATAGTGTTTTATTTCTAAATTATTAATTTTATATTGAGAAAAATATGAAATATTAACTGGAAAGGATATGAATTGAAAAAAATGTAAATTAATATAAATATATTGTAATTTAAACTTATTTTGTATTATAATAATTGTATAGATTATTAATTTTATATATAGTAAAATATAGATATTAATTATAGAATTAGAATATAAAGATAAAATTATTATATAAGTGCAAGAGAATGTAGAGTTAAGCACAAGAGTCTAGGATGTAATATCCTCTTTTTGCTAAGCTCTTTTTTAGTTTTAAAAAATATAAAGCTAAGTATCAAATGAATTTATAATA
>VSSQ01000595.1_pt1 | contig 20810 bp, 16 predicted proteins | sample 4763081 | NCBI WGS metagenome assembly VSSQ01 (sample SAMN12137344, study PRJNA551015) | bioreactor metagenome | isolation source: SDC9 anaerobic chlorinated ethene degrading culture | place: USA: Knoxville, Tennesee | collected 2015-01-01
CATTCTGCGGCTCTTTTCCTTCATCGACAAACACCTCTTTCAAAAAATAAGTTTAAATATTCCATTACTTTTCTTTTCGACTTTTTTTTCGGGTATCATGAGCAAGAACGGTCAGAATATAACTTATCATAGGACAAAACGGCATTACCAATAATAATCAATATGAACAATATGCCCTTTACCGCCGGACAGAAAAATTTCGGCTCCTCTTTCATTCCTTCTCTTGAGAACAAAACCACTGGTCACACATCAACAAACGGAATGGCACAAAATTATAGTTTCGTGCTACCATATGGCCGTCCAGGTTCATCATCAGAAAAGGAGTGGGCTTTCATGAATCGGTTCCGCACGTGCTTCCTGTACGTCTTTGTTTTCCTCTCCATCGCCATCCCGGCATGTGCCGGCGAGATCACCGTGATCGACAGCCTTGGCCGGTCCGTCGCCGTCCCGGCGTCCCCGGAGCGGATTATCGGCTCGGGGTCCGGGGCGCTCCGGCTGATCGTCTATCTTCAGGCCCAGGACAGGGTGGTCGCCGTCGACTCCGCCGAACGGCGGGTTCCCGGCCTTGCCGTCCTGACGTCGGCCCGACCCTATTCGATCGCCAACCCTCAATTCCAGGACCTTCCCGTCTTCGGCGAGTTCCGGGGGATGGACAACCCCGAGCTGATCGCCGGGCTCGCCCCCCAGCCTCAGGTGATCTTCAAGGTCTCCCCCCTCTCGGGCCCCCATCCGGACCAGATCACCGCCAAGACGGGCATTCCCGTGGTGGGCCTGGAGTACGGCAACCTCACCGACAAGAGGGAGGAATTCTATTCCTCCCTCCGCCTGATGGGAAAAATCCTCGGTAAAGCTGAACGGGCTGAAGAAGTCATCGCCTTCTTCGAGGGACACCTGGCGGAACTTGCGGCCCGCGCGGCGGACATCCCGGGCGGCAGGCGGCCCTCCTGCTATATCGGCGGCGTGGCCTCCCGGGGAGCCCACGGCTTCACCTCCACGGAGCCGGGATACCCGCCCTTCGTCTACACAGGGGCGAAAAACGTTGCGGCGGCGCCTGGAGAAAAGACCTCCGCCGTCGTCCAGGTATCAAAGGAAAAGCTCCTCGAATGGGATCCGGACATCCTTTTCGTGGACCTGAGCACCACCACTGCGGGAGAGCAGGCCAACTCCCTCCATCAGCTCCGGCATGACCCGGTCTTCTCCGCCCTGGCCGCCGTCCGGGAGGGGAGAATCTGGGGCGTACTGCCCTACAACTCCTACACCATCAACTACGGGTCGGTGCTCGCCAACGGCTATTTCGTCGGCAAGGTTCTCTGCCCCGAACGGTTCGAAGACGTGGACCCGGCTGCGAAGGCCGACGAGATCTTCACGTTCCTGGTGGGGAAGCCGGTCTTTTCGGTCATGAACGAGGGATTTTCAGGGCGGGTTTTCTCGAAGATCGTCCTCGAGGAGTAGCGCCGTGCACCTGGAAGGGCACGCCCTCTCCCCGAACTACGAACGGCACGTGCGGCGCAAGAGGCTCTTTCTGCTCGGGCTGGCGGGCGCCTGCCTGCTGATGGTGGTTTTTTCCGTCTCCCGCGGAGCCGTCTCAATCCCGGTCGCCGACGTGGTAAGCACCCTCCTCGGCGGCGGGGAGGCGAAGTGGCGCATCATCGTGCTGAACATCCGCCTTCCCCAGACCCTCGCGGCCCTCATTGCGGGCGGAGGGCTCTCCCTGGCAGGGGCGGTGATGCAGTCGGCGCTCCGGAACCCCCTCGGCTCGCCCTTTACCCTCGGCCTGTCCAACGCCGCGGCCTTCGGCGCCGCGTTCTCCATCATCGTGCTGGGAACGGGCAGCATGCAGAGCAGCGCCGTAAACGCCGTCACCATCGTCAACCCGTGGCTGACCACCGGGGCGGCCTTCCTTGCCTCCCTTCTCTGCATGGGGGTGGTGCTCGTCATCTCGTCGGTCACCAGGGGCATGCCGGATGGAATGATCCTCGCCGGGGTGGCCCTCAGTTCCCTCTTCACGGCGGGGACCATGTTCCTGCAGTATTTCGCCGACGACAGCCAGATCGCCGCCACGGTCTTCTGGACTTTCGGGGACGTCTCCCGGGCCTCCTGGCGGGACATCCCCCTCATGGGAGGTCTGCTGGCCGCGGCCTTTCTCCTGTTCTTCCTCCGCCGGTTCGACCTCAACGCCGTCGACTGCGGCGACGAAACGGCCCTGTCGCTTGGGGTCTCCGCGTCCCGGATCCGCATGGAGGCCATGGTGGTAACGTCCCTGCTGTCGGCGGTGATGGTGGCTCTCCTCGGGGTGATCGGCTTCGTGGGGCTGGTCTGCCCCCACATGCTCCGGCGCTTCCTCGGCTCGGACCACCGGTTCCTCATCCCCGGATCGGTGCTGATGGGAGGCCTGCTTCTGCTGGCCGCCGATACGGTCGCCAGGCTCGCCTTCGCGCCCCGGACCCTTCCGGTGTCGGTTTTCACGGCCTTCCTGGGGGCACCGGTCTTTCTCGCCCTCATCACCCGGAGGCGACGGACATGATCCTCTCGGTGAACGGAATCTCCTTTGCCTACAGAGGCGTGCCGGTATTGGAGGACGTGACATTCTCCCTGGCCGAAGGGGAGATGGCGGCGCTGCTGGGTCCCAACGGCACGGGAAAAACGACCCTGCTGAGGACGATCAACGGCATTCTCCGCCCCGCAGGGGGCACGGTGCTCATGGAGTCCAGGGACGCCCATGTTTGCCCTCCCCGGGAACGGGCGAAGTTTTTCGCCTACGTTCCCCAGCGGGGGGAACCGGTCAGGCTCACCGTCTTCGACGCCGTGCTGCTCGGCCGCCGGCCCCATCTGGGCTGGTCCGTGGAGCGGCGGGACCTGGAGAAGGTGGAGTCCGCTCTCGAAAACCTCTCCCTCGAACGGTTTGCCCTGCGCTACCTGGACGAGCTGAGCGGAGGGGAGTTCCAGAAAGTGCTCCTTGCCCGGGCACTGGTCCAGGAACCCCGGGTGCTGCTCCTCGACGAGCCCACAAGCAGCCTCGACCTGAAAAACCAGCTCGACATGCTGGCCACCCTCAGGAAGGTGGTCAAGGGGCACGGCGTGGCCGCCCTGCTGAGCCTCCACGACCTGAACACCGCCTTCCGGTACGCCGACAGGCTGCTCTTCCTGAAGGACGGATGCATCCGGGGGATGTTCCTTCCGTCGGAGGTCCCGGGAGAAATCATCGCCGAGGTTTACGGCGTGCCCGTGGACATCGTCCGGCACAAGGGCGTTCCCCTGGTGGTGCCGTCGTAAAAATAACTGCGGGAATTACCGGGCGGATAATTGATACCGGTGACAATGTGTCTTCCCGAAAGAAGGGCTATTATTCGGGCGTACTCGATTTCAGCCTGATGAAAGAAGGGATTCACTCATGAAAAAAATACTGGCGGCAGTTCTGGTAGTGATTCTTGCGGCATCCGTCGCTTCCACAGCCCTCGCGTCCGTTTTCGACGGGGGATCATCCTTTGAGAATTCAATTTCGCTCGGCAAGGGCAACGGGAACGGAGGAGGCAACGGCGGAGGCAATGGCGGCGGAAACGGCAAAGGGCCCGGAGACGGCACCGGCAACGGCGGAAACGGCCCCAGGGACGGCACGGGGTACGGCCCCGGCGACGGGACCAATCCCGACTGCCCGGTCCTGCCGGAGAAATAGGCCGGAAGAGGCTGCATTTAATAACGGAGCGGAGGGAAAAATTCCCCCCGCTCCGTTTTTTCTTCCTGAATTCCCCTCCGGGTTTCGGGTATCAGGGCATTATCCGGACCTTTTTCAGCGACCGGCCGCAGTCCCGCAGCACAGTCGCGTCGCCTGTGATCCTGCCCACGAGGACTCCCGGGGAGGCCATTCTCGGTTCGTCCCCGCTGCTGGCCGGCGTGGGCCCGAAAAAGATGCACAGGGCGTTCCCTGCCGGCCACAGAGCCACGTCGCCGATTTCAAAAACGTCCTGGAGCGTGTCGGGGCCGCACTCCACTTTTTCTTTCAGGGTGCCGTAGAACTCGTCCCCCCAGCGGGCCATGGAAATCTCCTGGGGCAGGGTCTTCACCACGTTCCGGGCCGCGGAGCCGCCGCAGAGGTCAACCTCGAAGGCATGCTTTTCCGTTTCGATGATCATGGGCAGAAACCTCCTTTTTCATTCTTCTCCATTCATTCTATACTACCGGCGGAGGCTGTTTTCTGAAAAGGGATCCGTGGTACAATTCTGGAAAACGGAAGCGAAGGGAATGTGGACACTACATGATGGAATCTCCCCTGGCTTTTCTCGCCGGAGAGAGGGAAAAAAACTCCGGCCCCGTCAGCCGAACGCTGACTCTCGCCCTTTTTGACCTGGACGGCACCCTCATCGACAGTGAAGAGAACCATTACAAGAGCGACGAGATCCTCCTCGCGCGGAGGGGCATCTCCTTTTCCAGGGAGGACAAGGCCGCCTACGTGGGGAAGGACATCTACGAGATGGTCCGGCGCATCAGGGCGAACTACGGCCTGGAAGACGACGTGCAGGCCCTCGTGGATGAAAAAAACGCCCTGTACAGAAAGGTCGCCCTCATCTCGAGCAGGCTTTACCCGCCCATGAGACCCCTCCTTGAGGGCCTCGCGGAACGGAAACTTCCCATGGCGGTGGCCACCGGATCCAACAGCTCCATCGCCTCGGAGATCCTGGAGGTTCTGGGCGTCCGGTCTTTTTTCACCCATATCGTCTCCTCGTCGGAAGTCCGGCGGGGGAAGCCCGCCCCGGACATTTTTCTCGAGGCCGCCCGGAGGATGAACGCCGATCCCGAGTCGGCCATCGTCTTCGAGGACACGAAGTACGGCGTGGAGGCAGCCCTGAACGCGGGAATGACCTGCGTGGCCCTGCCCGCCCCCGGGGAGAGGACGGATGATCCTCTCTTCCGGAGAGTCTCATACCTCGTTCCGGGAGGCCCCGACGCCCTGGACACCGACGACTTTTTCCGGTGGTTCGACCCCCTTCTGTAACCAAAGGCCCTCTCCGGGGAATCTCCGGGGAGGGCCTTTCTTTTCCGGCCCCCCGGGGCCTCAGGACCCAGCAGTATTGAGAACAATAGATTCTGCCTGAGGCATTTTTTTCCTGATATAATACCGGAACGGCCCGGAAAAGGTTTTCCTCCGGGCCCCCGACCCGGAAGGAGAGCCTCTCATGGCGGAAAGACCGAAGATTCCCGCCGACAACATGGTACAGGCCGTTCAGTCCGCCGGAGAGCGGGTGTTTCTTCGCACCTTCCTCCAGACCATGGCTCCTGTTTCTCTCCTCCTGGTCATTCTTTTCGCCGTGATTTTCGGCGTTCTGCTCCCCCTCCTCGAAAAAAGCCACATGGCGGAAAAAAGGAACCTCTGCAGAAATCTGATCCTGGTGCAGCTCCATTATCTGGACGCCCTGCACAGGGAGGAGCTGGCGGGGAAGATCCCGCCGGGGGAAGGCCAGGCCCGGGCTCTCGCCCGCATCCGCTCCCTCAGGTTCGGGGAAGAGGACAAGGACTATTTCTGGATTCTCGGCCCCGACAGGACCCTCCTCATGCACCCCTACCGGCCCGACCTGGAGGGCGTGGACCCCGACACCGCCGCCGGCCCGGACGGCTTCATCCTCCGCCAGCTCTTTGACCGGATCGAAACCACCGTCTCTTCCCCCGAAGGGGGGGGAATAATGGACTACCAGTGGCACTTCAAGGACGAACTGAACACCCTGGCCCCCAAAACATCCTACGTTGCCCTTTTCAAACCGTGGAACTGGATCGTCGGAACGGGAGTCTACATCGACGACGCGGAAAAAAGCATCGCCGCATGGAAAATGCGGTTCGTGGCCGCCGGGCTGCTTTCGATAGCCGCTGCGGGTGCGGTCTCTCTCTTCCTGAGCCTCCGGGCGGCCCTCCTCGGAAAAAAGGCAGCCCGGGCCGCGCTCCTGGACCGGAGCCTGAAGGAAAAAACCCTGGAGCTTGCCAGGTCCGAGAGCCAGCTCGCCCTTATCACCCAGATCTACCGGAACGCCGCCGAGGGCATCATGATCACCGACGCGGACGGGCGCATCCTCGAGGTCAACCGGGCTTTCTCAGCCATCACCGGCTACGGCCCGGAAGAGATCATAGGCAAAACGCCGGACATGCTGAAATCGGACAAGCACGGCCCCGATTTTTACCGGGAGATGCGGGACGCTCTCAGGAAGGACGGCCACTGGTCGGGAGAGATATGGGACCGCCGGAAGAACGGCGAGGCCTTTCCCTCCCGGCTGAACATCTTCGCCTACACCGGCGAGGAGAGAAACGTGAGCCGCTATATCGGCGTCTACCAGGACCTGAGCGAACTCCACCGGAGCCGGGATCTGCTGCAGCACGAGGTGAACCACGACGGGCTGACGGGCCTGCCGAACCGGTTTCTCTTCCACGACAGGCTCGCTCTCGCCATTTCCCGCTCCCGGGAGAAAAGTCGTATCCTTTCGGTGATCATGATCGGCCTGGACCGGTTCGGGGCAGTCAACAAGACCCTGGGCTATCCCGTGGGGGACGGACTGCTCCAGGAGGCGGGAAAGAGACTCTCCGAAGCGGCCGCTGAACCGGGGGCCGTTGCCCGGTTCGGAGGGGACGAGTTCGTCGTCCTGCTCACCTGGGGCGGGACGTATTCCTCCTGTCTCAGGGTTGTGGAACGGATGCTCGCCTCGCTCAGGAACCCGTTTTCCGTCGGGGGACAGTCCTACCGGATCACCGCCAGCGCCGGAGTCACCTTTTATCCCCGGGACGGCGAATCCCCCGAGGAACTCCTCCAGAACGCCTCCCTCTCCATGGAGCGGGCCAAGCGGGAAGGGGGAAACTCATGGAGGCTGTTCACCGAAGACCTTGACAGGAAGGTTCAGCACAGGATGCGGCTCGAGAGCGACCTGCGGCGGGCCGTGGACGCCGGAGAGTTCCACCTGTTTTATCAGCCCAAGGTCAGCCTGACGGAGCGGAAGATCATAGGTGCGGAAGCCCTGATGCGGTGGACGGCAGGAGACGGGAGCTCGATCCCCCCGGACGAATTCATCCCCATAGCAGAAGAAATAGGTGCAATAGGAACCCTCGGCGCCTTCGCCCTCGAGAGCGCATGCCGCCAGTCCGTGGAATGGTCGGGAATGGGACTGGACATACCGGTGGCGGTAAACATCTCGGCGAAGCAGATCTCCTCGGAATTCTTCGTCAGGGACGTCCTTGAAACCGTCGGGCGCACCGGCGCGAATCCCTTTCTCCTCCATCTGGAGATCACGGAGTCCGCCTTCATGGAAAATCCGGATCATGCCCAGAAGGTCATGGCCGAGCTCGGAGAGGCGGGAATCCGCTTTTCCCTTGACGACTTCGGCACCGGCTTCTCCTCTCTCGCGAAGCTCCGCCTGCTGCCGATCTCGGAGCTGAAGATCGACAGGTCCTTCATTCTGGACCTCGAAAGCGACAAGACCAGGGGCGTTGTCTCCACCATGATCCACCTCGCCGGGGCCCTTCATCTGCAGGTGACCTTCGAAGGCGTCGAGACGAAAGCCCAGATGGAAATCCTCGGGAGCCTCGTCCCCGAAGGCATGGAAACCGCGATCCAGGGGTATATCTTCTCCCGTCCCCTGCCGCCGGACCGGGTTCCCCAGTTCTTCGCCTCTGAACTTCCCGACGTTTTCTGAAATTAGAGAAATTTCCCTCCCCTCTTGCACTCCGGCAAAAAAGGCTTATTATGATGTATCTGATTTCACAACCGGTCCGGAAAATCCGGCCAAGGAGGGTCCTTCGTGTTTCCCTGCGCCCAGCACCGCCGCTCATACCGTCTGATTGCCGTCGCCGCGCTCCTCGCGGCGGCGTTTTGCTTGCTTCCCGCCAGGTCCCGTGCGTCGGAACCCCCTTCCGCTCCGGCGGAATTCCATGCCTTTTCCTTCGTTGACGTGAAGCACAAGGCTGAAGAACTGGCATCCCGTCCCTTCGAGGATCCGGAAGGGCAGGTTCCCGATTTTCTGCTGAACATCAGCTACGACCAGTGGAGGAAAATCAGGTTCCGTCCCTCCGAATCCCTGTGGAGAAAAGAGGGGCTGCCTTTCGAGGTGCAGTTCTTCCATCCGGGCCTTTTCTACAACCGCCTGGTGGCCGTCAACGTCGTGGACGGCGGCCGCGCGGAGAAACTCACCTTCTCCCCGTCCGTCTTCGAATACGGTGATGAAGAATTCGCCTCGAAGGTCGCCGGAACGCCCCTCGATTTCGCCGGCTTCCGGATCCACTACAACCTGAACACGGGAAAATACAAGGACGAGGTTGCCGTCTTCCTCGGGGCCAGCTACTTCCGTGCCGTGGCCCGGGACGGGCAGTACGGCCTTTCCGCCCGGGGCCTCGCAGTGGACACGGCTCTCCAGTCGGGGGAGGAATTCCCCTATTTTCGGGAATTCTGGATTGAAAAACCCCGGGAGGACAGCGATTCCATCACCGTTCACGCTCTCCTGGACAGCCCGAGCCTTGCGGGAGCCTACACCTTCACCATCATCCCCGGAAAGGAGACCTCCATGGACACGGAGTGCGTTCTTTTTCTGAGGAAAGACGTCCAGAAGCTCGGCATCGCCCCCCTGACGAGCATGTTTCTCTACGGGGAGACGGAAAACGGCAGGCCCGGCGACTATCGTCCCGAGGTCCACGATTCCGACGGCCTCCTGATCCGGACAAATTCAGGAGAGTGGATCTGGCGTCCCCTGGCCAACCTCGGCAGGCTGGCTCTCATTCCCTTCCCGCAGGAAAACCCCGCCGGATTCGGCCTGATGCAGCGGGATTGGATCTTCGATCATTACCAGGACCTGGAAGCGCGGTACGAAAAGCGCCCCTCTCTCTGGATCGAGCCCCGGGGGAACTGGGGGCGGGGATGGGTGGAACTTGTGGAAATTCCATCGGAACTTGAGATCCACGACAACATGGTGGCCTACTGGGTTCCCGGGAAAGGGGCGGAAAAGGGGCCCGACGGTCAGCCCGACGGTCAGCCCGCCGGCGACCCCGGGAAGTATCCCCGGACGATGGCCTTCGCCTACCGGATGCGCTGGCTGAACCCGAAGGAGCCCCTCCACTCCCTCGGCAGGGTTGCGGCGACCCGGATGGCCGCCGGGAACCAGGAAGGGACGGTACGTTTCGTCCTGGATTTCGAGGGCGGAGAGCTCCAGGACCTGCCGGCGGACGCAGGACTGACGAGCGTGGTCACCCTGGACGATGGGGCCAGGCTTCTCGAGAAGCAGCTTCACAAGAACGGGGCCACCGGTGGATGGCGGCTCGTCCTCACCGTCGCCCTGGATCCGGAGGGGAAATTCAAGACCCTTTTCCCCACTGCCCCGTCGCGGCCTCGCATCCGCCTTTCCGCCCTGCTGAAAAAGGGAGAGAACCTCCCCGACCCCCTCACGGAGACGTGGACCTATGACCTCCATCCCTGAGACCGGAATGAGCACCCCCGCCGGATCCCCCGACGAGTGGCGCTACTCCAGGGACAGGGTGCTCCTCTACGTCCGCGCCCTTGACCTGCCGCCCTTTCGGGGGCTCGACCTTGCCGTGGAGAGTCTCAAGGCAGCCGGACCCGCGTCCGTGTCGGAGGCCATGAGAAAACTCAGGGAACTCCTGGCGGAAAACGGCCTCGACCGGGGGATCCTCGACGAGGAGGGAAGGCACATCTCCTCCATGCCTTCCCTGAACAGGGGCGTCATGGTGGCGGAGCCTCTCGACAGGGTTCCGTGGAAATCCGCCCTTGGGCGCTTCCTCCGCCGGTGGAGGCGGAACCTGTTCGGACCCTGGGAGACAAACGGCCATGCATGACGCCGGAACGGCCAACCCTTCCTGGAATCGCGCCGCCAGCTGGAGGCGCATCCTGCTCCTGACCCTTGTCTTCCTTCCCACTCTCGCAGCGGCACGCACCATGGCCGGACTGCTTCCCTCCCGGGGCGGCACCGCACTGGAGATCCTCCTCGTGGCGGTGTTTGCCGTGCTTTTCGCCTGGATTTCCGTGGGATTCTGGACGGCATCCATGGGCTTCGTCCTCCTGCTGTTCAAAAACAACCGGTTCTCCGTGTCCCGGGCCTGCGAAGGGATGGATTTGACCATCGCCGGCACCGATGCCCGGACCGCCGTCCTCATTCCCATATACAACGAGGATGTCAGACGGGTGACGGCGGGGCTCCGCACCGTCTGGACCTCCCTCGGGAAAACAGGCTCCTCCGGTCTGTTCGACTTTTTCCTGCTGAGCGACACCACCGACCCCGACATCTGGGTGGAGGAGGAGGAAGCCTGGCACCGGTTCTGCCGGGAAGAGAACGCCTCAGGGCGGGTTTTCTACCGGAGGCGCTCCAGCAACTCGAGGCGGAAGAGCGGCAACGTGGCCGACTTCTGCCGCCGGTGGGGAAAGAACTACCGCTACATGATCGTCTTCGACGCCGACAGCGTCATGGCGGGAACCACCATGGTCCGCATGGTGCAGAGCATGGAAGCCCGGCCGGACATCGGCATCCTCCAGACGCCTCCGGCGGGTGTGAACAGGGAGACCCTCATCGCCAGGGCCCAGCAGTTCGCGAATCACGTCTACGGCCCCATGTTCGCCGCAGGCCTCCATTTCTGGCAGCTCGGCGACGCCCAGTACTGGGGGCACAACGCCATTATCAGGACGGAACCCTTCATGAAGCACTGCCAGGTGCCCCGTCTTCCGGGGAAGGGCCCCCTGGGCGGCGACATCCTCAGCCATGATTTCGTGGAGGCCGCCCTCATGCGCCGCGCAGGCTACGGCGTCTGGCTCGCCTACGACATCGGGGGAAGCTGGGAGGAAACGCCGCCGACCCTGCTGGACGAGCTGAAGCGCGACCGCCGGTGGTGCCAGGGGAACCTCCAGCACATGCGCCTCATCTTCACCAGGGGACTCTTCCCCACCCACAGGGCCCTGTTCCTCAACGGAATCCTCTCCTACGGATCCGCCCTCCTGTGGCTGGCCTTCCTGCTGTTGAGCTCGGCCCAGGCCGTGGCGGACGTCTTCTTCGAACCGGTGTACTTCTCCGGAACGAAGACCCTCTTTCCCCAGTGGCCGGTCTGGCATCCCCACTGGGCCCTCACCCTGCTGGGGTCCACGGCGGTGCTGCTCTTCCTCCCCAAGCTCTTCAGCATGGTCCTCATCCTGGTGAAGGATCCCCAGGCACGGGCTTTCGGCGGCAGGGCAAACCTCGCCTCGGGCATCCTGCTCGAAGTGGGGCTCTCCACCCTTCTCGCCCCTGTGCGGATGATCTTCCACAGCCTTTTCGTGACCGCTACCCTGCTTGGAAAAAGCGTGGGGTGGGGAACCCAGTCCCGGGACGACCGGGGAACATCCTGGGGAGAGGCGGTTGCCGCCCACTGGTGGGGTACTCTCTTCGGCGCGGCATGGGGCGGGCTGGTCTATTTGGCCAATCCGTCCTTCTTCCCCTGGATATCCCCCATCGTCGCGTCCCTTCTCCTGTCGGCGCCCCTCTCGGTCTTCACGAGCCGGGCCTCCCTCGGGAAAGCATTCCGCAACGCAGGCCTGCTCCTCATCCCCGAAGAAGTGGAACTCCCCGACGAACTTGCCGGCCTGGAGGAAAACCTCCGGCGTCCCGAGCCCTATACGCCCTTTCCCCTCTCCCGGAAGCAGGGATTTGTCCGTGCGGTGGTGGATCCCCTTGTCCACGCCCTCCACACATCCCTCCTCCTGCGCTACAAAAAGAAAGCCCCGGCCCGGGAAAACGCCCTGGAAGAACTGGTGGAAAAAGCGGCGGTGAAAGGACCGGGCAGCCTCACCCGGCGGGAAAAAATGGAGCTGCTGAAAGATCCCCGCCATCTCGGCGAACTCCACAGGAGAGTGTGGGAGGCGGAGAGCCGCGACGGTGCCGCCCAGTGGGGCCTGGTCCTTCCCCCGTCAGAGAGCGGAGAGTAACCCCCCGTCCCTTGCACGACGGGAGGAATGCCCGTATTATGGCACGGGTATCATGAACATCAGACCAATCCGCCAGGAGGTTTTCCCGGTGTATCCAGAGAAGACGTTTGCGTCATTCCCCTTTTCCCGGAGGCTGCCGTGACCTTTCCGGCCGAGCGTCCGGAAGCAACCCCCGCAATGAACACCCCCGAACAGAGGGCAGCCGGAGACAGGGTCCTTCTCTATGTCCGGGGACTCGGCATCCAGCCCGCCAGGGGCCTCGCCCTCGCAGCGCGGAGCCTGGAGGAAGCTCCGTCATCTCCCGAAGGTGCCATGGACGCCCTTGAGCGGCTCCTCCGGGAGGAAGGCTTTTCTCCCGACCTCCTGGACCGGGGAGGGCGGCGGATTTCGTCCTTCCCTCCCCTGAACCGGACCGTCATGGTGGCGGAAGAGATGGACCGCCTTCCCTGGAGGACATCCCTCGTCCGGTTTCTCCGGCGGTGGAGGCGGGAGCTCTTCGGAGGGAAAACCAATGGCTGACGGCGGACCGGTCCCGGCCTGGAGGCGCACCGGGAGCAGGCGGCGCCTGCTGCTCCTCTTCATTGTCCTCATCCCGACCATCATCTCCAGCAACACCATGGCCAGGCTCCTGCCCGACAGGGGAAGCATCCTGCTGGACACCTTCCTCGTGGCGGTGTTCACAACCCTCTTCGCCTGGATTTCCGTGGGCTTCTGGACCTCTATCGCGGGACTGGTCATCCTGCTGACGAAAAAGGACGCCTACCGGGTCTCCAGGGCCTGTGACGGCCTCGACCTTTCCATCGCCGACCGTTCCGCCCGGACAGCCATCCTCATTCCCATATACAACGAAGAGGTGAAGCGGGTCATCGCCGGGCTGCGGACAACCTACCACTCCGTCCGGGAGACGGGATCCCTGGAGTGGTTCGACTTCTTCCTGCTGAGTGACACCACCGACCCGGACGTCTGGGTGGAGGAGGAAGAGGCCTGGCACCGCTTCTGCATCGAAGAAAGCGCCTTCGGGCGTGTCTTCTACCGGAAGCGGACAAGCAACACCAAGCGGAAGAGCGGCAACGTGGCCGACTTCTGCAGGCGCTGGGGAAAAAGCTACCGGTACATGGCCGTTTTCGATGCGGACAGCATCATGACGGGAGAGACACTGGTGCGGCTGGTTCAGATCATGGAGGCCCGGCCGGACATCGGCATCCTCCAGACACCCCCCAAGGCGGTGAACAGGGAAACCCTCATCGCCCGGGTGCAGCAGTTCGCCAACCACGTCTACGGCCCCCTGCTGGCCGCAGGGCTCCATTTCTGGCAGCTCGGCGACGCCCAGTACTGCGGCCACAACGCCCTTATCCGGGTGGAACCTTTCATGAAGCACTGCGAACTTCCCCGCCTTCCCGGCAAAGGACCGCTGAGCGGCGACATCCTCAGCCACGACTACGTTGAATCGGCTCTCATGTGCCGGGCCGGTTACGGCATCTGGCTCACCTACGACCTGAAGGGAAGCTGGGAGGAAACGCCCCCCACCCTCATCGACGAACTCAAGCGGGACCGCCGGTGGTGCCAGGGGAACCTCCAGCACACACGCCTGCTCTTCACCAGGGGGTTTTTCCCGGCCCACAGGGCGCTGTTCATCAACGGCATCCTCTCCTACGGCTCGGCCCTCCTCTGGCTCATCTTCCTGACCATAAACTCCGCCCAGGCCATCTCGGAGGTCCTCTTCGAGCCGGTCTACATGCCCATACTGCGCAAATTCCTCCCGGAGCTGCCCGTCTGGCGCCCCCACTGGGCCATATCGCTCCTCGGCTCCACCACACTGCTCCTCTTCCTGCCGAAATTCCTCGGCGCCTTCCCCATCCTCCTCGCCGATTTCAAGGCCAGGCTCTACGGGGGAAAAATACGTCTTTTTCTGAGCATTCTCTTCGAGGTCATCCTGTCCATGATCCTCACTCCCATCCGGATGGTCTTCCACAGCCTCTTCGTGGTCTCCACCCTCCTGGGAAAGAGCGTGGGGTGGGGAACCCAGTCCCGGGACGACCGGGGAACCACGTGGAGGGAAGCCCTCCGGGCCCACTGGTGGGGCTCCCTTCTGGGCATAGGCTGGGGAGCGGTGGTCTACTGGATCACCCCGTCCTTCTTCTGGTGGATCTCACCCATCACCTTTTCCCTTGCCCTCTCCGCCCCCATCTCCGTCTTCACCGGACGGGCCGCCGTTGGACGGCTGTTCCGGAAGGCGGGGCTCTTCCTGATCCCCGAGGAGGTGGAGCTGCCTCCGCCCCTTCGGGCCCTTGAGGACAACCTCAGCCGGCCCGACCCCTTCTTTCCCTTTCCCTTTTCCCGGAAGAAGGGCTTTCTCCGGGCGGTGGTGGATCCCCTGGTGCACAGCCTCCACACGTCCCTCCTCCTTCGCTTCCGACGGGGCGCCCCTTCCCGGGAGCGGGCCCGGGACAGGATCGTGGAAAAGGCCCTGGCCTGCGGCCCCGACAGCCTGACCAGGAAGGAGAGAATGGCTCTCCTCAGGGCACCGCACCATCTCAGGGAACTTCACAGGAAGGTGTGGCGCCTCGGCGACGAAAAAGCCGCCGCCCGGTGGGGCCTGGTCCCTCCAGAGAAGAAATAGATAAAGCGAGGGGCAGATCCTTCCTCGCTTCGCTCCTCAGGATGACAAAACCGAAAAAACACGACCTTCGGCCGTCAGAAAATGTGCCCCGTCTCCCTGTCGCTGACCACCATCTGCCCCCGGCAGTCGTCCAGGGTATCACACAGGGTGTGGGGCCAGGGACGACCCCGCAGCATGTCGAGGGTTTCGCTCTCCGCCTTGAAGGTGAGCCGCGGGTGCTTGCCCCAGTCCCGGGTGTAGCGCATCACGCAGCTCATCTGCCCGGTGGATGGGCTGATGTCAAGCTCCATTATGGCCTTTTCCACATCGGCACCCTTCGGCAGGGTCTCCCTGAGCGACCGGTAGTGGTGGGAAATCCCCAGCCCGTGGCAGGCCTCGTGGATCGCGGTCATGGCCACGGCGGCGGCGACCTGCTCCTCGAACCAGGCGGCGTCGGGGCGAAGGCCTCTTTGCCCCAGGGCATTGGTTATCTCGGGGCGGTTCTCCCTCACTGTTCTTTCGAGGTCCGCCCTGATCTGGTCCGCGTAGACCAGCACGTACCGGTCGGCCGTCCGGGGCGGCCCGATTTCCGGCGGTCCCTCGCAGGCTCCCCAGTTGAAGGGATCCGGTTCGGGGAGAGTGTCCTTCTTTATCCAGAGGCAGTGCTGGTCCACCAGGTGGGAGAAGCCGGACCGGAAATTCACCACCCGTGCCCTGTCATCAGTCCCGGTGCACCGGCCTTCCTCCGGTTCGATGTAATGAACCGCCAGCCCGGTGACCTGCCCGAAGCCGGCATTTTCCGCAAGCCCATCGGGATCGTGCACGAAGAGGTCCTTTCTGTTCGGGTCGAGGCGTCCGTGCCTGCCCTTCACGAAAAACCCCCGGTATTCCTCGTAAGCTGAGAGCCCGTCCCCGGGGGCCTTTCCTTCCGGCTCCCCGTCGTCGTCCGAATCAGCGGCACAGGGACAGATGCCGTAAGCCTTCTCCCAGCAGTCAGCAATACCGTTCCTGTTCTCGTCCAGGGGAAGGGTCACCCAGTGCTCTCCGGTCCTCTTCAGCACCGCCCGGACCTCCATCTCCTTTCCGCCCGCCAGGACAACCGCCGTGGCGGAAAGCTTCCCCCGGGCACCGAAATCCCTTGCCTGAACCACTATCTCCGCCTCGTTCACATCGTCGAGGGTCACGGCGGTCTGGCCGTCCTCCGCGATGTTCAGCCCTAAACCGCTCATCTCCGAAATCACCAGGTCGGGAGCCTCCTCCCGGTCATAAAAGGGAAAATTCATGCAGACTCCCGGCTCCCGGCTCACGTCCTCAAGGGTGAACCGGATTTTACCCTCCAGGCCCGCAGGCTCCACGATCTTCGCCTTCACCCGGACGAAATTCCCCACGCCCCAGATCAGCTCCGGCATCCAGTTTTCGTAGTCCCCTCCGGGCTCCAGCTCCGCCCGGACCGGTACTTTCCCGATATTCAGGCTCCACGTGACCGTCCACGTTCCGGAGTACATTCCCGGGGTCTTTCCCGCCGCGGCGGCGAACTCTTTTGCGAGCCCGGAATACCCGGAGAGGAGTTCCCCCTTCAGGCCGGAAAGCTCAGGGGGAATAAAACCGAGCCCCCTGCGCATCAGGTCCATGTCGATCCCGCCGGGAGGCAGTGCATAGGTGAAGGAGCCCGCCACCACGCCCCTGTCAGGGTTGTACCGGAGAGACTCCCTGTCCGGCTCCGACGGAATCCAGTCCACGGGCCCAAGGCCGTGCCAGGGTTCCCGTTCCTCGAGCCGCATATCCGGGCCGGAATAGGCCATCACCGTTTCCCCCGTGCCGTCCCCGAGGTAAATTGAGGGAAAGGACAGGGCGTACCGCCCTTCCTTCGGGTTGACGGTCAGCCTGCACCAGCCGTCGATGCTTTCAGGACTGAAGGCATGCTCCTCCCTTGCGGAACGGGAGTAGTGGGACGTTATGGAAACATGCTTCGCCCGAAACTTCTCCCGTTCCGTCACCCGTCCCGTCACGTACCCCACGGGCTGGTACCCGATCACGTTTCCGTCCCTGTCGGGGATCGGCTCCGATCCGGTGATCATGGCCGACAAAAATGCCGAACTGCTCCCCGACCAGGAAGAGCTGCCTTCCTGGTCCGAGGACGGACTCCCCCCGCTCTCCTTCCTCCCCGACCACCGCCAGTCCCTTTTTCCGGCTCCCAGGGCCGTTCCGCTCTCACCGGCCTCTTTCATTACCGCCGAACCGGACAAATTCCGGGAAACCGTAATGGTACCCGTAAAGGGAACTTCCTCCCAGCCGCCGCCGGGCTCCTTTCCTTCGCTCTCCTCCCTGTCCTTCTCTCCTTTCAGCAGTTCTTCCACGGCTTTCGCCAGTTCCTCCATCAATTCCGGAGACAGGCCCCTGCCCGATTTCACGCTCTCCTCAACCGCCTTCTCAAGCTCTCCGATTCTCCGTTCCAGGTCCTCCGCCGGTGCGGCGCCGCAGATTCCCGCGGCGGCAGTCCAGCCGAGGAACAGGAACGGAACCAGGAACGCCCATCGCTTCATGACGGATACCTCCTCCCGCTCACTTCCTGCTGTCCGGGCACAATATATTATAACAATAAAGATTTTTCCGACATATAGCCCCCCGAAAGTAAAGAGAGCTGACATTCCGGTTCGGTAGAACAACGGTACCCGCCCCCGGCCTTCCGCCTAAAATATAGATTAAACCCATGGGTCGTTTTGTTCATCTTCCGCCGGCCGCGCTTTGATCCTTTTTCCGGCGGCGGAACAAAGAAAGGAGGCGAATTTTCATGAAAGATACACCGCGCAGTTTCTGCCCGCCCCTGGCCCTGATTTCAGCCCTTGCCGTCCTGTCGGCGGCATCCTTCTCTCTTCCTGCCGAAGCAGCCCCCACTTTTTCGTCGAAGAGTACGGCCGTCATTTCCATTCCTGCGGCTCCCTCCTCATTCCCCGGCGGAGCGTCTGGCGACGAGCTTTCCTTCCCGGAGGTCCTGGCGGAAGCGGAAAACGGAGACCCGGAGATGGAATTCCTTGCCGGTCTGGGCTTCGACAGGGGCGACAGGGGCTATGCCGAGGATCCTCTCCAGGCGGCCTACTGGTACGAACGGAGCGCCGCGGGGGGAAACCCCATGGCCCGGGCCATGCTGGCCTACCATTACCACACCGGATACGGCCGCAGGCCGGACAGACGGCGGGCCCTCATTCTCTGGCGTGACGCCCTTCCGGGACTGGTGCTGGAATACAAAAAAGGGAACTTCTACGCTTCCCTCATCCTCGACCTCTTCTATTACAGAGACCGGGACAGGTGGCACCCCCGGGGCCCCGTGTACCGTCATCCCCTCCCCCCCAGGAGGCACTACTCCGACTCCATACGGAGGATTCCTTTCCCTCCCCGGCGCTATTGGCCCGATGGACGGAGAATGCCTCCCCGCCACAGGTGGGATCCCCCCGGGCATCACGGCCATCCTCCCGTCCACTACGCTCCGCCGAAGGGCGGCCCAGGCCATCCACCGCAGTACGGGCCTCCCCCGAAAGGCCCGGGCGGTCCGGGGAAGCACAAGCCGAAGGCGCCGCCGCCCAAGCACGGACCTCCGCCGAAACACGGAAAGAAGAAATAGCGCCCGGCTGTGAAGAATCCAAAGAGAAGAGCCCCCGGAGTATCTCCGGTGGCTCTTCTCTTTGGGATATAATGTTTCTGTCCGTTCCGCCCGGGCAGTGCGGGATTTCCGGAAGGGAAATCCGCTGCCGCGCCCGGCAGGGACAAAAAATACAGACATTGGAGGCCCTTTTATGACGTTCTCCCGCCCCGGAGGCGAATGGCTGCTCTTTCACAAGGATCTTCTGCTCGTCAAATCGAAAACTCCTCTTTCCCTCCCGTCGTCGGAGGATGAACCCCTCTTCCGGGACCGCCTGACGGTCTCAGGCATCCTTCCTCCGACCAGGGGAAGCTTCCCCTGGGGGGAATATCCCGGCGACGATGCCCCGCCCCCGGGATATGAAGGAGTGGGCCTGCGGGAACTGTGGGCCCTCGGGGGAGAACCTCTCTTCCATGCGGCGGGCACGGCCTTCCAGATGATGGACTGGAAGCGGAACAGCAGGTTCTGCCCGCGGTGCGGCGCCCCCATGAACCTCGCGGACAGCGATCGTGCCTATGGCTGCCCGGAATGCGCCTACATGGCCTATCCCATCCTCAGCCCCGCGGTCATCGTGGCGGTGACCAGGGACGACAGGCTCCTCCTTGCCCGGAGCCCCCACTTTCCGAAGGGACGGTACAGCGTCCTCGCCGGCTTCGTGGAGCCCGGAGAGAGCCTCGAGGAGACAGTGGAGCGGGAAATTTTCGAGGAAGTGGGCATCCGGATAAAGAACATCGCCTATTTCGGAAGCCAGCCCTGGCCCTTCCCCCATTCCCTCATGCTGGGGTTCACGGCCGAATGGGCCGGCGGGGAGCTGGCTCCCGACGGGAAGGAGATCGAGGATGCCGGGTGGTTCACGCCCCGCACCATGCCCGAGATCCCCCCGTCCATCAGCATATCAAGAAGGCTCATCGAGCACTGGCTCGCCGGGAGGAAGGAATAGAGCACACCAGGGAGGTGGACCCATGAGAAACAGCGTGGTTTTCGGAGCGACGCTCCTGCTGGTGATTCTTTTCGCCGCAGGGGCCGGGGCGGACGGCACACCGGAGGTTCGGGGGGTGGCGAGGAGCGGGGTGCGGCTTTCTCTTTTCACCGATTCGGAGATGGACTTCCAGATTCTCCGCAGCCTGGGCGCGGACGGCAGCGGCGGAGGCACCGCGGGGGAAATCCTGCTGGCGGCACGACAGATCGAGGACGGAAATCCCGCCTCGTGGTCCGGGGTATTCCTCTCCCTCGCGGAACGTCTCGAGGAGGACGGGGCGACCAGGCTCGAGAGGGGACACACCGTCAGCGCCAGGGAGAGCTACCTCCGGGCATCGGCATACTACCGGGCGGCGGAATACTACGGGGATCCCCTGTCCCCGGACACGCGGTCATGGGGGATGAAGTGCCGGGAGACCTTCCTCAAGGCCCTGGATCATTTTCCCTGGAAAACGGAAGCGGTTTTCATCCCCTCCGGAAAGGGCGAGGACTTTTACCCGGCCTACTTCATCACCCAGGGGAAGCCCGGCGAACGGCGGAAGACCCTCATGGCCCAGAGCGGATTCGACGGCACCGCGGAAGAGATGTTTCTCGCCGTGGGAAGGGCCGCCCTTGACAGGGGCTACAATGTCCTCCTCTTCGAAGGGCCGGGACAGGCGGGAAAGCGGCGGTTCCACCCCGATTCGATCTTCGTCTCCGACCTGGGGCCGACGGTCCGCTCGGTCACGGACTTCGTGCTCAAGCGGCCCGAAGTGAACCAGAAGCAGATCGCCCTCTACGGGGCGAGCTTCGGGGGATACTTCGCCCTGAGCGGAGCCCTGGGTGAACCCCGCCTCGGGGCGCTCATTCTCAACTCCCCCCTGACGGACATGCAGGAGTACTTTTTTGCCTCCATGGGGGAAGAGACCGTGGGCATGCTCAAAAAGAACAATCTCACCACGGAGGATCTGAAAAGCATTCCTGAAAAGGAAATGCCCCTTAAATACCGGCTTTCCCTGCTGAACCTGTGCATCCGGTTCGGCAAACCCTCCGTCGCGGAAACCCTTGACGCCTTCTCGTTCTTCCGCATACCGGACGACCGGCTGAAGTCCCTCGCCATGCCCGCCCTGGGACTGGTGAGCGCAGGAGAGGGCCCCACGCCCCTCAAGCAGGGAGAACATTTCGCGGCCACGGCTCCGAAAGCCTCGCTCCACGTCTTTGAGAGGGAGAGCGGGGCGAACGCCCACTGCCAGCTCGACAACCCTGTCCTCTCCTGGGCGGTGGCCCTCGACTGGCTGGACGAACTTTTCAGGTGACAGGCGAAAGGGGCGGGAGAAAAACTTCTCCCGCCCCTTTTTCTCAGAAAAGCTCCTTGATCTTGTCGTCGAAGTTGAAGGAATTGATGTACCACGATCCCTCCGGGTTGTAGAAGAGGAACTCCCACCGCATGGCGTGAAACTTGTATTTCTGGAGATGGACGATCATCATCAGGGATTTTCCCATGCTGCGCCGCTCGATCAGCTCATGTTCAAGAGGGGCGCCGAAACGGCTGCTGATGGCAGGAATCTGCATCTTGCTCTGCTCCAGCAGGATATTGAACTCCGCGTCGGGTATGCGGAAGTAGGGTCTCATCATCCGCAGGGCGCTCGCGAGATCCCCTGCCGAGACCTTGTCCATGATCTTTTCCGTCACCT
>VSSQ01000599.1_pt1 | contig 20635 bp, 17 predicted proteins | sample 4763081 | NCBI WGS metagenome assembly VSSQ01 (sample SAMN12137344, study PRJNA551015) | bioreactor metagenome | isolation source: SDC9 anaerobic chlorinated ethene degrading culture | place: USA: Knoxville, Tennesee | collected 2015-01-01
TACCATTAACTACTTTTGGATAATGGAATTGATATAAATATTGTCCCTCTACAATTACTACAGGTTCATTAAAAGTAGTCCAATATTTAACCCTATCTGCAAATAATTTAAATGCCGTTTCTGCGAACTTTACAAATAAATCTACTACATGCTTTGATTCCCATCCACCATACTTATCATATAATTCAACTGGTAAATCGAAATGATGTAAATTTATTACTGGAATAATTCCATTTTTTATAGTTTCATCTATGACATTATTATAAAATTCAATTGCATCTTCATCTGCTTCACCAGTTTCTAAATTCTTTATAAGTCTTGTCCATTGAATTGATGTTCTAAAACTATTTAATCCTATTTCTTTAAGCATTGCTAAATCTTCTTTATAGCTATTATAAAAATTAGATGTAACTTCTGGTCCCACTTTATTAAAAAATACTTCTGGTTCTATTTCATACCAATAGTCAAATACACTTTTATGTTTTTTATTAAATGATCCTTCACTTTGAGGTCCTGATGTAGCGGATCCCCACCAAAAATTCTTTGGAAATATAAAATTCTTGTCCATACTAACTCCTCCTCTTATTGTAATATTAAAATTTTTTATAAAATAAAATTATATATTCTTTAAGCATTACAAGAAAATTATATAGCCATATTTTTTATTTGTCTAGACATTTAACATAACTATATATACTTATGTTATTGTAAAACTTATTTTTTATAGTAATATATTTATATACTGTATTTATATTTTATTAAAAATAATATATAGCTAGTAAAAGTGTAAAATTTGAAAAATTACTAACTTATTTAACAATCTTAAAGTAAAGGACGAAAGGATATTTACTATGCCCAAATACAAAGATATAAGTGATGAAATTAGATTACGTATAAGAAATGGAATATATAATTCTCCGACTAATCAAATTCCTGATGAGATAACACTATGTAAGGAATTTCATTGTAGCAGAATGACTATGAAAAAAGCTCTTGACTTACTAGTTTTTGATGGAATAATTTATAGAAAAAGAGGTCATGGAAGCTTTATTATGGATGTTCTTCCTGTGGATTCAAGAATAAATATTTCTGATAGAGATTTGAAGGGATTAACTAGATTAGTTAATAATAATGTTAAAACTGAAATTATAGAATTTAAATTAATCTTTGCTGATTATAATATATCAACTAAGTTAAATATTAATGAAAATTCTCCAATTTATGAAATAATACGTCTTAGATTAATAAATAATGAACCTGTTGTTATAGAAAATACTTACTTAGATGCAACACTCATAACGGGTCTTAATAAAGATATATTAAAAAAATCTATTTATGATTTTATAGAAAATGATTTGGACTTAAAAATAAGCAGCGCAAATAAAGTTATTCGTGCTGATAAAAGTACTGATATAGATAAAAGATACTTAAATCTATACGACAATGATCCAATTTTAGAAGTTGAACAAATAGCTTATTTAAATAATGGAAGAGCCTTTGAATATTCTATTTCTAGACATAGATATGATAAATTTCAATTTACATCTTTTTCTGTAAGAATGTAAATTGCGAAGCAATTTTATTCAGTTCACAGTGAATAATTCACAATTCACAGTTTCTTGGATAAAGTAACAGGGAACAAGTAACAGATGCTAGCTCTTTTTTAGAAAAATAATGACTAAATATATAAGGAAAAGCTTAATTTAGCTTTAAATAAAACCTACCTTATATCAATTAAATTCTAAATTTTAAATAGCAGGCATTGAATACTTAATGAAATTGAATGTAACGATAACTGAACTTAGTATGAAAGCCTATCTACTGAAGCTTGCCTGAAGTAGATAGGCTTTCATTTTTAATTATAGTTTCTTACACTCAGTACTTGTTACCTTATACCTATTCCCTGTTACCTAAAAAATGAAAACAACTGTGAACTGTGCCTTGTGAACTGTGCACTAGAAAATTTCTTTGCAATTTTAAGCTATTACTGGATAACTTTTTAATACTATAGCATTTCCTTTTATTTTATATTCTCCTAAAGTTGCAGGAATTAAATAGCTATCTCCTGTTTTTATTACTTCTTCAAAATCTTTTCCTACTATTACTCCTTCACCATCAACACAAGTGTACATATCAAATTTTTCTATATCACTTACATCTTTATACTCTGAAGTTATAGCTATTTTTTCCATTCCAAAGTATTCATTTTTACATAATAAACTATGTTTATATCCTTCATAACTAACTTCTTGCTTCTCACTTAAGTTTTCGCATTGAAGATCAAAATTTATAACCTCTAAAGCTTTTTCAACATGAATTTCTCTTGGTCTTCCATAATCGTAAACTCTATATGTTACATCACTATTTTGTTGAATCTCTGCAATTATAACTCCTTCACATATAGCATGAACCAGTCCACTATTTATTAAGAAGCAATCTCCTTTTTTAACTTCAATTTTATTTAAATAACTTTCTACATTATTATTTTTTATAGATTCTTCAAACTGTTCTTTTGTACAATCCTTTGTGCCAACTATCAGTGATGCACCTGGTTTAGCATCAATAACATACCAAGCCTCTGTCTTACCATAATCATTTTCATACTTTGCTGCATATTCATCTCCTGGATGAACTTGAACTGAAAGTTTTTCCTTTGAGTTTATAAGCTTTATAAGTAATGGGAATTTTTCAAGAGTTACTTTTTCCCCAACAAGTTTATGTCCATATTCTTTAATCAAATCATCAAACTTAGTCCCTTTTAATGAACCATTTTCAACTACTCCTGTTCCATTAGGATGACATGCTATATCCCAGCTCTCCCCTATTTCACCCTCTGGCATATTGTTTCTAAAAGTTTCAAAATCTCTTCCACCCCATATTTTTTCATAATATAAATTTTCAAATCTAATTGGATACATTAAATTACCACCTTACTTTAAATATTCTTTATTATCTATACCATTCAAAATTTATTGAATTTAAAACGTTTTGTTATTATATGTCTTGTAGCATTTTAGTGAAACTTACTAAGTTAATTATTACTTAAGTTTCATGTAATTTTATATTAAACCATATTGCCACATTTTTTAAGTATCATAATTATAGATTTTCATAAAAATTTATAGTTATAATATATAATCTTCTATACAATGAGAAACTGAATTTACAATATATCTTGTATATTTTTTCAATTCTTCTTCTACATGATTAAAAGTAAATGAATTTGGTGTTATATTAAACATACTAATATCATTCCATGAATCCCCTATAGTATATAAATTTTCTGATTTTATTAATTCTTGATTTGCTAGATATTCTACTCCATTTCCTTTAGAACATCCTATTGGAACAATATCTATATAAATATCATTTCTATATGCAATTATTTTGTCTCCATATTTGTTATTTATTTCATTTTTTAATTCTTCTATTTCAGCTTTTTCTTTATTTGGCATATGCAGAGAAATTAAGCTTAAATCATCATCTATTTCTTGTATTGAATTAACCTTTATTTTATTAGGATAAGGCAAGTTATTACACTCTGTTAATATATATGTCTTAAAACCTGATTCAACAGATATATCAACATTATCCTCATTTATTTCATATAATATTTTTTCTATTAATTCTTTTTCTATAATTTCTTGCTTTATTTTACTTCCTGTTGAATCCATTATAAGTGCACCATTTAATAAAACGAAATAATTCGCATGTATTTTGTATTGGTCTTTTAACATTTGAATTGCATTATAAGGTCTTCCTGTTGAAACAACTACTAAATTCCCCTTATTTTGAAGATTAAGTAATGCTTGTCTATCATCTGATTTAATTTTATTATTATTTATTAATGTTCCATCCAAGTCTGTAGCAAATAGTTTATTCATTTCTACCTCCAAATTTACTTGTTTGTAAGTATATATTTTTATAATATAATTTTACCACAATAATTCTTTTCTTCATAAATATAAAAGTAAAATATGTAACTTTACTTATTTAATTACTCTATTTAAAGTTAATAAATAATTGAATATATCAGCTTTAAAACTAACAAAGGATTATAAAAATTATTAACTAATATAACTTTTGTATAATTTTATAAGGAATAAAGTTATAGACTTAAAAGATTAACTTTTAAGTCTATTATTACAACTAATTTATATAATTGTTCTTTCAAGTAATAATTTTTCTATTACTAATTTATCTGTAGTCTTTTCAATTTCTTCCCTAAATTCATCATCCATTAAGCTTACTGCTAAAATTTGAAGAATTTTTAAATGCTCATTTCCTTCTCCATCTGGGACTGCTATTAGAAATACCATATTTACTTTTTCATCATCTAAACTTTTCCATTCTATTCCTCTTTTACTTTTACCTACAATAACTGTAGGAACCCTTACCCACTTAGATTTAGCATGAGGAATTGCTACTCCATCACCTATTCCTGTTGTTGAAATAGCTTCTCTCTTTCTCACGTCTTCTATATACTTATTTACATCTATTAACCTATCCTTTGCTAATTGTGCTAGGTAGCCTATTGTTTCTATTTTTTCATTTGTTTCTAAATCTAAATCCATGTATTTTATATCAAATAATTTATTGCTCATTTTGCTTACCTCTCTTTAGCCTCTTCTTAAATTATCTTACTTTATTTTTCTGCTTTTCTATCTCTTGTAGATTTTAAATAGTTTACCATAATAGCTGTTACTCCTGAACCTACTACTATTGCAACTAAGAACATTACTACTCCATCTACTCCACCCATTAGTGCTACTATAGGTCCACCATGAGGAACTCTATCTGCTACTTTTGCAAACATCGCTATATTTGCTGCAACTATAGATCCAACAATCAATGATGGAATAACTCTTAATGGATCAACTGATGCAAAAGGTATTGCTCCTTCTGTAATTCCACAAAGTCCCATTGCAAATGAAGCCTTACCTGCATCTACTTCATCCTTACTATAATGTTTCTTTCCTATGAATGTTGCTATTCCCATTCCAATTGGAGGTACAGCTATAGCAGCAGCTATTGGTCCCATTATCTCTGGTCTTCCTTCTGTAATCATTGCTACTCCAAACAAGAATGCAACTTTATTTACTGGACCACCCATATCAAATGCAATCATCGCACCTAGTATTGTCGCTAAAGCTACTGAACTTGCTCCTGATAATCCTGATAAGAAGTTAGTTAATCCTTCAAATATTGATGTTATAGGTCCACCTAAAACTAGTATAAACGCTAGGCCTGTTGTTAATGTTGATATTATTGGTATTATTATTATTGGCATAATTGGTTTTATTATTTCTGGAACTTTTATAGATTTTAAACCTTTAGTAACATATCCAGCTAAGAATCCTGTTACTATTCCACCTAAGAACCCCGCATTTGCCTCTGATCCATAGAAAGATCCGTTCGCTGCTATATACCCACCTATTAATCCTGGAACTAAACCTGGTCTATCTGCAATTGAAAATGCTATAAATCCTGATAATACAGGAACCATAAATGTAAATCCTGCTCCACCTATCTTCTCAATAGTTTTCCAAAATGAATCTTCTGGTATTGCTAATCCATTAGGTGTTGGTTCACCACCAAAAGCTAGTGCTATTGCTATAAGTAATCCAGCTACGACAACAACTGGAATCATGTATGAAACTCCACCCATTAAATGCTTATAAAATGATGGTTGTTTTGATTTCATTTCTTTTTTAGCTTCATCAACTGATTTTATTTTAGTTGTTTTTTTCTTTTCAACCTTTCCATCTAAAAACAGTTGAATTATAGCATCTGGTTCTTTTATCGCCTTTGCTATAGGGCACTCGTAAATTGCCATTCCTTCAAATCTATCTAAATTTACTGATTTATCCGCTGCTATTATAACACCATCTGCCTCTTTTAAATCTTCATCGGTTATAATATTTTCTGCTCCTGTTGATCCTTGAGTTTCTACCTTTATTTCTACTCCCATTTTCTTTGCAATCTTATTTAACTTTTCTGCTGCTATATAGGTATGTGCAATTCCTACCGGACATGATGTAATTGCTAATAATTTCATATTTATCTCCTCCTACAAATTTTATTATATCGTTTTGCTTCCTTTGATGATTTAATTATATAGCCGATGAAAACATATTCACAGTTATATAATTTCACCTACTAGAGGAAATTTTTAATCAATTATTTTTATAAACTCATCGAAATTATTGGCCTTTATTAATTCAAATACTAAGTCAATATCTAAAATTTTTTTATAAACTTGTTCTAAAATTACCTTTAATAATCGATGATCTTTTTTAGCAATGCCAACTAAAAATACTACTTGCACTTTTTCCTTTTCCCATGTAATTGCTTTTCTTAATATTGCCACAGCTATAAATGACTTTTCTATTCCATCATGCATTGTATGCGGAATTGCCACCAAATCTCCAATCTCGGTACTAGATAATTGTTCTCTTTTAAATATTTCTTCTTTCACAATATTATTTATATAATTTAACTTTAATAAATTATTAGTTATTTTTTCAAGAACATCGTATCTACCCAATCCATCTATTGATTTCATAAATAACTCTTCTTTAAATATATCTAATAATCTCGTACTATATATATTAGAATCATATATTATATCTTTTATTAATTTAACTTCTTCCTTATCTAATAAATTTTTAATATATATAACCTTTTTAGAGTCTATGTCTAAAGGGATTGTTGTAATTATTAAATCTATATTTTCAAGTATATCTTTATCAAATTCATACCAAGGAATAGTATCAACTATATCTAACTTATCTTTAAATTTACTTTCTAATTTAACTTTAAGTAATAAAGATGTTCCAACTCCTGTGGTACAAACTAATATACCCTTTTTCACATTTACCTTTTTACCTTTTATTCTCTCTAAAGATGCTGCAAAATGTAATGTTAAGAATCCAATATCATCTTCGCTTAGTCTTATACCAACAATTCTTTCAATTGTTTTATTTGCTAAAACACCTAATTCAAATGCAAAGGGATAATTATTTTTTATTGTCGAAAGCATGCTATTTTCGATTTTAATTTCATATTTAGCTCTATTTATTGCAGCTCTTAAATGATTATCTAAAAAGTTTATTAGTATATCATCCTTACTTAAATCTATATTATATATTTTTAAAATCTCTTTTGATATTTCATTTATTAAACTAAAATTAGATTTTTCTGTTTCTAAATACGATTTTTCTGAGTCTTTTATTATTAAGTTACTTGAAATAATATACCTTGTTATATAGCAAATTCCTTGCTTATCTAGCTTTATATTTAAACTATTCTCCAAATCTTTACACAAACTTTGTGCTATCTCTATCTTGTTTTCTTTATGTAATAACGCTATTTCTTTATCATCATACTTTGCATCTTTATTTTTAATATTTCTTATTACCATTATGTACGTAAAGTTTAATAAGTTATTAAAGGCTATATCTGTTAATCTTAATTTATATTTTTGTAGGTTTTCTATTAAGATTCTTTCTATATTATTTAAAGCTCCTTTGCCTAATTCCCTTTCAAAGATGATTTTAAATTCACTAATAAAAAACTTATTATTAGATTTTAGATATTTTAATATACATTTTCGTATATCATCTTCTTTACCACTTATAACTATGCCTTTATTACTATTTTTTACAATATCTAACTTCATATTATGTAAAATATTCTTACTTAATTTAATATCATTTTTTAATGAAGATAAACTTATAAAAAGTTCATCTGCTAAATCCATTTGAATAATTCCATCAAATCCAATAATCTCATTCAAAAGAAGTCTTATTATTATATATTCTGCTCTTTCTTTAGTGCTTAGATTAATATAATAACTTTTTTTATTATCATTTAACCGGTTTAAAAACTCTTTAAAAATATCCTTTTTCTGAATATCTAAAAAGTAACCTTTTCCCTTTTCTGATGATATAACTGCTCCATGATTTTTTAATGTATCATTCAACTCTTTTATGTCACTTCTTATAGTCCTCGAAGAAACTCCTATTGTAGTACATAAATCTTCACCTTTTACTATCTTATTTTTATTCATTAATATATCAATTATTTGTTTTTGTCTTTCACTATTTATCATAAATCATCACCTTTTAAAATTATATATTTTATGAAAACATATTCAAATATATATAATTGCCTTATGTAGAGGAAATTTCCTACCTACAAATTTAAATTTCAAATTTTAAAGATATTATATTTTACCCTAAAATTCAAATAAATCTTTATGCATTTTTAGAAGATAATACTAGGGATTAAAAAAAATATAACTCAAATAATATAAACATAAGGAGGGATTATTATGCCAACAAAACCTAACAGTAAAAAAGTTTATTTACCTAATGATAGAACTGGGTATGCTCCAGAAAAACATGCTTTGATTAGTCATGGAAAAGTTGACTCTGAGCCAAGTCCATTACCTAGTACAGTAGAAGATGATATAGTGGTAAATAATATTGCTTATATGGAGTTTGATTATACAGAACAACCTGAACTAGATAACGAAAGTGATACTAAAACTGAAGCAAGTAAAAATAGTAAGGAATAAATATCACAAAGGAGAGATTCGATATGTCTAACAATAAGAAAAATAGAACAGATGGAACAATTCCTATGAAAAATAAAGATGTTGCTACTCCTGTTAATTCAAATAATACATCTAGTTCTGCTTATGAATATACAGATTTAGAAAATATAGCTAGAGTTTCTAAATCTAATCAAAAACGTTAATAAAAATAAATAAAGGAAATCTTTTAATGAACAACTACTAAATTTTTCTATCTATGTATCGATAATTTAAGTAGTTGTTCATTTTTATTTTAAATTTATCGCAATTTAGGGGGAGGGCATATGAGAAAAATACTAAAAGACAAAAATACTAAAAAAGAAAAAACTAAAAATATTAATAAAACTAAAAAAAGTCACAATAAAAAGCTAATTAAAATATCTAATAAACTTAGAAGTTGCTTTGCATTAATTATAGCTTTATTATTATTTATCTGGGGACTTGGACTATATAATATGAATAAAATTAATAGTTCTTCTGAAAAGCTTTACTCAAATAACACTTTAGGAATTATATATATAAATGAATTAAGCGAAAATTCTACATATAATTATCTTAGCAGCAAACTTTTAATAACAAGCAAGGATGAGGCTGAAAAGAAGATTTTAACTCAAAACATTTATTATAATAACAAAAGAAATTCCCAACTTGTTCAGCTTTATAAAGACTTAATTACTAAAGATGAAGATAAACAACGTTTTGATGAAATAATATCTTCTTTAGCTAAATTAGAAGAGCAATCTGATAATATAATTAAAGCTGTAAATGAAAATAGATTAAATGATGCTACTTTATCTTCTTATGATTTAGATAAAATTCGTGGAGACTTTATAATTAAATTAGATAGACTTGTAGAATTAAACAGCAAATGGGCTGAAGAAACTTTACAAATGAATAAAGATACATATAATGATTCATTAATACTTACGTCTATTATTTTAGGGCTTTCAATATTTATTTCTATACTGTCTGCTGCTAGTATAACTTTAAGAATAACTAAGTCTTTATCTAAAATAATGTCTTTATCTAATAGAATAGCTAAATATGACTTGTCTGAAAAGATTGAAATAAAGCATAATGATGAATTTGGACAAATAGCTACGGCTCTTAATATAGCACAAGATAACTTAAAAGAAATAGTACATTCAGTTATCTCTAGCGCCGATGAAGTTAATTTATCAAGTGAAGATTTAGCTTCATCTATTGAAGAAGTAACTTGTCAATTTGATTTAATAAATGATTCATCAAGTGAAATTAACTCTACAATTCAGGAAACTAGCGCTATAACAGAAGAATTATCTGCATCTATTTTAGAAGTAAATGCAAGCATAGATACTCTTTCTGAAAAAGCTACTGATGGTAATATTAATTCAGAAAAAATTCAAAAAAGAGCAACCACTATAAAGAAAGATACTGAATTCGTAATCGATAATACGTCAACTTTATATGAAAGTGTAGAAAATGATATAAAACTATCTATTGAAAAAGCAAAAATAGTTAATGAAATAGTTAATATGACTAATTCTATTGAGGAAATTGCTGAACAAACTAATCTTCTTGCTTTAAATGCATCAATTGAAGCTGCTAGAGCTGGAGAACAAGGTAGAGGATTTGCTGTTGTTGCTGAGGAAGTAAGACTACTTGCAGAACAATCCAGGAGTTCAGTTCAAAGCGTAAAAGAGACAATAAATCAAGTCAGACTTGCCTTTAATAATATTACTGATAGTAGTAATAAATTACTTGAATTTATGGATAGTGAAATAATGAAAGAATTTAAACAGTTCATAAAAATAGGTGATAAATATGAAAAAGATGGAGTATTTATTAGAAAGATGAGTGAGGACATTGCTGCTATGTCTGAAGAAGTATCTGCTACGATGAATGAGCTAAGTAATGCTGTTCAATCAGTTGCATCTATGACTCAAAATTCATCAGCAAATGTAAATTCAGTAAAGAATAGTATAAATGATACTACTAGTGCTATAGAAAAAATGTCCGAAACAGCTATAAATCAAGCTGAATTGGCTATAAAACTTAGAAGTTTATTATCTCAATTTAAATTTTAAATCAAGTAGGTAGATTCATTAGAATCTACCTACTATTATTTTTCTACTCCGTATCTAAATCCCATCATAGAGCCAGATCTTCCACAGTTTCCTCTTCCTCTATTTTCTGAATTTAATCCATATCTATTTCCTTCTCCATTTCCTTGCCCTTGACCCCTGTTTTCTTCCCCATAATAAGGACAGTTTGGATTTCCTAAGCCGGAATTATTATCCTCAGATATATTGTAATTTTCTGTATCACTCACTACTGCTTCACCTGAATTTATTACTGAACTTTCTTCCTCTGCTGCAAAGGCTATGGCTCCTGTACCTATTGTAATAGCCCCTATTATTGATAATGATAAAATTAATTTTTTCATAGTTATTATACCTCCATTAAATATTACTTTATAAGCAAGAATTTTTATTAATTATTCTTACTTTAAGTTCTTTAATAATATAATAACTTTTATTTTTTATAAGTTAATGATTAATTTGTGATTAATTTGTGAAATTTATTTTTGTTTTATTAGGTCATTAGGGATAATAAAATAAAATTTACTTCCCTCCCCTATTTTACTTTCTACTCCATAATTAAATCCATGTGCTAATATTATTTCCTTAGAAATAGCTAAACCTAAACCCATTCCTCCACTTTTATCTTCCTTATAGTATCTATCCCAAATATATTTTATACATTCTTTTTCTATTCCTTTTCCATAATCCTTTATATATATTTCTATATTTTCTTCATTTTCTATTACTCCAAATACTATATTCTTATTATCACTTTTAGAATGTTTTATTGCATTTATAAAGAAGTTTGATAATACCCTAAATAAATAATTATTATCTATATAAACAACTATCCCCCTATTTTTTAGACTTTCTTGTATTTTAAGCTTTAAACTAAAATTACTATAACTATTTTTATTTAAATAATTATTTAACTTACTATAAGTTTCTTTTATGAAGTTATCTAGCTCATACTCTGATAATTTAATTATTTTTTTATTATCTCTTAGTTTGCTTAAAACTAATATTTCTCCTACAAGTTCTGTTAATATATCAACTTCTTCAATAATGCTAGATGCATATTCAACAGTTTCGTTGCCAGAAACTAATTCATCTCTTATAACTTCACTATTTGCTCTTATAACACTTAATGGAGTTTTTAAATCATGGCTTACATTTGCAATAAATTCTTTTTGCATATTATCCTTTACTTCAAGTTCTCTTGCCATGCTATCTATACTATCATTTAGTTCTTGAATTTCATCTTTTGTTTTAATTTGAAACCTACTTTCATATATACCCTTTGAAATATCATTAGCTCTCTTTTGTAAAAATACTATTGGTTTTGTAAACTTTTCGCCAAGATAAATAGCAATAAATGTTGATATTATTGCTGAAAATAAAAATATTGCTACCATTATCAAATTAACGCTTTTTATTAATGACTTTGTTCCTTCATAACTTTTATAAACAACTATATCTCCATAACTAGAATTCTTTTTTATACCTATATATGTATCGCCATTATTTGACTTAAAAATTTGTTTTCCTTCTATTTTTTCAAAGTTTATAGATTTACCTTGACCCATCATTCCCATTTGATTCATATGTCCATTACCATTACTTGATTTGCACATATTAATAATTTTTCCATCATTAATTAATACTGCATATATATTGGTAAATTCTGTAACCGTATTGTTTTTTGCCGCTTCTAAAACATATTCGCTGGCCTCTTCTAAATCAATATACTCATTATTTATATATATCTTTGGTAATATAAATGATGTTAAAATCAAGCTAACAATTGCTACTATTACATTCATTAATATCATATACTTTATTATTCTTTTACTTATCTTGTTCATTATTCTATAGTTAGGCTATAGCCTACCCCCCATACAGTTTTTAAATTACATCTAAAAAATTCTACTTTTTCTCTAAGTTTTTTTACATGAGTATCTATAGTTCTAGTATCTCCATAAAAATCATATCCCCAAACACTAGTTATTAAATCTTCTCTTGTAAAAACCTTGTTTTTATTTTTTATTAAAAACATTAATAAGTCATATTCCTTAGGAGTTAAAATAATTTCCTTCTCCTTCTCAAAAACCCTTCTATTATTATCATCTATTCTTAAGTCACACAGTTTAATCTCATTAATATCTTCATTTTTGAAACTATTAATTCTTAGTTTAACTCTTAAAACTAATTCCCTCATACTAATAGGCTTTACCATATAATCATCTGCTCCAAGCTCAAAGCCAAAAATTCTATCTTCCTCTTCTCCTCTAGCACTAGTTATAATAACTTGTGTATATTTATTTAAAGATTTTATTTTCTTTAAAAGGTACCATCCATCTTTATATGGCATCATTACATCTAATACGGCCAAGTCATATATATTTTCTTCAATTAAGTTCTCTGCTACTTTTCCATCATTAGCTAAAGTAACATTATAACCCTCTTTTTCAAGATATAACTTCATAACTTTTCCTATTTGCTTTTCATCCTCTGCTATTAGAATTTTTTTCATATACCCTCCAATTATAAGATAAAATATAAATTATCTAATACTTTCTAATAAAATAATAATCTAGTTATTTAATGCTAATAATTTACACTTGTGCTTATATTAATTTATATATCTTATATTAATATTATTCAATACTTATTTATAAATAATATAGCAGCTAAATACATTTATCAAGTTACGAAAGTTAATACTGAATTTTTTTAAAAGGATGAAAATTATAAATTATAAATAGTTATCCATATTATATTTCCTTATAATTTCTAAAGAGTAAAAAAACACTAATAAAACATCCTTATGTTTTATTAGTGTTTTTTTTTATTTATATTAAGTTATCATTTCCATCACATTAGTATTAAGCTACTATATCTGATTTTCTTCCTTCTATTTTTTCTGCTATTTTTTCTCCAACATTTTTTAGTGAAACTGAAATAGCTAAAAATACTACTAGTATTACTCCTAGAATTAAGAAATCTTTTCCTACTACACTGCTATTTATTACCTCAGCTGATATTACTTCTCTTAAAGCTTCAACTGCATAAGTAAATGGCATGTATGGATTTAATACTCTAAAGAATTTAGGTACTACTTCTAATGGGAATGTACCTGCACATGCAGTAAGTTGAAGTATTAATAAAACTATACCTAATAGTCTTCCAGCATCCCCTAGTAATGAAATTAAACATTGAATAATTGAAACAAAGACTAATGATAGGAATATATTTGTTCCTATATATGCTGCTGGATTACTTGTTTCTAATCCAAGAATTAGCACTACTATACTTACTAAAATTGCTTGTAAAATTCCTACAAATGCATAAGATAAATATTTAGCCATAACTCTATCGAATTTAGATAAATTTTCTTCTTCTTTCAATTTTGAAGGAATTACAAAGAACATCATTATAGCACCTATCCACAATGAAAGTGGAATAAAGTATGGTGCAAATCCTGTTCCATAGTTCGGAATCTTATTTATTGAATCGAAATTCATATTTATTGGTTCCGAAACAAATTCTCCCATTGTTTCTGATGAATTTTTTAATCCATCTTTCATTTTATCTGCACCTTCATTAAGCTTTGTGCTTAATTCATTACTTCCATCATAAAGTTTTTTAACTCCATCAGTTAATTCTGGAACCTTTGATGCTAATTCTGAAATACCAGAATTTAATGATTTTTGTCCATCTAATAATTTGCTTGAACCATCTTGAAGTTTAACTGATCCATTTGCTAATTCATTTGAACCATTATAAAGTGCTGATATTCCTGAAGTTAATGTTGGAATATTAGATTTTAAAGCACTAGTTCCATCATTTAATGCATTAGCTCCTGCATTTAATTTAGTTAATCCAGTATTTAAATTGCTTGCTCCATCTGATACTGATTTTAATCCTACTCCAAACTCACTAGTTTGAGGATCTAAATTAGTATATAAGCCATTTAATCCTACATCTAATTTTGAAACTCCGGTTTTAACTTCTCCAATCTTTGATATTAGGCTAACTGTACCTTTAGATAAATCTTTTGATCCAGTGGTATATTCAACTAATGAAGATTTAAATAAATTTGTTCCTTCTGATAACAATTTAACTTTTGTTGCATTTTCTGAAGCATCAGATTGAACTTTTTGAGTTATTTGTAATGCTTGTTGTATTAATGAATTTTTTTCTTCAACAGTGATAGAACTATCAGATGCTTTTGTCAAAATATCTTGTATCGTAGCATTTGCCTTTGTTGAATCTGATACGCCTTTAATTAACTTATTTACTCCATCTTGTATTTCATCATATCCTGTAACTATTGAATCTGAGCTATCAGTTATTAATTTTGCTCCATTATTTAGCTTAACTATATCTCCTTGCCCAGCTTCTAATTCTGAACTCATTTTATTAGCTCCTGCTTTTAGTTGACCAATAGATGGATATATTTTCTCTATATAAGCATTATATAAATTTTTATTTCCATCAGCTAGTTGCTTTGAACCTGCTAAAGCTTCAGATGTTCCTGATTTTAATTCATTAGTTCCATTTGCTAAAGCGCTAACTCCACTACTTAATGTTGGAACTTTTTCATATACTTGTCCAAGTCCTGAATTTAGTGCATTTGCTCCATTGATTATTGAGCCTATACCATTGTTTAAAGTTGCTTGCCCATCTAACAATTGAGATGATCCATCACTTAACTTAGTTGCACCTTCTGCTAAGGTTGGGACTTTTTCATTTAAAGTATTCATGCCATCATAAATTTGTTTGCTTCCATCAGCTGCTTGTGTTAATCCATCTTTAGCTTCATATAAACTATCAAAAGCTACTTCAACATAATTTTGTGATATTGTTTTTGTTATTTTGGCATTAAGTTCTTGCTCTACCTTTGAGTTTATTTGTGATGCTAAGAAGTTTTTCTTATCATTTGATATAAAATCAATTTTTGCAACTTTGGGAGCCCCTTCTTTTGCTGCTATAATCTTAGATGAAAAATCTTCTGGAATAACTACTTTTGCATAGTATCCTTTTCCCTCTAAACCATCATTAGCATTTACTTCCGAGGTTATTTCCCATCCAATTTCATGGTTCCCTTTGAGTTCTTCCTCAATATCTTTACCATAGTTTACCTTTGAGCCATCTAAAGTAGCTCCTTCGTCTTTATTTACCACTGCAATGTGGACATCTTCAAGTTTTGCATATGGGTCCCAGAATGCATATAAGTATAATAATGAGTATAATAGCGGTACAATTATAATTGCAATTATCGATACTCGTATGAATCTGTTTTTAAATATGCTCTTGATGTCTTCCCTTGCAATCTTTAGGAAATTCATACAATCACCTTCTGTTTAATTTTTTGTACTGAATAGTCAGTCAATCAGTATGATATATTTATACTACTTTTGTACTGAGTAGTCAATATAATTTTTTTAAATTTTTTTGCAAAAAAAGCTAGATTAATACTATATGTATTAACCTAGCCTTTAAAATTTAAAATCAAAACTAAAAAATATTAATTAAAACAAATTTAATTCTAAGTTATCTTAATTTTTAATTACTCTACATTTTTAATTATTCTAGCTGGATTTCCTCCAACTACTACATTATCTGGAATATCTTTTGTAACTACTGAACCTGATGCTATAACTACATTATTTCCTATAGTTACTCCTGGATTTATTGTTGAATGTCCACCAATCCAAACATTATCTCCTATACTAACGCTTTTTCCAAATTCATATTTAAGCCTTTCATTAGGATTTATTGGGTGTGTTGCTGTATAAATATGTACTCCTGGTGCAATAAAACAATTCTTTCCTATTCTTATTTCACACACATCAAGCATTACGCAATCAAAATTAGCATAAAAACCTTCACCAACATGTATATTGTACCCATAATCACATCTAAAATTAGGCTCTACATATAAATTTTCACCTGTTGATCCTAAAAGTTCTTTTAAAATCTTTTTACGTTCATCCAGTTCTGTTTCTATAGTATTATTAAATAATCTAGTTAATTTCCTTGCCTTTAATCTTCCATTTGTTAACTCTTCATCACTTGGATCATATGGTAATCCTTGCATCATTTTTTCTTTTTCTCTCATACTATTCTCCTACAATTTTATTTTTTAATTGTTTTCATCTTGAAATAGATAAATTATATCATTATAATAACGATTTCATTATCTTTTTACGTTTATTCCATATTGAAAATACTTCATAAATTTCTCCACTACCTCTTCATGATTATACTTATCTTCATTTAAAATTTCATAAAGAGCCGAAGAAACTAATACACCTATTAATCCATAACTTAATAATATTGGATCATCATTTTCTATAAAGCCTCCGTCCATAACGGCTTTGAATTTAACTGAACTCTTATCTATAAGAGTTCTTATTTCTTCCCTTAACATATTGTTTCTTTCTCCGGTTCCCCAAAGTTGACTTATTATTACTTTAAATAAATCTTTATTTTCATAAACATATTTAAGTTGAACCTTTGCTGAAACTTTTATTATTTCATATGGATCTGTAACATCTTTGGTTGCTTCTTCTATTTCTTCATTTATAAGATTTATTCCCTCTTTAATTATGAAAATAAAAAGTTCTTCCTTGCTTTTAAAATGATAATATAAGCTTCCCTTTGCTACTCCAGCTCTAGCCACAACATCATCCATTGTTGCTCCTGTATAGCCATAATTTGAAAAAACTTTTATAGCTGATTCAAAAATAGCCTTTTTAGTTTTGTTCATCTAATTTTCACCTTCTTAGAAATTATCTTTTCTTATTCTACCATAATAATCTATCATATTTCTCTCATATTCTTCATTAAATTTATTAGAACTTAAAAGAAAATCTGCTGTAGATTTGCTCATTGCTATCGCTACATCGTACAATACAGCTATTCTTAGCAAAGCTTTAACATCTGGATCATGAGGTTGTGATGTTAATGGATCCCAGAAAAATACCATTAAATCAATTTCTCCATTTACAATAGCGGCTCCAATTTGTTGATCTCCTCCCATTGGTCCACTTTTAAATCCTTGAACCTTTAATCCAGTTTTTTCGCTAATAAGACTAGCAGTTGTACCAGTACCACAAAGTATATGTTTACTTAGCATTTCTTTATTTTCTTCTGCCCATTCAATCAAAGCGGATTTTCTATTGTCATGAGCTATAAGTGCTATTTTTTTTGCTTTACCCATAATATAGTCTCCCATAATGCTCCCCCTAGTTCTTATAAAATATTTATTTTTAAATAAAGTTGTTAATTTTTATATGAATCTTAATATAGTAAGCTTTCTTAAACTAGACTCAAATCATTTATATAACTTTACCTAATACTAAAATTATACATAATTAAATATTAGTTTACAACAATATGAGATTTTAAATTGCAAAGCAATTCTATTAATAAAAAAGTAAGGAATCCTAACTCCTTAGGATTCCTTTAAGCAAAGATTAAGTCAAACTTATTTCATTTCTGGCCAATAACCTTTATTAGCTTCAATTAAATCTTCTAATAGATCTTTTGCTACATCTGTATTAACTACAGTACGATTTAATACTAATGCTTGAAGAGCTTTCATTTTACTTCCTTCTAAACATGCATCAACAGTTAGCTTTTCGTAAGCATATTGATTTTCTAAAAGTCCTTTATAGAAAGTTGGAACGTTACCTACGCTTAGCGCCTCAACACCATTACTTCCTACACGGCAAGGAACTTCAACCATCATTTCTGAATCTATATTAGATATTGTACCATTATTTTCTGTAATAATTAAGAAAATTTCATTGGTATTATTAGCTAAAGCAGTAGCTAAATCTACAATATATTCTGCATGACAACCTGCAGTTCTGTCAATATCATACTCTGTATCCTTTAATTTTCCAAGTTCTATAACTGCATCCAAACGTTCATAAGTTTCTTTTTCATTTCCATCCATAACTTCATTTGCTCTTGTATATTCGACGTTTTGTTTTTTCATCATTTTATGTGGATATAAATAATACTGCAAGTACGTATTTGGAAGATACTCATTATAATCATTGATCATTTGGCTCATGAACTCAAAAGTTGCTTTCCAAGATGGTTCTTGGAACAATGGTTCTGTTTGAACATCAACAGGAGTTTTTAAAATTTCTCTTAATCTTGGCAAATAATCTTCTCCCGTTTTAACATCTAAAATGTGTGTAAACCATCCAAAATGATTTAGTCCAAAATACTTTGGTTCTAAGTCTTTTCTTTTTTTACCAAGCACTGCAGCATAAACATCCATAATTGCAATCGGCATATCACAAATATTAATAATACGATGATCATCTGCAAAGACACGCTTTGTAGCTTCTGCAACAATAGCTGCTGGGTTAGAATAATTTAAAATCCAACAATTCTTGGAATACTTACGAATTTCTCTTATAATTTCAATAACAGCTGGAACACTTCTAAGTCCATATGCAAAGCCACCAGCTCCACAGGTTTCCTGTCCAATACAACCATATTTTAATGCAATTTTTTCATCCATTTCACGCATTTCAAGACGTCCTGCACGAATTTGCATTAATGCAAAGTCAATATCCTTGAAGGCTTCCCTTGGATCTGTTGTATATATAACTTCTTCTAATTCAGGATAGTATTCACGAAATAAAATTTCTGCATACTTACCTACTTTTTCTTGTCTCTCAGCTTCATTATCAAATAATACTAACTTTTTTAATGAAAATCTTTCTTTTTGGTTACAAAGCATTGCAAGCATATCTGGTGTGTAACGACTCCCCCCACCTACAATACAAATACTATATTTTTTCATAATTTATTCCTCCTTTGTTATTTCAATAAACCTTTTACAGTTTCTTTTACACTTTCTACGCCCATACCTATAACAACTTGAACATTATTTCCATTGATAATAACACCTTTTTGCTTTGATTTTTTAATGATTTGTTCATCTACTTTATCAACATCCTTTACGTCTATACGTAATCTCGTAAAGCAGTTGTTTACAGTAGAAATATTTTCTGCACCACCAAGACCTTCAATAATAAGTTTTGCACTTTCAATATCGGCCGTCTTTGAATCTATTACATTGCTTTCTTCTGTTACAATTTCCTCTGCAAAGGAATCATCCCTTCCAGGTGTCTTTATATCAAATTTTCGTATTAAGAATGTAAATACAAAATACCATACAGCTATCATTACAATACCTAAAATAGTAAAGATATATGCTTTTGTAAGTGATGGACTTATAACTGAATTACATATGAATGTATCAATTGCTCCATATAAAGAATACGTTCTAGAACCTAATACCCAAAGAAGCACCTCAGAAATACCTGTAATAATGCCATGTGCAAGCCACAATAACGGTGATATAAATAAGAAGCTAAAATCAAGTGGTTCTGTAATACCAGCAGCAAAGGCTACGAATGCTGTAGGAATAATCATACCCTTCACAGCTTTTTTATATTGTGGTTTTGCTGTTTTAATAAATGCAAGTGCTATACCTATAGAACCAAATATTTTAGCAAAGCCAAAGGTTGCAAAGCGAATAGAACTATCAATTGCTGTTAAGTTAGCTGAATTTCCCATTTCTGCATAAAAAATATTAGCAGCTCCTTGAATAGCTTGTCCTGCAATTTCTGCACTACCACCAAATCCTGTAAAGTTAAATGGCATCCATAATAAATGATGTAATCCTGTAGGAATTAAAAACCTATTACCAAAGGCGTATACAAATACCCCTACTGAATCAGAATCTTTAATAAAATTAGATATAATAGAAATTCCATCGTTTACAATTGGCCATACATAACTAAGAATAATTGCTAATATTAAAGTAATTGGAATCATTAATATAAAACAAAATCTTGAGCCACCATATACACTAAATATCTCTGGAAATTTTACATCTGAAAATTTGTTATGAATATACCCTATAAGACATCCAAGC
>VSSQ01000461.1_pt2 | contig 20595 bp, 18 predicted proteins | sample 4763081 | NCBI WGS metagenome assembly VSSQ01 (sample SAMN12137344, study PRJNA551015) | bioreactor metagenome | isolation source: SDC9 anaerobic chlorinated ethene degrading culture | place: USA: Knoxville, Tennesee | collected 2015-01-01
TTCGATGAGGTGGGATCCGATGAAGCCGTTGGCCCCGAGAATCAGTATGTTCACTTTTGAAACCTCCCAACGCTGTTCTTTCGTTCCTTGAACGAAGGGCGCACTGCGCCCCGTGAAGTATATCACGTTCACCCGCCCGCAGGGACAGGGGGGCGGCACTTCCATAATCCAGGAGGGGCAGGACGGGGTCTCTCCGGCTATTCCAGCAGGGAGCCCTTGCCGATAGTTTTTCCGAGGGTCCCCCCGTCTTCTTCCGGTTCCCCCTCGACCTGTGCGCGGAGGATCCGGAGGCAGCCCGTTCCGGCCTTCACCCTAAGGGGTGAAGGTGAGAGGACCGTGCCCGGGGGCGAGCCGTCGACGGGGCACTCCTCCGGCAGGGCGTTCCAGATGAAGAGCTTCTTCCCCTCCCGGAAGGCGAAGGCCCCCGGAAAGGGATGGGTCACGGCCCGGACGAGGTTGTAAATCTCCGTGGCGTCAAGGCTCCAGTCGATCTTCCCGTCGGCGGGGGTCCGCCGTCCGAAGAGGGTGGCTTCCTCCTCATTCTGGGGGATGCGGGCCGCCCTTCCGGCGGCGATGGCGTCAAGATTGCGGGCGATCAGGAGCCTGGCTGCCCCGGCGACTTTCTTTCCCACGTCGAAGGCGGTGTCCTCGAAGAGAATGGGAACCCGTTCCCGGTCGACCATGTCCCCGGCGTCGGCCCGCCTGACCATCCGGTGGAGGGTGGCCCCCGTCTCGTGCTCCCCCTTGAGGACGGCCCAGTTGATGCAGGCCCTTCCCCTGTACCTGGGAAGAAGGGAGCCGTGCATGTTGAAGGCCCCGAGGGGGGGGATCCGCAGGAACCGTTCCGGGATCATGGACCTGTAATAAAAGGAGAAGATCACATCGGGGCGGAGAGAGAGGAGAAGCTCGTATTCATCGTTCCCCAGGGAGACGGGAGTATGGACCGGAATTCCCGCCTCACGGCCCAGCTTCGCCACGGAGGGGAACCAGATCTCTTCGCCGGGGTCGTCCTCGTAGGTGAAGAGGGCCTCCACCGTCACGCCCCGGCGGAGCAGCTCCTCCAGGCATACGTACCCCACTTCGCTGTAGGCGAAGACTGCCGCCCGGAGATCAGTCATGGTCCCATTCCCGCCGGATGACGTACCGGGGCCGCTTGCGCACCTCGGAGTAGATCCGGCCGATGTATTCACCGATGATGCCCACGCAGGACATGGTGATCCCCATGAGGAAGAAGTTGATGTTCAGCAGGGTAAAGACTCCTTCCGCCTCGGGGCCGACGATGAGGCGGCGGAGGAGAAGGAAGAGGACGAAGAGGAAGCTCAGGACCGACACGGCCATGCCGATCATGGTCACCGCCTGGAGAGGAAAGAGGGAGAACCCCGTCATGAGGTCGAAATTGAGGCGGATGAGCCGGAAAAAACTGTACTTCGACGTGCCGTGCTCCCTCTCGTTGTGCCCCACGGGGATCTCCACGGGATTGACCGCGAACTTCTGGGCCAGGGCGGGGATGAAGGTGGTGCTCTCGCAGCTCTGGTTGATGATGTTGACGATGTCCCGCCTGTACCCCCTGAGCATGCAGCCGTAATCGTTCAGACGGAGACCGGTGATCCTGTTGGTGATGGAATTGACGATCCTGGACGCCATCTTGCGGAATTTCGGGTCCTGCCTGTTCTGCCTGACCGTCCCCACCACGTCGTGCCCCTCGTCGATCTTCGCCACGATCCGGGGGATTTCCTCCGGGGGGTTCTGAAGGTCGGCGTCGAGGGTGATGATGATATCCCCACGGGAGTGGTCGAATCCGGCCATGATGGCCATGTGCTGGCCGAAATTTCCGTTGAAGTCGATGATCCGGACGGTCTTCGGGTTCGCTTTGTAAAATTCGTAGAGCATCTGGAGGGACCTGTCCCTGCTGCCGTCGTTCACGAAGATGATTTCATGGGGACGGTTCATTCCCTCAAGGGCCGCCCGAAGGCGGGGAAAAAGATGGGGAAGGCATTCTTCCTCGTTGTAGACCGGTATGACCACTGAAACGAGGCCTGGTTCTTGCATGGCGGCACATCTCCTTTTCCGGGGACTGCATCCCCGCAGTACGGGATTGAATCGTCAGGCGGCAGGGCCGCCGAAATATCGGGTGACAGCCGTTTTACCGGCGGTTGACGAGGACGACCCTCTTCTCCGTTTTCAGGGCAACGGATGAGATGTGGGGGTCAAGCAGGGCCAGGATTTTTTCCATGTGCCCGTCATTGATGATCAGGATGACCCTCCTGTCTCCGTTCCAGAGTTCCTTGAGCTGCTCCTCTCCGATGAACCAGAAGGGGTCCTGTTCCTGTTTCGCCCCGAACTCGAGCTCCCCGAGGTAATTGACGAGGACAATGCGCTGCTTCAGGTAGAAGGGAAGTCCCTGGTCGTAGTTGCCGTACTGGGCGATCACGTCGCCGGGGCGGCGGAGTTCCGCCACCGCTCCGGCGAGCTCTCTTGCGGAGAGCAGGCCGTCATAAAGGGAAAACACCCTCTTGAATGAAAACATGACGAGGAAGGACAGCAGGCAGAGAGAAACCGCCAGGAGACGGAATCGCCTTTTCCGGAAGAAATACCATCCGGCCGTGGTGAAGGCTGAAAGGGCCGCCGCCACCGGAAGGGAATAAGGCAGAAGTTTCCCGGCGGAGATGCGGCTGTTGAAGAAGGGGTACACCAGCAGGGCCAGGATGAAGGGAATGAGGAGAATGGAGTTCCAGAGAAGAAATCTTTTCATTCCCTTCCAGTTTTCTTCTGACACGGTGCGGTGGAGCAGCCTCCCCATGAGGACCGCGAGGGGCGGGAAGACGGGGATGATATAGGGGATGAGCTTGGAGCTCGACAGGGAGAAAAAGAGAAAGATAACGGCGAACCAGAGAAACAGGAAAAGTTCTTCCCGCCGTTCTTTTCCGAAGGAACGGAGAGACGAAGGGACTGCGGACCTCAGGGCTCCTGGCAGCAGGCCGGTCCAGGGGAAGAGTCCGAGCAGCAGGATGGGGATAAAGAACCAGGCGGGTTCGTAGCGCCCGTGCATCTTTGTCGCGTACCTGAGAAAATGTTCCTGGATAAAGAAAAAATAGAAGAAATCGCCGTTCACCAGGCAGACCGCGATGAACCAGGGCAGGGAAAGGGCGGCGAAAAGAATGATGCCGGGAAGATAGAGGGCGGACCGGACAATGTCCCACCGCCTGGTGAAGATCATGTACCAGAAAATGATCCCGCCGGGGAGGACGATGCCGATCAGGCCCTTGGTAAGGAGGGCGAGGGCCGCTCCCGCGTAGAAAAGCAGGTAGAACCGCCTGTTTTTTTCCAGCCCGAACCAGAACCCCGTCATGGAAACCGTGATGAAGAACGAGAGGGGCATGTCGGTGATGTTGATCTGGGAAACGGCGAAATAAACGAGGCATGTGGCCAGGATGCCCGATGAATACAGGGCTGTTTCCCGGCCGAACATGGATCTGGCGAGGAAAAACGTGGAGAGGATCCCTCCAAGAGCGAGGAGAGCGGGCCAGAACCGCCCGGAGAACTCGTTCTCTCCGAAAGCGGACTGGGCGGCGGCTGTCAGCCAGTAATGAAGCACCGGCTTCTCGAAGTACTTGATGTAGTTGAGCTTCGGGGTGATGAAATCCCCTGTCTCGCGCATTTCCCTCGGGATTTCGGAGTAGCGTCCCTCGTCGGGCTCGAGGAGTCCGTGGCTTCCGAGGCCCCAGAAGTAAAGAGTGACGGACAGAAGAACGAGAAGCAGCAGTTTCAGGGCGGTGCCGGGGCGGGAGAAATTCATCGTACCATCCTTCCGGAAATTAGTTGAGACCGTGAATTTTACAATTTTACATGATACCCTTCCCGATGTGGAAGAATTCTGCAGGAACTCTTCCCGTTTTTGGAAGCATCATGGAGTATAATCCTTCAATGCACCCGAAAGCGAGGTATGTCCATGGACAGGCTCACATTTTTTCTCCTCGCCGGATCGGCGGTCTTCAACGCCTCGGCGAACACTCTCATGAAGCTGGCCTTCGGCCATCAGAAGGATCTGCTTGACAGCGGGGCGGTGAACGCGGTGCTCCGGATCGTCCTCAATCCCTGGGCCGTGGCCGGGGTGGGCTGTTTCGGCATCTCTTTCGTCTTTCTCAGCGCGGCGCTGACGAGGACCGATCTCTCCCTGGCCTATCCATTCATGGCAGGTCTGGTCTTCCTGCTGGTCCTGGCCGTTTCCGTGCTCTTTTTTTCGGAACAGGTCACCCTCTGGCGCCTTGCCGGCGTGGCGGCCATTCTGGCGGGAATCTGGATCATTTCGGTAAAAGGCTGACCCGGAGCAGGCTGAAGGCAGAGGTTCCCCCCGCATTATACGGGCAGTGAAAACGAGAATGCACCAAGGAGAAAGGAGAGAATTTAGCAGATGAATGCAGAGTCGATCAGGCAAAGAGCTGAATTGCTGTCGGAAAAGCTCACGGAACTCCGGAGAAAATTCCATGCGAACCCCGAACTTCCCTGGCAGGAAAAAGAGACATCCCTCTTCGTGGAGGAATACCTCCGGAATCTGGGCCTCGAAAACATCCGCAGGGGCTTCGGCGGGACGGAATGCGGCGTAGCTGCGGATCTGCGGGGAGCAAAGCCCGGACCGTGCGTTGCCCTGAGAGGCGACATGGACGCCCTTCCCCTTGAGGAGGAGAACGACCTTCCCTACCGCTCTACCCGGCCCGGCGTCATGCACGCCTGCGGCCACGACGCCCATACCGCCATTCTGCTGGGCACGGCGGAGATTCTTTCCTCCATGAAGGACGAACTCTCCGGCACGGTCCGATTTCTCTTCCAGCCGGCGGAGGAAGCGGGATACAACTCAGGCGCCCCCAGGATGATCGAGGAAGGAGCCCTGGACGGAGTTGACGCCGTGGGGGGACTGCACGTCTGGTCTCTTCTTCCGGCGGGGAAACTCGGCTGCCGGGTGGGGCCCGTCATGGCCTCCGCCGACATCTGGGATCTTAAGATCCAGGGAAAGGGCGGCCACGGCGCTATGCCACACAAGGCTGTAGACCCAACCGTGACCGCAGCTACGGTGATCTCGACTCTCCAGACCGTGGTGAGCAGGGAGATGGATCCCCAGGATACGGTGGTGCTCAGCGTGGGCAAACTGGAAGCGGGAACGGCTGTCAACATCATCCCCGATACGGCGAGGGTGGCCGGAAATGTGCGGACCACCAGCCGGGACGTCCGGGACCGGATGGAAGGCATCATGAAGAGGGTAGCCGACGGCATCTGCGCTGCCATGAGATGTACCGCCGAACTGACGTACACCCCTATTTACCCGGTCACGGTGAACGATCCGGAAGTGACGGCAGTGATGCGTTCCGCAGCCGCCGATATCCTGGGGGAGGAAAACATAGAGGAAGTGCCCGTGGCCATGGGATCGGAGGATTTCAGCTATTACGGCGAAAAAGTCCCGTCAGCCTACGTGTTCCTCGGCATTGCCGACGACGCGAAAGGGACGGGCAACCAGCACCACAATCCAAAATTCAACGTGAACGACGACGTCCTTCCCTCAGGGGCTGCTCTCCTCGCGGCATTCGCCGTCAGGATGACCGGACGATCAAGCTGAAGGAGATGAAAAGACGGGGGCTCCCGGGGAATTCCCCGGGAGCCCCCGTCTTTTCGCCGCTGTCTTACTCGACCTCGAAATCGATAATCTGGTCAGGATCAGATCTGTCGTTGACAAATATTTCCACCCGGAACGCGCCCTTCGGCCATGGGTCCCCACCGTTGTTGAGGGTGCTGTAGACGAAGATGTCGGAACCGTGATTTTCGGTGTTCAGTTCCACATCGGTAATATGCCGGTTATCCGTGGCGAAAAACCATGAAAAACGGATTTTCGTGTGGGGCGGAGCAGAGAGCAGCGTTCCCGCGGCATAAAACGCCGGCGACTCCTGGGTGTAGGCAATGAGCCTGTCAAGAGGTTTCCCGTCCTTCATCGCGGATGTCATATGTCCGTCTACTACCCGAGCGTTTTCGGGAAGCGGCGCAGTACCGGTTTCCGCGGCCCATGCCGCGAATGGGAAGCAGCAGATCAGCGCCAGAAACGCCGTGAAAATCAGTTTCCGAACTCTCATTTTTTCCTCCTCCTCAATTGAAGAATCCCTCCCGGGACTACCTGGAGGGATTCTATCACAGCATTGCGGCGAAAAAATAAAAAATGATCATGCACAGCCAGGCAACGGTCAAAAGGCGGCAACCACCCTGGCGTTCTTGACCTTCGCCAGGTTTCTGGAGATCCGGTTCCAGTACACGGTGGCGGATCCTCCGTAGTAGCGTCCCAGGGCCGCTTTTGTGTCGCCGTAAGCCTTGAGGTAGCGCGAGAGGAGGAGGCTCCCCGCCGCGATGCCCATTTCCGGGTCGAGCAGGTCTTCTTCCTTCATGATGCCGTTCGCCTGGAGGAGCCCGGCATGGACCCTCCACATGACCTGCATTACCCCCGCCGCCCCGGCGGGGCTCCTGGCTTCGGGCCGGAAATGGCTTTCCGTGTTGGCCACCGCAACGATAAGATCCAGGGGCACATTGTACTTCAGGGAGTATTTCCAGAAAGCGTTGGCCTGGACCAGGGCGGATTCCCGGTTCACGTCCCCGTTCTGGGACTGTATGAACCGGGAAAGGGAATCCGTATTTTCCGATACTGCGGCAAAGGCTGCGGTGGCCGCGTCATGAGCTGCCAGGGCTTTGCCGGCAGCGGAAACTGCCGAAGAAGCGAGACAGGAGACGAATCCGCTCACCAGGGTCTCTGTTTCGGCGTCACCGGTCCAACGGACCTGGGCGAGCCGCGTCCTTCCCGGGAGAAGGGAACTGCCGTGGGGTCCTTTCCCGACCGTCAGGAGAAAAACTGCGGCGGAAAGAACCAGAAGGGCGGCCATGCCTTTTTGAAACATCCGGTTCATGGTACTCCCTCCCTTGTCAGGAGAAAAAAATACCTTCCGCGAAAAGGCGTTTGCGGAAAGGATTTTGATTATAACCGAAAGAGAGGTTCTGGCAAATTTTGTCCGTAAAAGTTAACCCCGACACCGGAAGAGTTCATATTGGAAAGAGCTATCTGAAAATTAGGGGGGGAATTGTGTACTGAAGGAGGAAAATCCCTGTCGATTTATCATTTCCGGCGAACTTCCTGAACTTGATTTATTAATGAATACAGTAAAATAAAACAACAAAAAAGATGATTGGTCCTTTTTGTATTGTCAAATTCGGAGCGAATCTTTAGAATAGGGAACCGAATGCTTCTTATCCCATCTTTCTGGAGGGGTCACCGTGGCAGGAAATGCACGAAAGAAAAAAGGGTTCAGCCTGGTGGAGCTGCTTATCGTCATCATCATCATCGGTATTCTTTCCTCCGTCATGCTGCTGCTCATGGGCACAGCGGAGGACAAGGCGGAAGCGACCGCCATCCTCAGCGACATGCGGTCCATGAAATCGGCCATGGTCATTTTCAAGCTGGAGAAGGGGCGGTGGCCGGTTCGTACCTCCGACGACGCCGAAATCCAGCGGCTCTTCGGGGGCGCCTCCCTGGAAAATTTTGATCTCGTTTCCAGCGGGGACGAGTATGCCTTTGTCCTCTATGACCTGAATGGACAATCGGACGGCGTGAAGAAAAAGCTGGTCCTCATGGCTGATTCATCGGGCCTTCTTCTGGAAGGGACCTCCAAGCCTCCAGCAACCCCCCTGTCTTACGCCGGAGGCGACAAGGTGGAGATGAAGGTCCACTGATTCCTGGGGCCTGTTTTGAATTCAGTTCGTCAGGGGGGAGAGGGACAGAGGTCTTTCTCCTCCTCATTTTTCGGTCTTGAGATAAAATCCGGGCCGGTGCCATGGGAAGGAAGCCTCCCGACAGCACCGGCCCGGATTTTTTCGTTCCTGTTCCTGCTCAGTTTTGGGCCGAAATGTCCTGCATTTCCTTCAGCACCAGCTCCAGCCTTTTCATTTCTTTTCCGTACTTTTCCCAGTCGTCCTCCCGGAGGGCCTTCCTGGCGGCATCCCAGGCATCGGAAGCCTCCCGGGCAAGAGCGGCGAGGCCCGCGGGTTCGCCTTCAGGACGGGCCGGACGCATCGGAGTCTCCTCAACAGGACGGAAAGAGCTTCCCGCCTGTCCGTCTGAAGAACCGAGGAGCCGGAGAAGGGATTCCTCCAGCGTCTCTCCCCAGGCAACTTTGCCCCCGGTGGATGTGATGACCCGGCGGAGCTCGGGGAGTTCGCTGTTTTCGGCCCTGAGGTAGAGGGGCTGGACGTAGAGGATTCCGTCTCCTACGGGCACGACGGTCATGTTTCCCCGTATGACGGCGGATCCTCTCTGGCTCCACAGGGAGAGCTGGGCTGATATCTCGGAGTTCTGGTTGGTCAAGGCCTCCACCTGGGAAGGACCGTAGATGAGCTTCTGCTTGGGGAACTGGTACACGAGCAGCTCTCCGTAATTGTCGCCGTCGGAGCGCCCGGCCATCCACGCGATCATGTTGTCCCGGTTGACGGGCATGAAGGGTGTGATGAGGGCGAATTCCGATTTTTCCTCACCTGAAAGGCGCATGTTCACGTAATACGCCTCGAGGGTGGTCTTGCCGTCTCCGCTGCTGCTGCGGTCCCACACGTCTTCCTTGTTGTAAAAGGTGTTGGCGTTGGTCATATGGTATACCCGAAAAATCTCGCTCTGAATGTTGAAGAGATCCTGGGGATACCGGAGATGGCCTTTCAGGCCGGCGGGCATGTCGGACAGGGGACGGAAAAGTCCGGGGAATACGCCGCTCCATGCCTTCAGCACCGGATCGTCCGGGTCGGCGATATAGAATCTCATGGTGCCGTCATAGGCGTCTACCGTGGCCTTCACGCTGTTCCGGATGTAGTTGATGGTCTGTCCCCGGCCGAGGGAGACGGGCTGGGAGTACGGATACCCGTCGGCGGCGGTGTAGGCGTCCTGCATCCACACAAGGCGGCCGTCGAAGACCACCATGTAGGGGTCATGGTCGAAAAAGAGGAAGGGAGCCACCCGGGAGAGCCTCTCCCGGATGTTCCGGTGGTATTTCACCCGGCTGCTTTCCGTGAACACATCGGAGAAGAGAATCTTGAAGTCGGCGAATTTGATCGCGTAGAGAATCCGCCTGAAGAGGGATCCCATGGGAACGCCCCCCTTGCCTTCGTAGGTGGTGCGGGCGTTTGATTCCCCCATGGGATAGTCGAATTCCTTTACCGTGGTGCCCACGAAGATGTAGGAGGTCGGTTTTTCACCGTAGTAAATCTCCGGTCTTCTGATGGTGAGGGGGACTTCGGTTTTCGGGGGGAGGTCCCTGACCCAGAGCCGGGGCATTCCCGAACCGGCGACCTCGTTCACCGGATTCATGACGATGCCGTAGCCGTGGGTAAACTCGAGCCTGGTGTTGATCCAGGTCGGGTTCTGAAGGCCGTTCAGGTCAAGCTCCCTGGGAGAAAGCATGACCTGGCGGTACTGGCCGCCGAAAGCGTACCTGTCGATGTCCACGCTGGAGAAGTTATAGTAGGTCCTTATCTCCTGGAGCTGCTTGTAGCTCCTGAGAAGAGGGCTGTGATCCCAGAGCCTGATGTTGTTGATGGTGTCCCTGTTCTGCTCCACGTTTTCCCAGGTGATGGAATCGTCAGGGGTGACCGTTCTCAGGGTGATGTCCTTCAGGCCGTAGGCCCTGAGGGTGGCTTCGATGTTGTACTCGATGAACTGTTTCTCCCGGTCGAATTCGTTGGGCTCAACGAAATATTTCTGGACAATGGCGGGGTAGACGCCCCCGAGCAGGATGCTGGAGACGACAACGAGCCCGGCGACTCCGAGGGAGAATTTCCAGGTCTTCCGGAGGAGACTCACGAGAAGGGAGACGCCGAGGAGAGCCGCGAGAACGGCGAGGACGTTCAGGGCGAGAAGTTCGGCGTGGACATCGGTATATCCGGCTCCGAAAACCACTCCGGTGGGGGAGAAGAGGAGGTTGTACCTGTCCAGCAGGTAGCCTGCGGACCAGAGGAACGCCCCGGCGGACGCGAGGAGGGCAAGATGGTTCCGCATCCTCGGCGGGACGGATAGGGACGCCAGATCCCTGTTCCTGGGGAGGAGAAAGGCGGCGTATGCCCCGCCTGCCGTCACAAGGCACAGAAAGACAACGTTGAGAGCTTTCCCGTGGAGAAATCTCCAGAAGGGAAGGCCGAAAACGTAGAACCCGATGTCCCGGCCGAAAATGGGGTCAACCTCGCCGAAGGGAGTGCCGTGAAAGTACCGGAGAACCATGGTCCACTCCCCGGTCATGGCCGCTCCGTTGGTGACGCCGAGGAACAGTGCCGCCGCCGCAATGGCGAATCCTGCCGCCTTCGCTCCGAGAAGCCCCTCCTGTTCGGGGTAGAGAGCTCTCAGGTTCCTCCTGGCTGCGGAGAGATTCAGCCACAGGAGGACGGCGTAGATCAGAAACCCGGCCCCGAAAAGGGGTACTCGGGCAAAGAGCCGGGTCCAGAAAATGGTTCCGTATCCTTCGGTGTCGTACCAGAGATAATCCGTATAAAACTCCGCCAGGGCAGGAAACAGCACAAGGAGCAGAAGAGCGGCTCCTCCCGCCACCAGGAGTCCCTTGTTTATACGGAACGGAAAAGAGGGGAACGGGCGCTTCGGGGAGGAATTCTCCCCGGGAAACCAATCGTCGTTCGGGAACCAGTCGTTTTTAGTCATAATGATCCATTCTAAAGGACTTTGCCGGGATGTCAAAATGAAGACGATGGAGAAGTTTTGTGGATACATTATACGAATTGTGGTTTCCTTGACAGACTCTCCGTGCGGTGGTACCTATATAACCGTCTGTCGACAGTAGACGATAGGTCTTGCAGAGGAGGTCTCTCCATAAACAGCATAGCGAACCATCAGTCCCTTGCGAGGGAAGTGGCGGATTTTCTCCGCCGCGAACTTCTCGTTTCAGCCAAATACTCCCAGGGGACCTTTATCCGCGAAGAGGAGCTGGCCAGGGAGCTCAACATCAGCCGGGCCCCGGTGAGAGAGGCCCTGAAGGAGCTCGAGGGACAGGGACTCGTACGGTCCATCCCCAGGAAAGGGTCCATGGTTCTCGGCTTTTCCCCGGGGGACGTCGAGGAGCTTTACGACATCCGTTTTGCCCTTGAGACCCAGGTGTTCGAGGTACTGGTCAAGGACGGTCTTCTTTCCGGCGGAGATTATGAACGGATGCACAGCCTTTTTCGGGAGCTGCTCGCCGTGGCGTCGAGTTCCATGGAGAAAAACGAGAAAGTTCTTGCCTTCAGCAGGATCGACCTCGACTTCCATCTTTTTATCGCGGAACGTTCCGGGAGACCCTGGACCATAAGGATTCTCAGGGGCGTGTATTTTCAGCTTCACCAGGCAATGGTGCAGCACCTTGAAAGCGAGGAGGAGCTTGCCTATTCGGCCCGGGAGCATTTGAAGATCATCCAGTCCCTGCAGGAAGGAGATCTCGATGCTTTGCGGGAGAGCAGGCACTACAGCTACTTCCACAGAAGGCTGAGAAAACGGGAGAAGGTTGAAGCTTCCGGCATGTGAGGAGAAAAAGGAGTGATGCCACAGGGCGTTTTCCGTGTATTCGCAGTCAGTGCCGGCGCAGATTCCTGTTCTGTTTGTACCGATGCAACCCATATTGAGGAGGAGTGACACTATGTTCAGAAAGACGTTCACTGCAGCAGCGGCAATGGTTCTTGCCCTCGGGCTCTTCTGCGGCTCCGCGTTCGCAAAGGCCGAGATCAAGCTTTCGAACCAGTTTCCCCCGTCGCACCACGTTTCCAAGGGCCTCATCGTTTTTGCGGAAAAGGTTGCCGAGCATTCCAAGGGCGAGCTTACGGTGAAGATTTTCGACTCCGCCCAGCTTTTCAAGGATACCGAAATCGTTGAAGCCCTCCAGGACGCCCTTATCGAAGTCGGCCTGGTACCGGTGAACAAGTGGTCCGGCATGATTCCCGCCGCCGACGTCTTCGAGATGCCTTTCGTCTTCAAGGATCTCGAGTCTCCCAAGAAGTTCCTTGCAGCCGGCGCCGACAAGATTCTTGACGAAGAGTTCCAGAAGAAGGGCGTCAAGAACCTTTTCTGGGTTGACTACGGCTACATCCAGTTCTTCAACAACAAGCACCCCCTGAAAAACCCCGAGGACTTCAGCGGTCTGACCATGAGGACGTTCAGCAGCGGCGACGCAGAGACCCTGAAGGCTCTCGGCGCGGCTCCCACCGTCATGAGCTCCTCCGAAATGTACATGGCCCTGCAGAGGGGCACCGTGGACGGAGCCACCACAGGCATGCCGGCGGCAGTTTCCCGGAAGGTCCACGAGGTCCAGAAATACATGACCATGGCGAACTACACCACCGCCCAGTTTGTCGTCCAGGGAAACCTCGACTGGTGGAACGGTCTCTCCGCCGAGCTCAAGGATGCCGTCCTCAAGGCCGGACTTGATGCCGAGGAATGGATCCGCGGAGCCATCGCCGAGTCTGAAAGCGCGGCAGAAAAGGTTATCCGCGAAGCCGGTGTTGAAATCTACTCCCCCACGGCGGAAGAGCGGGAAGCCTTCGTGAAGGCCACCGAACCCGTGCGCAAGGCCTTCGCTGAAAAGACCGGAGAAGTCGGCCAGAAGCTCATCGATATGGCCATCTCAACCTCCAAATAGACCCTTCCGGGTAGAGGACATCCTGTGCGAAGCGGGAGGGGAGTCCCTTCCGCTTCTTTTCTCAAATACGAGCAAAGGGGCAGTCTTGCATGTTCAAAATTATTCGCAGCACTGTGGAAAAGGGCAACCTGATTCTCGGGTACGTCAGCGGTCTCGGCATTCTCCTCATGGGGCTCATGCTCTTCTACGAGGTGGTGTGCCGCTATTTCTTCCGGTCACCCACCATCTGGGCCCAGGAAATGTCGATTTACCTTTTTATGTGGACCATGCTCGCCGGGGGAGCCTACACCCTCCAGCAGGGAAAGCACGTCCGGATCGACCTTGTTATCGAGCATCTTTCCCTTCGCACCCAGCACTTCCTGGAGATGATCACCAGCGTGGCGGGAATGGTCTTCTGCGCGGTCATCACATGGCAGGCCTACGAGATGATCGCGGCCTCCATAGGCTATAACAAGGTTTCGGCGACCCTTCTCCGGGTGCCCATGTGGATTCCCCAGATGGCCCTCCTTCTCGGTTTCGCCCTTCTGACCCTCCAGTTCGCCATTATCATCATCGACCGTTTCCATTCCGTATTCGGAAACCACGAGGAGGGACAGTCATGCTGAGCTTCTCCATGGTAGTATTCCTGCTCATCGGCATTCTTTTCATGGGCCTTCCAGTGGCCTTTTCCCTGGGAGGGACTTCCCTCCTGCTCATCGCTCTCTTTGACCTTCCCATGAAAATCGTCGGGGCGACCATCTTCACCTCCCTGGACAGCTTCACCATCCTCTCCATCCCCCTCTTTGTCCTTATGAGCCAGATTCTCCTCGACGGGCGGATCGGAGACGACCTTTTCGACGTCATGAACGCCTGGGTGCGGCATCTTCCCGGAGGGCTCGCCATCGCCACCATCCTCGCCTGCGCCTTCTTCGCCGCCATAACCGGTTCCGGTGCCGCCACCGCCGCCACCATCGGCATGGTGGCCTACCCGGCCATGATCGAGCGCGGATATGACAAAAAATTCACCCTCGGCCTTCTCGCGGCGGGAGGAACCCTCGGTATTCTCATACCGCCCAGCATTCCCCTGATCCTCTACGGCTCCATCACGGAAGAATCCGTGGGAAAGCTCTTCATCGCCGGAGTTATTCCAGGACTGGTGCTCACTGCCTTTTTTATCGTCTATGCGGTAATCAAGAGCAAACGCGGCGGTTTTACTCCCATGGAAAAAACATCGTGGGGGGAGAGGATCCGGGTCACCAGGAAAAACTTCTGGGGCATTCTTTTGCCTTTCATCATCATCGGCGGCATTTACTCGGGAGCCTTTACGCCGACCGAAGCGGCGGCGGTGGGACTTGTGTACGGACTTTTCATCACCCTGGTGGTGTACAGGACGCTGAAGCTCAGTGACATTCCCGCCATCTGCCTGCGGTCCGTCACCACCTCCTGCATGATCGCCATCATCATCGCCGGTGCCGTGCTCTTCGGAAGGGTCATGACCCTGCTGATGATTCCCCAGAAGCTCACGGAGCTCATCATAAGCAACAACTTCTCGGTCCTCATGTTCATTATCGCCATGAACGTCCTGATGATGATCCTGGGATGCGTTCTTGAGACGGTGTCCATCGTGCTGCTCACCATGCCCCTGGTCACTCCCATTCTCCATGCCCTCGGCATCGACCCGATCTGGTACGCCATTGTGGTGACGGTGAACATGACGCTGGCCCTCATAACCCCGCCGGTGGGAATGAACCTCTACGTCATCAACAGCCTCAGGAAGGACATCAGGATGGGCGATATCATCTCCGGAGTGTTCCCTTTCCTCCTGATCATGATTTTCTTCCTCATACTCGTCATCGCGTTCCCCGGGATGAGCACCTGGCTTCCCGCAGTCATGCACTGAGGAGCGGGGCAGGCTTCGCTTTTTTCGTCCGCCGGCGGAGGGTTCCTTCCTCCGCCGGCGTTCTTGTAATGAAAGGAGACGACCCATGAAGACGTCGAAACAGCTGAGAAACCTCCTCCAACGGCCGGGTGCCGTCGTTGTTCCCGGAGTGTATGACTCGCTGAGCGCCCGGATCTGCGAGATGGCCGGTTTCGAAGCGGTGTTCCATTCGGGGTATGGTACGGCGGCCGCCAGGCTCGGACAGCCCGACATCGGGCTGCTGACCCTCACCGAAATGGCCGGCCAGGTAAAATCCATCACCAGGGCAGTTAGAATTCCCGTTCTGGGAGACTCAGACAACGGCTTCGGCAACGCCGTGAACGCCGACAGGACTGTCCGGGAGTACATCTGGGCAGGAGCGGCGGGCCTCTTCATGGAGGACCAGGTGTCTCCGAAGCGCTGCGGCCACATGGAGGGGAAGCAGGTGATCTCCCGGGATGAGATGATGGGCAAGCTTCGGGCAGCCATCGACGCCAGGAATGAACTTGATCCCGACGTGGTGATAATGTACAGGACAGACGCCATTCACGTCACCGGTTTCGAGGATGCCCTCGACCGGGCGAAGGCGGCGGTGGACGCAGGTGTCGACATGGTCTTCGTGGAGGCCCTGGAGACCCGGGAGCAGATGGAGCGGGCCGTGAAGGAAATCGGTGTGCCCCTCATGCTGAACCTCATCGAGGGGGGAAAGACTCCTCTCGTCCCCGTGAAGGAAGCGGAGGCCCTGGGCTTCAAGATGATCGTCCCGGCCCTGTCGGCCCTGTTCGCCGCGGCCAGGGGCATGTACGAGGTAATGTCGGAGATCCGGAAAGAGGGCGTCTCCGAGGGGTATTCCGACAGGCTCTTCACCTTCAGGGAATTCGCCGAACTGGTCCGGCTGGACGAAATCCGGGAAATGGAGGAGAAGTACATTCCGCCGAGCGCTCTGGAGGAAAAATACCGGGGAAAGAAACGGATAGTCGAGTAAAACGGTCGCTGCTCACGACATCCTCCCGCAAGCCCCGGCGGGCACGGTAACACTGCCGGCCGGGGCTTTCTTCGTCTGACCGGGATGTATCAGGCCTGAAGAAGTATATAATGGAAAAGCTATGAGATTATTACCCCAACGGAGGGATACCAGGTGATCAACCAGCTGAAGCGAAAACTTGCCGGGGACGGGGTCGTGCTCGGGACCTTCATCACCCTCAACTGCCCCGACCTCGTGGAAATAGCGGGCCTCGCGGGGTTCGACTACTGCATCATAGACACGGAACACGGCCCCGGAAACCCGGAGTCCATCCAGCACATGATCCGGGCCGCGGAACTCCGGGGCATGGCCGCCATCGTCCGTGTGACCGACACGGCCCCCACTACAATCCTCCGCACCCTTGACGTGGGGGCGGCGGGAATCCAGGTGCCCCAGGTGAACTCCCCCGAAACGGCGGAGAACGTGGTGCGGTCCGCCAAGTATTTCCCCAAGGGCGACCGGGGAGCGTGCCTCACCAGGTCGTCCCGGTACGGATTCGTCCCCGGCGTGGCGGAGTACTTCGATGAGGCCAACCGGGAGACCCTGGTGATCGTCCACTGCGAAAACAGGCAGGGTCTTGAATGCCTTGACGGCATCGCCGCCGTGGACGGGGTGGACGTCATATTCGTCGGCCCCTACGACCTTTCCCAGTCCTTCGGCATTCCGGGGCAGATTTATCATCCCGTGATGGTGGACGCCGTGGCCAGGGCCCTTGCGGCGGCGAAGAGGGCGGGAAAGCCCGCGGGGATCTTCGTGGGATCGGTGGAGGAGGCGAAGGCACGGATCGAACAGGGCTTCACCTACATTGCCTACAGCACGGACAGCCTTGTCTTCGCGGAAGTCTGCAAAAACATTGTCGGCGGGATCAGGGGCTGACGGATAAAAAGCAAAAAAGCCCGGTGCGGCAATTCCGCACCGGGCTTTTTTGCGGCACTAGATCCGTTCCAGTATGGCCTCTCCCACGGCGCGGGTTGTCCCCTGTCCGCCGAATTCCACGGGAAGGTCCCCGGGAGCCGCTTCCGCGAGGAAGGCGGTGAGACCGTCCTCCACGGCCTTCGCGGCCGTCCGCTCCCCGATATGCTCCAGCAGGAGGGCGCCCGTGAGGATGGAGGCTATGGGGTTGGCTTTTCCCGTCCCGGCGATGTCGGGGGCCGATCCGTGAATGGGCTCGAACATGGACAACCCGTCGCCGATGTCGGCACCCGCCGCCACTCCCAGACCTCCGGCCAGCCCCGCGAGGAGGTCGCTCACGATGTCGCCGAACATGTTGGGAGCCACCACCACCCCATAGAGGTCAGGGGTGCGCACCAGGTGATAGCACATGGCGTCCACGTTCACTATGCCGAGACCCATGCCGTGGCGGGCTGCCTCGTCTTTGGCAATGTCCTCCCAGAAGCCGTAGATCTGGGGGAGGGCGTTCGACTTCGACGCCAGGGTGATTTTGTCCTCGCCCCGGGCCTTCGCCGCCCGGCATCCGTAGGCTACCACCCTGCGGACGCCCGGCTCGGAGGCGACGCCGAGCTGGAAGGCCCCTTCCACGCCGCCGGAGAAGGTCCCCCTGAGTTTCCCCTCGAGGGAATAGAGTCCCCGTTTCGTGTCCAGGCTGAAGTCCGCCGTTCCCTTTTCCGTCCTGCTGCCGATGCCGATGTAGAAATCCTCCGTGTTCTCCCGGACAACGAGGGTATCCAGATCCTTTCCTCCTTTCGGTGCCACGGGGAGGGGAACCCGGGGATAGCTCTTCGCGGGCCGGAGGTTCACGTACTGGTCGAAGTGGAACCGGATGGTGAGGAGTATTCCCCGTTCGAGGATTCCCGGCTTGACCCGGGGATCTCCCACCGCACCAAGGAGCAGTGCGTCCATGGACCCCATCTCCTCCACTGCGGAGGCAGGCAGGATTTCTCCTGTCTTCAGGTAATGGTCGGCGCCGAAGGGGTAGTCAGCCCAGGTCAGGGAGAATCCGTGCTTCCGGCCCGCCGCTTCGAGGATCCGGGATGTTTCGCCGATGACCTCGGGCCCGATGCCGTCCCCCGGAATCCTGGCCACCACGTAGTTCTTCCCGGTCATGCGCCCTTCCTCCGTTCTTCGAGCCGCCTGCGGGCGTAGGGGATGAGTCCGCCTGCGCTGATGAGCTCCTGGAGGAAGGGGGCAAAGGGGGCCACCCGGAAAGTCATTCCCTTCGTCCGGTTCTCGATGGTTCCGGCGATGGGGTCCACGGCCACTTCGTCCCCGGTCTCGATGGAAGCGGCGGCTTCGGGGCACTCGAAGATGGGAAGCCCCACGTTGATGGAGTTTCTGTAGAAAATCCGGGCGAAGGAGGCAGCGATGACGCAGCTGCACCCGGCGCCCTTTATGGCGAGAGGCGCGTGCTCACGGGAGGATCCGCAGCCGAAATTATCCCCGGCGACAATCATGTCGCCTTTGGACATATTGCGGACAAAGTCCTTGTCAATGTCCTCCATGCAGTATTTCCCCAGAACCGTCTCGTCGCTGGAGACGAGGTAGCGGGCGGGGATGATCACGTCCGTGTCGATATGATCGCCGTATTTCCACGCTTTCCCTGAAAAAGCCTTCGTCATGATTAATTTCCCTCCAGGTTCCTGAAGAATTCTTCAGGCATCACGTCTCTCGGATCGGTGAGCCTGCCGGTGACGGCACTCGCGGCCGCGGTGAGGGGGCTGGCGAGGATCAGCTCGCTCTTCGGGCTGCCCATTCGGCCCACGAAGTTGCGGTTGCTGGTGGACACGCACCGTTCTCCCGCGGCGAGGATTCCCATGTGTCCTCCCAGGCAGGGACCGCATGTAGGAGTGCAGACGGCGGCTCCGGCCTCGGTGAAGATGCGGAGATAGCCCTTGTCCATGGCGGCGTTGTAGACTTCGTAGGAGGCGGGGATGACGATGCAGCGCACGTTGGGGGCCACTTTTTTCCCCTCCATCAGCTTCGCGGCGGTTTCGATATCCCGGAAGCGGCCGTTGGTGCAGGCCCCTATGAACACCTGGTCGATCTCGGGCGACCCGCACTCCCGGACGGGTTTTACGTTGTCGGGGGAGTGGGGCATGGCTGCCACTGGGCTCATCCCGTCGAGGTCGAAGGTCTCCCGGCGGGCATAGGGCGCGTCGCTGTCGGGGTACCGGGGAGTGAACTCCCGGGCCGCCCTCGACCGGGCGTACTCGAGGGTTTTCTCGTCGGGGACGAAGACTCCCGTTTTTGCGCCTGCTTCCACGGCCATGTTGGCGATGGTGAACCTGTCGTCCATGGGCAGGTTTTCAATTCCCTCGCCGCCGAACTCGAGAGCCATGTACCTTGCTCCCTGGACGCTGATGCGCCCGATGAGGGAGAGGATCATATCCTTGCCGGTCACCCACCCGGGGCGCGTTCCCCGGAAATCGACCCGGACGGTGGGAGGCACCTTGAGCCACGTTTCCCCGAGGGCCCAGACTGCAGCGAGGTCCGTGCTTCCCACACCGGTGGAGAGGGCGCCCAGGGCGCCGCCGGTGCATGTGTGGCTGTCCGCTCCGAGGACGATATCACCGGGGAGGATATAGCCCTTCTCGGGAAGGAAGGCGTGCTCGATGCCCACCCGGCCCACTTCCCAGTAGAGCATTCCCTGTTCCCTGGCGAATTCTTTCCCTTTCTTTGTCTGTTCCGCCGAGGCGATGTCCTTGTTCGGAGTAAAATGATCGGGGAGGAGGGCGCACCGCTCCCTGTCAAATACCCTGTCCGCTCCCATTTCCCGGAAGGATTCCGCGGCAGGGGCGCCGGTGATGTCGTTCGCGAAGGCGAAGTCCACCTTCACCTGGCAGATTTCACCCTCCATGGCCTTCTGTGATGAATGGGCCGCTATGATTGCGCTAACCAACGTTCTTCCCATACAAACGCACTCCTTTCGAGACCGCCATCTGGAAAAGGCGGTTGATTCCGTCGATATATGCCCTGATGCTCGCTTCGATGACGTCGGTGCTGGCTCCCCGGCCGGAGACCCGGAGTCCCTCGAAAACGAGGGTGACCCTTGCCTCGCCGATGGCGTCGGAAGCCTCTGTGACGGAGCGGATGGAGTAGTTCTCCAGCTCCGGCTCGATACCGACAATGCGGCGGACAGCCCTGTAGGCCGCGTCCACCGGACCGTTGCCCGTGGCGGCGTCGGTGGCCTCCCGGCCGTCATCCTCCAGGGTAACCGTGGCGGTGCCGTGCCCTCTTCCCACCTGGACGAGGAAGGTCTTCAGGACGATCCTCCTGCTTTCGGCGGCGGCGAGGATCTCGCTGTTGATCATGGCTTCGAGGTCCTCGGAGGTGACGATCTCCTTCCTGTCGCACAGGGTTTTGAAAAGTGCCATGGCTTCGGTGATTTTCTCCTCGGAGAGGGAAAATCCCATCTCCTCCACTCTCTGACGGAAGGCATGCTTTCCCGAATGCTTGCCCAGGACGAGCCTGCTGCCCGGAGCTCCCACGTCTTCGGGGTTCATGATCTCGTAGGTTGCACGGTTGCAGAGCACGCCGTGCTGGTGGATGCCGGCCTCGTGGGCGAAGGCGTTTGATCCGACGACCGCCTTGTTTGGGGGGACGGGAAAGCCCGTCATCCTGGACACCATGGAGCTGACGCCCCAAAGCTTCGTCGTGTCCAGGGATGTTTCGCAGCCGTAGCTGTCCCTCCTGGTCCGAAGCCCCATGACCACTTCTTCGAGGGACGCGTTCCCGGCCCGTTCGCCAAGGCCGTTCACCGTGCACTCCACCTGCCTGGCCCCTGCCCGCACGGCCGCCAGGGAGTTCGCCACGGCCATGCCGAGGTCGTTGTGGCAGTGCACCGACCAGGTCACCCCAGGGCGGTCCGTCGCTTCGATGACGGTCTGGACGAAGGCGCCGAATTCCTCGGGAACGGCGTATCCCACCGTGTCGGGGATGTTGAGAGTGGAGGCCCCGCAGTCGGCGGCAGCGCGGAAGACCTCGGCGAGAAATGCCGGGTCGGATCGGCTCCCGTCCTCGGCGGAGTACTCCACGTCCTCCAC
>VSSQ01000601.1_pt1 | contig 20534 bp, 19 predicted proteins | sample 4763081 | NCBI WGS metagenome assembly VSSQ01 (sample SAMN12137344, study PRJNA551015) | bioreactor metagenome | isolation source: SDC9 anaerobic chlorinated ethene degrading culture | place: USA: Knoxville, Tennesee | collected 2015-01-01
TTTTTTTGCACAAAAAGGGACTGTGCACTAATTATTAGTGCGACAGCCCCATTTTTTTGTTTATAATATTTCTTTTACAGCCTTTATAATTTCATCGCTTGTTAAACCATATTTTTTCATTAATTCATCAGGAGTTCCTGATTCACCAAAAGTATCTTTTATTCCTATAGATTTTACTTTTGTTGGTTCACTACTTGTTACAACTTGAGAAACAGTTGCTCCAAGTCCACCTATTATAGAATGTTCTTCTGCTGTAACTATTCCTTTAGTTTCTTTTGCAGCTTTAATTATTAATTCTCTATCTATTGGTTTAATAGTAGATATATTTATAACTCTTGCATTTATTCCTTCTTCTTTTAGCTTATCAGATGCCTCGATTGCTTTTTGAACCATCATTCCAGTTGCAATTATAGCTACATCATTTCCATCTCTAAGAGTTACACCTTTTCCTATTTCAAATTTATAATTATCATCAAATATATCTTCTGTATTACATCTTCCGAATCTTAAATATACTGGACCTTCAAAGTTAGCTGCTGCTTTTGTAGCTTGCATAGCTTCTCTATGATCAGCTGGTACTATTACAGTCATATTTGGAAGTGCACTCATAAGTGCAATATCTTCAACAGATTGATGTGAACCACCATCTTCCCCAACTGTTATTCCTGCATGAGTTGCAGCTATTTTAACATTCATCTTTGGATAACATATTGAGTTTCTTATAACTTCAAATGCTCTACCTGTAGCAAATACTGCAAAGGTACTAGCAAATGGTATATTACCAACATTAGCAAAACCTGCTGCCATTCCCATCAAATTTTGTTCTGCAATACCAGCATTGAAAAATCTATCCTTAAACATATTCTTAAAATCACATGTTTTTGTAGACTTAGAAAGGTCTGCATCAAGTACTACAACTTTTTCATTTTCTTTTCCTAATTCTACTAATGCCATGCCATATGATTCTCTTGTTGCTTTTCCCATTATAAATACCTCCTATTTAGTAATTTCCATTATAGCTTGTTCTGTTTGCTCTTTGTTAGGTGCTTGTCCATGCCATCCTGCTTGATTTTCCATAAAGCTAACACCTTTACCTTTTACAGTCTTAGCTATTATTACACTTGGCTTTCCTTTAACTTCTTCAGCTTTCTTAAATGCTTCATCTATTGAATCAAAATCATGTCCATCACATTTAATTACATTAAATCCAAAACCACTAAACTTTTCATCTAAAGGATTTATTCCCATTACTTCTTCATTTTTCCCATCAATTTGCAATCCATTAAAATCAACTATTGCAACTAAATTATCTAATTTATAATGAGCTGCTGCCATAGAAGCTTCCCAAACTAAACCTTCTTGAAGCTCTCCATCTCCTAGTATTACATATACCTTTGAATTGCTTTTTTGAGCTTTTAATCCCAATGCCATTCCTACAGCATTAGATATTCCTTGACCAAGTGAACCTGTTGATACATCTACTCCTGGAACATGCTTTGAATCTGGATGTCCTTGAAGTAATCCACCTGTTTTTCTTAATGTCTTTAACTCTTCCTTAGGGAAAAATCCCTTTTCAGTTAATACTGAATAAAGCGCTGGAGCCGCATGACCTTTACTTAAAACAAATCTATCTCTTTCCTCCCATTTAGGACTACTAACATTTATATTCATTTTTTCATAATATAAATATGTTAATATATCAGCACAAGATAATGATCCTCCTGGATGCCCTGACTTTGATTCATAAAGCATTTCAATTATATTTTTTCTAACATTCTTTGATACAGAAATTAAGTTTTCTTTATTCATAACTTACACCACCCAATCTATTTTACTGTTTTTCTCTCAACTAAATAAGGTTTCAAATTTATAACTTTTTTTGTGTTATTATTGTTTTTTGCAATATCCATTAATAGAGCAAAAGCTTCTTTTCCCATATTATAAATAGGTTGTGCAACACTTGTCAATTCTGGTTCTATAAAGGAACAAATCCCAATATTATCATATCCTAATATATTTATGTCTTTTGGTATATTAAAACCTTTTCTTATTAGAAATTTAATTCCACCTATAGCCATTACATCACTACTATAAAATATTGCATCTATTTTTTGATTCCTATCTATTAATCTTTCTGTTGCTTTGATTCCGCCTTCTAATGAAATTTCATCTTCCTCTATTAACTCTTGATTAAAAATATTATATTTACTAGCTATTTTACAAAAGTAACCAAGCCTTGAATTAGATATAATTTCATTTTTATTAGAACCAATGAAGGCTATATTTTTACATTCCTTTTTTATTAAATAGTCTAAACCTATTTTTATCCCCTGTTCATTGTCACAAAAAACACCATTGATATCTTCTTCTATATCATCTATATGCCTGTCAACAATTACAAATGGAACTTCATTAGCATTTAACATATTAATTGAATTATTTTGCTTACTACTTGCTACAAGTATTACCCCATCTACTAACTTACTTATTAATAACCTTATGTATTCCTCTTCTCTTTTTCCGCTATTAAAAGTATTACATAAGATAATGCTATAACCTTCCTTTTCAGCTTCTATCTCTATAGCTTTTGCCATTTCTGCAAAGAATGGATTTTCTATATCTGGAATAACAAAACCTATGGTATAACTTTTTTTGGTACTTAACCCTCTTGCAAATGAATTTGGTATATAGTTAAATTCCTTTGCTGCTTCTAAAATTCTATTTCTTGTTTCTTCCGAAACACTTATATCTTTATTATTTAATACCATTGATGCTGTAGTTCTAGATACATTTGCATATTTTGCTATGTCTAGAAGTGTTATCTTCCTCATAAATTCCACTCCTTATTGCAATTTTACATATAGAATTATATCATAATTTATTAATATTTATTTGACAATTTTGCTAATAATTTTGATTACTTATAATTTTTAAATCTGCTGCTATTTCTTTATCTACTGATTCTCCATTATATATCTTAGAAGCAAGCTCTACTCCTAATGCTCCAATTAGATCTGGTTGTTGTGCAACTGTTGCAATCATTTCACCCTTTTCAACAGCATCTAAAGCATCATCATTCCCATCAAATCCAATGACCATAGCATTTATATTACTTGTTCCTATTGCTTTTGCTGCTCCAAGTGCCATTTCATCATTATGTGCAAACACCACTTGAATATCATCATTACCCTGTATTATATTTTCCATAACTGAAAGACCTTTTTGTCTGTCAAAATCCGCTGCTTGACTTGAAACAAATTTAATATTTGATTTATCATCTAAAATACTATGAAATCCTGCTCCTCTATCTCTAGTTGCTGAGGCACCTGGAATGCCTTGAAGTTCAACTACATTTATAGTAGATTCAGTACCTATTTTTTCTAAAACGAATTCTGCTGCCATGGCTCCGCCCTTTATATTATCTGAAGCAATATGACTTGTAACTTCTCCGCCATTTGATTGTCTATCTAAGGTTATTACTGGTATATTTGCTTCATTTGCAACTTCTACTGATTTAACAACTGCATCACTATCTGTTGGGTTTATTAGCAAGGCTACTACACCAAGTTGTATTAAATCTTCTACATTTGCTCTTTCTTTTGCCGGATCATTTTGTGAATCTAAAACTATTAATTCAAATCCTAGCTTTTCTGCTTCCTTTTCTGCTCCTTCTTTCATACTAACAAAGAAAGGATTATTTAAAGTTGATAAAACTATTCCAACTTTTTTGTCACTATTTCTTTTTGAGCATCCTATAAAGAAACTCATTGAAATTATGGCTGCTAGAGAAAATGCTAATATCTTTTTTATACCTTTCATGTTATCTCCTCCTATTTCAATTATGCTTTCTTTCTGCTCTTTTTATCTAATAATACAGCTATTAAAATAACTAATCCTTTTACTATTGATTGATAAAATGGTGATACATTCATTAAGTTTAATCCATTATTTAGCACTCCTATGATAAGAGCACCTATTAGAGTTCCTGTTATTTTTCCTTCTCCACCTGAAAGTGATGTACCACCAATAACTACTGCTGCTATTGCATCTAATTCAAATCCTGTTCCTGCGTTAGGTGATGCTGATCCTATTCTGCTAGTTATAATTACACCTGCAATTGCTGATGCAAAGCCTGAAACTACATATACTAAAGTCTTAATTTTATCTGTATTTATGCCTGATAATCTAGCTGAGTCCTCATTTCCACCTAGAGCATAAAGATATCTTCCAAATCTTGTTTGTGATAATACATAAATTGCTATTATGGAAACTATTACAGTAATTATAACTGGAATTGGTATAAATCCTAATTTTCCATTACCTATATTAACAAACTTCTCTGCTAACTTTGAGATTGGAGTTCCATTTGTAAAGACTAAAGTTGCACCTCTAAATACTGTCATTGTTGCAAGCGTTGCTATAAATGCTTGTAACTTACCTTTTGAAATCAATAGCCCATTTACTAACCCTATTGCTATACCAACTAATGCTGCAACTATTACTGCAAGTGTAACACTTCCTGTTGATTTTATTATTGATGCTGATAATGCTCCACTAATTGCTAAAGTTGAACCAACAGACAAATCTATTCCACCAGTTAAAATTACAAAAGTCATACCTACTGCAATTATTGCATTAACTGAAACTTGTGTAAAAACATTTGTAATATTTGATATTGTTAAAAATGCTGGTGTAACAAATGTGATTATTACACATAGTAATACTAAGCCTATAAGTGATTTATATTTAGATACAGTTTCTTTTATATTAATATTCATAATTTTATCCTCCCAACTATTTATTCATTCCAACAGCTAATTTCATTATACTTTCTTGTGAAGCTTCTTCTCTTTTCAACTCTCCTGAAATTCTTCCTTCACTCATAACAATTATTCTATCGCTTATTCCTAAAACTTCTGGTAAATCTGAAGATATCATTATTATTGCTTTTCCAGAAGCTTTAAGTTCATTTAATAATTCATATATTTCTTTTTTTGCACCTACATCTATCCCTCTTGTAGGTTCATCTATTATTAGTACTTCTGGAGATAACATAAGCCATTTTGCAAGTATAACTTTTTGTTGATTTCCACCACTTAAATTCTTTATTAATTGATCTCTATTCGGCGTCTTTATCTTAATTTTATCTATATAATAATCAACATCTTTTACTGCTTTATTTTTATCTATAGACATCATTTTACCTTCATATTTCTTTAAATTAGATAAAATCATATTTTCTGCTACAGATAAACTTAAAACGCAGCCTTCTTTTTTTCTATCTTCTGATAAGTAACAAACTCCATTATCTATGGCTTCTTGAATATTTTTTATATTTATTTCTTTTCCCTTTATTTTTATAGATCCTGAAGTCTTCTTGTATTCTCCAAATATTGTTTTTGCAACTTCTGTTCTTCCAGACCCCATAAGCCCAGCTATTCCTAGGATTTCTCCTTCTTTAACATTAAAGCTTATATCCTTTATTCCAACATTTGCACTTAAATCTTTAACTTCTAATATATCCTCTCCAACTTTTATTTCTCTATAAGGAAATTGATCTTCTATTTTTCTTCCAACCATCATTGATATCAATTTATCATTATCAATATCTTTTATTAAAGCATTTCCTGCATACTTTCCATCTCTAAGAACCTCAACTCTGTCACATATAGCAAATATTTCTTCCATTCTATGAGATATATAAATTATTGCAATTCCCTTTTTCTTTAAACTATCTATAACTTTAAATAAATTCTTAGTTTCTACTTCTGTTAAAGCAGTAGTTGGCTCATCCATTATTATTACTCTTGCATTTTTAGTTAATGCTTTTGCTATTTCTACCATTTGTTTTTCTCCAACATTTAAGGTAGCAACAAGAGTATTAGGATTTATATTTGCACCTATTTGATCTAAAAATAATTTACTTCTTTCAATAAGTTCCTTTTTATTTATTTTCCCTGTAAACTTTTGATATTTTTCATTTCCTAAAAATATATTTTCTGCAACTGTTAAGTTGTTTAAAACACTCATTTCTTGATGGATAATAGTAATACCATATTCTTCTGCTGACTTTATTCCTTTTATATTTGCTTCTTCTCCATCTATAAATACTTTTCCTTGGTCCTTTTGATATACACCACTTAATATTTTCATTAGAGTAGATTTACCAGCTCCATTTTCACCCATTAAAGCTGTAACTTCTCCACCATAAGCTGTTATATCAACATTGTCTAGAGCCTTAACCCCTGGGAATATCTTAGATACTCCTTCCATTCTTAGCATTGGTATCTTTTTACTCATATAAATACCCTCCTTAACTAAAATACAACTCCTGATTTTAAAATTATATTTGCATAAGGTGTTTGTTCACCCGTTCTAATTACTGCCATGCATTCCTTTAAATTTCTTTTTAGTTCTTCATGAGATACAAATGTTATTTTTGCATCTCCTATAACTTTTTTTATTTCTTCAAAAAGTTTTGGACTTACACTTTCAGTTTCCTTAGCTAATATTACCTCTTCAATTTGTAGTTCTTCTAATGTTGCTTTTAAAGTTTGTATAAATGTTGGTACTCCCTTTATTAATGCTAGATCTATTCTTTCACTTTCATTAGGTATTGGTAATCCACAATCTCCTATTGCTAACATATCTGTATGACCCATCTTTGATATCACTGAACTTAAGTTACTATTTAATAATACTGTCTTTCTCATTTGATTTACTTCCTTCCATAAGCCTCTTCTACCTCTTTTAAATATGGTATTGAAGGTTGTGCTCCTTTTCTTTGAACTGCTATTGATGATACTTTATTTCCAAAGGTTACTGCTTCTATAAGATTTTCTTTATTAATGTTTTTAACATCTAATTTTGAACTTAATCCGCCTATAAAACTATCTCCTGCAGCTGTTGTATCTATTGCATTTACTTTAAATGCAGGAACTACTTCATTAAAGTTTTCTCCTATTACCGCAGCTCCTCTTGAACCTAAAGTTATAATTACAAATTTAACTCCTTTATTTAAGAAAACTTGTGCTGCTTTTTTGGCATCCTCTAAATTTTCTACTTTTATACCAGTTAAAACTTCTGCTTCTGTTTCATTTGGTATTATGATATCTGTTACTTTTAAAAGTTCTTCATCTATTTTTTTAGCTGGTGCAGGGTTTAATATAGTTATTTTTCCAAGCCTCTTTGCTCTTTTAAATGCTTCTAAAGTAATTTCTTCTGGTGTTTCAAATTGAGATATTAATATATCACTTTCTTTTAAAGCCTTTTCTGATTTATCAATTTCTTCTTCATTCATTGTCATATTTGATCCTGGAACAACTATTATTGAATTATTTCCATTTTCATTAACCATTATAATTGCCATTCCAGTTGCTTCTTTTTCATCTTCATATATAAAATTTACATCTATATTATCTTCTTTTAATTTGTTTTTAAGTATTAACCCATTATCATCTTTACCTATCTTAGATATCATTATTACATCTGAGCCACACCTTTTAGCTGCTACTGCTTGATTGGCACCTTTTCCTCCTGATATCTTTTCAAAAGATTTTGATAAAATAGTTTCTCCTACTTGAGGGATATCTTTAACCTTTAAAACTAAATCCATATTCATGCTTCCAAGTACACATATCTTATTCATAAATCTCTCTCCTAATTATTATTTTTAGTAAAACGGTTTACTAAATCGATTAACTATATAATAAATCATTTGTAAACGTTTTTCAAGTAGTTTATTAAAAAAAATTAAAAATTTCTTTTATATTTTGCTTTACTTTATCATATAATAAGACTATACTTAACCTACTGGCTGAGGTCAGCAACTTAATATCGCGGGATGGAGCAGTTGGCAGCTCGTCGGGCTCATAACCCGAAGGTCGTAGGTTCAAGTCCTGCTCCCGCAACCAAAAAAGCTTTGGATTTTCCAAAGCTTTTTATATTTATTTTATCTTACAAATGAATATTCTACTTTTGCTAATCTATTTAATTTCTCTGCATTTATATTAATTATTTCATCTAATAAGTATTCCTTTAGCCTTCTATTCTTTTTAGGCTCTAAGTTCTTTTGTATAGCTATTTTTTCACTTACTGCTATAGTCATAATAGCAACTAAGACGGCTCTAAATCTTTGTTCATTATTGCTTGCAGATGCAATTCCTACACAAATTAATCCACATAATATAGATTCAGTTCCCAATATATTACTAAACTCATTTTGATAGCCTTCAACATAAAATTCACTAAATCCATCAGTTAAGTAATAATCTTCACATTGGACAACTAATATTATATTATGCCTTTTTGAAAAGCTTCTTAAATCAACCCTAGCTTCTATATTTTCTTTTAATTTTAAATCCTTAAAATCTTTGTTCTTTAATTTATCATCACTACTGGTTAATATCTTAAACTCCTCTACTCTTCCTTTCACAACACTTATATTGTATCTATTTATGAATCTTAATGCTATTTCCTTTCTAAGAAATGAAAAATCTACTCCCATTATATCTAAAACAACTGGAATACCTTTTCTTCTTGCAACCCTAATTGATTTTTCAATTGTTTCTACCTTAGCCCCACTTAAATCTTCTAAATTAATCAATAGACAATCACATTTAAATGTTATATCTGGTGCTTCTTCAACAAAATTTGCAATTATAGGATTACCATCATAGCATAAAATTCCTTGCGCTAAATCTCTTACCGAAATTGAATTGGAGATACAGTGTATAAGAGGTTTTTTTTGCTTCTGCAAGTTTAAACTCTCGTCTAATGCCCTTATACCAATTTGCATTTTTGTATCCTCTCTTACATCCTGAACTTAAATTCTAGCAATATAGTAATGCTTATACTATATCTATACATATTATTCGACTATATTTTTATATGTTACATATATTTAAGTTACCAATTAATAATTATAAAAATATGAAGGAATTAGATTAATATAAAATATATGCAAATTTTAAGGAAGGTTAAGAATAACCTTCCTTGATTTAGTTAATATTATATTTTAAATTACTCCTAATATATTACTAAATATAAAATATTTTAACTTTCCTAGTTTCTTCTTGCAATAAATAGGAACTGTATTATAAAAATCAATTATATTTTGAATTTCTTTTTTACTAATAGGTTCATTACTATAACAAGCCTTATTGAAAATATCTGTTATAGTTTTAAAGGATAAATCATTAGAATCTAATATTTCATCTACCCTTTGTGCATATTGTAATGGTGTTTCTCCAATATTTATTTTAAGTCCTTGTAGTGAAAGACCTCTTAAAAGACGCTTGTATATTTTAATTATTTCTTGCTTTGAAGAATACTTTTTCAATCTATAAATAACAATCTTTCGTTTAAAATAAGGAACAATAAATATCCATAATAATGAAACAACCAATAGTTGTATAGTAATTCTTATAAATAATTTTGATTTTGATTCTATATCATTTACATTATTTGATACCTCTTCCTTCAAGGTCTCATTGTTATTCTTTGGTTTACTATCTTCAACCTCATCATCGATTTCTTCTTCCTTTTTTGTTTTGTTTTGTGTATTTAAAATCTGTTCTTCAGTTGTATTATTTAAAGATTCTAAAAATGGTGCAGTAGGCTCAAAGGTCATCCATCCAAATCCTTCAAAATATACTTCAACCCAAGCATGTGCTTGTTTATTTGTAACTTCATATATTCCATCTGTAGATCTCTCTGGCAAAACATATCCCTCAACATACCTAGTTGGAATGCCTATTGAACGAGCAAGTATTGTCATTGCTGAAGCATAATAAGTACAGTAGCCTTCCTTTGAGTCAAATAAAAAATAGTCAATAAAATCTCTATCCTCTGGTACACTTCCAGGCATTAAAGTGTATTTATAATTTTGTGAAAGGTAAGATTCTATAGCTTTTGCTTTATCATAATTATTGTTTACTGATGAAGTTATTTCAAAAGCAAGATCAAAAACCCTTTTAGGAAGTTCATTAGGTAACTGAAGATATTCATTATAAATATCCTTTGACTTTGCTTCTAAACTTATAACATAATCTCTACTTCCTTCATTACCTTCAGAGCCTATATAATTATGTTCTATGTATTCACTATATAGACCTTGTTTGCTTCTTCTCAATAAATTATAAATATCTTCATTATTTTTATCTATCTTATATAATTCTGCATTATATTTGAATCCCTTTTGCATTATACTTTCACTAAATAGTATTCCATAAAGATCCTTAACAACATATAAGGAATTCTCTGGTTCAAAACTTAAGTTACTTACCTTTGATGGTATAAATATTGTTTTTATATCTAAATTTTCATAAGTAATATCTATAAAGCTTTTATCAAAACCTTCTTCTAAAATATTTGTTTCATTTGACACAATCTTACTCCCTTGAAGAAGTTCAAATAAATCATCATCAAAATTATTAAGTTCAAGCATACTACCTAACTTAATTGATCCGAACTTCTTGCTTTCCCATGAATAACCTGTATATATTTCTTTAACTGCTCCTTTTAAATATATTCCACTTTCAGGCGCCTCCACTTTCATTACGAGTGTATTATCTATAGAAACATTCCCTCCTAGCCTTGAATTATCATCTCCAAAACCAGTAGAACTTATTTTGAAATAATTATTACTTCCAGTATTAGATCCCTTTTTAGTATTATTACTAACATGTCTTGCTTTGGAATCTATCCAACTAAGTTCTATAGGATTATCTCTAGATGATAAGAAATAAGATGAAATCAATACTATTGCACAAATTGGAATACAAGAGATTAAAAAGCTTATTGGAACTTTATTATTTTCTTTACTTAATTTAATATTTCTTAAGTAAATATATTTTAAATAGTATATTAAAATAATAAATAAAAATATATAAAAGGAAAAATAAATTCTAAAATTTTCAACTATCCATTGTCCCACAAATACGCTTGTCCCACCAATTAATAGGATGTAAAAATTAAATTTCTTTACTGAAAATATATACACAATTAATGGAATAATAGCGTTTAAAGCTATAAATATATTCCTTTGATATCTTATGCTAAGAACTATTTCACCATTTACTTGCTTATCAATTAAAGCCGTTAGTGAGCTTATATTCTTAATAAATAAAGTAATCTCCAATGGATTTGTAAAAAAAGTAACTAACATACCTACTAAAATAAAAGATACGCAAATAGCAAAAATCTTTAAAGATAACTTATTAATAAATAAAATTGAATATATAATTGAAGCAATACAAACAGCTATAAATACATTTTGTGCTTTATAAGCCAATTTAAAAGTGGAAGTAAAAGCATAAACTAAACTAAAACTTAAGGTTATTGCTAGTATTAAGTCCATAGTATAGCTTAATCCCTTCTTTACAAAACTCTCCATTTAATTTCTTTTACCTCCTTGCTTAAATACTGCTTGTATATCCTCCTCTATATTAATTTCATATAATTTAATCCCTAATTCTGATAATGAAGCAAGTATAGTTTTTGCTTCATTATCCCCATGAGCTTTACTTAGATTTTCTTTATTCTCATCTTTGTTGTTCTCTATCTTTTCGTTACCATATATATAAATTAAGGTTATATTGCATCCCAATAATATTGCCTTATTTAATTCTTCATAAAGAATATAATTAATATTAAAAGTAGCAATTATTATATCTGCCTTACCTATATTGCAGTTAACTTCACTTTCAATTATATCCTTAAAACTTGTCTTTTGATTAAATTCAATTTTCGCTAAGGTTTCATAAGCTTTTTGAAAATCTAAAGAATTACTGTAATTAATAGCATTAATGCCTTTACTATCATATATAAGCTTTACCTCTGCATCATTGTATATACAATATCTTAATATGGCAATTGTAGTTTCAAGCAACTTATCTTCAATAGCAGCATTCTTTTCTACTTCAAAATTATTACTTTGTAAATCAAGTATAAGTATTGCACTTCTAGAACCAACCTTTTCATATTCCCTTATCATTAACTCATTTGTCTTAGCTGTTAACTTCCAATGTATTTTCCTTAAACTATCACCATAATTATACTTATTTATCTCCTCAATTGTGGATATATCCTCTTGTCCCCCTCCAATACTTGACACATTATCTGAAAGGTAACCTGAACTTAAATAAAACTCATCAATATCTATAATTTGCGGATACACTGTTATATAAAGTGGGGTTTTATTTTTTAGAGTGAACTTAAAAATCCCAAGAAAATCTTGTATTTCAATGGTACTTACCCCTAGCTTAAAATCTCCTCTATATTTATATATATAATCAATAGAAACTTCCCTGTTAGAAAAAGGTTGTAGTGATATATTATTTATTTTATGTTTTTGTATAACTCCACCTTTATCATTTAAGAAGCTAATACTTATATATGGAAGAATAAAAAAACTTCTGTTAGTTATATTTACTGTAAAAGTTACTTTATCTCCCTTAAATATTAGATCATTATCAAGACTTTGCTCATACTTTAGCATAAAATAGCCTATTAACATATATGTAAAAGAAACTATAGGAAGGACTAACACTGTATAAAAAAACATATTTGGTACTTTTCCACCATAATAATATACAAAAGTAAATGTTATAATAAGTAAACTTAAATATAAAATTCTATTTAATTTCATTTACTTCACCATTGGAATATCAATATCGTTAATTATTGAGTTTAATATGTCTTCAGTAGATATTTTTTTAATCTTTGCTTCTTGTTTTAATATTATTCTGTGAGAAAGTACTGGTACTGCCATTTTCATAATGTCATCTGGAATAACATAATTTCTCCCTTTATAATAAGCCCATGCTTGTGAAGCTTTAAATAAAGATATAGAACCCCTAAGACTTGATCCTAGTAATATTTGTGGATGATTACGAGTTTCTCCAATAATATTAACTATATAATCTCTTAAAAGCTTATCTACATGAACATTTCTTACTTCATTTTGAACAAGTATTATTTCTTCACTATCAACTACAGGGTCAAGTAAATCTATTGGATTCTTAAATTTAAGATTTGATAATATCTTGCTTTCTTCATGTGGTGATGGATATCCTATTGATACCTTCATAAAAAACCTATCCAGTTGTGCTTCTGGAAGATGATAAGTACCTAAGTATTCAACTGGATTTTGAGTTGCAAGAACCATAAAAGGTTGTGGAACTTTATATGTTATTCCATCAATTGTAACTTGATTTTCCTCCATAACTTCAAGAAGACTTGCTTGAGTTTTGGGAGAGGTTCTATTTATTTCATCTGCAAGTATTATTTGACTCATTATTGAACCAGGGCGATATTCAAATTCTCCTGATCTTTGATTATATATAGTAAATCCAGTAACATCTGATGGTAGTATATCTGGAGTAAACTGTATTCTCTTAAATGTAGAACTTATTGATTTAGCTAAAGCTGAAACAAGACTAGTTTTTCCAACTCCTGGTATATCTTCAATAAGAACATGTCCACTACAAGCTAAAGAAATAACAACCAACTCAACAGTTTCTCTTTTTCCAATTATAACTTTTTCAATATTGTCAATTATTTTTTTTACAATTTCTGAATTATTCCCCATTTTATCCTCCATAGTTGTCTTTATTTTGCATTATTAACTTCTAAATATTTTTAATATACTTACAATTATATCATACCAAATCCATATATTACCTATATTCATCATATAAAAAAGTAATTTCTCGGATTTCCATTATAATAAAATTGGATTACCTTGCATCCCCATATTACATAAGATAAAATTAAACCATAAGAAATAAACACCTTTGTCAGGACTATGTAAACTAACATTACTATGTTTTTATAGGTAAAACTAAAATATTAATACTAATAACTATACATTAAAATTAAGGAGAATTTATTTTATGAATTGGATAGAAGAAATTAAAGAATATAAACCATATAATGAGCAAGAAGCTGCTGATAAAGAAGCTATTTTATTTTCAACAGATAATTTTAATAATCTTTTAACCAGAGAAAACCCCCTTGCTCATATAACAAGTTCTGGATATATAGTAAATAAAGATAAAACAAAAGTCCTTATGATTTATCATAATATCTATAATTCTTGGTCTTGGACTGGTGGGCATGCAGATGGAGATAGTGATTTGCTTTATGTTGCTATAAAAGAAGCAAAAGAAGAAACAGGAATTAAAAACATCAAGGCCTTAGATAATAAAATTTTCTCATTAGATGTTTTACCTGTACCTGCTCATATTAAAAGGGGTAAAAATATAGCTTCTCATTTACATTTATCAGTGGCTTATCTTTTAGAAGCTGATGAAAATGATGAACTTATTGTCAAAGAAGATGAAAATAGTGGAGTAAAATGGATTCCAATCGATGAAGTTGGAGTTTACTCAACGGAAGCTGATATGATTGTACTTTATGAAAAGTTTAATAAGAAAATAAAAGAAAAATATTAATAAATTTAATCAGTTCAGTACATAATTTTCAGTTTTTTAATACTATTTTAATACTTAGATAACAGGTAGCAAGTGTCACATTTATCCGTAAATATAACACTTGCTACCTGTTACTTGTTACCTTTCACCTAAGAAAATTGCCTTGCAATTTAAAGTTTTATAGTGTTTCCACTTTTGTTCATTAAGTCTATAATTTGATACATATTTCCTATTTCCCCAACCTTAAGTTCTTCCTTTAAGTTGTAAAAATCAAGGCAAGCACCACAGCTTATTATGTTAACTCCTTTTTCCTTCATTGAATTTAAGCTATCTAAAACATCTGAACCAGTACAAGTTAACTTTACGCCACCATTTATAAACATTAAATTTTCTGGTAATACCTCTGCTTCTGCTAAAGTATTAATATATACTTTCATTAAGGTTTCACCTAGTTTATCATCTCCACTTCCAAGTAAATTTGATGAAACTAATATAGTTGGAGCTGAAGTTTTATTAACTACTAATTCTTCATAAACCGCTTCATTTATTTCTGTAAACTCGCCTCTTGATAATTGTATTTTGTACAATCCATTTTCTTCTTCAAAGCTACTATTTAACTTTAATCCTTTAGCTAATCTTAGTATATTATTTTTAGCTACCTCATTATCTACTATAACTAAAGTTTCCTTTGAATCATCTAAATCAAAATATTTTTTTGTTTTTATAACAGGCATAGGACACGCTAAGCCTTTACAGTCTATAATATTCATATTTACACCTCTTTTTATAATTTTAATATATTTTTTAATTGAAAGTTAATAATAAAGCTACTTCTTTATTTAGTGAACCATAAACAATTCATAGTTTCTTTTATAAAGTCACTTCTCATTAAAAAATTATTTAATAACTTTTTATTTTATATTTTAATTATTTAATTTTATATTTTTCATAATTAATAAAGCCTCCAATACGCCCCCGCCTATATTTCTTGCTTTATCTGAAATCGTAGTGTAATTTTCTATTTCCTTTAACCTTGGATCTACATCACCTATTTTTAATCCCTCATAAACATAACTACCATCTTTTATAAGTCCTCTTAATAATCCATCTATAGGTGATGGTATCTCTATATTATCAATTAAAGCCAAAACATCTCCCTTTTTCACTATATCCCCTATTACTTTTAAATTTTTTATTTTTCCATTTGCTTTGCTATATATTACTCTTTCTTTAGAATAACCAGCAATTTCACCAGGAGTTCCAGTATCCGGCATTGCATACCCTTTAAATATTAATCTTCCTAAATTATGACCTCTCATTGTTTCAACTACTATGTCTACATCAACTCCAGCATTAAATCCTGGCCCAAGTGCTATTGTTATTGGCGCCATATATTTATTGGTCCCTAAATTTTTTTTGGCTAATATTGCATCAATAACTGCTATTGGATTAACTTTTTTTATAAATTCTCCATTTTCATCTATAATTACTGGAACAAGTTTATTTTCAAAGGCTCTATTTATTTCTTCTAAATTATGAACATGTACAGCCTTTATTCCTTCAACTATATTTTCTCCACTATATATAGCTTCACTAAATGATACATTTCTTCTTATAGCTGTAGGCTTTTCTATTTCTAAAACTAATACATTAAATCCACTTCTATATAGCTTTTGTATTGTTCCTGATGCTATATCTCCTCCACCTCTTACTACTACAGTCCCTAAATCCATAGTTTTCCCCTCTTTCTTTTCTTCAAATTATAATTTTATAATATTTATCTTTTAAACTTCCAACTATAATTTTATTTATATACTTATTATTTCTTTTATTTATTTCAGAAATAAGTATCCTTAAATCTTCTTCATTTACTTTATCTAATTTATTTAAAAATAACACTTTCTCTCCTTTAGAATATTTAAATAATCCATTTTCATTAAATATGATATTTATAAATTCCTCAATACCTATGTCATTTCCTATTTTGCAATTAGTAAGCTTTTGAAATTCTTTTAATCTGTGAACATTTTTATCATTTATTTTCATTCCTAAAGCCCCTAAACTTAAAATCCCTATTGTTATATTGGTTTCATTACAAATCACAGGTTCAGTGCTATTCCATCCCTTAATTTGTTTTCCTTTAGATCCATCAGCTTCTATTAATATATAATCAAAATTATCTACATATTTTGAAGCTTCCTCCTTTTCTATACCTATAAGTTTATTTTCATCATTAATGAATTTTCCATAAGCATATATACCATTAGCTTTATTATTCTTTATTGTATTATATTCTTCTCCTATAGCTATAAAATCTACTTCTTCTTTAGATGGACAGTATATTTTAGTAGTAGTTGATACCATAACCTTATTTTCATTTTTAAGTTCCTTTGCTAAAGTGTACATTAATGTAGTTTTACCACCTGCACCAACTATAGAAATAATAGACTTTTCTTCGATCTCTAAAATACTATTCAACTTCAATCAAAGCCACTCCCTAATTTATTCAGTTCACAGTGCACAATTCACAGTTCACAGTTTATGATGAAACTACTTCGTAGTTTCTGAAGTTTAAGTTATATCAACTCTTTGATTGTTGATATAAGAATTTCTTAATTCAGCAGAGCTGAATTATTTCCATAACTGTGAATTGTGCTTTGTTAACTGTGCACTAGAAAAATGCTTCGCATTTTATTACTATTTGACAGTTATCGCTTTTCCATTGCTTCCCTTTTTAACTACCTTACCTATTATCTCTGCTTTTATTTGACTTCTCTTATTTATATTTTCTAATAATTCATTAGCTTTGCTTTCTTCAACAGAAATTAATAGTCCACCTGATGTTTGCGGATCAAATAAAGCTAATCTAAACTGTTCTGAAATCTCTTCACTAAAGTTAACCCATTTTTCAAAATATTTTTCATTAGAATATGCTCCACTTGGAAGGCAGTATTCTTTTATCAAATCCATTACTTTATTCATTATTGGTATTTTTTTACTATATATCTCTAATTCAATTTCACTCCCATTTGCCATTTCATATGCATGTCCAATAAAGCCAAATCCAGTTATATCAGTACATGAATTAACCCCTATTTTTTGCATTTCTTCTGAAGCTATTTTATTTAAGGTTGACATAACGATTGATGCTTCTAAAAATTCTTCTTCCTCAATAAAATCTATTTTTAAAGCTGTAGTTAAAACTCCTGTACCTAATGGTTTAGTTAAGATAAGTACATCTCCCTCTTTTGCGCCTGAATTTGTTACTACCTTTTTTGGATGAACTATACCTGTTACTGATACTCCATACTTTACTTCTTCATCTGTGATTGTATGCCCTCCAGCAATTGTAGCTCCTGCCTCTCTTATTTTTGCAGCTCCACCTTTCAATATTTCTGCCAATATTTCCGCTCCTATAGTTGCTGAAAAACAAGCTAAATTTAATGCAGTTAAAGGTTTTCCTCCCATGGCATAAACATCACTTAAAGCATTTGCTGCTGCAATTTGCCCAAATGTATATGGATCATTTGCAACTGGTGTGAAAAAATCTACAGTTTGAACTAAAGCTAGATCTTCTGATATCTTATAAACACCTGCATCATCAGATTTATCAAATCCAACAATTAAATTAGGATCTCTATCTTCTTTTTTAGCCTCTATATTGGATAATACATCTGCCAATTCTTCTGGAGTAAACTTACCAGCACATCCACATCTTTTTGATACCTGCATAAGCTTTTTATTATTTATGTTCATATCTTCACCTCATACACTATTTTTATATTATTCTTTAAGCTTTTATATAAATTGCAATAAAAATTTAACATTTAAGCAAAATACTTAATAATGATAATATAGTTTACTTAATAATTAAATTATACCACTAAATTTACAGAAAAAAATAGATAGGTATTTCTATCTATTTTCCTCTTTCCTCTTCAGTTATATTTCTTATAGATTCTAACTCTGTACATTCAGTTTCACAATTAGCGCCTCTATGCTCTAATCCATTGGTAAAATTAAATGTTAAAAACATTAGTTCCACATTTTCTTCTCTAAGTATTCTTAATATCTCTATATTTATTTCTTGTTTTAGTTTTTCATAATATGTGTAATTTAACTCATTTGTATAAAAATAAACAAAAATTCCAAACCCATAACTTGATAATTCATTAAAGCTTACAATAATTAAATCTTTATCTATTTTTTCATGATTATTAAGTAACTCTTCAATTTTATTTAAGCAACTTTTTATTTTATCTATTTCTGTATCAAACTTTATAGTAAATTTAAAATGTATTCTTCTTAATTTTCTTTGAGTCCAGTTAATAATATTTTCATTTGCTAACTTAGAATTTGGTACAGTTGCTACAGCCATAGAAAATGTTCTTATTTTTGTACTCCTAAATGTTATATCTTCAACTATTCCTTCAACTTGAGATGTTTGTATCCAATCTCCAATTGCAAAGGGTCTATCTAGTACTATTATCATCCCTCCAAATAAATTCGAAAAGGCATCTTGTGCCATTAAAGCAAAGGCAACTCCACTAATACCAAGCCCAGTAATAAATCCAGTAAACCCAAATTCTCTAGCTATTATACTTATTCCAATAACTATAATAATTAATCTTATTACTATAGAAATAAAAGGAAATACTATAGTGTTTCCTCCACCATTTTTATGCATCCTTGTATATAAAAAAGAATTTTCTAAAGTTAAGTTGTATAAAAAATAGCACAACACTATTACTAAAAATATCTTTTTTAATCTATCACTTGTAACTGTATTAATGTTTAATCCATCAAAATCTATAATTTTTAATGATATATAGAAAGAATACAATGTTAGATATAATTTAATAGGCTTTTCTAGTGCTCTAAATAAAGTATCATCAACATAAGTTTTGGTCTTTTTTACTGCTCTAATTATATAATCAAATATTTTGGTTATTATATATTTGTTTATAATTATAGACAATGCCATAACTATAACTGCAATTAAGTATTTACTCATACTTATTTTAAATAATTTTGAAACAATATATTCTAATTCTTTCATAGTTCCCCCTAAAAGGATTTCTACAAAATGTTAAATATTATTTTTATAACATTTTTATATCAAATATTATTTTTACCTAGAAGTATTAATTTTATCCAAGTAATAAATTTGTTATTTATTTTTTATAATTTTTCTCACATAAAAAATAGAGAAAGCAAATCTGCTTTCTCTATTTTTATGGAATTTTTCATTACGATTAAAATAATAATATATTTTTATACTATTATTTTAATTCAAAAGAATTACAATCTGTACATTTTGGTTCTGTTGGATTTTTTTCATGAGTTCCAACTTCAATCATTGATAATGTACAATATCTTTCATTTGCATTATTGTACTTACATTGTTCAACTGTACATTTTATATTTGGATTTTTATTCATTATAATCACCACCTTACGAACTTATTATTTACTTTTAAATAGATACTATTCATAGAAAATAATAGATTTAAAGTGATGATATTCAATTATTCTTTCTAATCCTTTATTTCACATTAAATTTATGAAATTTAGAATTCCTTTGCAATTTCCTTTGCTTCTTCAATTGCTTTATTAACAATTGCTTCTACATCCATTCCTTGTACATCAAGATTTTCTGCTGCAACACTCTTAATATCCTTTACTCCAAAGAAGCCTAATATTGTTCTTAAGTATCTTTCTCCCATTTCAAATTGTGAAGTTACTGGGTTTGTATAATCTCCACCTCTTCCTGAAACTATAAGAGCTTTAGTAGCCTTACATATTCCAACTGGACCATTTGCAGTATATTTAAAAGTTATTCCAGTTACACTTGTATAATCAAAATAAGCTTTTACTATTGCTGGAACACCTAAATTCCACATTGGTGCTGCAATAACAATTTTATCAGCTTCTGCCATTTGATAAGCATATTTTAATATTGGGTGATTTTTACTTTCTTCAGTTTTTTCACCAAATACTGATTGCAAATCATCTAGTCTTAAAAAATCTATTTTTTCATTATATAAATCTAAAACTGTAATTTCATCATTTGGATTATTCTTTTTATATTCTTCAATAA